>Ga0170475_101324041_pt1 | contig 11272 bp, 16 predicted proteins | sample Soicark_Litter_5_FD_111474 | JGI IMG/M metagenome (GOLD analysis project Ga0170475, IMG submission 111474) | Avena fatua rhizosphere microbial communities from Hopland, California, USA. Combined Assembly of 48 SPs | reverse complement strand
GCGACAGGCAGGCTTGGTCGGAATCCGATCGGCGCTCCGGCGACGGGCGTCTTCTTCTGGAACAAGCATTGGGTATGCCTCACGTACTCGTGCATAGGAGGACAACATGGCAACGGAAAAAACACTGAACGACCTTTTTATGGATACGCTCAAGGACATCTACTTCGCCGAAAAGCAGATCCTGAAAGCACTTCCAAAGATGGCGCGCGCCGCGCAGTCTGAGGAGGGAAAATCAGGCTTCCTGCAGCATCGTGATGAAACCCAGGGTCAAATCGACCGCCTCGAACAGGTATTTGAGCTTCTCGGCAAGCCGGCACGTGGCAAGACCTGCGAAGCGATTCAGGGCATCATCGCTGAAGGAGAGGAGATCATGGAGGACTACAAGGGCACGGTGGCCCTCGACGCCGGTCTTATTTCGTCCGCGCAGGCAGTAGAACACTATGAGATTGCCCGCTACGGCACCTTGATCGCGTGGGCCAAGCAGCTTGGACTCAAAGACGCGGTTCCTCTCCTGCAGGCCAGTCTCGCGGAGGAGGAAGCCACAGACAAGAAACTGACCCAGCTAGCGGAAGGTCTGGCAAACGCCAAGGGCGCACGGGCTGCCTGATCTACTGCAAGCACGGAGCAGGCCGCCCTGGACTGGGCGGCCTTTTGTTGGGTTCAAAACCCGTTTAGGGGAAACACAATGGCAAAGAAAACTGCGAAGGTCTCATCGACCAACGGAGCAACGATCCACGACCAAAAACTTCATCGCGGGGAGGGCGGCGAACTTCACCAGTGGGCCGAAGATGGCCATGCTGTCCTGACGACCGCGCAGGGCGGGCCGGTTGCTGACGATCAAAATACGCTGCGTGTTGGGGCGCGTGGTCCGGCCCTCATTGATGACTTCCATTTCCGCGAGAAAATCTTCCATTTCGATCATGAGCGCATACCCGAACGCGTGGTTCATGCTCGAGGCTATGGAGCACACGGATTTTTCGAAACTTATGAATCGTTGGCGGCCTACACACGCGCCGACGTGTTTCAGCGTCCGGGCGAAAAGACGCCCGTTTTTGTGCGATTTTCCACCGTCGCCGGCAGCAAGGGTTCTTTTGACCTTGCCCGCGACGTTCGTGGCTTCGCTGTCAAGATGTACACGCAAGAAGGGAACTGGGATCTGGTCGGCAACAACATCCCTGTCTTCTTTATTCAGGACGCCATCAAGTTTCCCGACGTCATCCACTCGGTGAAGCCGGAGCCCGACCGCGAGTTTCCGCAAGCACAGTCGGCCCATGATAACTTCTGGGACTTTATCACGTTGACCCCGGAGAGCATGCACATGATCATGTGGGTCATGTCTGACCGGGCAATTCCCCGTTCTTTCCGCTTCATGGAAGGCTTTGGTGTTCACACGTTCCGTTTCGTCAACGCCAAGGACGAGTCTACGTTCGTCAAATTTCATTGGAAGCCGAAGCTCGGGCTGCAGTCCGTCGCCTGGAACGAGGCGGTGAAGATCAACGGAGCGGATCCAGACTTTCATAGGCGGGATCTTTGGCAATCGATCCAGTCGGGCAACTTCCCCGAATGGGAGCTACAGGTGCAATTGTTCGATCAGGAGTTTGCGGACAATTTCGATTTCGACGTTCTGGATCCCACGAAGATCATCCCGGAAGAGATTCTACCCCCTAAGCCAGTCGGTCGGCTGGTGCTCGACCGCATGCCCGATAATTTCTTCGCAGAGACAGAGCAGGTTGCCTTCATGACGCAGAACGTGCCCCCGGGGATCGACTTCAGCAACGATCCTCTGCTCCAGGGGCGAAACTTCTCATACCTGGATACCCAGCTCAAGCGCCTCGGGGGCCCGAACTTTACGCACCTGCCGATTAACGCGCCAAAGTGTCCATTTCACACTTTCCAGCAGGATGGCCATATGGCCATGCGCAATCCTGTCGGGCGCGTCAACTATCAGCCAAACTCTCACGGCGAAGGACCGCGCGAGTCTCCCGTACAAGGCTATCGTCACTTCCGCTCTGACGAACAGGGGCAGAAGGTTCGCCTCCGGCCGGAGAGCTTCGCCGACCACTACAGCCAGGCCCGCCAGTTCTATGTCAGCCAGACCCCGCCGGAGCAACGGCACATCGCGGCAGCACTGACCTTCGAGTTAAGCAAGGTGGAAAATCCGGTGATCCGCGAGCGGATGGTCTCGCACCTCATGAACATTGATGAGACACTTGCCACAACTGTCGCCCAGAAGCTCGGTTTTCAGAGGATGCCGAAGCCGGCCGATGCTGCCATCCCCACCCGGCACGACCTCGAGCCCTCGCCGGCGCTCAGTATCGTCGAGCGAGGTCCGAAACGGTTTGAGGGACGCAAGCTGGGCATTCTCGTCACCGACGGGGTCGACCTCAAGCTGCTGAAAGGGTTGACTACAGCTGTCACCAAGGAGAAGGCCTTATTCGAACTGATCGCACCGAAGGTCGGGGGAGTGAAGGCTGCAGACGGCAGTTGGGTTGAGGCAAATCATATGATCGATGGTGGTCCTTCGGTGCTGTTTGACGCGGTCGCACTATTGACGTCGGCCGCAGCGATCGATGATCTTCTGAAAGAGGCAACAGCGCGCGACTTTGTGGCGGATGCTTTCCACCACTGTAAGTTCATCGGTTATGACCAATCGGCAGTGCCGCTCCTGGAAAAGGCCGGTATCGGGGGAGCAGAGGACGAGGGCATCATTCCTCTTCCCGGCGAAGAAGGGGTTTCCGCATTTGTAGCGAAATTAGGGAAGCTTCGCGTCTGGGGTCGAGAGCCATCTGTCAAACTCGGCAAAGCATCCCCGCCGCTCGAATAGACAGAATTTCGGGCGTGGCCGGATTGCCGCGCCCGATTACCGGTCGTTGGAGGGTTAGATGTGACAGCACCAGCGCAAGTATTTGACCAGGTTCTTTCCGAACTCGGTACGATGATGAGGCCAGCGGCCGTGGATAGGACATTCAAATGGTCGGCACAGTATCTGATGCGAGGGGAAACGTTCTATCAGTTCAGCGGCGCTGCGGGGTTCGGCATGCTCACCGCGGTGGGTAGAGGTGGGCCTTGCCTGAAAGGTCCCTTCCATGAGATTCCGGCGAGCTCTTTAGTCCCAAAATTAGTAGAGTTCACGGCCAACCATAGCATCTTGTTTTATGCCGGCTCATCATTCTCGATTTCAGAGATCTTTGAAGATGTGAAAGCCGCAGTTGAAGGCGCTCCCGACATCGTTGTCGTGGAAATCGCCGATTTCGATCAGGGCAGGGGCAATCCCAGCACCATTACCAATTTGGCGTTTGTCGGCCTGGAACAGCCGCCGCAAATACACCAAGCGCGATCCTCTCAGTGCATGTTGAAAAGCGAGCTCCTCCACCCGTCCTGGTGCTACGGAAGACGTTGGGTTTTGTAGTTGGATAGACACCTATCGTTCACCAACATTTGAAACCAGTCGCGGAAAACGCTCCTGCACAGCAAGTTTCCAACAGCCCTCGACATCCGTGACGCCAAAATGCTTGCGAGTTGGAGCGTAAGCCGGCTCGACAGCGGTGCCGCGGCGGGCTCGCCTGTGGGGTCAGCCGACTAAGTCGGTTGTGTGTCCCTATCCGCGCCTGTTTTGAATGCATCGACCTCCTGCAGAACTCGATCCTTTACTGTATCATGGGCATCAGAGGCAACCGCAGACGCCTTATGATAGACCTCTGAAGCTATGGTCTTGCCTTTTTCGACCATTGGCGAAACCTCCTCCGACAACGAGTCCTTCGCCTCGTCGGCGGCGTCTCCGAAAAACGCGTCTTCCGCTTCGGTATGGGGGAGTGCAGCGCCGATCGCCGCGCCGATCGCAAAGGCCAAAGCCCCGCCAACAAGCGGCTGATCCCGGAAGTGTGTGAGGATGGTTTCGTTCAATTTGCTCGTTTGCTCATGTATGGTGGTGGTTGCTGAAGCGGACCGTTCTGACAATGTACTCGCAGCGTTTGATGCTCTCACTCCGATATGACTCGCCGTGTCCTTGACTCGAGCCCATGTATCAGAACCCCAGCCTGATGCCGCATCCAACATTGTCCCGGTTTCATCAGCAATTTGGTCAATCAACTTTCCGCTTCGATCCACAAACCCTCGGTAGGTCTTCCCGGCCTCATCGATAAAGTCACCGGCTCGTCGGCCACTTTCGTCCGTCAGTGCTTTCCATCGCTTTCCAGAATCATCGCTGAAGTGACTGTAGCGAACGCCACTTTCGGTTTCCGGTGGACCGATCCGGCGCACAAGCCCCTCGGTCTGATACAGCGGATACCGTTCGACCACATTCGATCCGCTTGTTGCTGTATCTGACGCGGCTCCCGGTTTTGCCATCAGCCATGCCATGCTGACACCCATTAGCGCCACCGGAAGCGGATTGGTCTTCAGGGAGACACCGAGGTTTCGCAGATACTCGCCCCCACCGCTCCCTTTTGCGTAAGCTAAGGCTTCGTCGATGAGTTGGCCCGGCGACATTCGCTCTTGGATCGCATCAATTCGACTTTCTATACGCTGGCGATCCGCATCAATCTCACGCTGTAGGTCCGATGAGGTTCTTTCTGTTGAGTTGTTCATTGGATTTTCTCCTTTACGGCGTCGACATCGCGCCTCAGAGAGGTCGCCGTACGATCTAGTTTCAAGTCGCTTCCGCGCAATACCCCCAAACCCCGGGACACCATGGCCCATGCTATGGCAGCAACGACAAGACCTACGACGAGCGCCGCAAGCGCCCCGGCGTTCGGTTGCGCAATTCCCTGGCTAACGAAAAATGCCGCCATGGCCTCAACGATAGCGCCTAGCAGGACGCCAACTGCGCCAATCGCAAGGATCAGGCCGACGAGCAGAACCTCAACGCCGGTCAGCGCTTTTGAGAATTTTTCGGATGCCTCGGTTTTGGCCAGGTCTATCTCCTTGCGAAGAAGGCCAGTGACGTCACTTACCAGCCCGCCCACGAGTTCCGACAGGGGTGTGTTCTCGGGTGTCCTAGCCATTTGCATCGCCTCCAGTCGTCAAGGAGCCTGACCGGCCGTTGGGATCCGCATGACGCCGTCCCGGGCTCGCCGATCGTTTCGACGATGCGGTGAGAAACCGGCTGGCCGTCAAGCCGGCGACGACCGCTATTCCGAGGAAAGCAAGCGGTTGCTTGCGCCCGAAGTCTTCTGCCATCGTGGCGATTTCGCCAATGTCCTTGCCTTCCATTTGCTTCGCGAGGGTTTGAACACTGCTTCCGATTTGCTTCGTGTATCGCCCGACGTCTGGGGAGTCTGATTGCTCCAGTTCGCTTCCGACCTTCTCCAGTGCCGATGCGATCCCTCCCAATTTGCGCGCCGCAAATTTTGTCTTCTCGGAGGCGGTTTCTTTCACCGTGTCGACGGCTGCGTCGGCAGTCTCCTTGATCGTGTCGCGAGCAGCGCTTATGTCCTCCATGACCTTGTCCTTGAGATCGCCCAGTGCAGGGGGCTCATCGGATCCCGGATTCAGTATCTCGCCGCGACGCACCGTTTGTGATGGCGACCCGATCCCGTCGGGAAAACTTGAAAACTCGTTTGACATTAGAGCCTCCCTGGCTGCGCTGTGACCTCTGCGGTGCTTCTCCAACCATGAATAACTAGGTTTGTTCCCACACCATTTACCTGCACTTCAGGCCGCATCTGAAAACAACGGTTGGTACCTTCTTCTCTGGGCGCTGATCGAGATGGCCGCTGCGAGCCAGGGGCAACGCGCTGACGCGCTGACCCTGTCTATTTTCTATATGGTCCTGCTGCCGCTAGAGGTTGGCCCTGTCGCCAAGGCCGTCTAATCAAACCGAAGCCAGATTGAATTGCGACATGTTGCCAGAGCTGCTTGCCAAAAATGTCGGTGCCATCAGGCGGTGGCGCTAGCATTTGGAACTCTAACGCTCTGGCAGTGTTGATAGTTTTATGGAGGCAAGCGATGACAACTTTCTACTTCAAAACGGACGATTCAGAAACGGTTTTCGGCGCAGATGAGGGATATGACTTTCCTGACCTTATGTCGGCGATTGGAGAGGGAAAGAGACTTCTGGCCGAAATGGCATTGGATGGCATTCCCGAGGATGACGGGAAAGGATTGTCCGTGGAAGTCAGAAATTCGCAGCAGATTCCGGTGGCGCGTCTGGCCCTTGAGTTCCATATCTCGTTCCTCGCCACCTGACGATTGGCACGAGGCTGAGGCGACGCCGGCGCTTTGTGGTCGGTGAGGTTCTGTTGCGTTCACGATGACAACTCGCCGGCCAAGGTAACAGTCCAGATGTGCACAAACGAAAAAGCCCCGCCAATCGCGGCGGGGCAGGTGGGCACAAGGAGGTCAGGGATAACGGGGTATCCTTGGCCCGTGTTCAACAAGGCGAAAGCCACGAAGTTCCTGTGGATACTGCGATGAGCTAAAATATTTTCCTTCCTCGTCAGTTCGCCAGCAGTCGAATCCCGCTTTCCACACGCGACTGGCCAGCCACATGTGCGGACGGGCTCCTCAACGCCTGGATGCTTTGGGGCGGGAAACCGTGAACACCCGGCGAAACGAGGGTAGGGAGCATTGTCTGCACTTCGCCCGGATACCAACCTCTCCTGAGAGGACGGCAACCGTACGTGGAAAGCCGGGTGGCGAGCCTCGGCGCTTGTGGCGAAAGAGGCTCGTTGATCGGGATTCAGGACGAGGAATGGTGGGCGCTGAGTTTGACTTCAGCTCCGAAGCGAGCTGACGAATGCGAGGTCTTGTCGAAGCCCGACGTGCTGTCAGTGCCGAGACCGACAAGAGAAAGGGAGTTCACGTTTGCGCGTGGCCGCGAGACGTTCCCTGACCAACATGAGCGACAACCAGTCGTGCACCTCTTGCTGTGATATTCTAGCAAGCTTTGAGCCCATGCGCTCTAGCGTCAGACCAGTGTCGGTATCGACCACGTCCCATGTTCCATCCAAATTGTCTTTCAAGCAAAATTTTGACAACGTCATTAATCCTCACTCACTCGGTCGGGATGCTGCCGGCAATGCATGCGGCCATCGCTTTGTTTAACAACTTCGTCCTGGTGGGGGACCGGGAGCAGCCCACGTGCGGTCGAGGTTCCTCAAAGATAAGTAGCCGGCTAAATCGCTTGCGGGATAATGTATGTTATGGAACTACCGGTGACGCGCCCAATCGACATGGCGTGCAGGCGCCGGGCAGTGATTGTGGCCAGTCCGGTGCCAATCGGATGCTCTGCGCAGTCGAATCCGCGGCCACCTCCCCCGGCATCCTCGATGGCCAGCTCGAGGCCGAAAAAGCCTACGCGTCCTTTACGGGCGCTATAAGCGGCACGGAGCGCAACCTCCCTCTCTTATAACGCAATCGCTTTCGGTCCTGTTTCCCTAGCTCTTCCCAGCCAACCCTCCCTGCTCTGGTTGCGCCGAAGAGCAGCAGCTCAGCGGCAATAAGGGGATGTTTCTTCACCAGGCGAGAAATCATACGCACCACTCCTGCCGCCGCTGCGCGCTCGATACCATTGCGTGCGACCCGTTCGATGGCGTATCGCTCCAAATATCCGACATCAGGGGCCACTTCGACAGCGGGCGCGACCGCATCGTCGGTCAATGCACCGCGCCCCGCTGAGGGCGATACTTCATTCCTTTCCTGAACTTCTTCGGGAGGGCATCATGGGCCGACCCCTTCACAACTTCCATCGCCGCATCAGCAGCCTGACTCAATGCAGTGCCTGCGACCCCGAGTGCTCGCTTACCTTTCCAGACACCTTTTCCACCAGCCTCGGCGATTTCTCCGCGTTCGCTGATGAGAGCAGCGGCCGCGGCTCCGGCAGCCGCCGTCAGCGCGTTTGCAAGGATGCCACGACCGACGTCGCTCGCCATGAGACTCTTTATCAGGCCGGAGCTCCTGATCGCCTTCGGAACTTTGTAGCCGCCGATTTTCTTCGGAATCTTCAGGTTCTTTGCCATCTTCGTCTCCTTTCTCGCACCGAAACTCGCGTTCCCGCCATTGGTTCCGCGAGTTTGTGTGCTGGGAGACGCGCGTCTGTGGGAACTCCTTCGCTGATCCGATCTTCTAAAAGTAGAATTCGCCGCGCTCTCTTTTGGCGCTGACTTCCCTGAGCCATCAAAGGGCCCTGACCTGCCGCTACGTCGAATTTTGTGAGATCAATCTGTGCGGGGGTTTCTTTCCAGAGACACGGCGCCCGTCGATGAGAAGTTACAAAGGCTCTGCCATAACGCGAGCAACGAGCCTCTGTAGCTTCGGTGTTGTTTAGTAGGAATATTCAAGTTTTGTTAGACGATCGTTTTCAGATCGACAACTCTTTCATTCGCGCGCTTATCGTCATACGGGCATCCTCGAACGGATCATGAGACGGCACAAAAGGCAGGAGTAGAAGAGCTTTCAGATGCTCCCATCCTCCTTCCTCACCGAGCACCGGCGCGTAGGATCTCATCGCCATGGGTTTCTCCCCGGCATATAGTCGTTCGAACTCAGCAAAGTTCGAGAAATTCTCTCGGTCGCTTACCGAAGGATTGAACGTCTCAGCCGCCGCACCTTCAGCAAAGATAACTTCGTGTGTCGCTAGCAGGATGGCGTAATACGCGATTGTCGTGTCGTCACGCGGCGCGATTGGTGCGATTGTCGTGCCATTTATGAGATCTTTCACTCGGATAAGAACTCCATTCAGAAAAAGGGCATGGCCAGGCGACAGGTAGAGATCCGAATGCGGCGTTCGATTGTCCAGTGCATGGCGGGCCACTCGGACCGGTACGACGTCCTCCTGCCAGCGTAATCCATTCTTTTTGAACACCTGGCGCCCCACCCACCGGATCGAGCCGGTTTCGCCACCCCTAACAACAACGCGATCGCCAATCCGAAGGTCCTCAATACGCTTTTCACCGCAATCAGTGAGGATCGACGTCCCGTGTAGGAAGCACAAGGGGCCGCCGCTGCCGCCCCCGCGGCCCGACTTGCCGTGCTCGCCCGAGTTTCCCTTCCCTTTGCCCCATCCTAGATGCAAGCCAGCTGCTTTTGCCGGCAACGATGACGCCGCCGCTGCGAGGACCGCTACGCTTGCCAAACGTGCACTAGCAGCTGCCGCCACCCCTAGAAAACGCCTGCGCGCACTATTGCGGGGCAGCTTCGGATCTTTCGCGTAAGTCATCCTGACGCTCCTTTTTGAAATGGGGGACGGCGGGCTTTCAATAGGAATGTGTTCGACTAAAGCCGTCGGTGTCCCTTTAAGAACAATGCCGGTTAACACTAATCTTTCTGCGGCTTTCCGCTTCGGACTTAGGTCTTACTCTCGGATCATCAAAATGGCTGACTACAACATCATCTCTCGGGTGAAAATGTCGATAAACGTCGAATAGCAACATAGCGGCAGGAACGGCTATTTTTGGTGGAGCTCAGATTCGATGACTGACGTACGACCGTCGCCTGTTTGAACCTTCATCGGCACGCTTTGATCGCAACCCACACTTACGCTTTCGATCCCAGCCTTCAATCGACGACGGCAGGTAACCCTTAGTTCTTCGTAACGTCGAAAAGGGAAACTCAGGGATAGTTAGCCTTTTCATGCGACCTAATTTCTAACCCAGGCGGCTGCATTCTTCCGCGAGACTAACGGACGCAATCGATACTAGGAGTGGCTCTGGCACTTGGTTCAGTTCTGAGGTCCTTTTGTTTCCTACAGTCCAAATCGCCCGTGGAATCGGTGCGATCGGGGTCGATTGCCTGTGTATTGGTCGAGTTGCCGAAACCACGTGGATTTGTGATGCTCTCCTGCTGAGAAGTGGAACTTTTGCGGCTCAGCGATGGCCCTGCTACGTCTGGCAGAGACTGTGCGGAGACCGCAGTGACGACCGTGACTACGAGCATGAGTGATAATGGGATGCGGGGATGCATGGCGAACCTCCACGACTAGTTTTTAAGAAACTTCGGCGTGGACAAGTTTGTTCCCGAATCCGGCTGCTCCGATCAAACCCAAGGTTTTCAGCTGGTGACCCTAATGAGTGGCGGAGGACGAGGGCGCGTTTATTTTCAACGAATGTTGTCCATGAAACCGCGTGATCAACAACGTGGTCAGTTCCTCCCGTGTCTTGTGTCCCTCACTATAATAACCAACAACTGCTTCGCAAAGCACCTGTGTGGAATGCTCGGTCGGGGCTACGCCGTAGTGCATATGCCAGATTTGAACAGCGTCCGACAGCTCGTGTACCTTTTCCAGAGATACCGGGACATTAAATTGCGGCATGTTATCCTCCTCATACACCTACACTTTTGCTGAACTTATGGAACTCACGACAGAAAGAGTAATCCGAAGCTCCCTGAGGACAAGTATCAGTACGATTCCGCACCAATCTGGATAGGCAGTCGAATTGACGCTGCTTTGCGGATAATCGTAACCGCCCGATTGGCACCGCCTGCCGCCCGGAGACTTGACGCTGACACCTCAAGCTCTCACCGCAAAGTCGCCGATCGTCCGCCAAAGGATACGGCCCGTACACTTGTGTTCAGTCCCCTTCCACAAACTTGTTGAACCGGCTAGTCTTGCCGTCTTTTGTCTTTTCTTGATAAAGAAAACTTAGCTTGTTCTCGTCGAAGATCTTGAAGAATTCGTCCCAGCTGATTTCCTCGAAGTTTGCTTCCTTTTCTCCGAAGTCGATCCGGAGGACGCCTCCCTTTCCCTTCGCGCGAATCACGGAGGGCCTCCCACCGCGTGTTTCGGCCCATTGCTGGATTGTTTGGTGGTCTGTTGTGGTTTCAGAGCTGCTCATCATTTTCTCCTATCCTGGTTTCATGATGTCACTGGACCTCCCGCTTGCCGCAGTTGCGACCAGCGTTCGATTGGTCGCAGGGTGGCGAGACAAAATCAGTTCGCTTGAGCGCCAACTACAGTTCCGATTGGGAACCTCCGAGGGGGAGTAATGTTCCCGACCGCGCCCGACCAGGGGAGCCGAACAGAGGAAGCCGGACGTCTGGAATTACGCGCGACCGTCAATCTTACCGCAGCTTTCCGTGGGATCGGCAGCCGCATTGATTTCGCCGTCATTGGTGGTATCGCGTTGCCCACAACTCGGCTGTGGACCACCTGGCATGAGGAACTTCGCAGCTTTCCCGACTGCGCGGAATGAAGCTGTAAGTGGGCCGCGCCAGAGTGGTGCATTCGCGGTAATGCCGATGCTGGTGACGCCAGAAATCATCATGCGTAGAGAACGTACTTTTTGCGAGAAAATAGTACGCGCTGAAAAGGGAGATGCTGTGCGTCGGACCAAGG
>Ga0170475_113093400_pt1 | contig 11279 bp, 1 predicted proteins | sample Soicark_Litter_5_FD_111474 | JGI IMG/M metagenome (GOLD analysis project Ga0170475, IMG submission 111474) | Avena fatua rhizosphere microbial communities from Hopland, California, USA. Combined Assembly of 48 SPs | reverse complement strand
GTGAGTTTATTGTTGAAGATATACTACAATATTCAAAGTGACTAAATCCTATTAAGACAGTATATGTGATATACAACAATCTTTTAATGAGAATTTCAAAAGCAATGAGAATATACAATAAGGCATTCAGTTGAAAAACTATTTAATTCGTTAAACATGCAAACACGATAGAAACATACGCAGTAGCGATAACAATAATAATTAATATGTTATTAAATATAATTTAAATAAATACATGGGAAGCAAATATAAATACATGACAGAATACAATTTCAATTTGTCGCAACGGCACCGCTTTAAACAACAAACAAAACAAAATACAGCACCAGTAATACTCAAATGTAGCACCGTTACACAGTTTATGTTTTTATGGGTTTTAGTAAAATTAAAAATAACAGATGGTTTTAAGTTAAGGTAAAATATACATAGACAACAATTACAAAATTATTGAAAATTGTGAAACATAACTTTGTTGTAGTTATCAGAAAACCTGCATCAAATGAGTTTAGAGTTTAAAAATTGAATTTAAAAATTGAATTAAAAATTGAATTAAAAATTGAGTTTAAATTAAAGTTAAGATGAAAGGTTAAATCCATTTGAAGATTAAAATACTTAACTGGGTTCAGAAATATAATCGTATAGAAATATAGGGACGCTGGTCAAATCTCAAAATTCATACCCTTGTTAAATAAATCAATATATTTAATTCTTTCATAAATTGTAATCCAAGTATAAGAATCACAAATGTCAATGCATTGCAAGGTTGCAATTAAAAAGCAGTTAAATATTCGTCTAACAATAAACTACAAGCTTGTGATTACAACTACTGACTCGTCTTTAAATACTACTCATTCAAGATCAATCAGATATACAAATATTTGAATATTTCACTTCGATCTATTAGCTTCTTCTTATCTTTTAAAGTCACCTCTAAAAACTTCCATTACCAAACTTAACCAAAACGTTCGATGTTCTCCGAACGTTTCAAGTTTACCACTCTCTTCTGTCGCTGGTTTCACTTTGACTTTTTTGTACTAAAAAGTTAAATCATACAAGTACAGGTCTTACAAGTTCCTCGCTCATTCTTTCTCGCAATATCGTTAAGATCAACAAAACACACACACACATATATAACACAAAGAACAAGCAATTTTATAAACGATTGAAGTCTAAAATCTTTTTAACTAGTGCAAGCATAAACTCTCTCTTTGATAAATAAATGTCTTATTTTCAAAGTCAAGTATCAAAAAGATTCTTTAACAAATGGGCGTCGGATTCCAACAAATCAGTCAAGTGATTTAATAAAGACATATTGTAAATAATACGAACGTTTTCTATTTACTTCATCGAACAATAAAACGTGAAAACAATTGATCAAGTAGTGGATCGGAAACTATCAATCTACAAACTAATAATTGTTTAGAAAGTTAGTTTGCAATTTTAAGTTTTTCCAAAGTGAAAATATGCATTCGGTGTGCATACATTTATGATTTATGTTTAATTTTCGAATACGAGATGTAATGTTTGAATTTAATTCAAAATTAGACAGAAGTTAAATCTACTCCGAAATGAACGAGCTTCCATAGGAACTTATTAGGAAGGCCTCACAAATGTTTAACTATCTTTGAACTGACTTAAGCTTAATATCGAGGAATTTCAGATTGACATATTTCTATAATTCAAACTTAAACAGTGTGAAGCTAATCGATGCATGCGATTAAGAAGTAAAGCGTTCAACAATACGAGTCTACTGCGCCACAATGCGGAAAGGACTGCCCGGGATGTGCTGATCTCCCCACTTGACCATGAGGACGTACTGCCCGGGTTGACTGAGACGGTACTTGACCGTGTACTGGAGACGACCCAGGTGAATGATGGTCAATTGCTCACAGGGCACCGTGGGGCCAGCAATGCCCATCACCAGCATGTTGTATCCTGCATTAGCACCATTCACAGAGAAGACCGCCTCTTGATTGACAGCTGCCTGGTGCAGGCCCTGCCCACTTGCAGTCACCTTGCTGGCGTCTGACTGAAATTGCTGAACTTCTTGTTGTTGCTGGGCTGTCGTGAACTGAGTTGTTGTTGTTGTTTTCTTGGTAACGGTTTGCATGACAACGCGGGACTCCTCGTTGAACTCAGCAGGTCGTCCAGCCCCTTCAATGTGAACCTTGAAAGGACTGCCTGGGACGTGGTTATTGCCCGCATACTTGATGGTGATGAAGTAGTCCCCGGGGGCGAGGGGTGTGTAGGTGAACTCATACCCCTCCTCAACTTCACGTCCCTGCAGCTCGACCTTAGAGGGCCCACTCATGCCCACTGAGAGCGCCCCACAACCGGCATTCACCGTGTTAACAATGAACTTGCACACCTGACCTGTGGAGCCCTTCACGAGCCCATCCCCGTACGCTCTGACCTGACTAGCATCAGCGTCCACACGCCCGACCTGTACTGGGTAAGGACTGCCCGGGACATGGTTACCATTGAGACGGACATGCACGTAGTGAACACCTGACTCTTTGGGTACAAAGTTCACTGCGTACTTGTCTTTTTGAACTTCCTTGACAATTGCTTCAACCTCAACTCCTGACGGAGAAATAATCTTTGCATCGAGGCGTCCCTGGGCCCCATTGAAGTCGACCAAAAACTGAACATTCGTGTTCGTCTGAAGTCCAGTCTGCTGAAGGTTCTGCACATTTAGTTTACGACTGTCTCCCGTAGAGGGAGCAACGAAGACCTTGAAAGGTGAGTCCGGGATGTGCTCATTGTTGTACTTTACGGATACTTTGTACTCTCCAGGTTCACTGACGACATACGTGACGTCACTAGTCCCGTCATGCTTGTCCTGGAAGTCAATGACAGCCTTGGAGGGTCCTTCTATTCCTAGGGACAGACTTCCGGGTCCTGCCTCCCTTGTTATGATTGTAAACGGACATGGTTTGCTGACATCGCCACGTTCAAGTCCTGATCCAATGGCTCTCACTTTGTGAGGTCCTCCTCCTACTATCGGACCAACTGTGAACGGGAACGGACTTCCTGGTATGTGGATGCCCTTGTTCTTCAGACTGACAGTGTGCACTCCCATTTCCTTAGGCTTGAACCTCACCGTGAATCGATTCTCTCCCAAATCTATGACCTCTATGTGCTCTGTGGCCCCTGAGGGGGAGGTCACTGTGCCTTCCACGTCCTTCACGTTGATTCCGGCCATTTTAATGTTCAGTTCACAGTTGCTGCCCACAGTTGTTGTTGTTTGTGTTGCTTGTTGTTGTCTTGTGATTCTTTCTGTTACACGACCTGAGGCCTGTCCGCCAACATTCACTGTGAAGGGACTGCCCGGTACAGGTTGATCCGAGTACTTCACAGTGAACTGGTACTGTCCTGGCTCTGTGGGCTTGTAGGACACGCGTGTGGTACCGTCTGGGTTCTCGTCACACTTGATCTCGACCTTACCGGGTCCCACCACGGACAAGGCCAGACTACCAACGCCTGCTTCTTTGGTGTTGATGTTGAACTGGTTGACCTCGTTAGCCATGCCCGAGGTCACGTTTTGTCCCGTGACCTTGACCTTGCTAGGGTTGGGCACCTCTGCCCCGCTGATGTTGATCTTGAAGGGAGAGCCAGGGATGGGCTGATTGTGCTTGAACACCTGCACAAAGTGTTCTCCACCCTCACGTGGGGTAAACGAGATTCCGAGTTGTCCATTAGGCTGTCGCTTGAGCGTGCATGGTTCCTCGAGGCCTGAGGGACTGCGTATGACGGCTGTGAGGTTAGTGAGGTCTGTCTCAGTGGTTGTCAATGACATCTCACTCGTCTTACCAACACTCACACGTGACGTCCTTGTTGTTGTTGTTGTCTGCTGGGTGGTTGTCTTTTGCACTGTTTCCTGGACAAACTCAGCGGGGGCGATCTTAGCGACGAACGGGGCGCCCTGGATCAGCTTGCCGGCAAACTTGACGACCACCTTGTAGTCACCGGGCACCACGGGGATATACGTGATGGTGGCTGTCCCGTCCTTGTTGTCCTTGCACTGGATCTCGGCCTTCGAGGGGCCCTCTATGGCCAGACCCAGGCCACCTGGTCCCGCATCCTTAGTGACCACGGTGAACGAGACAGGCTGACCCGCTGTCCCGGTACAAAGTCCCGGACCATGAGCTATAACCACTCCGGGGCGCTTCTCGTGAACGAAGAACGTAAAGGGGCTCTTAGGGACCGGGGCTCCCCCGTAGGTCACCTCGAGGGTGTGGGAGCCGAACTCTGCGGGCTGATAGCAGACCTTGATGGTGCCGTTCTTGTTGTCCACTATACGGGGACGATGTTTGATGCCAGAGGGGGTAGTGATGATGGCGTCAGTTTTTGAGAAATCAGGTCCTATTTTGATGGCGAAGTCCGAGGGGTGATAGGGAGAGGGCACACCCTCCTGAGGGGCCGGCTTGACGTCTGATGGGCCGACGGGGCCCGCTGGGCCTGGGCCTGAGGCGAACTGTTGGGTCGCCGTGACACTCTGCACAAGCTGCTCCTCCGTCACCTGCCCAACCGTCTGTACAATGTGCCCTGAAGGCACAGGACGTCCGCCAAACTTGAGGTCCACATTGTACACCCCGGGCTTGGTGGGCGTGTACTTGACCGTCACGGTCCCGTCCTGGTTCTCCACGATGGTCGCCTCGATCTCCTCCGTGGTCGTAGAGCTGGTGACCTGGCAGGTGATGTTTCCAAAGCCTGCCTCCTCCTTGCGGACCCTTATTATGGACTCCTCCGCCACGGCCAGCTTTGTCTTCACCTCATTCACTTGAACTTTGACCTTATTGGCATCCCCGGTTGGGACGGTGTTGACCCGGAAAGGCCCGTTGGGTATTTCTTGTCCGGCATACTTGACGTCCACAGTGTGGAGGCCTATGTCTTCAGGGGTGTAGCTGACCAGGTAGGTCCCGTCACCCACGGACTGGACACTGGGCTTGACCGGGTGACCTTGAGGTCCCTTGATATCTACGTCGAGCTTGGAGTGTCCGGCTTGACGAGTGTCTACGATGAACGAGACCGGGACGCTGGCGGGCACAGCCTGGGTAGGCTTCACACCGTCCCCGGACACGAACACCTTGGCCAAGTCCGTCGAGGGCTGAATGTCCGTGGTAAAGGGGCTATTCGGGACCGGCTGGCCGCCATATTTGACGTCAACCCTGCAAGGTCCCTCAGAGTCAGGCATGTAAGTGACATCATACGTGCCTTGTTTGGTCTTCACCACATCGGCTGTTATCTGATGACCTGTTCTTATGTCAGTGGTCACTACTTCCAGTTTTGCCTCTCCAGCTTGGGTCGTGTCCACTGTGAAAAATCCCGGGGACCCCTTGCGGACACCCTTAGGGTTCAGACCAGGGCCAAAACATTTGACGGCGTTCACGTTGACCAGGGGGGCGTCAGTGACGTTGACGTGGAACGGACTGCCTGGTATAGGCTGGTTGGCGAATGTGATCCCTATCTCATGATCTCCCATGGACTCTGCGATGTACTCAACCGTTAGAGTGCCGTCCTGGTTGTCAACACAGCCGACCTTGGGCTCAGTGGGACCTATAGCTGACAGGCCTATCCCTCCCTGACCCGCGCCACGAGTAGAAATCGTGAATGTGGCCGGCTTACCTGGGTTGGCTCCAACCAATCCTGGTCCATAAGCTTTGACCTTAGAAGGATCGCAGCCTGGGACAACACCAACGTTGAAGGGACTCTTAGGAACTTTGTGTCCATCGTATGAAACGTCTATCTTATGAGGACCCTGCTCGAAAGGTGTATAGAGTCCTGTGTAAGTCCCATCCTTGTTGTCAATAATCTGAGCCTCCGTGAGGGCCCCCGAGGGGGTGGTAAGAATTGCCTTAATCTTCCCGTCTCCCTTTGGCTGCACAGACTTGGCATCCACCGTGAACTCAGTGACTGACTCGAGAAACACACCTGGTTCAACGCCGGGTCCATACGTTTTAACCCCAGACACATCAACCATCTTAGCTGGAACGACCTGGGCCTTGAAAGGAGACCCTGGGATGGGTTTATCATCGTACAAAATATTGGTGGTGTACTCTCCCGGCTCAACGGGCCAATACCTGACATCGTAGATACCAGATCCCTTGTCAAAACATTCTATCTCTGCCTTGGTGGGGCCGTCTATGGTCAGACCCAGGGCCCCAGGGCCCGCAGCGCTCGTATCAATCGTGAAATCGCACGGGGAGCTAGAAGTTCCTCCTCTCAGACCGGGTCCATAGGCCTTTACCTTGGTAGCATCTCCAGAGGTTGGTAGTTGACCTTCAGGCACAGCGTTGACCTTGAAGGGCGAGTTGGGCACAGGCACATCATTGTACGTCACCTTCACCTCGTGAGGACCTGGTTCTGTCGCCAGAATCTGACTCAAAAAACCATCCGGTGACTGACCCACAGGGGCAGGAGTGACCCTTCCTGATGGGCTGACCACGTTGACCTTTGCTTGACCTGGTCCAGCTCCTGCCGTCGATATGTTGAAAGGCACTGGCCGTCCGATAGGAACAGTCTGAGGAAGGTCCTTGACAACGACCTTGTTACTCGGTAGTTGACCTTCAGGCACAGCGTTGACCTTGAAGGGTGAGTTAGGCACAGGCACATCGTTGTAAGTGACCTGAACCTGGTGAGGACCTGGTTCTGTCGCCAGAATCTGACTCACAAAACCATCCGGTGACTGCCCCACAGGGGCAGGAGTGACCCTTCCTGATGGGCTGACCACGTTGACCTTTGCTTGACCTGGTCCAGCTCCTGCCGTCGAGATATTGAAAGGCACTGGTCGTCCGATAGGAACAGTATGTGGAAGATCCTTGACGACAACCTTGCTTACATCACCCGTACTTGTTGCAGAGACCGTGACCTTGAAGGGACTGTTCGGTACCGGCTGGTTGTTGAAGTTGACGGCTGCCACGAGGGTACCCTGCGTCACCGTGGGCTGGAACTCAACCCGGTAGGTACGGTCTCCATTGTCCGTCAGCTTAGTGGGGACTGGGATTCCAGCCTCAGTAGTCAGCTGCACTAGTGGTTGTCCTGGTCCAGCATCCTTACAGTCCACGACCAGGTAGGTGGCCTGATGGGGCTGCACGGGGGCCTCCACTGCCGGCCCGTACACCCTCACCCCCGATTGGACGGTGATCTTGAAAGGGCTGTTAGGCACAGGCTGACTGGCAAAGACAACGTTGGCTGTTATGGTTCCTGTGACTGTGGCTGAGAACTCCACACGGAAGGTGGAGTCCTTGTTGTCAAGGATGTTCACTGGGATGGGTGCTCCTTTGCTGTCTATCAGAGTCACCACCGGTATACCTGGTCCAGCTTCCTTGCAGTCCACGATGAGGAAGGTTGACTGGTAGGGAACGACTGGTTTCTCGACAGCTGGACCATAGACCTTCACTCTCATGGGGTTGGGTGCTTGTGCAATGGTTCTGAAGGGACTGTTAGGAATAGGCTGATCATTAAACGTAACGGCAACAGTGTGGGGTCCTGGTTCCGTAGGGGTAAACTTGGCTAAGGCAACTTCCGGCTCCTTAGGCTCGAGAATAGCCGGGAAATTTCTGCCCGAAGGAGTAGTGACGATAGCTTTGATCTGTCCAGGGCCGGCCCCCGCGGTCACGATCTCGAAGGGTGTTTCTTTATTGATAGGGATAGTTTCAGGCAGTCCACGGACAACAACTTTGCTGGTATCAGCCGGTGCTCCTGGCTGGACGTCAAACTTGAAAGGGCTCTTAGGGACAGGTTTGCCCTGGAAGAAAATGTTAGCCGTGTGGATCCCTGTGACTGTCGCCTGGAACTCAACCCTGAACGTCTTGTTCTTGTTGTCGATCAGTTTGAAAGGGATCTGTGCTCCCTTGTCGTTCAACAGGGTCACCATAGGCTGACCTTCTCCAGCCTCGGTACAGTCGATGACGAGATAGGTAGACTGGAAAGCTATCACGGGCTGTTCCACAGCCGGGCCGTACACCTTCACCTTGCTCGCCACGGTCACTGTCTCGACCGTGATCTTGAAGGGGCTCTTCGGCACGGGCTTGCCGGCGAAGCTGACGTGGCCAGAGTAGTTGCCGGCCACGGTGGCCTGAAACTCCGCCCTGTAGGTGCGGTCGTTGTTGTTGACGAGATTAAAGTTGACGGGTGTGTTCCTGTCCGTCATCAGGGAGAACTGAGGCTCACCTGGTCCTGCTTCAGTACAATCTATGATGAGATAAGTCAGCGTGTTAGCCTGTACCGGCTTCTCTATAGCCGGCCCTGAAACCTTGACCTTGGACGCATCAGAGGCCCCTGGTCCTCCCGGCTTGGCGGTCTCCACTGTGATCTTGAAGGGACTGCGTGGGACGGGCTGCCCGCTGAACTGAACGTTACAGGTGAAGACCCCGGCTGACCTTGCAGTGAACTCGACCTTGTAGGTCCTGTCCTTGTTGTCCGTGACCTTAACCGGTACAGAGCTGTTACGAGAGTCGAATATTGTCACCTGGGGCTCTCCTGGGCCAGCCTCTTTACAGTCCACAATAAGGTAAGTGGCGACCATTGTATAGACAGGCCCCTCCACGGCTGGGCCGTAAACCTTCACCCTTGAGGCAGGTGTGCCAGAGGGGACACCGGGGGCTCCTGCTCCTGGGGTTGCTCCTGGTGCCCCAGTCTCGGACACAAACACCTTGTATGGGCTCTTAGAAATGCTGACACATCCATACGTGATAGACACCGTGTGCTTAACACTCCTCGTGGCCGTGTATGTGCACGTGTACGTCCCGTTCTTGTTATCCGCCACATTGACCGGGACCACAGTGCCTTCCACGTCCACGACCTTGACCCCCAGGGCAGCTTGCCCTGCTTGACGGGTATCCACCGTGAACTCTGTCTGCTTCCGCACCACCACGCCCGTCTTCTCCAGACCAGGTCCACTCGCTATGACCTTTCCAGCATCGAATCCAGAGGTCGTGGGTTTGATGTCAGCCATGTAGGGAGACTTAGGAGTGTCATCATTATTCACAAGGACATGAACGGCATACTCCCCGGGGGCTGTGGGCCAGTAGGTCACCTCCATCGTGCCCGTCTCCGGGTCCTTCTTGACGTCGATCTTTGCCTGAGAGGGCCCCTCGATCTTAAATCCAATTGGTGCCTCCCCATTGGGCTCCACGTAGAAGATGGCAGGCTGCCCAACCATGCCCGTCTCCAGGCCAGGCCCGTAGGCTCGGACCTTGCTCTGCTTGGCGGCCCCCACCTCGACCTTGAAAGGGCTCTTTGGTATCCCCTGACCCCCAAAATTGATCGTGATGATGTAGGTGCCAGTCTTCATTGGCTTGTAGACATACTCATACGACGATTCGATCTTGGTAGTGGTGAACTTTTGAACTTGACCCCCTGGCCCAACCAGCAGGACCTTAGGCTCAGCCACCCCAGCGTTCTCCGTGTGCACCTGGAACACGGCGTCCTCCCCCACACGGACCCCCTTAGGCTGGATACCCCTACCAGTCGCCCAGCATTTCTTGGCGTCCAGAGGAAAAGGTTTTCCAGGTTGGCCCGCTTGACCAGGTGGAGCTACAGCAACTGGTTCATCAGGTTCACGAGCTGTAGAGCCTGGAACGGCTTTGAGTGGCGTTGCTATTGAACCAAGAGCAGCTTCTCTGGGAGTACAAGCAACGGGTTTACCAAGTTTGGAAGCATCCACGGGCTGAGCTCCCTCTGCAGAGACTCCCACACCATACGGACTCTTCGGTATTGGTTTACCAGCAAAGTTGACATTGACTGAGTGCAGACCTGGTATCAAGGCCGTGTACTCGACGTACCATAAGTCATCAGACTTCTTGGTGACTATTGGTTTGACGGAGTCCTTCTTCCCGGTCGGGTCCACTATGCCTACATCCACCACGCCTGCTCCGGCTCCTCTCGTGGTCACTTCAAAGTAGGTCTTTCTCTTCACCTGCACCCCCTTGCTCTCAATGCCGGGCCCCTGAGCTATCACTTTGCTCGGATCTCCCACCTTGCCCGTAACCTGGACAAGGTAAGGACATTTGGGAATGTCCTTGGAGGCGAACTTGATCGTGACCTTGTACTGCCCCTCCACAGTGGGGTGGTAGACACAGCTGTAGGAGAGGGTACGGTCATTGTTGAAAACTACCTCGCACTTCTCAGGTTGACCCTTAGGATTGAGTACTGTGACTTGAATCTCTCCCTTGCCGGCCCCAATTGTCTCAATCATGAATCTCGCAGGGGCTCCGACCACATTGCCAGTCGGCTCCAAACCAGGTCCGAAGGCCTTGACGCGGGCCGGGTTGGTCTTCTCCTGGATGGGGGCTCCTGCCTTGAGCTTGGCGTTAGGGAAGCGGGACAAATAGGTCATCATGGAGAGCTCGTCCACCTTCGGGTTACACATCTCGTCCGGTTTGATCAACTGAGGAATATCGAGCCATTTTTCAGCCGCATCTTCTCCAAGCTTGGCGTTCTTTATAGCATCTTTTGGATTCATGCTCGGCCAATCAGGACAAAGACCTGGAGCAAGAGCATCCACGAGGGCGGCAATAGCCGTGCCATCGTTCCAGTCGCTCGCGAAATTCGTGATATTCTTCTCCGGGATCTTACTCTGGATCCAGGCGAGCAGCCTCTGCTTGGGGGTCTGTTCCTTGCTGGACGCCGGATCTTCTCCCTCCCAGGTCGGCATGGAGATGGAGTAGTGGAGGATAAGGGTCCAGATGAGACCCATGATCAACTTTAGCTTTCCATCCACCAAGTCTGAGCTGTCAATGTTGACAAGCTTGATTCCCTCGTCTTGCTCGAGAAATTTGAGTGACATCGTGACGTTCTCAAACTTCTGAGTTCTGAACGTCGGTCTCTTGTTGTACTTGGCAAACTTCTTACCAGACAGACATTCAATGAGGCTGATCAGCTTCAGACCATCAGACAGATCCTTCTCTATGTCTGTCAGGCTCAGCTTTGCCGGCTTTAAGTTCTCGTTCGCCCATCTTGTGAAGGTGTTCTTCTGAATAACTTTCCACATGGCATCATCCCCGAGGTCCCTCTCCGCCGCGATGTCCTCGTCCTCATGCTGTCCATACTGGTCATATGGACTGGCCATAATGGGCACTTCCGGGCAATTTTACTCCGTTATATTTTCGTGAAAATTATTTATTGTTTTCAGCCTGTGATTGTGACTGGCTGATGATTCCCTTTTAATTTATTTTCAAGTTTTATCCACTGATCGATAATCCGGCACCGGAATTAGAAACAGTGCAGTCCCTCGCTTGGTCCAACAACACAGACAGATCCACACCGGACGGTTC
>Ga0170475_103243427_pt1 | contig 11280 bp, 8 predicted proteins | sample Soicark_Litter_5_FD_111474 | JGI IMG/M metagenome (GOLD analysis project Ga0170475, IMG submission 111474) | Avena fatua rhizosphere microbial communities from Hopland, California, USA. Combined Assembly of 48 SPs | reverse complement strand
GTGGAGGTCGCCGAGAAGGAGCGCCGCCTGCGGCCCGGCTGCACCATCCTCGAACCGACGTCGGACCACATGCAGGTGCTCGGCCGGGCGTCCAACCTGATCTTCACCACGCTGGACCCCGACGGCGAGCGGTCGCAGCCGTTCCGGACGCTGTTCCTCCAGGAGATGGTGCGCCGCGGTGTCATCGCGCCGTCGTTCGTGGTCAGCGCGGCGCTGACGGAGGAGGACGTGGAGACCACGGTCGCTGCGGTGTACGAGAGCTGCCTCGTCTACCGTCGGGCGCTGGACGAGGGCGTGGACCGGTACCTGGAGGGCCGGCCCGTCAAGCCCGCCCTACGTCCCTACGCATGAGCACGCGCCGGGCCGCTCCGGTCGCTCAGTCGTCACCCTCAGGGCCGGTCACCGTCGACCCGCGCCGCCGCGGCGTCTCCCGGCTCCGCGGCGCATGACGGGAGGACCCTCGTCCCGGACGAGAGGCGCACGGGCGCTCGCCTGCGCCGCCGGGGCCGCTCTGCTGGTGCTCGCCGTGGTGGTCCGCCTCGGCGTGACCCGTCCGGTCGACGACCTGGTCCGGCAATGGGCGCGCCCCGGCGACGTCTGGGGACCGCTGCAGCTCAGAGCCGATGTCATCGTCGAGGGACTCCGCCCGACGATGACGCTTCTCCTCACGGCCGGCATCGTCGTGGCGATCGGCCTGGCCCGCCGCTCGGCCCGGCCTCTGCTGGTGGCCGCCGCGACCGGTCTCCTCACGGTGGCGGTGACGGTGGGGTTGAAGCTCCTCATGCATCGACCGGACCCGCACGGCGACCTGAGCGACCACGGCGGGAGCTTTCCCTCAGGACACACGACCACGATCGTCGTGTGCACCGGACTCGTGACGATGCTGCTCGTCCCCGGCTGTCGCTGGTGGTGGTGGCTCGGGGCCTTGCTGCTCGGGACGCTCATGGCCGCTGCCCTGCTCGTAGAGGCAGCTCACTGGGTGACCGACCTGGTCGGAGGAGGTCTCCTCGGCATCACCGTCCTGGCCACGGTGATCGCTATGGGTGCAGACCGGCGGCCGGCCGCGAAACCTCCGCGCGCCGACGTCGTTCGGGCAGGACCTCGACCAGGCGGGGTGTGACCGGAACGCACTGCATGCGGCTCGTGGCCCTGCTCCCGATGAGCGCTTCGACACCACTCATCTCGGCGCAGGGCCACCAGGCCCCTCATGCCCGGCCGGTCATGACCGGTCACGTCCACCTGTAAGAGCCGTCACGATGGGATCGAGAATCGCGGGAGGCCGAGGTGGCGGGACATTCCCGATCCAGGCTAAGCGACACTCTTGAACACGAGCAGTTCGGACTCCCCGAAGGGAAGGGGTGTCCTGGAACTGCCGACGAATTTCACGTCCCGTCGCTCCATGTAGTCGATCACCCATTGCTTGGGCAGCGGGCGGAAGATCGATCGCTCCTCGAGCCACCTGGCGACGACGTCGTCCCTCAGACATTCCTCCGTGATGACGTCGAACGCCACCACGCCGCCAGGCCGGACCACCCGCGCCATCTCGTTCATATATGAGACGACGGTCCAGAACTCCAGGTAGACCATGACCTTGTGGGCCTGGACCAGATCGACCGACTGATCCGCGCTCGCGCTCAACGACGACCCGTCGCAAGGGCGTGGGATCACGGTGGGCATCTTGCTCAGGTAGCGCACCCAGTCCTGCGCGGTCTCGTAGATCTCGTACTCGCGTGGCGACAGGCGCTCGATCGTCACCTGTAGGTAACGGCCGGTGCCCGGACCGATCTCACAGACGCGCTCCACAGGTCCGGACAGACCGGCGGTGTCGATGATCGCGTCGATCGCCGCTGGAGTCGCTCCGGGCTGCGCGAACGTCCGATCGACGTACTCACCCACGCTCAAACCATGTCGCCGTGCGGCGGCGATGGTCGGCCTGGCTGCGATGAACGACTTCGCCCCCTGGGCCGAGGAAGTACCCCGCACGACTTGCACTCCGAGAGGCTGCAGGCCTCGGTTCACCGCGTCACGGGCGAGATGTATCACTCCCATGTCATTGCCCTTTCGTCTTCGCTCTCTCGCTCCACCACCGCATCAACGGTTCGTCTGCTCGGACCGTCCATGCCGGGAAGCGCTGTTATCGCAGGGCTCCGAACCAGTCGGCGAGCATCGGTTCGACGACCGACAGGGCCGGCGCACACTCGTCCAGGCCGTCGTTGAGCATCACCGGCAGCGGCCAGGGAATGGCCAGATCAGGATCGTCGTAACGGATCGCCGTCTCGTGTTCGGGGCGTTGGATCCGGTTCACACGACAGCAGACGTCGGCGGTGGCCGAGAGTGCCTGGTAGCCGTGGGCCAATCCCGCCGGCAGCCAGACGGACCGATGGTCGACGTCGTCGAGGACGAGCGTCATCCAGAGGCGGTACGTCGGGGACCAGGGGCGAAGGTCGACAGCGACGTCGACGACGGCTCCGTTGGTGCAGCGGACAAGCTTTCCGTCACCCCCGTCGGTGCGCAGGTGAAGCCCACGCACTCCACCCCTGCGGGTGCGGGTCTGAATCTCCTGGACCAGGTCTCGGCCCTCGAGCCCGGCGGTACAGGCGACCTCGGCGTCGAAAGTACAGGAGACGAATCCGAGGTCGTCCCGTTGCCGGGTCGGCTCGAACACAATCGTCCCGTAGAGGACTCCCGCTACCGCCTTCAACGCCGGCCTCCTGACCGCCTCGCAGTCGGACGACCGGCCTCTGGATCGGACCGGCGACCGCGACCGCCAGGTGCGGGGGGCACGGCCGGCCCGGCGTTTCCGCTCGAAGCCTCGTCCGTCACTCCCGGCGCAGTCCAAACGCACACAGCATCAGCTCCCTGGCGCGGCACGGCGTCGCGCCGTGGCGGCTCAGCACCGGTCTATAAGGAGAGCAGGCGGTGAGTCATCCGGATACCGTCTGGTTCGAGCGGACTGGAACTGTGGGGACTCCCCCTCCGGCGGTCGCGAGCCGCCGAGCGATCCGCGGCGGCACGGCCACGAGGGACGCCGCGACGGTGAGATCGAGCAGGTACGGCGACGCGTCGCCCATCCCTGTCTCGGTGTAGGAGGCCGTGATGCAGTAGACGATGATGAACAGTGCTATGGCGCGACGCGGGCCGGCCGGGCGGGTCAGTGCGGTCAGGACGATGACGAGCAGGAAAGCGACGACGAGAGCGACGCCGAGGCGTCCGAGTTCGACGTGCGTGGCCACCCAGTTGCTGTCGATCGGCAGGCCGCCGAAACTCTTGTCGCCCAGGCCGGTGCCGAATATCTCCTGCACCGTGGTCGTGCGTCGCTCGGCGACGGCGTCCCAGACCTTGGTGCGACCGGTGAGTTGCGCCAGGTCCTGACTCGACTGACCGCGGGTCAGCCAGGAGACGATGACGGGCGAGAACACGGTCCACACGACGAACGCGGACAGGAAGCCGACGGCCATGGTTCGCCGCACCCTGGCGTGACCCACGAAGAGACTGCCGCCGCCCACGATCAGACCAAGGACGACCGCCAGCAGACCCGTTCTGGTGTGCGTCGCGACGAGGGTCGCCAAGCCGCCCGCGAGGGTGATGATCATCGTCCGGCCGGTGACGACACGCGAGAACCAGAGAATCACCGTGCAGCCCAGGAGGATCGCGGCGTAGTGCGCGACCTGCGGCGGCACGATGGGCCAGATGGTTCCGCTGAGACGCCCCTCGAAGGAGAACGCGACGCCGGGTGCGACCAGCGCTCCGAGCCATACCAGGACGAGAATCACCCGAGGCAGAGGAGATGAGCCCGCAGCAGGGGTAGGTCGTTCCGCCCCCACCACGGGGTCAGCACCCAGAGGACCAGGACGAACAGAAGGAGGCGGAGGGCTCGATATGTCGAGCCCACCACGAACTCGTTGTGAATGCTGACGGTCACCGCGAGAACAGCCATAGCGGTCAGCAGCGTCAGAAAGGCGTTGGGACGCAGCACCATGCCCGGGTTCGCCAGGATGCCCAGCAGCAGGGCCACCAGGAGCGACCCCTGCGCGATGGCCTGCCCGAGAGGATGTGGGATCGGGAGCAGGGACGCCCCCTGGAAAGGCATCACGTTGACGTAGAGGGCGATCCACGCCGGGAGGGGCCCCTTCAGCAGCGGACCGGCCACCGCTGGGGAAGGGAAGGACGCCGTCCTGAGCGCGAGCGTGCTCATTGCACGTGAGAACGTCCGGAACCGGCTTCGGGCTCCGGACGGACCGTCGGGGACACGTCGGCGTCGTCGCGCTCGGACAAGGTCACGAAGCCCGACGTGATGTCATCGCCGCGCGCGCCCAGCAGGACCGCGTGCTGGAGGTGGAGACCGGCGACGCGGACCAGCTCTCCGGTGGTCCGGACCAGCTCGACGCTCGAACGGCCGGCGGTGACCGCGACGATCACGCGGTCGGTCCAGGCGGTCAGGTGGTCCACGCCGACGGCCGGGTCGAAGTCGGCGATGACGAGGGTCACCCCGTTCTTGGCCTTGGCCACTGCGACGTCGTCCCAGTCCGCCGTCTCCAGCTCCGACGGCCCTCTCGTCAGCGAGGGGACGACGCTGGGACGGAACACCTCCGGCCGTTCCTCCGACCCGGTCGCGGTCACCCTGCCCACGGCCGCCGTCACACGACCGGACACCGTGAGATCGATGATCGTGCTCGCGATCCCGCGTCGACGCAGTTCCGCAGCGGCGGCCACGACTCCGAATCGCATCTCGTCGGAGTTGCCCAGACAGAGGACCGCCAGCGACTGTCGCCGACCGGGCCCGGGCACCGCTCCGGCGATGGCATGGGCCATCAGCTGCCGGTCCATGGATCGACGTGACCGGCGACCCCTGATCCCGGGGAGGAACGACAGAGGTGCGAGCAGTCGCCAGGGCGGCGCCATCCTCCGTACGCTCAGCGGCACCGTGGTCTTGAGCGCCGACCCGACCTCCGCCCGCAGCCACAGCCGGTCCGACAGAACGGCCAGCAGCACGGTGAGCCCGAGACCCAGAGCCAGGCCGGCGACGAGGCCGGAGGCGAGAACCAGGACGATCTGACGGCGGCCGCCCGTCGGCACCCGCGCCGCAGGGTCGATCACCCTGCTCGCGAACTTGATCCCGTTCTGCTGGAGAGTCAGGTCCTGCTCCTGGCTCTGGAACGTGCCGATCTGGTCGGTCAACTTCGCTCGCTGCGCGATCAGGCCCGCCAGGACGTCCGTGGTCGCGTCGCTGTCCGGCAGTTGCTGGATCTTGGTATCCAGCGCGTTGACCTGCAACTGCAGAGTTGCGATACGGGCGTCGAAACCCTGGATCAGAGCGGTCGACTGCGCCAGGATCTGCGCCGCCCGGAACTCGAGGTAGTCCTGGCTGAACCTGTCGAGCCTCCTGACGGCTTCGGCCGCCGTCGGCCCGGTCATGGTGAGCTGCAGCACGTCGGAGGAGTCGGAGGGAACCGCGTGCACCGTCGCCAGCAGGTCTTCCGGACCCATCGTCAGACCGAGCTCCCGGATCGCCCGCTCGGCCACGGCGCGTGTCGACAGCAGGCTCATGTCGGTCGCCATCGGACTGGTCGCGTCGTTCTTGGTGATGCGCGTGAGCAGCAGCGTCGTCGTCGCCGTCGGTGGGCTGGAGACGAGGTAGCCGGCAGCCAGCATCAGACCGAGGACCCCCGGGAGCAGGCTGCGGAACCACCGGCGGCGCACTGCGGCTCGCAGGTAGTGGAACGTGACGAGGGCGCCGAGGGGACGGCCCGGCTCGTACGTGTCCTCCGGCGCGACGTCCGGGATGTTCCACGCTCCCGCGAACTTCCACGGGGCGGGCTGGGGCGGTTGCTGAGAGCGGTCCGACGCGGGGCCCGGCGACTCCGGCCGGTCGGCATCGTCCACGCCGCTCACCTGCCCTTCCCCCGGTCGCCCCCGGCGAGGGACAGTTGGCTCACGCCCGTCGTCCGAACGGGAAGCGGCGCCTCCAGCGCTCGTTCCTCGAGCGTCCGCCGGCCCGTGGTCGTGTCGGCCGGGTCGGGGTCCGCGATGATGATCCCGTCGATGCGACGGCCCGCGTCGTCCACGGCCACGGCGAGCCGGGCGAGATCCTCGCGGTTCCCGAAACCGGGCGAGATGGCGAGCACCGTCACGGCTGTGGCGGGAAGCCCGGTCAACATCGGCTCCCGGCGATCGGCGACTGCGAGCACGACGGTGAGATCCGGGAGGGCATGCTTCGGCATCACCTGGACCGTCGGATCCGACGGGACGGACGGGATCGACGCGACCGCTTCGGCCGAGGGTCGGCTGTCGGCGGCGGAGACCAGTTCCAGCTCCTGACTTCTCTCACCGTCGGACTGGGCGACCGGATGTCCGTCGTCGACGTCGTCGACGTCCTCGACGTCCTCGACGTCCGCGACAGCCTCCGGGGCCGGTGCGGCGTCGAGGTCGGCGTCGAGGTCGTCGTCCAGGTCGTCGTCCAGGTCGTCGTCCAGGTCGTCGTCCAGGTCGTCGTCCAGGTCGTCGTCGCCCTCGTCCTGGTCGCTCGGGAACAGGCCCTTGAGGACCTGGTCGAAGGTCTCCGGAGGGGGCGCGACGCCGTGCTCGTCCTCGCCCGGCTCCGGGTTCTGGGAGCGCGCCTCGACGACCAGACCGGGTCGTAGGTGCGAGGCTCGATCACTCGAGCACGCCGCCCACAGCGAGGCTGCGCTGCTGTGCCCGTCCGCGGCCACGAAGTGCGTGACCATCCCGAGAGAGGCCGAGAAGGATGCCAGCTGCGGGCCGAGGGCCAGCCCCCGCCGATCGCCGGCCAGCGAGATGACCGTCACCGATCGCGGATGCTCCACCCGCCCCGGCAGCCTCTTCTTCGCCCCGATCCCGCTCACGCCTCGCTCGTCCGGCCCGGCCAGGGCATGGAGGACCTGCCGGAACGCCCAGGCGTCCACCGGGGAAGCCTCGTAGGTCTGGAAGAGGGCAAGCCACTCGGCGACCGAGCGCTGCGGCCGGCTCCGAACGTCCGCCAGTACCGTGCTGGCGACGGCGTCCGCGAGGTCGTCGCGTGTGCGCAGACTGGGATCACGGCGAGCCCGGAAGAGCAGCGCGACCGCGGCGAGCACGGCCAGCAGGGCCGCCCCTCCCAGGGCGGAGGTCAGGAGATGCGAGAGCATCCCGGGACCGGCCGCCGGGGCGGCCGGCTGGACGATCGACGCCGGGTTGACAGAACCGGCCGCGGCGCCGGTCGTCAGGTCCAGCTGGACCTGGTTCCACTTCAGAGCCGCCTCCGACCGGTCGACGGTCAGCTGCGCCAGCAACTGGGAATCGCGCCGGAACTCCGGGGAGCGGGGATCCTCACCGTTCTTGCGTGCCGTGGTGGCGGCCATCTGATCCTGCAGGGCCTGGACCTGTTGTTTCAGGAGCGTCTCGCGCGAGTGCAACTCGCCGATCGTCGTCCCGACCACGCTTCGGGTGTTGTCGGCCACCGCCGCGACGTAGGCCTGGGCGACCGCCTGTGACAGCGCCTGCGCCTCGCGGGCGCGAGGCGACGAGGCGACGATCTCGATCAGCTGCGCGGTCACGCCGTCCGCGGTGACCTTCTGCTCCAGCTCCGTGGCCGACTGGGCAGGACGGACCCCGCGTCCGGCCTGCTGCAGGACCGGCCTGCTCTGGGCCAGGCGGACCTGGGTGTCGATGTCGATAACGCCGTCGGACGCCGACTGACCTGCTCCCTGGAGCAGGACCAGCGAGGTGCTCGTGAGCTCGGCCGGGACGAGGACCGCGTACAGGACGCCGAGGACGGCGCCGATGAGGCCGCTCACCAGCAGGACGGGCCACCGGCGGCGCAGGAAGGCGGCGCTCGATCGCGTATCCAGAATCGGTTCAGCCATGCGGTCCCTCGATTCGGGGCGGCCGCGACCAGATGGGGCAGCGCGGGGGGACGACCTCTACTGCAATCACACCCACCTGCCCTCCGCCCGACTCGCAGCATCTTGATCAAGGGATCGGGTGCCGAGCGCGAGCACCCGCAGCACCACCGACCCTTCCAGACTTCCAGACCGTCTCGGCCTTTGCGTGCAGAATCCCCTACTCTCGTACAGCGCCGGTGGCCGAACATCGATCGGCCCGTTCGGCAACACCCGGGTCTGCCCCTCGGACTCGTGAGCCGGCGCGTACCTGACACCGGCCGGGACGTCCGCCTGACCGGCTCTCCGGGAGTTGTCGATCCTTTCCTACGACCCTCGGGAAGGGGCCCCTGATACCGCGGAGCACGGGTCACTCTCCGGGCGCGGCCGAGGCACGACGGCTGCGTCCCCTGTTTCGAAGGGCCCGAGACCGCGACGTGCGCACGGCTGCCTGTCCCACGCGCCGGTCGTGGCCGACACCGCTGCCCTACCCTGGGACGGCGACGGGGGATCCAGCGCAGTGAGGTGCGGATGAGGGAGAGGGTCGTGCAGGGGGAACGAGCAGCGTCCTCGCTGAGGGACCTGGCGCGCGTCGCCCGTAACCGTTGGGAACGGTTCGGGCCGGGCCAGGCCGCCGGCGCGATCGAGTCGGAGGCGCAAAGGTACTGGGGGGACTCCGCTCAGCCCGGCTGGCGGAGCAACTCCCACTGGCACGAGGGTGTCCAGGACCAGTGGGACGGTATCGGCGCGTCGTCACTGGCGCTCGCGGAGCGGCTGGCCCGGGTGACCGGGGAACCGCTGCCGAGCGGGCGCACGGTCGAATGGGGAGCGGGTGGCGGAGCGAACGCCGTCCGGTTCGCACCCCGGTGCACGGAGTTCGTCGCCGTCGACATCGCGCAGGCGAGCCTGGACGAGTGCGAGCGGCAGGTCGCCCGGGTCACCTCGACACCTTTTCGCAAGGTGCTGATAGACGTCGCCGATCCGGAGTCGGCGGTGGCCGAGATGGGGTCGGCGAGCTGTGATCTGTTCCTCTGCCTGTACGTGATGGAGTTGGTGCCGTCGCAGCAGTACGGACTGCGGCTGCTGGACATCGCGGCTCGACTGCTGGCCCCCACCGGGATGGCGTTGGTCCAGACGAAGTACTCGACCACGGCGTCCACCTCGCGCTCCCGCCGCCGGGCCTACCGTCGAGACCTGGCGAACATGACGACGTATCCGATCGACGAGTTCTGGCTGGAGGCCGACAAGCGGGGGCTGCGGCCGCAGGCGATCACCCTCGTACCCCAGGACGCACTCGACGAGCGCTACGCCTACTACCTGCTGGTCCGGGATCAGTCGTGATGAGGGCGGTGGCCGGGTGCGGCCGGCCGAGGCGGCTCACCATGGCGGTAGCCGCGCGCCAGGACGAGCGCTCGGCGCCAGCAGGCCCGGCCTTTCGGTATCACGGGCTCGAGGGCCTTCTCCTCTGATCGAGCGGTCATGAGGAGGTGCATGCGCGAGGGGAGCGGGATGACGGTGCGGCTGCGCGGCCTACCCCCGGTAGTGGCCGCGCTCGTGGCGTTCGTCGCGCTGTGCTCGGCCTGCACAGCCCCGCCGCCGGAGTCCCGGCAACTCGCGTACCCCAGTCCGACGAGCGGCGCCCCATCCGTGGTGGCAGCCGTCTGCGACAGGCCGCAACCGGGGCCGGCCGCGGCTCCGAAGGGGTCGGTACGGGTCGACCCCTCGGTCGTCCGTGACCTCGTCGCCAAGACCGACGACAACCCACCGGGAACGGTGTTCTGGCTGGCGCCAGGCCGGCATCGCCTCGGCAGTGACCGGTACAGCCAGGTCAGGCCCAAGGCGGGCGACACCTATCTGGGGGCGCCCGGCGCGATCGTGGACGGTGCGGGCAAGAACATGTACGCGTTCGTCGGCGACGCCCCGGATGTCACGATCTCCCACCTGGTGGTGCGCGGATTCGTCCCACCCCTGGACGAAGGCGTCGTGAACCACGACTCGGCCGCCGGCTGGCTCATCGAGCACGACACGATCACCGAGAACCGGGGGGCGGCCATGATGGCCGGCCCGCGGCAGGTCATGCGCGCCAACTGCCTGAAGGACAACGGCCAGTACGGGCTGAACGCCTACGGCAAGGATCTGAAGAACATCGTCCTGGAGGGGAACGAGTTCGTCGGCAACAACGCCGACGACGTCGAGAAGAAGAACCCCGACTGCGGCTGCTCCGGTGGCATGAAGTTCTGGCAGGTGAACGGGGCGGACGTCCGGGGTAACTGGATCCACGGCAACCACGGCCCGGGCATCTGGGCCGACACGAACAACAACGACTTCCTCGTCGAGAAGAACCTCATCGAGGGCAACGACGGTGCCGCGATCATCTACGAGACGAGCTACAACGCGATCATCAGGGACAACGTCATCCGGAGGAACAACCTGATCGAGGGCAAGAAGTTCGCCGAACGGGGCGACTCCTTCCCCGCCGGCACGATCTACGTCTCCGAGTCGGGCGGTGACCCTCGGGTCCGGGCGCGGACCGACAAGATCGACATCTACCGCAACGTCTTCCAGGACAACTGGTCCGGGATCACCCTGTGGGAGAACGCCGACCGCTTCTGCAACAGCGCGGCGAACACCTCGACCGGAGCGTGCACACTCCTGGTGGCCTCGGTGTCGCAGTGCAAACCGCCGGCCATAACCGCCGCGCCGCTGTTCGCCGACTGCCGGTGGAGGACGCAGCGCGTCGAGATCCACGAGAACCGGTTCCTCGTGGCCCCTGCGGCGATCGGCTGCAAGACCGGGTGCGCCAGGATGGCCGTCCTCTCCAACTACGGCACGTTCCCCGACTGGTCCCCCTACAAGGGCGAGGTGATCGAGGAGGCCATCACCTTCAAGCAGGGGAACCGCTGGTACGACAACGCGTACATCGGCCCGTGGGCGTTCACCGCGATGAGTGCCGACCATCAGGCGAGCCGGACCGCATGGCAAGCCGCGCCGTACCGACAGGATGCCGGCAGCACGTTCTCGCCCACAGCCGCCTCGGCATCACCGTCCAGGTGACCCGCTCGAGAACGATCACGAAGGGCCGGTGGAGAGACATGAGCCAGGCGTCCCACCAGCAGGAGGGTCACATCCCATGCGCGTAGCGATCAACCTGCTGACGGACCACCCCGACAACCCCACCGGTGCGCACTGGGGGTGGAGCCGGACCATCCCGGAGATGGCGAAGCTGCTGACGCCCGACGAGGAGTTCCTTCTCGTGGTCAGCCCGAGGTCGCGCCCGCTGCACCAGGGGTACGGGGACAACGTCCGGTACATCACCTTCCCCTGGTCCAACGAGAGCCCGGTCAAGCGGACGCTCAGCGAGCATCTCTACTCGCCGCTGCGCCTGCCGCTGTCGGGGGTGGAC
>Ga0170475_114191792_pt1 | contig 11281 bp, 5 predicted proteins | sample Soicark_Litter_5_FD_111474 | JGI IMG/M metagenome (GOLD analysis project Ga0170475, IMG submission 111474) | Avena fatua rhizosphere microbial communities from Hopland, California, USA. Combined Assembly of 48 SPs | reverse complement strand
GTCCACAGGACACCACCGGCCCCGCTTGTGGCAAACTCGCGAATTGTCGTTCGAATGTCCTGGGCCGTAGCCGGATCCAGCGAAGCCGTGGGCTCATCCAGCAGTAAAAGTTCGGGGCGGTTCAGCATGGCCTTGGCAAGGCTGACCCGCGTCTGCTCACCGGACGAAAGTACACCGGCCTTCACGTTCCGAAACTTCTCCAGGTCGTACTGCCGGATGACCTCTTCTATGCGCTGAGAAAGGTGCCGTACTCCGTAGATCAGTCCGAAGAAGCGGAGGTTCTGATACACCGAAAGGTTGCCTGGCAATGGAGCATAGACCGCTGCGAAGTTGGTCTTTTCGACGGCTTTCGACCTCTGCCGTGCGAGGTCCGTGCCTCCGATCCGAATGCTTCCGGATGTCGGCTCCAGGATGCCCAGAATCATGCTGATGGTGGTCGTCTTCCCGGCGCCATTTGGGCCCAGCAGCCCGACGATTTCGTTTCGGCCGACATCGAACGAGATCGAATCGACGGCAACCGCCTCGCCGTACTGTTTGCACACATCCCGAAGAGACAGAACGGTATCTGCCATAAACTTAGGAAACGATGACACATCGAATCGTCTGGACCATGTGTGCAGCGGCAGCCTCTCTTGTTCTAGTGCAGCATACCCTTCCGGGTTACCAGGCAGGAGAGTTTCACGACCTGTTTAATGGACGGGATTTGACCGGCTGGGTGAATGTCAACACGGATAAAGACACATGGTCGGTTAAAGACGGAATGCTGATTTGCAAGGGGCATCCCATCGGAGTAATGCGCACCGAGAAGCAGTATGAGAATTTCATCCTGCACGTCGAGTGGATGCATATGGAGCCGGGCGGGAACTCAGGCGTCTTTGCCTGGAGTGACGCAAAGCCGCAGGAGAGCCGCCTCCCCAATGGCGTCGAAGTGCAAATGCTGGAGCTGGACTGGGTGAACCTGCACAAGGTCAGCGGAGAGACTCCGCCTCTGGCCTACGTGCACGGGGAACTCTTCGGAGTAGGAGGAGTGGAGACGACGCCGGACAATCCTCGCGGTCGGCGAAGCAAGTCAGTGGAAAACCGCTGCAAGGGCCGCGGGGAGTGGAACACCTACGACGTAGTTGCAATCGATGGGGTGATCAAGCTCTCAGTAAACGGGAAGTTCGTGAACGGGATCAGCCGGTCGACCCAGAAAAAAGGCTATCTCTGCCTGGAATGGAGGGCGCGGAAATCCACTTCCGAAACATCCGGCTTATGGAGCTGCCGCCTGGCGTCACAACCGCTGAACAGACGGCCCCGGTGATCCAGTAGGACCGATCAGGCTCGCTTTCGGATCTCGATGTGCGCGACGAACTCGCACGTGCGCGCGATATGGTCCAGCGTGATTGCGGCGTTATCTTCGGGGGTCAGCAGATCGTCGGCTTCCACCTCTTCCGGAAGCACCGGACCCCGGACCCACACCTGCGTCATGGTGAACGTGACTTTCTCAGGCGAAATCTTAGCCTGGTCGGTCGCAAGCGCCATCCCGGCTACCCGGACCGTGCGGACAGCCCAGAACTCCTCCGCCTCCGCGCGGCTGGAGTCTTCAATCTCAACGCTCTCGCCGCAGAACTCCGGAATATGGCTGCGCCCGAACCGGTCGGCCTCGGCCTGGGTATCGGCCTGAGCCATCATCAATGCACGTCCCTGATCGTCTGTGAGCAGAAAAAGCATACCTGGTTGATTACCGTGTTGTGGTTTCGGTTGTAAGACTCCGACAGGGATACTCTGTGTCGAACTCTTGTGCGGGGATCCAGGTGTTACCCCCATTTGCGGTGTATTATTCTTCGGGTGTTACCGTTAGTAGCCTACTGCGAAGACGGTGAGCTGTGCGCAGCGACAAACTTCGCCCACTGCTCGGATTTGGCGGAGTCGGGCCGAACTCCCGGGACGCCCCGGTAAACCATGCTGAGGTTTGTAGCTGCCAGCACATGTCCCGCCTCGGCCGCCTGCGTCCACCATTTGGCGGCTTCCGAGTAATCCTGCTGGACGCCCTTCCCGACGGCGTACATCATGCCGACCGCTGCCTCCGCCGGAACATAGCCCTGTTGCGCCGCCTTCAGGGTGTTCTGAAACGCAAGGACCGGGTCCTTTTTCACGGGCTCTCCCGTAGCGAGATTCCGGCCAAGGAGATAGTTGCCGCCTGTGCAATACAGGCTCACTTTGGCGGCATCGTCACCGGATCCGGGAGTGGAACACACCGCGTAGTCCTTCCTGTAACCTTCAGCCTTCGCGGTGACTTCCTTCAGCCACCCATCCCAGCCGCCAACCGGCTCCTTCTGCTCCTGCCGGCCCAGATCGCCGCGGAACGCAGCGTCGCGAACGGGGGCGAGCGTATTGTTTGCCATCGTGCGGAGCTCCTCATTCTTATCGCTCAGCAATACAACGAGAGCTTTGAAGAGTTCCGGATCCTGGCGAAAGCCCCGAATCTGCAGCTTTGCTGCCTGGACGATTCCGTCAACCGCGTCGATTCGGTCGCGTTCGTCAACAGCCTTCTCCTGGCCGGTGGCCAGCGCGATGAGAGCCTGCTGAGATACCGCTGACCGCCAGTTCGCCTGTACCGCCAGCGCGTGGATGGCAGCGCGCCGCACCCGGGGCGAGCTGTCCGTCGTGAGTTTGCCGACTGCGCCCATTGTGTGCTCAGAGAAGATCCCACGCGAGCACGTCTCGGCTGCCGCCGCGCGAACCTCGCTGTCACCGGAACCGAGAAGGTTTTCAACAACCGCGCCCGCGGGAACGCCCCCGACCAGCGCAAGGTCGGGATAATACCCGTTTACCGGCGCGGGGGTCCGCTTCGTGACGCTCTTCAGCAACTGCGTCTCTTCCGACGAAAGCGAGAGATTTTTGTTCCGGAGCTTCGTCGCCCAGGAGATCGCGTCATCGTTGCTGGTCGGGTGATACGTACGGGCTCCGAGTTCTTCGAACTCGCGGTAGATGACTTTATACCCCTTGGCACTCACGCGGCTGTAGGCGTCTCGCACCGTCGTCAGGTGATACGAGAGATCACGGAGGCCGAGGACCATGTAAAACTCAGGAGCGCTCGCCTCGCTGTCGATTGCTTCCTTCAGTTCCGCAGGCATGGTCCACCATCCCCAGCTGTAAGTGATGCTGGCGGTGACCAGTTGCGGGTGAAGCATTGCGAACTCCCCGGAGATCTTGCCGCCCTCGCCCTTGCCGTACATGTAGACCCGGCGCGGATTGATGGGGTATGTCTGTTTGGCCCACGCTATAAGCTTTTCGATGGGCTCATGGTCCGCGGGTCCGAACTTCCGGGCCTGCGGACCACCGGCCAGCAATACGTAGTGATCTATCAGCCCCAGGCGCTTCAGGGACTCACGGACGGGCAGGATCTCGTCGCCAACCGGGCGGTCGTGCTCAGGAAAGCAGAGGATCAACCCGACTTGCCGCGCCGGGTCCTTCGTTCCAGCCGGAGCCACCTTCTCGGGGGCCTCCACCACATAACGAATGATTACCTTTCCGGTATCATCCTTCAATTCGGCAGGTTCAGCGCCGGGCAAAATGCCAGGCACACAAAACACGGCGAGAGCGGCGGAACCGCAAAGTCTCACGAGAGGGATCAGGCGTGTCCGGAGCACCAGACAAATATATCTCAAAAGCAGGGCGATGCTTGCGCCGTTTGGTCATTCCCGCATGCACCGGCGATTTCGTGTGCGCTTAGCAGCCCGTGGAGAACCGCTCCCTCACGGATCGCGGCTCAGTAACCGTTGATGTTACTGAGCCGCGCGCGTTAGCAAGCGGAGTTCCAGAGTTCTGCCACGAGCTGTTACTTAGGCAAGCACCTGCTGAATTACTCTGCCGCCGGTATCCGTGAGTCGCTGATTGCGGCCCGCGCTGTAGAAGGTCAGCTTCATATCATTGAGACCCATCAAGTGCATGATGGTCGCGTGTACATCCCGCATGCGGTAGATGTCCGAAACAGCTTTGAAGCCGAGGTCGTCAGTGGCGCCCGTCAATGTTCCGCCCTTCGTCCCGCCTCCGGCAAACCACATTGTCATCGCGCGAGTATTGTGGTCACGGCCCGCTTTGTTCCGGAGATCGGCAGGATTGTCGGGCGTCCGGCCGAACTCGCCCATCCACGCCACGAGAGTTGAATCCAGCAGTCCGCGGCGCTTCAGATCTTTAATCAGTGCTGCGGTCGGCTTATCTGTTTCCGCTGCGTTCTTGGTATGGTTCTTGATAATTTCCGTATGGCCGTCCCAGGACTGGCTGGGCGTGTACAACTGAACAAACCGAACGCCCTTCTCGACCAGTTTCCGCGCCATCAGGCAGCGTTTCCCGAACGACTCCGTCACGGGATCATTGAGTCCATACATTTCGAGCGTTTCCTGAGACTCACCCGCCAGGTCGAGCACACCGGGCACCTCGGACTGCATGCGATACGCGAGCTCATACGAATCGATCCTGCCCTGCAGGTCAGGATTCGAAGCATGCTTGCCGATGAACTCCTGATTGTACGCGCGAAGCAGATCCATATCGGTCTTCTGCATCTCCGGCGTGACACCTTCGGGAGGCCGCAGGTTGAGGATCGGATCCCCTTTCCACCGAAGGACCGTACCCTGATAACTTGCAGGAAGGAAGCCAGGTCCCCATTGTTGGGAGCCGCTAAAGGGAAGAGATCGAAAGTCGGGCAGGACCACGAATGCCGGCAGATTCTGATTTTCGGTGCCGAGTCCATACGTCAGCCAGGCACCAAGCGATGGCTTCCCGGGAATGACGACGCCCGTATTCATCAGGAACACGGCGGCAGGGTGATTCCCGTTCTCCGTCTGAATCGATCGGACGAAGGCCATGTCATCGACGCATGTCGCTACATGTGGGAACAGACTGGAAACGTCCATCCCGCACTGGCCATGCTTTTTAAACGGAAACGTGCTGCGGAGTATTAGACGCGGCTTGGCGAAAAGATTCGGCTGATCCGTGTTCTTTTCTTTGCTCCAGTCCATCACCGTGTTGTCGAACTTCTCAAGCGACGGTTTCGGATCGAAGGTGTCCATCTGGCTTACGCCGCCAAGCATCGTGAGAAAGATGCAGGACTTCGCCTTCGCTTCGTGATGAGGCTGCTTCGGAGCCAGCGGATTGTCGAGCCGGGTTCCGGCTTTCAGGTCGCGACTGAGCAGATCGAGGAAGGCGAGACCGCCGACCCCCGTAAGACTGCTGTACAGGAAGCGCCGCCGTGCTGAATCGAAGTCCATCGTAATTACTCCAGCTTGTTACTCGAGCTTGTTACTCAAGGTAGATAAACTCGTTGAGGTTGAACAGAACGACGCCGAGACGCGTCAGCGACTCAACCAGAGGCCTTCCAGCCGCGGCCTGTTTGAAACGGTCGCGCTCCGCCGAAGATGGCGTGCGCGCCAGCGCCAGCTGAAACGCTTTATTGACGGCTTTATCCGGGTCAGGTCCGGCATACTCTATTACGCGTTCCGCGAACCGATGTGCTTCTGTGTTGGTGAAGTCGCTGTTCAGCAAAGAGAACGCCTGTGTCGGTACCACCGTAGTGGAACGCCGGGAACAGACCTCGCTCATATTGGCCCCGTCAAACACTTCAATCATCGGATTCATCACCGAGCGCCTCTGGAACGTGTAGACCGTGCGGCGATCCTGTTCTTTTTGCGAGGAGGGATACCACTTGAAAAACTCGAAGCCTTCCGCGACGTCTGCGGGTACGCTGACAAAAACTCCGGGACCGCCATCCGCCTTCTGCAGATCTCCGCTGGCCGCCAGAATGGAATCGCGAAGCACCTCGCCCTCGAGACGAATCCAGTTCATACGCCAAAGCAGCTGGTTTTTCGGATCGATCTCGGTGTACTTCTGCAGTTCGGGGTTCTCGGTGGACTGACGATATGTATTCGAGGTCAGCATCAGCTTGTGAAGCGCCTTCAGGCTCCACTTCTTCTCGACGAACTGCAGCGCCATGTAATCGAGCAGCTCGGGATGCGAGGGACGCTCGCCGTTTATACCGAAATCGCTGGGCGTTCGTACGATGCCTTCTCCAAAATGATGCTGCCAAACCCGGTTCACCATCACACGGGCGGTGAGAGGATTCTCCGGTGAGGCGATCCACTCGGCCAGCGCAGTCCGCCTTCCGGAACTACCACCGGCAAATGGGATCTTCGCCGGTTCCGATTTACCGAGAACGGCTTCCAGGAATCCAGGCTCCACTTTCTCGCTTTTGTTCGCGAGTTCTCCGCCTGCAAGTACGTAAGTGCTCGCTACTTCAGGAACCTGCGGCGGAACAACGTCAGAGACTGAATAGGCGACCGGGCGATAGCGGGCGGCACTTTCGCGGAGCTTCTTTGCAAGCTCAGTCGCTGCCTTCCAGTCCTTGCGTTCCTGCTCAGAGAACGTCGCATCCTTCGGGTTCTTCAGAGCTGCCGCGAAGTCGCCGCCCTTCTTTTCGTCGGCTTCGACGTGTTTGGCGGCACGATACTTCGCCTTCAGCTCCCGTTCCAGCTTTTTCAGTGCTTCGTCCGCGTCTTCCGATTCGTCCTCCAGACGCCGCATCTTCTCTTTCATCAGCTTCGGATGCTCGATATCCATGAAGGGTGCGGGACGATCTTCCACGCGCATTGGCGCAAAGAACGCCTGCAGCCGATAGAAGTCGCGCTGAGGAATCGGGTCGTACTTATGGTCGTGACACCTGGCGCAGCCGACGGTGAAGCCCAGGAAAACCTGTCCGACTGTTCCCGTAATGTCGTTCAGCACATCCTGCCGAAGCTGCGTCTTGAAGTTCGCGTCTGCTTCCCACGTGCCCATTCGAAGAAAGCCCAGGGCAACCAGACGCTCTGAACGGTCGCCGCCCTGCATCTCATCACCGGCGAGCTGTTCTTTCACAAATTCGTCGTACGGTTTATCCTTATTGAGGGATCGGATCACGTAATCCCGGTAACGCCAGGCATTTGGGCGTTCACCGTCGATCGCAAACCCGTCTGACTCGGCAAAGCGCGCGAGGTCCAGCCAGTGGCGTGCCCATCTTTCGCCGTAACGAGAGTCTGCCAGCAAACGATCGATCACTTTCTCGTATGCGTCCGGCGAGGCGTCCGATTCAAACGCTGCCACTTCCTCCGGAGTCGGCGGAACACCTACCAGATCGAAGTAAACCCTGCGAAGCAGTACGCGCTTCGAGGCAGCAGGCGCGGGTGTAAGCCCTTTCGCCTCAAGCTTTGTCAGAATGAACGCGTCAATCGGGTTCTTCACCCAGGCTGCATTTTTGACTGTTGGAATTTGAGGTGGAGCGGGCTTGTGCAACAGCCACTCGATGTGTGGATCAGGCTTGCGAGCGGTATTCGGGTCCGCCTTCATCCCGTCGATCGCTTTGGCGATCACTGAGATCGTCTCCGGTTCCAGTGATCCGCCCATTGGCATTTTTGGGCTGCGCTCGCCCCGCAAATACTGCAGAACGAGAGATTGTTTGGCATCGCCCGGCGCCAGTGCAGCGCCGTGCTTGCCCCCGGCGAGCACCGTAGTCAGGTTTGTGACTGCGAGCCCGCCGGAAGCGTTAGTGGAACTGTGGCACCCGGAACACTTTGCCTGGAGTACTGGCGCAATCTGCTCGTTGAAGATTCTTTCGTTCGGCGAGCCGACCGTCTGTGCAGAGAGCAGCTCAACGGACATCGAGAATGTGACTGAGAAGACAACGCAACAGATCCAGACCTTCACGTATTGACCTCAGAATACTAGTTTAAGACCTAATTGAGCACTTCGGTTTCCGTTCGCGTTTGTGATGACGCCGAACTGAGTGTTCGAAAGGTCGTTGTTGGGATTAGCCCACGTCTTCTGGTTGAACAAATCGAACACCTCGAACCGAAGATCGCTTCTGACACGCTCCCAAATCTGAAAGCCCTTCGTGAGAGCGATATTCGTTCGGAAGGTCCCGAACGAGCGCGTTGCCCCGTTTAACCTCGGTGCGTTTCCAAACGGGTCGAGCGCTGGATTGGTTCGCCGCTGGAACACTCCCAGGTTGTAGAAGTTATCCACTGAGGGGTCGAAGCTTTCCCCTTTCGTAGGACCGCGCCAGTCGTTGGACAAAACGTTAGGACGAGGCGTGCCACCCTTCAGGTTATTTACATAACCGTTGTCAATCACACCCATCGGATAGCCGCTCTGGAAGAACATGAAGGAGCTGAGGTTCCAGTTTCCCACCACCCGGCTGAGGAGCCCGCTGGTAAGGTGAGACTTGCCTTTCCCAAACGGAAAATCGTAGCTGCCGGTCAGCTTGAACATGTGAGGCAGATCCAGCACACCGTACGACTTCTCGTTTGCGCGGTTGTACTGATTCTGCGCGGCGCCTGCGCCGACACCGGATCCGACTACACCCGCAATCCACGGCTCGGAGGAGTCGGCGTCGGTCAAAAGCTTGGACCACGTATAGGAAGCGAGCAGGCTCAGGCCGCCCGAGAACCGCTTTGTGGCCTTGATGATCATCGCGTTGTAAGTGGAGTTGCCGCTGTGATTCATCATGCCGCCGGTGGTCACGTTTTGATACTGCGGAAACACCCGGAGCGCCTGCCCAAGCGTCGCGTTCCCACCGAGCAGAGTCTTGAAGTTGGCGAATGGCGGTTTGAAGCCGAGCGCTACCACGGAAGGGTCATCGATCTGCGCATTCAGCAGATTTCCCAAATATGCGTACTTCGGATCGATCTGCATGATGTTGACTCGATCCGAGGCGAGGTGGGTTCCCTTGCTCCCTGTGTAGGTGACGTCCAGAACGAAGTTGTTGGGCAGGACGCGCGACACGGCGAGGTTCCACGTTGCGGTGGAAGGCAGCCGGCCCGTTTCATCCGCGCCGTACCATGGCACCGAGAAACCAGCGTTGAAGCCGGGATTGATGAAAGGCGGTGCTTCCCACGCGGGGAAACCCGAGTTCCAGTTGAACGCCGGAGTCACACCGTTGTTCTGCGAGGACCAGCTGGGTGAGTTGGTGAAGCCGTTGTTGGCTCCGTTCAGACCGGGCGCTTTGTTCGTTCCATAGAAGATCCCGGCGCCTGCCCGGATCACCGTCTTGTCTGCCACCTGGTAGGCGAGTCCGAGGCGCGGGCCCCAGCCCATCGCATCGTTGTACAGAGCACGGGTGCCTTCACGACCTGTCCCGTCTCCGAGGAAACGCAGCGCCCCGGGATACCCGTTCGCAGCCGGGTTCGGCAGCGTGGGATCGAAGTAGGAGAGACGATCGTGCTTCTCGTAGACGCCCTGGTTCACTTCCCACCGCAGCCCGATGTTAAGGGTCAAACGCGGTGTCAGCTTCCAGTCATCCTGGACATAAGCTGCGTGGTACGGGAATCGCAGCATCTCCGTGTTCGGAATCGTGAAGTTGCCTGTGTAGACCTCGCCGAGCATAAAGCTGGCAAACGAGCTTCCGGAGTTTCCGCTGTTATCCCCGGGAAGAGAGGTGCTGCGCCGATCGAAGGTGAAGTTGCCCGCCGCCGTGTTGCGATTATTCGTGTTCAGGAACATCAGCTGGTAGGAGTAGCCGAACTTGAAGCTATGGTTCGACTTCACCCAGGTAAGGCTCTCATCCAGGCCGTAGACGGTGTGGTACTCATCCCAGAGCTTCGAGCTGTCCCAGCTGTAATAGTTGTCATTGGCAAACGTAACCTGCGGGAAGCCGGTGTTATAGCCCGGATTGTTCTTTACGGCACCGCCCAGCTTGTCGCCCCAGTTTTGACCGAAAGGCTGGACAGTGATGTCGTGTTCCGGATGCGTCAACCGGTGAGCGCCTACGGTCAGGTTATTGATCACCGTCGGCGAGAACATGTGCGTGTCATTTACGCGAAACACGTTTCCGTAGTACTGGTCGCCGTTGTAATACTTTCGTCCGGAAAGAGGATATGGCAGCGAGCTCCAGTTCAGCGGATTGGTCGGATCAGTGTCGTAAGCGTTGTTGAAGTGCTCACCGTTCTTCGTCCACGTGAACGCCATCCGGTTCTTCACGCCGAAGCTATGGTCGATTTTTGTCGTATAAGCGTTCTCGATGCGCTTCTTCGGCTCCGATCCGGGCGACACGTAGTTTCGCACCAGCCCCGGAGCGTTCGGGGACGGATAATACTTCGCGATGGCGCGCGACAACGGGCTCAAACGTTCCTGCGGAATGATGTTTCCGGGGAACGGATCCCGGATGAAACCACCCTGACCGTTGCTGCGAGTGGTGGCGGGATCGTAGATCGGAACCAGCGTGCCGTTAGGAAGCTTCCAGCTGGAGAAATTCCCATTGAGCATCTCCGGTAACGGAATCGTCTGCTGCGAAGCGTCCGATGTCTGCGGGAACCGGTAGCCCTCATACGAGAAGAAGAAGTACGTCTTGTTCTTGCCGTTATATATTTTTGGGATCTCGACGGGACCGCCAATCGTTGCGCCGAAGTCGTTGCGATGGAACTTCGATATTGGGCGGCCAACCTTGTTATTCAGCCAGGTATTGGCATTGAAGATGTCGCCCTGGAAGTAGTCGAAGGCGCTTCCGTGAAGCTCGTTGGTGCCGGACTTGGTGGTGACGCTGATGTTTCCGCCGCTGGCCCGGCTGTTCTCAGCCTTGAACGCGGATGTCTCGATGCGAAATTCCTCCACGGAATCGACTGAGGGCGTAAGGCGATTCATGTAGCCGACGTGGTTGCGCCAGCCCATCTCGACGGATAGTCCGTCTACACTGACATTCCAGTCATGCTGCTGGCCGCCGCCGACCTGAAGGTCGTCCCACGCGCTCTCGCCATTGCCGCTCTTCACCTGCGGCATCATCATCATGATGCTGAAGGCGTTTCGCATGCCGCCGCCGATTCCGGCGACTGCCAGCGGAACGTCGTTAACCAGCTTTCGCTCCATGGTCGTGGATACTTCGCTGGACTCCGTTTTTAGTGGGGGAGCCTCGGCAGTGACCTCCACCCGCTCAGTGGTGGCGCCAACTTCCAGCGTGATGTCTACACGAATGTTGTCCTCGGCGGACAAGTTGATTCCGGAGCGTGAAAAGGTCTTGAATCCGCTGACCGACACTGCTACTTCGTAGCGGCCGACCTGCAGATTCGGGATCACATAGTTACCGGTCGCGGACGTGACTGTTTGTGCACGCACGCCGGTTGCAGTGTTCGTTGCAACAACCACCGCGTTGGGGATAACAGAGCCCGTGTTGTCACTGACCAGCCCGGTGATCGTCCCGAGCGTGCTTTGCGCGGAGACGAGGAGTGGAACTGCAGCGAGACACAGGAGTGCCCTCAAGTGAACGTTCATGGTTTCCTCC
>Ga0170475_131812909_pt1 | contig 11282 bp, 1 predicted proteins | sample Soicark_Litter_5_FD_111474 | JGI IMG/M metagenome (GOLD analysis project Ga0170475, IMG submission 111474) | Avena fatua rhizosphere microbial communities from Hopland, California, USA. Combined Assembly of 48 SPs | reverse complement strand
GCAAGTGACTGTTTTTGCCGCAGCTACCCGAAATCGGCCCGCCGGTTGGTGCTTTCTGCCTACCAACCGAAACGCGAGCAATTTCCGGATGTGCCGTAGTGCAAAAGATTTCGCTTGCATGGGACTTTCAAAACCGGTAGAAGCAGGGCCACATGAGCGAGACCTGCCTCGTAAATCGAGTGCGGAAATTAGTGGCAGCAAGTGTTATCGCAGAGGAAAAGGCCTTCTGCGATCTCTCTTGCTTTCCTGCTCATTCAAACACAATAGCGTAGCGTCGAATCATGAATCCTAACTCAAATCCTAAGCGTAGTATTATTAGCTGGGTGTTTTTATGCGTAACATCTTGCTTAATGACTGCCACTGCCTTCGGGCAATTGGTCGTGGGTAACCAGGGAGGGCCCATTGCGATCAATGACAACTCATCGGCAACTCCCTATCCGTCCACAACCACCCTTGTCACCACGCTGGGGCCAAACTTCGGCGTGCTTGAGAAGGTGAGCGTTACACTTAACGGTGTGACTCATGGCTATCCGGACGACATCGACATGATCCTCGAGGGGCCTGACGGCACCAAGACCATGTTGATGAGTGATGCGGGTGGTCAGTTCGACCTGGTAAACACCACGTTTACTATCGACAGTGGCGCAGCCAGCGCTCTGCCAAACGAAAGTCAAATCGTGGGCGGTTCCACGTACAAGCCTGCCAATTACGATGGCGGCACTGGCGACACGGACCAATTCGCCGCGCCGGGTTCCGGCGCCACGACCTCGTTCACCGCTGGTTCATATTCGGGTCTGGGTGCTGACCTGAGTGTCTTCACTGGAAAAACCGGTAACGCGGTTGACGGTATCTGGAATCTGTATGTGATGGATGACACTGTTGTTGATGCTGGCTCCATCAGTTCATGGACCTTGAATGTGTTCCTGAGCCCGGTCGTGGCCGTCTCCGCCACGCCCGTGCAAATGACCGAAAATACCCCAACCACCGTGAACTTTGCGGTGAACGATGCGGATACCCCGCTCCCGAGCGTGAGTCTTACCGCGACTTCAAGTGATACCAGTATTATCCCAAATAACGGCCTTACATTCGGGGGAAACACTGGTGGCACCAATCGCACGCTGACCATTTCGCCCGCGGCAAACGCGTTTACGACCGGCAATCAGACTGTCACCATCACAATCACTGCGAAAGACGATCAAAACCAGACCTATCCGGGTGTGAACGTTCAGACCATTACTGTTACGGTTGCACATCAGAATCAGGCGCCTGTTATGATTGTGAACGGATCCACGAATATTTCCATTCCGCAAGGCGGCATCTCGGCTCCCCTTTCCATTCAGGTTACGGATGTCGATAACCTTTCTGGCAGTGATGCGCATGACACGGTGCTGACTGCCACCTCTTCGAATCCAAACGTGATTCCGGCAACGAACGTTCTCTTCCGTACGATTACGTCCAATCCAGCCGGAACAAACCGCGTTGTGCAAGTTGCCGCTGGCGCCGCCACGGGAAGCTCGATCATAACTATTATCGCGACCGACCCACAGGGTGGTAAGGCTACTGCGACCCTGAGCGTCACGGTTACCTCAGTGGGAACGATTGTTGCAGCGAATACAAACGCAATCGTTGTGCCGGACTTCGGCGCAGCTTCGACTTATCCTTCACTCATTACCATTCCGAGCAATGCAGGGCTCGGGTTGGTCGGCAAAGCGGTTGTCAGCTTGATTAACCTTGAACACCCGATTCCATCGGAGCTCGGTGTTTTGCTCGTCGCCCCGAATGGTCGGGCGGTTTCTCTGATGCGCTCTGTGGGCGATGCGGTTCCTGTTGGAATCGGTGACGGAAACGACGTCCGATTGACCTTTGATCCGGATGCGGCTGGATTGGTGCCCGCAGGCGGTCTTACTACGAGCACGAACCTGCCCAACGATCAAGGTGTGGGTGATTTCCCGGCGCCGGCTCCTGCCGGAACGGCCGGGGTCTACTCTACAGATCTCACGTCCCTTCAGAGCAGCCCGGTGGCTGGCGTCTGGAAATTGTATGTGTACGACACGACCATCGATAGCACTGCCAGCCAAGTGGCCGGTGGATGGGTCCTTCAGATTTTCCCAGCCCCCATCATCACCGGTTTGAGCGATCAGACCACGCCGGAAGATACCGCGAAGACTGTGAGCTTCTCTGTGTCCGATTTTGACGGCACGGTCACAAACATTGTAGCGCAGGTAGTGAACCCGGGCGACGCTGCGAACGTCACTCTCTCGACGACGCTCAGTGGTGCTACTGGCAAAGTGACAGTGACACCAACGCTCAACTTCAACACGCTGGCCGGTGGCCCGGTGCCGATTCGCGTCATCGCCCAGGACAACACAGGCGCGTATCGTGCGACGAATACCTTCAATCTGACCGTTACGCCGGTTAACGATGCTCCGACCCAGAGCGTCATTCCGAAGCAGATCACCCGGGCAGGTCAGACTGTGGGCCCAATCACATTTACGGTGGGTGACGTCGAAACCCCGGCCGCGAATCTCATCGTGACCGCCACGTCGAATAATCCGAAATTGCTCCCAGCTGGTGCGATTATTGTGGGTGGAAGCGGTGCAAACCGCACCATTCAATTGTTCCCTGCGGGTGCCCAGGGCGGGACGGCTGATGTTCTTGTCACTGTGACCGATACTGGCGATGGCGTTAACCCTGCAGCGAGCAGCACCCAGCAGTTCAATCTGACGGTCAACGAAGCGGCAAGCCCGCTCTTTGAAAACACCAGTGGCATTCAGGTGCTTGACCCTGTCTCGCCTGCGACCGCGGCGGCCGCGAGTCCTTATCCATCGATCATCACCGTTAACGGCCTGCAAGGCACAGTTGCTGAAGTTCAAGTAACTCTTTATGGCATCACTCATCCGCAGCCGGACGATCTCGATGTGATGCTGGTCGGACCTGGTGGTAGCCCCGCTGTGATCATCATGAGCGACGCCGGCGACGCGGGCGCGCTTAACAACGTGACGCTGCGATTCCGTCAGTCCGCGACTGGCTTGCTGCCTGATGAGGGCCAAATCGTTTCCGGTGATTACCTCCCGTCGAACTACGGGTTTAATGACTTCCCAGCCTTCGGTGCTCCGCAGGATACTTCGCCGACTTTGGACGCCTTCAAAGGCAAAAATCCGAATGGAGACTGGAAGCTTTACGTTGTGGACGATACCGTCGGCCCGCGCGGCGGTGTCATTAGCAGCTGGCAGCTGAGCATTCGCACCGCTCCGACGCTCGCTACGATCGGAACGCAGACTACTCCTGAAAATCAAGCGCTGCGCTTCACTGTTTCGGCCGGTGACAATCAGCCGGGCGTGCCGTTAACTGCCGTGGCTACGGTTGCGACCACAGCCAACACACCTTCAGTCATTGTTCAGAGCATCACCGACTCGCTCGGAGACAACATTCTGAACACGCCTCATACCGTCCCGGGCGGGAACCAGACTCTGATTATCACCCCGGTGGCTGACACGTTCGGAACCAACTCGATCACATTGACGTTTACGGACCCGGACAACAACACGACCTCGCAAACGTTTCAGTTCGTCGTGAGCCATGTTAACCAGGCTCCGCGTTTCGGTCCGGTGAGTGACTTTGTCACGACGGCTGGTACCCCGATTGGTTTCAGCGTCAATGTTACGGATGTCGAAGGCACCCCTGTCACTCTCACTGCGACCTCCTCAGATCAAACTGTTGTGAGTGACGCCAATATCAGCATCACTCCCGCGACGAGCACGAGTGCTGCGCGTACTGTGGTTGTTACGCCAAACGGGGTTGGTACCGGTTCAGCAATTATCACTCTGACTGCCACGGATACTGAAGGCGGTAAGAGCACGAAGACATTCGGCTTTACCGTGCTGCAGAGCCTCGCGTTCGCGAACACCAATCCGATTACCATCAATGATAACTCTACTGCGAGTCCGTACCCGTCGGTTATTAGCGTTTCCGGTATTAACGGAAATGTCAGCGGCGCGACGGTATCGCTTGTTGGCTTTTCGCACGTCTTCCCGGACGATGTCGATGTGTTGCTTGTTTCCCCTGATGGCCGTGCAGTCATGTTAATGTCTGATGCCGGAGGGAGTAATCCTGCTTCGAATCTGCGTCTAACCTTCTCGGATGCAGCCCAGGATTTCCTGCCTGATCAGGGTCCTCTCGTGACCGATATCTATCGTCCTGGAAACTTCCTCCAGGCAGGTGAACTCGGCGAAATGCCACCGCCAGCGCCCGCTGCGCCGAACGGTGGATATTCAACCACACTGGGATCTCTCTCTGGAGTAAATCCTAACGGCGATTGGAAGCTATTTGTTCGCGACGACACCTTCCCGGATGGTGGGCAGATTTCTGGCGGCTGGATTCTACAGTTGCAGACCGCGCCGACCATCGCTCAAGTCGGAACTCAATTCGGCCAGGAAGATACTCCGTTGCCGATCCGTTTCACTGTGTCGGATCAGGATAGTCCGGCCAGCCAATTGAGCATCACCACGACCATTACCGGATCAAATCCGAATTTCTTCTCGACGGGTAACGGATTCAATGATCCCGGCTTGCTCACCGGTCCGGGCGCGAGTGTGACGCTTGTCACAAACAGCTCGAACTTTCCAAATGTTAGCTACACGCTCACCGTTCTGGCTGCTACGAACCAGCCCGCGACAAAAGCGACCGCGACAAACAGCATCACAATTACTGCGACGGACCTTCAGGGTAACTCGACAGCAACAACGTTTTTGGTGGTAATTTCGGCTGTTAACGACTCCCCAATCGTGGTTGGCGCGCTGACTGCGTTGGCTCCGCCGAACGACACAACCAATCGCGTAGTCACTACCGAAGACACGCCGATTACAGTGCAGTGGCGGGTGACAGATGTTGATACGCAATTGGGCACGTCCTCGAACATCGTCGTCCAATCGTCCAATACCTCCCTCGTCCCGAACGCGAGTGCGAATATTGTGATTACTGGTAATAACAACGTGCTAGCGGGAACTCCGTTCACGGTTTCGGTCACTGTCAATCCGGCAGGAAATCAGAACGGCACCACGATTCTGAGCCTGATCGCCAATGATGGTAACTCCACGACGACCAACCAGGTGCAACTTGACGTTACGCCAGTTAACGACCTGCCGAGCATCGCGTTCCCTGGCAATGAAGCCAACAACAATCCGCCGACTGTTAGTGTCGCGGTCGGTAATACCATTACTGTGCCAGTTACGATTGGCGACGTTGAAACAGATCCTCAAAGCATAACGCTCACCGCTACATCGAATGATCAAAGCAAAATTCCGAACGGCAATATTGTTCTCGGTGGACGCGGCGCGAATCGCACTTTGACCATCACACCGCTCGGTTCCGTAGGTGGGACTGTGACAATCGCAGTAACCGCCAATGACAATACCGGCGGAGTCACCACCCGCAACCTTACGGTGACTGTGACACCGCCGCCGGGGCAGGTCTTTACCAGCACAGGTGCAATCTCGATTCCCGGAACCGGCACTGCGGGTCCGGCTTCGCCGTACCAGTCCGTCCTGAATGTTTCGGGGATGGTTGGTAAGATCAGCAAAATCAGCGTGTCGATTGACGGTCTGACGCACACAGCGCCGGATGACGTTGACATTCTGTTGGTCAGTCCTACTGGCGCGAAAGTAATGTTGATGTCGGACGCTGGCGGACGAAACGCCATCTCTAACGTTCAACTCTTGTTTGATCAGACCGGTGCTCCGTTGCCCGATGAAGGCCAGATCACGAGCGGCACTTATCAACCAACCGACTTCGAACCAGGAACGGACACATTCCCGAGCCCTGCGCCCGCTGGACCTTATCCGGCTTCGTTTACATCGCTGATCGGGACCAGTCCGAACGGTGCATGGTCGTTGTTCGTTGTCGATGACGCGTCAGGCGATGTTGGTCAAATCGTCACCGGATGGTCACTCCGTATTGAGTCCGCTCCCGACATTACGATCAACACCGGACTTCCGGTGATCATACCGGAAGACGGCACAGCGTCGATCCAGTTTACGATCAACGATCAGGTGACACCGCCACAAAACCTTTCCGTCAGTTTCACCTCCGACAATGCAGCGCTCATCCAAAGCGTGGTAACCAACTCCGGAACTACCGGAAGCGGTAACTCCGCAACTTTCACAGCTATCGTCCAACCGGTCACGAACGGATTTGGAACAAACAATCTCACGATTGTGGTACGGCGCAGTGATGGTGCCCAGGCCAGCGCGGTTGTCCCGATGAGCGTAACTGCGGTGGATGACGCGCCGATCGTTTCACGTCTGTCCGATCGCACCACGCCCGCCGATACGGCACTCACGATTCCGATCGCAATCACCGACGTTGACACACTGCTTACCAGCGTGTTGATCACCGCTAGCTCGGGTAATCAGGCAGTAATTTCCACAACCAACATTTTGATTGCTGGATTTACCAACAGCATAAAAGGGGTGAAGGCGAACGGCAGTTCCACTGCGGCTTTCCCGCCGGGTAACCTCGATACCTGGACAAACTTTATCACGATCATCCCGAACACCGCGGCGTTTAGTGTCACTCCGGTTCAAATTACACTCACAGTTCAGGATCTGGATGCCAATGGCGTCGCGAATGGTCCTTCTACTACGGTGAACTTCAATGTTACCGTTACGCCGGTAAACCACGCGCCGGTTATTACTGGACTGACCAACTTCGTGGCCATCGAGGCTGGAAAGACCACGCCGAATCTGACATTCAACGTCTCGGATCCGGATAACGACACTCCCCTGACCATCACTGCGAGTTCATCGGATCAAGCATTGGTCCGCGACGCGGATATCACGGTTAATGTTCCGTCGGGCCCGGGTGGAGCGCGCACGGTTCACGTCGCGACGCAACCTGGCGTGACTGGAGACGCAACGATTACCTTGCGCGTCGCTGATCCGAGTGGCGCTCGCGGCGTCGCGCAATTCACAGTGCGTCTGACCGCGACTCGTGAACGTGTGTTTGCAAATACCACTCCGATCACGATTCAGGACAACGCTGCGGCTAATCCGTACCCTTCCCAGATCAGTGTGAGTGGCTTCAACGGAAACGTCAGCCGCGTGACGGTCACCCTGAACGGGTTCTGGCATACTTTCCCGGACGACGTTGACATGATTCTCGTGAGCCCGGCCGGTCAAAAATCATACCTCATGAGCGACGCGGGCGGCGGTGGGGGTACTTCCTCGATCACCTCGGCTGGCGCTCTGACATTGAAGTTCGACGATACGGACGCGAATGCAGTCCCTGTTCCAGACAATGGTCCGCTGACGAGCAGGACCTATAGTGTTGCGAACTATGAAGCGGGCACCACGGATGACTTCGTCAACCGGACGCCCCCTGGGCCGGCTGGTCCTTACGCGGCGGCGCTGAGCACGTTTAACGGTACTTCACCGAACGGCGTTTGGAGCCTCTACATTGTGGATGACACCCCGTCGGACTCGGGCGCGATTACCAATGGCTGGTCGATCGGGATCACCACATTGCCAGCGCTCGTTGGCCTGGCGGACGTGACTACTCCTGAAGACAGGTCTGTGACCCTTCCGTTCACAATTTCGGAAGAGACGTTTGCGAATCCAGGTAGCTACACCTTCGCGGTGGCTTCATCGAACTCGGCGCTCGTGCCGTCTTCGGTAAATAACATCGTGGTAGTCGGCTCGGGCACCAACCGGACCGTCACGATTATCCCGGCTGCTAATGCGAACACTAACAACGCGGGTGCACCGACCCTGATCACTCTCACCGAGCAGACCACTGGCATTTCGGCATCGTTCCACGTCTCAGTGACGCCGGTGAACGACATTCCGGTTGTCAGCACCGTTCCTGATCAAACTCTGTCGGCGGGCACATTTGTGACTGTTCCGAACTTCACCATCTCTGATGTGGAGACCGCCCGGAAGGATCTTGTAATCGGTGTCACGTCAAGCGATCCGTCGATCATTCCTGCGGGCAACGTGATTGTCAGCGGAACCGATCTGCGGATCTTCGCTGGGACTAAGTCCGGCACAGCTCGTATCACAATTACAGTAACGGATACGGGTGATGGCATTAATGCTCCCGCGAGCGCCTCTACTTCGTTCAACGTGACGGTAGCCGCCGGCTTTAACGCGGTGGCCGCAAACAACAATCCGATCACCATCAACGACAACTCGCGCGCCGCGCCGTACCCGTCCACCATCACGATCACAAACGTCAATGGCACGGTCAATAAGGTGACTGTCACGTTGACAGGACTGACGCATCCGTTTCCAGATGACGTGGATGTTCTCCTGGTCGGCCCAAACGGCCTGGGGGTCGTTCTAATGAGCGATGCCGGCGGCGGCGGGACGCCTCAGAGCGGCCTCAACAATGCATGGTTGATCTTCGATGATTCGGCCACGACGAGCCTGCCGGACGCCTCGCCGATTACTCCGTTCAACGCTTACAAACCAACAAACTACGAACCGAGTGATACGGAGTTCCTCGCGCCGGCACCTGCTGGTCCGTACGCGACAACGCTCTCCGGCGCATTTTCGGGGATTAACCCGAACGGTGTCTGGAGTTTGTATGTGCAGGACGATGCCTCCCCCGATGCCGGCTCCATCGCGGGCTGGGTATTGAACATCGCCTTGAACGAAGTCGGCCCGACCTTGACTGGTTTGGTCGATACGACCGCAAACGAGAACGACTTTGTCCAAATCCCGTTCGTGGTAGGTTCCGCGACACCGGACGCCGTTACGTTCGTTACTTCTGCTTCAAACAGTAACTTGGTTTCGGCGATCAAAGTCGGGGGCAATGGAACCAATCGCACGCTGCAGATTACGCTCCTGCCGAATACATTCGGCACCAGCCAAATCTCAGTCGCGGCGACTGATGCGACGGGTACTCGTACTCGCGAGTTTCGGTTGTCAGTTAATCACGTCAATCAGCCGCCGGTCTTCGGACCTATCGCGGATATCACCATCACCGGACCGACCAACTTGGTTCTGAACGTGACGGACATCGATACGCCGTTGAATCAGTTGACGTTCCAAGCTTCAACCACAACGGTCGGCCTGATCAGTTCTGTGGACTTCACGGTTAACGGTGGGGCGGTGATCGCCACAATCACACCCGTCCTGAACGCTCAAGGGAGCGACACGCTCACGATATCGGTGAGCGACGGTACCAGCACGGTTACTCAAATGTTCAACGTCCGCGTCGTTCGGCCGGGGCCGCCGGTTCTCGGACCAATTGCAGATGTAACGACTGCCGCCGGGCGACCTGTTTCAGTTCCGCTCACGGTATCCGATCCGGATACGGCTATTGCTGACCTGACTTTCCAGGCGGCCGGTGACGCGAGCGGGCTGGTGCAAGACGTGCGGTTCGACCTGACCTCATCCAATACGGTCGTCATGACGCTCACACCAACGGCAGCAGCCGCTGGCACGGAGCGTTTGACGGTGACCGTGAGTGACGGCACGAGCAATAACTCGCAAGCGTTCAACCTGACGGTCGTGCCGCCAGGGCCGATCATCGCGCCAATCGCTGATCAGACCACGCTGCAGAATGTGTCGATCACTGTTCCTATCGTTGTAAGCGATGCGAACACACCGGTCGGGCTGTTGAATATATTCGCGGGTACGACGAACCCCGCTCTGGTTAGCGGCGTGACGTTTGTCACAGTTGGAACGAACGTTACTGCGACTATCAATCTGGTAACAAACGCGTCTGGCGTCGCGAACATCACGGTCTCGGCGAGCGATGGCACTACCACCGCATCGCAAACCTTTCGCTTGACCGTTATATCGGTCTGCCAACCGCCGGTGATCTCCGCGATCGGTGCACAGAGTGCGGCGGCGGGTTCATCGCTAACCATTCCGATTCCGGTGACGGATCCCAACGATCCGCTCACCAGCCTGCAATACACGGCCTCGACCCCTAATGCCGTCAGCACGGTGGTCAGTGGAGCGACGTTCAATGCTACAAGCAGCGGCGTCACTGCAACGCTCACGCTGTTCCCCAATGCCACTGGCAGTGAACAGGTGACGATCCAGGCGTCGGATAGTTGCGGTTCGTCCAAGCAGACGTTCACGCTGAACGTGACTCCTGGCGGTACCAACCCTGTGCCGGCGACGCTTACGGCAGGCCGGACGGGGACGAATTTCGTCCTGTCCGTGGCCGGCACCGCTGGTGCGAGCTATATCATCGAGAGCACGTCCAACTTCACGACGTGGACGGTCGCGAGCACAGTGACGATCGGTGCCAACGGCACCGCGCAAATCACGCTTCCGGCAACCAGCCCGGCGCAGTTCTTCCGGGTTCGTCCTTCGACGGTGCTCGGAACCAAGACGGCGCTGCTGATCGTGGGAAATGCAACGCTGGTCGCGGGTGATCTGGCGGTCTCGAACCGTTTGGCTGCCCTCGGCTACACCGTTACAACCAAGTCAGTCCCCCTCGAGTGTGGCTGCGGATGCGAACGGCAAATCGCTAATCGTAGTATCCTCGTCGATCACCTCGGCGGACGGAATTAAGTTCGCGAACGCGACCGTTCCGGTAGTCACATGGGAAAACGCGCTGACGGATGACTTCGGATTCAACGGAAACAATACCACGACCGCGCCGTTCGACCACGGTACGACAACGAACCAGACTCAAATCAACATCCTCGGGACTGCGAGCCCGTTGACTGCGGGTTTGAGCGCGGGATTGCACACGATTGCAACTGCGCCGATCAACGTCAGTTGGGGAACCCCGCAGGGCGACGCAATCAAGATTGCGACGGTCGCGGGCGCACCGACCGAATACGCGGTATTCGGATATGAAGCGGGTGCCGCGGAACTCGGCACGAGCCGGACTCCGGCACGACGAGCGTTCCTCTTTCTGGAGGACGCGGGCTTCGCTTCTGCAGCACCGGACGGCATCGCGCTGTTCGATGCGGCTGTGAACTGGGCGACCGCGGGTCAATAGACCGCCCGAAGTAAAACTACTTAAACGAGCGCCCGCGAGGAGTCACTTCCTCGCGGGCGACTGCTTTATACCGCCGGTTTTAGTTACGAGGACGTTTTAACAGCGCGCGGTCAGACGATCGTTCGCCGCCCAAAAATGAGGGAGACGACGAACAACACCAGGAACACACCGAACAGAATCTTTGCTATTCCTGCGGCCGCTCCGGCGACGCCGGTAAAACCAAGGATCGCGGCGATCAAAGCGATCACCAGAAAAGTGATGGTCCAACTTAGCATACTCAACTCCTTCCAATTGCCCTCCGCTGAACGGCAGGCGGTTTC
>Ga0170475_103203027_pt1 | contig 11282 bp, 11 predicted proteins | sample Soicark_Litter_5_FD_111474 | JGI IMG/M metagenome (GOLD analysis project Ga0170475, IMG submission 111474) | Avena fatua rhizosphere microbial communities from Hopland, California, USA. Combined Assembly of 48 SPs | reverse complement strand
TATTGCGCGGTAAAAATGGCTGTAACGGCCACTTTTCGCCGCATCGCTCATTAATTCATTTTATGTGGTTCCGTTAGCGGTACACGCAACGGCACTGCCATTTTAACGGAACTTCTATGCATCCCATGCTCAATACGGCGATCAAGGCTGCGCGCCGCGGCGCTTCGATCATCAACCGTGCGTCTTTTGACATTGACCGTCTCAAGGTCACTGAAAAAAAGCACAACGATTTTGTCACCGAAGTCGACCATGCCGCAGAGCAAGCGATCATCGATGTTCTGAAAAATGCCTATCCCGACCACGCGATTCTGGCAGAGGAATCCGGCGCATCGGCCAACCTGCACGACGAAAATGAAAACGTGTGGATTATCGATCCGCTCGACGGCACCACCAATTTTATCCACGGTTTTCCGCATACTGCGTATCAATCGCACTGCAACAGCGCGGCCAGATCACACAAGCAGTGGTGTACGATCCAACCCGCAACGAACTCTTCACTGCCACCAAGGGCGCCGGCGCCTACCTGAACGAAAAGCGCATCCGCGTCACCAAGCGTGACAAGATCGCGGACGCATTGATCGGCACCGGTTTCCCGTTTCGCGGCACAGATGACCTGGACGAATACATGCAGATGTTTCGCGTGATGACCGAAAAGTGCGCCGGTCTGCGTCGTCCTGGCTCGGCCGCGCTAGATCTGGCTTATGTCGCCACCGGTCGGCTCGATGGCTTCTTCGAGAAGGGTTTGCAGCCGTGGGATATGGCGGCCGGCGCGCTCCTGATTACGGAAGCGGGTGGCATCATGGGGACCTTTGCCGGAGAATCCGATTACCTGTACAAAAACAACGTGATCGCCGGTACACCGAAGGTATTTGCGCAGATGGTGAGTGTACTGGCGCCATTCGCAAAATAATCGTTCAAACAGAAAGGCAAATGCCGCGCTTCGGCCCGCAAGAATGCGGGCCGTTGATTCAGAGATTGCAATCAAATGCGAAACCGCTGTTATACTGCGCCCGTGCGGCATATTTCCAGTCACCTTGCCGCTGTCTATTCTGACCTTTCTGCCCCCTAATCCGTTTGCCTGCGACTGGCGCCCTTTAATGGCGACAGGCCGATATCTCCCTGAAAAGTTTATGTCCTTTACCCAACTCGGCTTGTCCGATGCAATTGTGCGCGCCGTCACCGAACACGGTTACACCACCCCTACCCCAATTCAGGCGCAGGCCATCCCCGCCGTGCTGGCGGGCGGCGATCTGCTGGCCGGCGCCCAGACCGGCACAGGCAAAACCGCCGGCTTTACGCTGCCAATTCTGCACCGTTTGTCGACCAGTGCTGCAGCGCCGACCACGACAACAACGCAACGCCCGATCCGCGCCTTGGTGCTGACGCCAACCCGCGAACTGGCCGCGCAAGTCGAAGAAAGCGTACGCACTTATGGCAAACACCTGCAACTGACATCGGCCGTGATTTTCGGCGGCGTCGGCATCAATCCGCAAATCAAGCTACTGAAACATGGCGTCGATATCTTGGTGGCGACGCCGGGCCGCTTACTCGACCATATGCAGCAAGGCACCGTCAATTTGAACAAAATCGAGATCCTGGTGCTGGATGAGGCGGACCGCATGCTCGACATGGGCTTCATCAAAGATATACGTCGCGTCCTCGCGGCATTGCCAAAGAAGCGGCAAAACCTGTTGTTCTCCGCAACATTCTCCGACGAAATCAAACTGCTGGCCGATGGCTTGCTCGATTCACCAGCGATGATCGAAGTCGCACGCCGCAATTCGACAGTCGAAGTGATCGAACAAAAAATCCATCCGGTCGATCGCGATCGCAAGCACCCACTGCTGGCGCATCTGATCAAGACCAACCAGTGGTCCCAGGTACTGGTGTTCACACGCACCAAACACGGCGCCAACAAGCTGGTCGAGCAATTGGAGAAAGACGGCATCACCGGCATGGCGATCCATGGCAACAAGAGCCAGTCGGCCCGCACCCGTGCGCTGTCGGAATTCAAGGATGGCAGCCTGCAAGTACTGGTTGCGACCGACATCGCTGCACGCGGCATCGATATCGACCAGTTGCCGCACGTGGTGAATTATGACCTGCCCAATGTGCCAGAAGATTACGTGCACCGTATCGGCCGGACCGGCCGCGCGGGCGCAACTGGTGAAGCCATTTCGCTGGTCTGCGTCGATGAGCACCAGATGCTCAAGGATATCGAAAAATTGATCAAGCGCGCGCTGCCGAAAGAGGTCATCATAGGATTCGAACCGGACCCGAATGCACGTGCGCAACCGGTTCAGCTGCGCAGCGGCAACGGTGGCCGCGGCCGCAACCAACCCCACGGCAACAATACAGCGGTGAAGTCACGCACTGCCGCGACTCCCCAAACTAACAAGCCGGGGCGAGCCTTCGGCGGCAACAAGCCTGCCGGCAAATCGGCCGCGCCGCATCGTTCGGGCGGCAGAGGACGATAGGCTTGAATCGACTGCATTGCGACGGCCCCGTTGCAATGCAGTCGAGCCCCCCCCCATTTTCGTGCTGGCGTGCATCTTGCCGCATCCTCATTTTTGCCCGATATCGGCACGATGAAGACATCTCATCATGCAGGCTTATTGACCTATCATTCTTGTCGTGAACAATAGATACAACACACAATAAAAACGATCAGGCAGAAATCATGCGCTCTATTGCCGCCTCCTTAATGACCGATACAACAGGCGATCGACCGCCCCATCAGCGTGGTATGCCCCCTGACGCCCGCTTGAACCTGCTGATTCTTTTGCCAGCCTTTGCTGCATTACTGTTAAGCGCACTATGGGCTGCGGTGTTTTACTTAGTGTCAGAAGAGCGCGCATTCTTGCCCGGCAAAGCGTTAGCACAGTCGCTTGGCACTCAGGTCTACCTCTGGTGGGGCATAGCTGCATCAACTGGCATCATCGGTTTCGTTGCTTTTCTCATGTGGCAAATCCATCGCCTATGCGCAAGCGAACTTGCCGCCAGAAATGCGCAAGCGATCAACGCTACGGTAGTGGAAGGTAGCCTGGATTCGTTCTATGTCCTCAAAACCTTGCGCGACGCCGATGGCAATATCCATGATTTTTTAATCACAGAAATCAACGCACGCGGCACCTTATTACTTGCCAAACCTAAATCGCAGATCATCGGCCGCAAACTGTGTGAATTGCTGCCAGTCATCCGGACCAGCGGTTTTTTCGACAGGTACGTCAAGGTAGTCAACACTGGAGAAGCGCTAGAGGAAGAGCGGAAAATCGTTACGCCGGATATCAAGGCCCGTTGGATACAACAACAAATCATCGCGATCGATAATGGGGTCGCGGTCACCACGCGCGATATCACCGCGCGGCACGAAACGGCGCAAGCGCTACGCGATAGCGAAGCACATCTGCGCACCATTACCGACGCAATACCCGCGTTAATCGCGTATGTCGATGCCAACCAGCACTATCGTTTCAACAACATCGCCTACGATGGCCTGTTCGGCATGAGCCGCGACGAGATGCGCGACAAACCGGTGGAGAACTATTGGGAGAATCCTTCTATGCACGCGTCGCACCGTATATTCAGCGCACACTGCAAGGCGAGAAGGTGAACTTCGAACTGGAAGATCAGGATGAAGATGTCTACCGCTGCGTTGAACTCACTTACATCCCGCAATTTTCCGACGATGGCTAACAGGTTCTCGGTTTTCACGTAATGAATCAAAATATTACGGCGAAAAAGCTGGAAGAAAGACGCCTGCTTCACCTTGCACAAGTCGACAGTTTGACCGGTTTGTCCAACCGTGCCGGTTTTTTGCAACGCCTGTCCGATGCCATGGCGCAAAACAAAGCTTCGCATGCCTTGATTGCATTAATGTATCTGGATATCGATCATTTCAAGACAATCAATGACACCTACGACCATCCGATTGGGGATGCATTGCTCAAGGCATTCGTTGGGCGCCTCGCGCAAGCGATACCGTTGCGCGACTGGGAGGCGATGAATTCACTGTCATGATGGAAAATTTACGCGACCGGAGGATGCGGCGAGTGTCGCAGCCAAGATTGCGCGGGCGATTCAAGCGCCCTTTGCGATAGACGACGATCTATCTGTTTCGGTAAGCGTCAGCATCGGCCTAGCCTTTTATCAAAACGGCGCAGCCGATGGCAAAACCTTGATCAAACAAGCTGATGAAATACTGTACTTGGCGAAAGAAGCCGGTCGCAATACCTATCGTGTCGCGCCGCTTCCCAGTATCTGAACGTGCTTGCCATCTGCAGCAAATCTGTGTGCTGTTGTAAATTAAGGCTTCGCACGGCGCCATGATGGTCCGCAAGCATATATTATTTGTTGAGTGTTGAGTGTTGCCACAAAGATTGGAATGGCATTAAAACTTGCTTTAAAACTGGCGCATGACGAAAATTCTGGCCACCTTATCAGGAAGACGTCGATTAACCGACTTCGTAACGACTCAGATTCAATCTCATTTTCTTTGGAGAAGCGCCCATGTCAGATACCCGTTCACTCTACATCAATCTACTAAAAAAATGTTTGTCAGGCCAGATTTATGACTCGAGACGCGGAGCGCCGATAATTTCCCAAGACCAGTGTGCAACATTGCTTCGAGAGGCCAGCGAAATTTTTAAGCCCTATTTGATGCCATTAGGCCATACCTTGGAGTCTTTGCTTGCGGCCTCTCCAGCACAGATGGGCTCCTCGCCAGAATCATTGTGCTCTTCACTCAACCAAATGCACCGAGATCTTACTCCTGACACAATGTCTGATCTCTGGTCTATCGAAAATCTCCAATTTTGTGTTGAAAAAGTCATCATGAATAACGTGCCCGGGGATTTGATTGAGACAGGAATCTGGAAAGGTGGGTTACCGGTACTTATGCGCGGCATTCTTAAAGCATATGGCATCACCGATCGTGTTGTCTGGGCCGCCGATTCTTTTGAAGGATTACCGAAGCCGGATCCTGAGAAAAATCTGGAAGACGCAATTTGGTTCCATTTATTCGGCCCCCTTGACCGGTTAGAGATACCCCTCGAGTATGCCGAAGGCGTTTTCCGCAAATACAATCTACTCGATAACCAGGTAAAGTTCATAAAGGGATGGTTCTCTGACACATTGCCACATGCGCCAATTGAGAAACTTGCCGTAATGCGACTTGACGGAGACTGGTACGAATCAACAAGTATTTCATTAAATGCCTTGTATCCCAAACTGTCTCAGGGCGGTTTCGTCATCATCGATGACTACGGACTGCCGCTCGGTTGCCGCAGAGCTGTCGATGAATACAGGGCTGCGCACAATATCAACGAGCCAATTCAATGGGTTAACCACCAAGTTATCTTTTGGCAAAAAGAAGCTAACTTCTTGGGCAGATAGAAAGCGCGTAGATTCTATGAATTACGCCCGAAAAAGTTACTCCAAAATAACAAGTGTAGTGATGTATAGATGTATGTAGATGGGAAAGTGGGAAGGCACGTGAAAGCAGATACTCCTTTATTAAATAGTGCGCAAGAACAAGGGCTTGCTACAAACGCGATTTCGAAAAACACCCCGATGATGCAGCAATATCTCCGCATCAAAGCCGACTATCCGAATACGCTGGTGTTTTACCGTATGGGCGACTTTTACGAAGTCTTCTTTGGGGATGCGGAGAAAGCAGCGCGCCTGCTCGGCATCACATTGACACAGCGCGGCGCATCCAATGGCAGTCCCATTAAAATGGCGGGCGTGCCATTCCACTCGGTCGATCAGTATCTTGCGAAACTGGTCAAACTGGGCGAGTCGGTTGCCATCTGTGAACAGATCGGCGATCCTGCGACGAGCAAAGGTCCGGTTGAAAGAAAAGTTGTACGCGTAGTCACCCCGGCACGCTGACCGATTCCGATTTGCTGCCGGAAAAATCCGAGCGCCCCTTGCTGGCGCTATGCAAGCTTTCCCAGCGCAAGAACGTCACCGTAGGTTTGGCATGGCTATCGATGGCCAGCGGCGCATTAAAGCTGATGGAATTTGCAGACGAGGCAAAGTCGCTCGACACACGCCTGATGCAGGAACTGGAGCGGATAGCACCAGCGGAAATTCTTGTCGCGGATAGCATCGGGGGCATGTTTTCCGGTGCAACATTGGATAAAGCCACAACCGTACCCGACTGGCATTTCGACATCAAGCACGGCGAAAAGGCCTTGCTCGAACAACTGTCGGTAGCGACCCTCACCGGCTTTGACGCGGAAAACCTGAGCGCGGCACTGGGCGCCGCCGGTGCATTACTGCGTTACGCGCAATCGACGCAAGGCAAAGGCTTGCAGCACGTGCGTGCCCTTGCAGTCGAATCCGAAAATGAATTCATCGGTCTCGACGCCGCCACGCGCCGCAATCTCGAATTGACCGAGACCATTCGCGGACAGGATGCCTCTGCAAGCGGCCCTACCCTCTTTTCACTCCTGGATCATTGCCGTACCGCGATGGGCTCGCGCCTGCTACGCCATTGGCTGCATCACGCCAGACGCGATCAATCGATTGCGCAGGCACGGCATGCGGCGATCAATGCATTGATGCGCGCCGATGCCTGTTCTGGCCTATCCACCACGTTGGCGGCGGTACCCGATATCGAACGCATCACCACGCGCATCGCACTGCTGTCTGCGCGGCCGCGCGATCTGGCAGGCTTGCGCGGTGGATTGCAACAACTGCCCTCGCTACGCACATATGTGGCAATGTGCGGCAAAGACGCCGATGCGCCTCTATTGAAATCGATTCAGGATGCACTCGCGACGCCGCCGGAATGCCTTGACCTACTGGAACGCGCGATCGCACTGGAGCCAGCCGCGCTAGTGCGCGATGGTGGCGTCATCGCGCGCAGCTTTGATGCCGAGCTCGATGAATTGCGCGCGCTATCGGAAAATGCCGGCCAATTCCTGCTCGATTTGGAAACCCGTGAACGAGCCCGCACCGGCATCAACAATCTACGCGTCGAATACAACAAAGTGCACGGCTTTTATATTGAGGTCACGCACGGCCAGACGGACAAGGTGCCGGACGATTATCGACGCCGCCAGACGTTGAAGAATGCCGAGCGCTACATCACGCCGGAACTCAAAGCCTTTGAGGACAAGGCATTGTCGGCACAAGAGCGTGCATTGACGCGCGAAAAGTATCTGTATGAAAAACTGTTGAACGATCTGGCGCCGCATATCTGCACGCTACAGGCGATCTCGCATGCCCTGGCCCAGCTCGATACGCTCGTCGCGCTGTCGGACCACGCGATGCGCCACAACTGGTGTGCGCCGCAGTTAGTAACCGAACCCACAATCACGATCGAGCAAGGCCGGCATCCGGTAGTAGAAAACCACATCGAGCGCTTCATCGCGAACGATTGCGAATTGACTGCCGAGCGCAAACTGCTGCTCATCACCGGCCCCAACATGGGCGGAAAGTCCACCTTCATGCGCCAGGTAGCGCTGATCACGCTGCTCGCGTACATCGGCAGTTTTGTCCCGGCCACTAGCGCGGTAATCGGCCCGATCGACCGCATTTTTACCCGCATCGGCGCAGCGGACGACTTGGCGGGCGGACGTTCGACCTTCATGGTCGAGATGACCGAGTCGGCGGCAATTCTGAATGGCGCCACTGCAAATTCATTGGTACTGATGGATGAAGTCGGACGCGGCACATCGACCTTCGATGGACTGGCGCTGGCTTGGGCAATCGCGCGCCACTTGATTGAAAACACCAGGAGCTTCACGCTGTTTGCCACGCACTATTTCGAACTGACACAACTGCCGGAAACACATCCAACCTCTGCCAACGTGCATCTGTCGGCAGTCGAGCACAAGGACAGCATCGTGTTCCTGCATGCGGTGCAGGCCGGCCCCGCATCGCAAAGCTATGGCTTGCAAGTCGCGCAACTGGCCGGTGTGCCGCCGCCGGTCATCCGCGCCGCGCGCAAGCATTTGGCAGTGCTGGAAGCGCATTCGGTGCAAGCAACGCCGCAATTCGATTTATTTACGAGTGCGGTCGCCGAACCGATTGAATCAGAGACGGCAGCGCAAGATTCCGTACACATGCAATCTGCAATAGAAATTGTGGAAGCGCTGACCGCGATCGATCCGGATGCACTATCACCGCGTGAGGCGCTGGATGCGCTGTATCGCTTGAAGCAGTTGGCTGACCAATGAGCAATGGGGTGAAAAAAATTGTGCGACAGTGGATACTGGCGTGCGCTACTGCACTATTGACGTGCTCCGTCGCAGCACAACCTGAGGAATTCAGTTTTGGCGTCATCGCGCAACCTTTCAAGGCAGCAGAAGATGAATCGGTCCTGCGTGAAACGATCGCAGAAACCGACGCCGACAATCTCGCTTTCGTGGTTGCCAACGGTATCAAATCCGCGAGCGAGCCTTGTACCGATGCGATGTACAAGCGGCGCAAAGAAATTCTCGACAGCTCAAAAAACGGACTGATTGTGTCGCTGGCCGGCAGTGACTGGAGCGAATGCAAGAATGCACACGGCCGGTCGGCTGCGGTAGAGCGGCTCAATCGCTTGCGTGAGTTGTTTTTCACCGATGCATTCTCTTCCGGCACCAACAGGTTTCCACTAGTGCGCCAATCAGCTACTGCAAAATTTCGCAACTATGCAGAAAATATGCGCTGGGAAGTAAGCAGCATCATGTTCGCGACCATCAATCTGCCAGCCAACAACAATCATTATCGGCCGGAGGCTGGCCGCAATAGCGAATTTGAGGATAGGCTGATTGCCAATCGCAACTGGTTGCAACGGATTTTCATGTTTGCCGCGCGCAAAAAGTTGGCCGGCATTGTACTGTTTTGCGACGGCAAACCACTCGCCAAACCGGTCTCTTCGCAGTTTTTCGAATTCAGCACGAAACGCGACGGCTTTGCCGAAACGCGTCAGCATATCGGCGCGCTTGCCGCCAAATTTGCCGGCAAAGTGTTGGTGGTACATGGGACGGCAGTGGACCACATCTCTGCCGAGAACGGTATTGTCTGGCGCGACAATCTGGGGGATCTGGAAGTCACTTCTGGATGGGTGAAATTGAGTGTGCATCCATCCTCCAGGATGCTCTTCTCGATCGGCAACGACTCGCCTCAGACGAATCATATTCACTAATAAAAAGCCGCAGGTTTTTATCTCTGCGGCTCTTGATACCTTCTGCTGAATTTCAACCTTAATGAACGTGCTGACATAAGGACGGTGCGCAACACCGCGCAACGCATGCCTTCATCAATGAACCGGGTGGCTGCGGAATTGGTCGCCTTCGTCGTCCTCATCCTGATCTTCGTGATGATGCCCATGCGCACCATGCACATGTTCATGGGCAATCTCTTCATCCGTAGCTATTCGAACCTCCGCCACACTCAATGTGAAGCGCAATGCCATGCCCGCTAGCGGATGATTTCCATCCAATACGACCTTGTCGTCCGCAATATCGGTGACGGTGAAAACCAGGCCCTCCTCGTCATCGTCCTCACCATCGGGCGTACCCTCGAATTGCATGCCGACTTCCAACGGCGTTGGTAAGCGATTGCGTGGTTCGATCTTGACCAAATTCGAGTCGTATTCACCGAACGCGTCATCCGGCTCTACCTGGATGATCGTTTCAAAACCGACGTCCTTGCCTTCCAGCGCTTCTTCAATTTTCGGCAGCGTGTTTTCATAGCCGCCATGCAGATATACCATTGGCTCCCGGCTTTCCTCGATCAGATTGCCTTGAGCATCTGACAGCTTATAGTTCACAGTCACCACTGTATTTTTGGCAATCTTCATAATCATTCCTTTCATTTGATATTCGGACAATTATACCTGGGTCTGAATTGGTCGAACCCATCAAAAAGTAGCTAAAAAATCATCGCCTCAGATTGACACGAATAACCCATGCCGCATAAAAATAACACTTTCCTGCGTGTGTTTGCGACTTACATATCGATACTGATGCAGAGATAAAGGATGTCTGAATAGAATTTGCAAGAAGTGAATCTATATAATGACCGCATGAAAAAAATGACCCTCTTGGGCGGCTTGACGCCTGCACAATTCCTCCGCGATTACTGGCAAAAAAAACCTCTCCTTATTCGCCAGGCATTGCCTTCCTTTCAACCTCTTTTGTCGCGCGATGCATTGTTCGATCTTGCCACCCGGGACGATGTAGAGTCGCGCTTGATAACGTATTTCAAGCAGCAATGGCAAATGAAAAATGGGCCGTTTGAACAACTGCCATCGCCCAAGAAAAAGAACTGGACACTCCTGGTCCAAGGCGTCAATCTGCATGTCGATTCTGTCGATGCCCTGTTGCGGCAGTTTCGCTTTCTACCCGATGCACGCATGGACGATTTGATGATCAGTTATGCAACCGAGTCGGGCGGCGTCGGACCCCATGTGGACTCTTACGACGTATTTCTTCTACAAGCGCATGGACAACGACGCTGGCGCATTGGTCCACAAAAGGATTTGAGTCTGGTTGAGGGTATGCCGCTGAAAATCCTGCGCAACTTTGAACCTGACCAGGAATTCGTACTGGAACCGGGCGACATGCTGTATCTACCGCCGCAATATGCACATGATGGCGTTGCGCTCGGTGAGTGCATGACATATTCAGTCGGCTTTCGTGCGCCGTCTTTTCAGGAAGTGGGAGAAGCGTTCCTGCAATTCATGGTGGATTCGATCGATTTGCCGGGCCGCTATGCCGATCCGGACTTGGTACCAAGCAAGCATCCTGCAGAAATCACGCATGCAATGCTTACTCAAATCGGAGCAGAGTTAAACAAGGTCAAGTTCACTGACGATGACATTACGATTTTCCTCGGCCAATATTTATCAGAGCCCAAAGCCAACGTATTTTTCGATCCCCCGATGCACCCTCTGACCATGGTGCGTTTTATCCAAGCGACTGTGAAACGCGGCGTAGCATTATCACGGAAAACACAAATGTTATACCGTGGCAAACATATCTTCATCAATGGTGAATCATTTGCCGTAGGACGCGAGGACAAAGCCTGTCTATGCACGTTGGCAAATACCCGCAGACTCGATGGCCCACTCGTAACCAAGGCATCGCAAGACCTCAAAGAGGCGCTCTTTGAGTGGTATCAAGATGGCTGGCTTGATCTTGCATAAGTATTGTGTCGACGGCTGAGTTGAAAAAACCTAGCAGCTTGTCGAACTTAAGGAACCGAAGCGAAAAAATGGCTGAACGAGGACAGATTTTGCCGATTTTTTGTGTCAATAGTGGTTCCTATTGACCAAAAAATCG
>Ga0170475_108825100_pt1 | contig 11284 bp, 4 predicted proteins | sample Soicark_Litter_5_FD_111474 | JGI IMG/M metagenome (GOLD analysis project Ga0170475, IMG submission 111474) | Avena fatua rhizosphere microbial communities from Hopland, California, USA. Combined Assembly of 48 SPs | reverse complement strand
CTTTCTTATTAATGATTAATTTTTTACAATACTTATTACTTGAGCGTTCCGTTACTCAAATCTATCTGTTTTTGTGGAAGATCATAGTAATCCCTGGTAGCGCCTGCATATTGGGCTTTGGGGTTATTCAGATCACCTTGTGACTGGTAAGGTAATGCAGCTTCATAGTTATAGAAAGAATTCAGTTCTGTCTGAGCAACACCCCAGCGAACCAGGTCAAAGAAACGACCACCTTCCATGCCCAGCTCAAGCAATCTTTCCAGACGTAATGCTGTACGCGCGGCGGCCTGGGAAGCGAAAGGAACAGTATAAGGAGCTGTTTTTGGAACACCCACTGCTGCCGGAAATACAACCGCAGGGGTATTTGCAGCTCTTGTGCGAACCTGGTTGATGAGATTGAATGCATTCACCAGTGAGCCTCCTGGGGCTTCAATTTCGGCTTCAGCTAACAACAGCAAAACATCGGAAAAACGGATCAGTGGCATATTTAATGCATTGCCACCCGCAGAGAACCAGATGCTTGCATCGTGGTAGGCTCCAACCTGCGACTGCCGTATTACTGATTTCTTGCCCATGAACGGACCTGCTGTAACATCTCTTTGCCAATCGGTTTTGTAAGTTCCCCAATCATGGAAAGGAACCTGATTTCGACCAACTGTCCAGTCAAGGCGGACATCCACGTTTCCTGCATATTGAGTAAGGCCAGCCTGCCCTGCAGGATCCAATACAGAAGTATTTTGTGGAGCTGCAACAGGTACACCCAATGCATCAGTTTTGAACTGATTAGTGAAGAAGTAGGTTGGGCAGAAGAAGCCAGCGCCACCGATACCTCCATTGGCCGGGAAATTTAACTGATCTCCCCAGTTGCCATTTCTTGCACCGGCATTATCCTGTGCCGAGGTCTGGAAGGCGAATACTGACTCCTGGCTATTTTCTGTAGATACATTGAAATTGTCTGCATAATTGGGCAGCAATCCGAATTTGCGTAAAGCGCCGCCATTGATGCTGGCTACCTGTATACCACCATTAGTTACTACATCCTGCAATACAGTTTTTGCTGTTGCATAATCTTTTGAGAACATAAGGACCTTTCCATATAGTGCTCCTGCAACCCATTTATTAACGCGACCAACTGCATCCTGTGCTACAGGAAGATTATCATAAGCATATTTAACATCAGCAATGATATTTGGCCAGATCTCTTTATCGTTAGGTACTCCGGGAATTACGCCTGCAGCAAGGTCAGCATCTGTCTTTTCGTCAAGATAAGGCACCTTGCCCCATGTAATTCTTGCATTGAAATGATACCAGGCTCTAAGGAATCTGGCTTGTCCTGTAATATTCTTTTTGGTTGCATCACTGATGCCAGTTGCCTTTTCCAAAACCTGCAAGACTGTATTGGTCCGCTTAACACCTTCATAAATTGCTCTCCACCGATCATTAAGAGAACCTGAAGTAGATGTCCCTTCATGCCTTATTTCCGGAACCATATTTCCTGCCTGATCGCCGGGTGAGGAACCTCTGTTTGCTTCTCCGCCAGCCATACTTCCGAATACGAAATTCGAACCGCCGGATCCCCATTCATTGCCTATTACTCCAAAGCTTCCGTCATGTCCATCGAGCATGGCATAGGCACCAATCAGGATAGCATTTACTCCTTTTTCAGTTGATAGGGTTGCCTCATCAAGAGCACCTACAGGCTTCTTCTCGAGGAAACTTTTCTTACAGGCATAAAAGGCCATTGCCACGACCATTATAACCAGTAAGATTTTTGATGATATATTTTTCATAATCTGTTATTTATCGATTTAATTGTGTGGTACATCTTAAAAGGTAACGTTTGCTCCAAGCAGGTATTGTCTGACAGTTGGGTAAGCTCCCGCATCAATTCCTGCTGCTCTGTCATCGTTTCCTATGATGTCAGGATTGAGGCCGGTATACTTGGTAATCGTAAACAGGTTAGTAGCCTGCAGGTATATCCTGACTCCGGAAACTTTCACCTTACTGATCAGGCTTGATGGAAGATTATATCCTAATTGCAGGTTGCGTAATCTGAAATAGGAAGCATTCTCAACATAATAAGAGTTGACCTGTTTGTGTGTGCTAAAGCCATTACCGCTTGATACATCCTGCATGGGTGTTTTAGCGTTGGGGCGACTACCATCTGGCAGCCAGCTGTCATACAAAGCACGTTTGCTTCTTCCACCAGGAAAATCGCCAGGTGTGAAATCTGTCCACCATCTTGTAAAATTAAAGGCGTCTTTGCCGGCAGCTCCATAGAAGAACAATGTCAGGTCAAAGGCCTTGTATTCACCGCCCAGATTGATGCCGTAAGTGAAATCCGGATTTGCATTACCTATGATCGTTCTGTCATCAGCATCGATTTTTTTATCACCATTGATGTCCGCATATTTAAATCTGCCAGGTGCCGCCTGATCCTGTGTTGGAGATGCGGCTACTTCAGCTGCATTCTGGAAAATACCAATTACTTTATAGCCATAAAAAGTATTCAATGAACCACCAACAAAGTTCCGGGTTGCATTCTGGCCGATACGATTGGCTTCATTAGCGGCACTATTGAAATCAAAGAATTTCAATCCCGGTGCAATGGATGTGATTTCATTACTGTACGTAGTGAATGTCAGGGTTCCATTTACTCTGACGTTTTTACTCAGATTTCTGCGGTGTGTTATTTGAAGATCCACTCCAGAATTCTTCATGCTACCAACATTACGGAAAGCCAGCGAAGCTGCTGCACCTGCAATTGCCTGCACTTCCGGATTATACAGAAGGGACTCTGTTTTTTTGTTATACCAGTCAAAGACAATTTCAGTGCTGTTGTTAAAGAGGGTCGCGTCAAAACCGATATTTGTTGATTTACTTGCTTCCCATCCACCAAGGGGATTGCCTAAGATGGAAAGGAAAAACCCTTCCTGGGGTGCATTTTGTGTTCCAAATATATCATACCAGGAACTTCCACGGGCGCTGCCAAATACTGTAAATGCATTATTGGGTAACACAGGCAGTTCATTTCCCATTTTACCCCAGCTGCCCCTTATTTTAAGATCATTAACCCAGGTAACATTCTTCATAAAACTTTCATCAGACATTCTCCATCCCAATGAAAAGGCAGGGAAATTACCAAATTTGTTAGGGTCAAGGAATTTGGATGAACCATCCCTTCTGAATGTAGCAGAGAAAAGGTATTTGCCATCATAAGAATAATCGGCCTTTGCAAAATAAGATTCGTTTGTAACAGGTGTGAATTTGCCGCTACCACTCAGATTCTGTACACTGCCATTATTCAGATTAATAAAATCAATATTGGAGTAATTGAAAAATCCTGTGGCTGCACCTATAATTGCGCGGCCTGAGAATTCCTGGGCTTCAGTACCGATAAGCGCAGATATATCATGTTTGCCAAAACTGTTCTTATAATTCACCTGATTGGTCCAGATCCAGTTTTGCATACGCTTGGTACCTTCATTATAGGTAGTATTGCCCTGGTTTTCTACATACTCATATTCAATAAACGGATAGCGCCATGCTGATTCATTATTTATATTGCCCCCAAAACTGCTTCTCGCAGTAAAATGTTTGAGAAAATCAACCTCTGCATAGACGTTTCCGAATATGTTAATGAAATTATCGCGGTTATTACGGGTTCGGAAAAGTCCCGCTAAAGGATTTTTTGCATTACCCCATGTTCCTGCCCCAGGTCCGCCGGCATTACCAGCAAAATCTCCATTTTTAATAGTATAGACCGGTACAATTGACATCGGCCGGTAAGTTTGTGCGATTACGCTTGCCTCTGTATTGTTTGGGTTAAAGTTGTTAGTATTATTGGTGCTATTCGGATCATTATCTCTTGTGGGGTCTGAACCGCCAGGAGGCACATTGCTTTCAGATGCGGATACCTGCAAATTTTCTCCAACCCTTACGGTCTTCCACAAATTGAATTCACTATTCATACGCACGGTATACCTTTTATAGAACTGGTAATACGTGATCGCATCCTGGTTGAAATAGTTAAAGCTTAATAAAAAGCGGCTATTATCATTTGAGCCACTTAATGATAAACTATGGTTTTGCATGGGGGCGGTACGTGTTGCCACATCATACCAGTTAGTACCTCCCTTGCTGGTGGGAACAATAATATAAGGTGTGTAACCCGCATCTCCCAGTTTGGCGTAATTCAGATCATATTTACTTGGGTCTACCCCTGGATTCCCTGCCATAATGGGCGTACCATTGTTTACAGCACCACTATAATAAATATAGTCTGGCAGTACAGGTGTGGATCCATTACCGAAAACTGATCCGGTTGTAGGAAGACCACTATTCTTTCGAGCCAGGAAATAAAGTTGAGCTTCTTCCTGGGCATTCAACATATCCATTCCCTTACCTGGAGACTGGATACCATAATACATGTCATAATTAATATTGACACCCCTTTTCTTTCCTTTTTTAGTGGTAACAATGATTACACCGTTGGAAGCGCGAACACCGTAGATGGAGGCTGATGCAGCATCTTTCAATACCTGCATGCTTTCAATATCATTTGGATTGAGATTGGAAATGTTTCCCGTCTGGACACCATCAACTACAAAAAGTGGGTTATTATTATTAAAAGAGCCTAAACCTCTTATTCTTACTGTAGAGGGAGCCCCGGGTACCCCATTTTGAGTGATGGTAACGCCTGATGCACGCCCCTGTAATTGAGATGCAGCATCACTGGCAGGCTGTGATTTAAGTTCGTTGACATTCACTACGGTAACTGCACCAGTGATGTCTTTTTTACGCTGGCTTGAATAACCGGTTACTACCACCACATTCAGGGTGGAAGCGGCTGACGTTAATAAAACGTCAATCTGTGATTTACCGGAAATATCAATATCCTGACTTTCATAGTCCACATAAGAAACAGTTAACGTTGAACTACCAGCAGGTACAGCAATGGAAAAAGCACCATTGGCGTCAGTAGAGGTAGCTACACTTGTACCCTTCACGGCAACAGTAGCTCCCGCCAGGCCGGTTCCACGGGCATTGTCTTTGACTGTCCCGGTAACCGTTTTCTGACCAAATACATTAAATGAAGTGAGGAAAATGAGGGATAAGAAGAATAAATGTTTTGTTACCCCAACAAAACGTTGTGAGAGATTTCTCATAAAGCAAAGCATTTAGGTGTGAAATATTGTGAAAATTTATCTAAGATTTCGTTACAGAAAAAATTTTTTTTGCCTTTAGGATAAAAAAGTATCACTACCGGATAAAATGCAATAGGTGAATACTTTATAAAGAAATTGAGGAAAGGGGAGTTTTTAATCCCCGGGTAGGATTAGTGAACCCTGAAACCCTTACCCAGCCTGAGGTTCAGAGGTTTCAGAAAGTGCTGCATGAGTTAAAAGTTTTCCACTAACAAACATTAGCCTCCCGGTGTATCAACTTATAAACAGTATGTGAAAAACCTTAAAAAATACTAAAAAGTCCTCTTTATAAGCAAAATTGTACCACTAACAGGCTGCAAAGGTATTAATTGTATTTTTAACACTTCTTTGCGTCTGTTTTACAATTATTAAGTGAAAAGTGGACGGTTATCGACAAGTGTACCTGATTTAAATTTTGTAATGCTTCCCTGGAAACTTTATTCCCTTCAGTAAGGATTTAATTGCAGAAAATAAAAAAATGGCCGTTTTTACGGTTTACAGGGGATTAATCCAGACCTGGTAGAGAGAAAATCAAGCAGGGGCAGCCTGTAGGTTTTAAACTGATGCTCCCCTTCCTTTATGGAGATATTTGCATTGATAGGCAGGTTTTCCAGCACTTGTATCTTTCCGGTTACTGGCCAGGTAATCTCAACCCTTTTTATTGAGCTGGCCTTTCCGATACCAAAATGCTGACGTAACGGACTCGAACCAAAACTGCCCCCGGAATTCACATCCCGGTAAACAGATCGTTCCTTACCGCTGTCATTAAAACTTAGTTTGATGCTGGCGCCTATTGCAGAGCGGTTTGTACTCACTCCTTCCAGGCGTATATTGATCCAGTTATTGCTGTTTTGACCAGGGTTTAAGTATAAGGAGTTTTCATACGCATCACCTGTATAGGCACCGCCCATTTCGATGTATATATCCTCATCTCCATCACTATCCAGGTCTGCGAAGGATATACCATGGCCTTTTTGAAGATTGCCTACCCTTGCTGCGGTGGTAATATCCATAAAATGATTTCCCTCCTCATTCCTGAATAGCTTATTGGGAATTAAGGATTTTAATTTGGGATTGCCTGTGCCCAGATAAAAATCCAGGTAGCCATCATTATCTATATCGCCAAAATTGGCACCCATGGCAAAACCAATTTTATTCAGGCCCAGCCTGGCAGATACATCTTCAAAGGTTCCATCATGATTATTGTGGTATAAAAATATCTTTCCGGCCTTCCCGGTTGCTGCATTAATCGCTTCAGCTGCAGCATACCAGGCCAATGGTTCGTAAAACTCATACCCGCAATAGAGAATATCCAGCCATCCGTCATTATCATAATCCCAGAACCAGGTGGGAAAACTGCGAGTAGAATTTGTGCCAAATCCGGCTGCTTTTGTTACATCAACAAATTTGACTGGTCCATTTTTGGCAGTTACATTCTTCAGCAATAGCTGGTGGCCATCCAGTGCGGAAATAAAAATATCACTTAGTCCATCATGATCATAATCTCCGGAACTGACTCCTTTTACGTAATAGGATAATGCACAACCGGCCTGTACGGCTTTATTGGTAAAACTTCCATTCCTGTTATTGATATATAATTCACAGGGGTGGTCCCCTCCTGCCGGTGTTGTTTCATTGCCGATGAATACATCCAGCCACCCATCATTATTGAAATCGGCCCAGGTAGCAGTTTGTGTGGGATGAAATGATAGTATCCCGCTTTCTATTGTAACATCCGTAAATGTTCCATTGCCATTATTACGTAATAATGAATTCGGGTTACTTCCAAACCTCCCCTTCCAGGCTCCCCTCAGCACAAATATGTCTTTATACCCATCGTTGTTATAATCCACCTGCATCATATTCAGACCACCTGTTAGTGAACTTAAACCTGAAGAATCTGATACATCGGCGAAACTGCCATTCCCATTATTACGGCAAAAATGCATGTGCTCATTCAGGTCCCAGCTACTTGTTACGATATCCAGTAATCCATCATTATTAAAATCATCAACGATACTTCCGCCCCCCATATCTTTAAAATTCAATCCCGTATTGCCGGCCACATCAATAAATGGACGTATTATATGGGCTGAATCTTCGTCATTCACTTTTATCAATAAGGCTGGAGGAACCATTTGTGGATAGCCCCCTGTTGTCATATAACAGATATTCAGTAGCCACTTTGATTCCAGATCATTCGGATCCTCTTTTAGTATTTCCTTATAAAGTTCAATAGCTTTTTCCGACCCGGTTTTATCTGCATGTACGCCTGCCAGCATGATGGGAAAAATGCAGGACTGGTTCCCATGGTGCTGTATACAGTTGGTTCTTTCACCAAATCGCATCCAGGCAATGGCGAGGTCCTTTTTAAATTGCTGGCGGATATCTATCTCGGCTTGTGGAGTTCGATCAAGTAAATCCTCGTAAACAGGGATGGCTTTTTGTTCTTCTCCCAACTGAAGGAATGCAAGGGCCTTGCTGTACTTTGCCGCATTAATTTCAGTTTGCGACCTGGTGTGATTTAGAATGGAGTCTGTTCTTTCAAGAACCGCTTTGGGAGAATAAATATTATCAGCATTATAATCAAACTTTTCCGCCTGTTTCAATAGCCTGGCCATTTCCCGGTTGGGCAATGGCTTATTATTACACGAAATTAAAAGCCCGATAAAAAAAATAAGTAAACCGGTCAGCCGCATGGTCAAAAACTCTTTTACTCACAAAGAAAATAAATGCCAAAATAAAAAAATCAAAGACTATTAGAAAATAGCCTTTGATTTACTAACTGCATATGAAAATTGCTCTGGAAAAACGTTATCAATAGCCCGGGTTCTGTTTCGCTACTCCGCCTTCTCCCAGTTTTGGATTATTATCAATTTCAGCCTGGGGAATCGGAAGAAGCTCATGCTTGTTTGCGATAAAATAGTTTAAGGGTTCAGGCACAACAGATGGGTAATACCCTTTCTTTCTCCAGCGGATGATATCAATGTTCTTTAATTCTTCACCGCCCAGTTCCACACTTCTTTCATGCATGATTGCACGAGTGACCTGGTTCTTGGTTGTGGTGGGGAATTGAGCCGTGGGGTAAGCTGGCATATTAACGCTTGGTCTGGCACGCACCTGATTTAAATAAGCAACTGCAGCTGCTGGGTTATTCAATTCATTTTCACATTCAGCCAGCATTAACAGCACTTCTGCAAAACGAATTAGACGCTGGTTATTTCCGGAAGGATGGAAACCTGCATAATCTTTGCTTTCTCTATAGATCATCATGTATTTTCTCCAGCTTACTTTTTTGGACACACCATTTACAATAGATACAGTGCCCTGTACATCCACATCATTCAGCACACTGGCGCCGTTATTATAAGTATCACCGGATTCATAAACGGAATATTTGTAGCGTGGATCTGTTTTTGCTGCACCGGTTGCTGTATTCTCAAACTCGTTGAGGTATTTATTGGAGGGTATGAGATTACGCCAGGCAACGGGACAATATTCCTGGTTACGCACAGTAGTCTGATCACCAGCAGCACCATCACCAATTCCTCCACCTCCCCAGTTAAAGTTCTTGTTGCCTTTATCAAAATAAATAGCTTCAAAAATACTTTCATTATTAAATTCAAATGATTCGTCTACTGCTCCACCATCTGTTGGAGTTGAAGCACCTGCTTCAAAGTTATCAAGATATCTACTCTGCAGGCTATACCCATCAGCACCGCTGGTAGGTATCTTCAATAGAGCGGTTTTTGCGCCTGCATAATCACCTTTTTGCATCAGTACCCGGCCCAATAGAGCATTGGCAGCTGCATTGGTAGCTCGTCCTTTTTCAATTCCTGATTTACCAGGAAGCCCCGCAGCCGCAGCGGTAAGATCAGCAATGATCAATGCATATACATCGTCTTCTTTGGCTCTTGGCTGGTATGAATCAGCACCTGTAGCAGGCTTTGTAAACAGTGGTACAGCACCCCATTGGCTTACAAGTTCAAAATAAGCCCAGGCCCGCAGGAATTTGGCTTCATTTACACAACGATCACGTAAAGCGGTGTTATCGCTTACATTTGGTGCATTCGAAATCACAGTGTTGGCACGATGAATCTGGGTATATAAAGCATTCCATACAGAGTTCATAACGGAATTTGTAGGGTCGTGAACTCCTCTCAGCAGCTGTCCACGGGGAGCTTCCAATTGGGACCCACCTGAAGTGTCATCATCACTCCTTGTATCATGAAGGAAAAACCATTCGCGTCCTACCAGGTTGCCACCATGCAAAACTGAATAGATTGCATTCGTTCCACCCAGTAATTCGTTAGCGGTTTTATAATATTGAGATAAAACAATTGAATTGGGATCGTGCTTATCCAGATTCTTATCACAGGAAATTACTGGAAGAACAAATAATAACACGATGAAGCCAATCAATTTATAAGTTATTCTATGTTTCATATGCAACGTTTTGTAGTTATGTCAATTCGTTAAAAACCAGCCTGGATTCCAAATTGGTATGATCGGGCTGAAGGATACTGGCCATAATCTATACCAGTGGTGAGGGTCCGATTAGACTTGGTATTTACTGCACCTATCTCAGGATCCCATCCTTTATAATCAGTTATAGTGAACAGGTTTTGAGACGATATATAAACTCTGAGACGTTTTACCACTCCTTTGCCCAGGTTTGAAAGAATACCTGTTGCCGGGAAATTATATCCGATCATGATATTCTTCAGTCGCAGATAAGATCCATCCTCTATCCAGCGTGTGGATACACGGGCATTCTGGTTAGGGTCTCCATTGACTGCACGCGGAACATCAGTCTTTGTATTGGTAGGGGTCCATGCTTTCAATACCTCTGTACCTGAATTAAAGAGCCGGATCATACCTTCTCTGATCACCCTTTCTGCATTGAAAATCTTATTGCCCTGTACTCCCTGGAAGAATATACTTGCATCAAAATTCATGTAGTTGGCAGAATAGTTCAATGAATAAGTGAACTTGGGAAGATAGCTGCCAATAAAGGTTCTGTCAGCGTCTGTAATAACCCCATCTGGTTTTCCATTAGGACCACTGATGTCGCGGAATTTTAAATCACCAGGGGCGGTCGCACCTGAAACCTGTACCGGACTCGCAGCTACTTCAGCTGCAGATTGGAAGATTCCATCTACAATCCAGCCATAGAAGGATTGAATCGGCTGACCGACTACTGTATTGGTAATATCGCCATTTCCGAAATCTGCATCAGCGCCTGCACGGTAAGAAGAATTGGCAGAATTGAGGCTGGTAACCTTGTTGCGGATGATGCTCATTAAACCGCTGGCGTCCCATTTAAATGCTCCAGTTCTCTTATGATAGCCCAACTGGAATTCAAATCCATGGTTATTCATACCAGCTGCATTGGTAGGTACATTTCCACCATCACCAAATCCAAATGACGTAGGGAAAGGAATATTAATGATCAGGTTATCGGTTGTTCTTCTAAAGTATTCTGCAGTCAGCGTCAGTTTATTTCTCCAAAGTCCCAGGTCGAGTCCGATATTTAACTGTTTTGTTACTTCCCACTCAAGATTAGGATTCGAAAGCGTGTTATAATAGGAACCATTGGCAGAAAGCGAATTACCAAAAGGATATATTGTGTTGTTGGTTAAAACTGTCGCATCTGTTATATAGTTACCCAATAAAACACCATTGATACCAGTTAAACCATATCCTGCCCTTAGCTTTAGTTCAGAAATGGATGGGACCTGTTTCATGAAATCTTCCTGGTCAAGGCGCCATCCTGCTGAAACTGCAGGGAAGTTTTTGTATTTATGACCAGTAGCAAACACGGACAATCCATCCCGTCTTATACTTGCGCTAAATAAATATTTGCCAGCAAAATCATATGTTAAACGACCAATTAACGATTTAATCAGGTTTTCCTCCATTCTTGAAGTGGTAGCAATATTGGACGCACCCTGTAAGGTTTTGATTGCATTGGTAGACTGATTTCCGCTACTTGTTACATCATCCAGTTTTTGGCCCTGTTGCTCGTAAACTCCTGTCACATTAACATGGTGATCTCCAAATGTTTTGTCGAAGGT
>Ga0170475_130063267_pt1 | contig 11285 bp, 9 predicted proteins | sample Soicark_Litter_5_FD_111474 | JGI IMG/M metagenome (GOLD analysis project Ga0170475, IMG submission 111474) | Avena fatua rhizosphere microbial communities from Hopland, California, USA. Combined Assembly of 48 SPs | reverse complement strand
CCTTGCCTTCCATCAACAGCATGCTCATGTCGCTGTTGTGCAGGTTGTAAAAATTCTCGTCGATCGGATAGCGCCACCACTTGCTGTCCAGCGAGCTGGAACCGGTGGGCTCACTGCCATTGAGGGTGACGCGGAAAATGATGTTCGTGCCTTCGATCTTGCTGACCACGCCGTGGACCAGCTTGCCCAGCTTGGGCGTTTGCAGCATGGCGAACTTGTTGAAGCCGCCGATGGCGCGCAAGCGTTCCTTGTGGTTGATCGAGGCATCCCACAACCAGGCCTCGGTCCGACCCGCTTCCACGTCTTGCGTCATGCTGATGAAGCGGTTGAAGCGCATCATGTTTACGATGTCTTCGGTCCGCGGCTGCGTTGTCGGTGGCGGCAGCAGAGGTGGCCCAGCGTCAACAATTGCCTTGGCTGGCGGCTGCCAACCCATGAACACATTCTTGCGGTTGATATCCGCATAGCTGCGAACCTGCGACTGGGGTCGATTGAGCGGCTCGATGTATGGCCCGGTGGGACCGAGATAGAAAGTAGCCATGCCCAGGCCGGCCGGCACCTTGCGCATGGCGGCCGCGATGTCGATGGCGGCCATGCGGCGAACATCGGTGATGCGTGAGTCTTTTTTACCGGCGTCGGCGTCCAGAATGCTGAGAGCCTCGAAGGTGATGTTCACGGTCAACATGTCGGGCTGCTTCTTGTCGTTGACCTTTTCAATGGTCATGGTCTTGATGCGGTGCATGCGCGGCTTGCGCTGCGCATCTTCGATGAGCGTCACCAGGTTTGGCATCTTGGTACGGACGCGGACCAGATAATTAATACCGCTGTAAAGCGGAATCTTGCCCGGCTTGCTCGGATGTACGATGGGCGACTTGCTATCGGGAGGACCATTGGGGAACTCCTCCAGCACCATGCCGCCGCCATAGGTATTGGCCTGGATCAAATCCAGCAATTCCTGCTTGTAAATGGCACGGGCTTCGTTGAGGTCGGCCGGCAAACTCATGGACTTCCAGCGTTCCAGGAGAGGCCGATCCTTGCGGACACGATCGAGCCGCTGCTTGGATTCCTTGACCTTGTTTTGCAGATCAGTGACCTGCGCCTGGCCATCGAGCATGCGCATGTAAATAAAGAAAGCGCCGCCCCCGCCGATGGCGAGGAGAAGAATGACACCAACCACAATCAGCACAGTGAATTCACGTCTAGTCATGATGCAGATTCCACCTTTGGCTGCGGCGCTGGGCAACGTCTAGCAAGCCAACCTTGGCAGACTCGTTTTTGTCAGCAGATGGAGCGCTGGTCCGCTCCGGCGCAAATCTTTTCGGCGGGCATTAACAACTCAAGGACCGTCCGGCTCGTCGCCATCGGGATCGGGCGCGGCTTTTTTTGGGCTCCGGCTCGGCGCGGATGGCGGGAGGCACCAATCTGGTGAGATAGTGCTGCGGCAACTGATGCGCGATGTCGACCGACAACGTGAAATCGACCTGGCCCGAGGCCGACCGCTTGAGCTGCGGGTTGGAGCAGCGGCAATGCTTGTCCTTGTTGATATCGCTCATGTATTTCTGCACCAGTGTGGCCTTGGGCTCTTCGACCTGGCCCTCGATGGTCATCCTCGCGGTAAACATCGTCTTTTCCACCGTCGCACCCTTTTCGTGCTCTTTCGCGAAATACGCCGTGATCTTGGAGCCGCTGACGGCATCGACCGTGATGATTTCCTGGTCGGGCTGGTTCTTGTTAATGGTCAAAACATATCTTGGAGTGATCTGGTTGGTCGATGCCAGGGCGACGGTATGCGTACCGGCCTTGGCGATTTTGTCCTTGATCACCGTCGGTGCCGGCACCGTGCCCTTGGCGGCTTTTTCGGTGATCGGCACTATCTTGATGCGTGTGACGCGGAAACCCTTGGCCACGCGATTGTCACCTTCAGAAGGCACGCGGGCGGCAACATCGTAGAGTTCGTCAATCCACGGAATGGCGCCGTCGTTCCACTCACGGAGCGCGTCCAGGTATTTGATGTCCAGCGACATGCCTTTTAATTGACGTTCATAGTCATCGCGCTCGGCCCGTAGGGCGATCCGTGTCTCTTCGGTGAGACTGGAAACCCAAATGCCGGCGGCGATCACCATGCCGATAGCTAGCAATGCCGCGGCGCCGCCGATCAGCAGATATTTGCGCATCGGGCTGGCTTTGGGCTTCGACTCGCGCGGCTTTACAAAATTGACCGGCGTGGCCTCGTCCGCGGCCCAGATGTGCAGCAGGCCCACCGCGCCGGTGAAGCCGGAGCGATTGGCGGTATCAATATCGATCCGTTCCTCGCGGACGAACGGATCGAGGCCGTACACGGGAATGCCCAGGGTTTCCTGGAGTTTTTCGCGGAGGACGGCATTTTCACCGTTGCCGCACACGTAGACCGCCTGAATGGCATCGCGCGGGAACGACAGCTGGGGCTGACCGGAATAGGCCGCCAGGTTGCGGCGAATTTCGCCGAACAGGCCATCGCCAGGCGTCATGGAACGGGCAAAAAGCAGTTGCCGGCCACGGACCGCGCAAAACTCGGCCCAGGTTCCACTGACCGCCAGCACGGCAACGACGGAACGCGGCTCGGGAGGCAGCGGCACATGCGGCGTGGTGCCTGCCAAATGTTTGTAGCAGGCCGCCAGGCCAAAGGGCCGCGCGGTGACAGAGGCCAGCTTCAGGCCGGCCACCCGGCAAATGGTCTGCAGCGCCTGGACAACATCCTTTTTGACCACCAGCGACAGGGCACGCTGTTCGCCGCTGTGGGCCGGCTCGGCCAGCGGCGCGTAGTCGATAAAGACTTCGTCCGCCGATTCGGTCAATTCCTTGACAATCTGGTTGCGGACCACCAGCGATTCGACATCCGACGGCACCTGCGGGTAGCGAACCTCCCTGACCACCACGCGGTCGCGTCCGAGGCCGACGAGCAGCGGCGCGGGTGCGATACCGGCGGTTTTCAAGCGCTGCTTCAGCTGCTCGCCAAAGCGTTCGGCGTTGGCCGGAATGAACGGTTCATCCGCGCGCCAGCTAATGGCCGATTGAATTTGCACCTTGCCGCGATTGATGTTGGCGGCAACGAGGTGATATTCTCGATTGTCCCAGTCGAGTGCGAGAAAACGTGCCAAGGTGAGATCTCCTGATGGTGGGCATCATGCCAACTGCGGTTTCGCTATTGCTGAAACTGTGTCTGGTAGCCCTTGCCCAATTCGGTGATATCGCGCTGATACAGAATTCGCGGGAAGCCCTGGTTAGCGTCCACGACCGCTTCGAATCTCACGGCCAGGCCGCCCTCCTCGAAGAACCCCAGCGATTGAAAGCGATAAACCTGAGTGGTCGTGGTGATATATTTGTCGAGCCTTTTCATCATGGCGGGCGAGATGCCGGCTTCCGTGATCAGCCAGGCAGGCGTGTTGAAAATCGGGTCGGGCGGCTGGGTCGAATTGTACTGGGGACGGGTGCTGGTGATCATCAGCACGTCCGTGTCGAGCAAGTACGGGGTGGCCGTGGGGTTGTCCGCGGTGACATTGAGATTGGCGATGCAATTGAGCACCGCCTGATTGCATGTATTGATGTTGATGCGGCCCAAGATTTGGGGATCCTGGTTGGTGGTCGTTTTGTCATAGAGCGCCGGGAACAGGTCGCGAGTGCTGGCGGAATCGGCCAATGGGCAATCATAGATCACGTTGACCTGTTTACCGTTGGAAGTGCCTTGCATCTGGATGCTGGAGCCGATCAAATCATAAAGCGAAGTAATTTTGTTTTTGCCGGTGGTGTTGGCGAGATTCAAGGTGCCCAGATCGACGCTGCCCAGCGTGCCGACCACATATTGGGGCGTGTTGCTTTGCTGAGCGGTTGCGCCGCCGCCCTTACCGCCGCCTTGGGCCCCGGTTCCGGAGTTGGCGGTGGCGGCGCTGGCAGCCGCGGCTTCTGCCGCGGCGATGATCGCCGCCGAGTTTTGGGCCTGCGTGGCATAGAGACGTGCCAGTAGAATGTAAATCGCCAGATCGCCATCGATGCCGGTTTGCTGCAAACCGTTGTAGTATGTCTGTAAATCGGAGGTGGTGTCGTTGAGAAAAAAGCGCGGGTTGCCAAGTCTGTCGACATTCGCTTCTTTGCTGTAAATGGTCACGCAAGCCGACCAACCTCGGTCAAAGGTGCCATCGGGTGTCTGTTCGTTGGCTTCCTGAAAGCCGTTGCGATTGATGTCGGCGCCAAATAGCAGCTGCGGCGTTACGCCGTAAACCAGCAGCAATTCTTCAATACTGTCAATGGGCCCATTCTTGGCCGAGTAGGAGGGTGAGAGCGAGTTGTAAACCGTGTTGTCCGCGGCACCCATGCCGCCGTCGGTGGACGTGCGGGCAGTCGCGGCGGGGTCCACCCAGAAGACGATGGAATTGGCGATGTCCTGCGTCATATTGGGCAACTGCATAAGCAGGCTGAATAGCATTTTCCCGGTCGGATCCAGGACCATCAGCGCATTGATATTGATCTTGCCCGCTTCATCGGTGACGCCGTAACGAGGGCCCCAAACATTGGTTGGATCATCGTCACGCGGGGACACGATGGTGAAGCGTGACGTGTATCGGGCCGCGTCGGACTGCGTGACGAGGACATTCTGAAATACCAGCGCATTGTCGTAGGGATTTTCAAACAGAATGGCGTCGATGTTATCCGGGCTGGCCATCATTGCGGCGACGTAGTGAATCCCGGACTCGGCAGCCGCTCTGGCCTGGGCCATGCGGACCGTGTTTGCACCGATCATGTATTCCTTGGTCATCAAATCGGTGTACTGGTAGGCGGCCAGCGACAGCAAGACGACGACAATCAACACCGTCAGTAGCACGACGCCACGACGGCGGTTTGCGCTGGCCCGCGCGGCTTTGCCAGCCGGACGCTGGCCGCTGGCAGGCATCGAGCGCATCACACGGAGGGTTGATTTTTGAAACATGGTAATTACGGGACCATCCCGCCAGTGGGGTTCGCAGAATTATTGAAATTAGCAGTGGGTACCGCAATCTCGTGGCGATACCGTCTCACGCTCGGATCATCAATATGCACATCGGTGGCACCCTTGCGGGCCACGTAAACCTCGACAGCAATGGATCGTGGCGGTCCGATCGGCGTAACCATATCTGGCCCTGGCAGTGTGCCGTCCCAGCTGTCTTGCCAGTTGGCGCCGTCAAAATACTGGAAAAACACGGCAATCACCTGGTCGGCAATGATCATCTTCTCGGGGTCTACCACGTCGGGCGGCAAATCGTTCAGGGCATCTTCGGAGGTCACGAGCTGGACTTCCTGGCGACCCAAGCCGCCATTGCCGCTGCTTCCCACCAGCCAGTAGGTGACGCGGCGCAGGTCGCTGTCCTGCGAGCCGTCGGTCGCCGCTGCCTGGGCCAGGCCGGCGCCGGGCTGATAATTGGTGGATGATTTGGCGACCTTGCTGATGTAAAGGTGCAGGATGGTGTTGTCGCCCTGCACGCCCATGTTGAAGTCCATCAGCGCAGGGGTGGGAGTGGTCGTCGTGGTGGTGGTTGCCGCGGCGTTGGCGTTGGCATTCGCCGGCGTGGGCACGGGGTAAGGTTCCCCCATTCTCAGACAGTGTTTGATGTCCGTCTGCACGGTTTTGAGTATGTAGCGCGAGACCTCGGCCTGATCGACCTGGCCGCGGCCCTCGTGGGTGGCAGTCAGGTTGATGTCGAGCGCGAAGTACAGCCCCACCATGAGGACAATGCCAATGGACAGGGACAACACCATTTCGAGCAGCGTAAATGCCGCGCGACACTCGTCAGAACGTCCGGTCCTCATGATAGTCATCCTCCCCCCGTGGTCGTGCTACCGGTCGTAGTGCCGCTTGTTGTGCCACTGGACGTGGTCGGCGCTGGCGCGGGACCGCCGCGTATCGATGGGTCCATTACAATTTGGCTGAGCGCCACTTCTACCCGATGGCTGTCAAGTTGCAGGTAAACCCGAACATTGATCGTCCAAACGCCGTCGATATCCTCCTGGGCCATGTCCATCGACCAGCGCCAGTCTTCGTCGGGGTTGTTGTCGGGAAAAACTGCATCGGATTGAGCGGCGATGGGTTCGCTGCCAACCATGATTTCTGAAATCTTGGATTGACACTTCTGCAAGGCCGTAGCTTGCAATTGGATATCCATGGCGCGATCGAGCCCCAGCTTGATGAGCGGCACAATACCGCCCAGAGCCATGAGGAAGATCGCCATGGACACGACGACTTCGATCAAAGTCAAACCGCGGCGAGAGATTCGCAATGGTTGGGCCGTCCGGTGCGTTTTGATGTAAGTCATCATTTGCCGGGCTCCTTGAGGTCGGGGTTATTCATCAAGATGGCGGCGCCAGTGGCGGCGTTGAGCCGAATCGTCATGGACCCGCCGCCTTTGCCGCCAAAGTTGACTTCAACATCGTCCTGCGCGGTGCCGTCCGGCCAAAAGACGGCGATCCGCACATAATTGTTATCCATCGATTCTTCCGACTCCGGATCGACGGGCCTTTCCTTGGTGCCGAAGCGGATGCCTTCGGGCAAGATGTCTTCAAAGACTGGGCCTGGATGGTCCGCATTGGCCGACATGTCGGGCATGAACAACGAGGCTTGCTGATCGGTGCCATCGTAAGGCTCGATCTTGTACTTTCCGGAGTTGGGAACTACGGAAAACTGATACGGCGTACCCGTGTCCATCGCCTGGTAGCGGCAATTGGCCCAGCTTGCTCGCACCTGGTCGGCGGCAGCGGTGACACGGGTATCGCTGTACATCGCCTGGAACACCATCGGCGAGGCAAGTGCCATCACCACGAACATGATCGCCACCACGATGATCAGCTCAAGCAGGGTGTAAGCCCGGCGTTGCCTGGTTTGGTTCGTGAGAGATTGCATCTGGGTGCCTCGCGATTTGGTCAAGGTTTGGTACCACCTTACAGCGACGGAAAACCGTGACTGTGCCGTATACGGTTCGATGGCCAATTGTTGCTTTAGTTATTAGACGGCTGCCAGTTGCTAATCATCTGGCCGGTGCCGGGTTGGCCGGGCGAATAGATCAATGGAATCTTTGTCTTTGGATGTTGCTGATTGATGTCAATCTGGTATGCCTGTTGCCAGGGATCTAAGACCAATTCTTCCTTAAGGTACGCCGCTCCGCCATCCGGAGTTGGTTCGGTCAGTTCACTAACAGTTGAGGGATATCGGTGATATTTGATCATGAACGCCGAGGACGCGTTCTCAATCGTCCGCACATCCATCTTCGCCCGGCTGACGTTGGCGTCAGCCAAGAACCTTGGTAACACCAAAGCTCCAGCGCCGGCGAGAATCAAGATGATGGCCACCACCACGATGATTTCCATCAGGGTGAAGGCTGATCGTTTCCGCTGCTGGTCGTTTCGCAGTAACATGACTGCCCCTTTCGTGTGAAACTGTTAAGGTGGGAACCTTGCACCAATTTGCCTATTTAACACCGGCCGCCATTAAAGGCCGATGAGTCTTGAACTATTTCTTGGGCGAGTTTCAATGATTCCTCGCTTGCGCTTGGGGTTGGTATGCATGTCACACTAACCCGAAGCACAAGCGAGTTTTAAGCCTAAATCGCCGAGCTCATCTTGAACACCGGCAGCAGCAATCCCATGACCACCACCAGGGTGATGCCGGCCATGACTAGCAACATCATGGGCTCCAAAAGCCGCACAAATAGCTCCAGCTGACGCGTGGTGCGCTTTTCCAAGCTGTCGGCAATGTGAATAAGCACCGACTCCAGGCTATTGCTTTCTTCGCCAACCGCGACCATTTCGACAATGTCGCGCGGGAAATATTTGCACGCTTGCAGCGGCTGGGCCAGCGTTTTGCCGCCCGTGATGTTGTCAGCGGCTTCGTTGATGGCCTGCGCCAGAACGCGGTTGCCGGTCGAATCCTTGGCGATGCGCAGAGCTTGCAGAATTGGAATGCCGTTGTGCAGCATGGTGCCCAAAATGCGGGTGAAACGCGACAGAGCCAAGCTCACATAGATCTGACCGGCTTGCGGTAAGCGAATGCGGATGGCATCCAGCCTCATGCGGCCAGTCTCGGTGTTAATGAGAAAACGCAGGCCTATTATCGTGCCAATAAAGCCGCCCACAAGTAGACACCACCATATCAACATGCCCGTAAAGGTTCTCTCTAAAAACCCGGATTGCAAGAAATGGCTTGTGGCCAGGAGGACAATGGTCAGCGTTGGCAATTCGCCTTTTTCGCGCAATTTGCCGAAAATCGGCTCAAACTGCGGCACAAAGAAAATAATCAGGCCCGCCAAAACGAGCGTGCCGACCACGGCAAGAAACATGGGATAGGCCATGGCGCCAACGACCTTGGCCTTGAGGTCTTCCTGCTGTTCCGTGAAGTCGGCAATGCGCTTGAGCACATCTTCGAGGAAGCCGCCTTCCTGGCCGGCGTGGACCATGCTGACTGCCAGTTCGTTGAAGGCCTTGGGATGGTGGCCCATCGCCTCGGCCAGGCTGGTTCCGTCCGCGACCTTGGCTTTCACGTCGCGAATGACGGCGCCGAGATTGCCGGCCGAGCTTTGCCGTTCGAGGATTTCCAGGCTGCGCAGCAGCGGCACGCCTGAACGCAATAAGTCGGCCATCTGTGAGAAAAAGACCGCCGTTTGCCGGGGCTTCACCTTCTTGCCGGTTTTTCCGCCCACCACGGCGCCCTTGGCCAGGGCTATTTTGACCGGGTACAGCGACTTGGAATCCAGCATCGAGAGCACTTCGCGCTCGCTGACGGCACTGAGAGTGCCGGTGCTTTTTTGCCCGGTGCTGTTGATGGCTTCGTAAGTGTAGTCTGGCATTTTTAGGTACTCAGGTACTCGGGGACTCAGGTACTTGGGCACTCCGAATTTGCCGTGACGCTAGCCGGAGTGCCAGAGTACCCGAGTGCCTTTCAACTATGAAATATCTCCCGCGGTCACGCGGGCCACTTCGTCTACTGCGGTCATTCCCAGGGCGACTTTGCGCCAGCCGTCTTGACGCAATGTCAGCATTCCCGCCTTCATCGCTTCGTGGCGAATCACGCCGGCATTGACGCGCTGCACCACCAGTTCGCGGATTTGTTCGCCGGTGACCATCAGCTCGTGAATGCCGGTTCGGCCGCGGAAACCGCTTTGGCGGCAAGCGCGGCAACCGGCGCCCTTGTACAGCATCGGCGGCGGTCCTTGCTTGCCCCCAGGCAGCGGGAAGTCGATCGGCAAGTCAAGAATGTCGGCCGGGAAGGTGGTTTTGCAATCGGCGCAAATGGTGCGCACTAGCCGTTGTGCCATCACGCCTTCCACAGTGCTGCCGACCAGGAACGGTTCCACGCCCATTTCGATCATACGAGTAAAGGCGCTGGGGGCGTCGTTGGTATGCAGCGTGCTGAACACCATGTGGCCGGTCAGCGACGCCTGGATGGCGGTCTCGGCGGTTTCCAAATCGCGCATTTCGCCGATGAGGATTACGTCTGGGTCGTGACGCAGGATGCTACGCATGCTGGCGGCGAAGGTCATGCCGATCTTGCTGTGGACCTGAATCTGGCTGATACCCGGCTGCTGATATTCGACGGGGTCTTCGACCGTGATGATCTTGAGCGTTTCGTCCTTGATTTCGTTCAGTGCGGAATAAAGCGTGGTCGATTTGCCGGAACCGGTGGGTCCCGTGACCAGTACGATACCGTGCGGCCGATCAATCAATTGCTTGAAAGTACCATAAATGTCGGGCAACATGCCGCAGTTGTTGAGGTTGAAGACCATGCGGCCCTTGTCGAGCAAACGCATGACGATCCCTTCGCCGTGGACCATCGGGATGATGGAAACACGAACATCGACCTCGCGACCCTGCACACGCATCTTGATGCGGCCGTCCTGCGGCAGACGTTTCTCGGCGATGTTCAGCCGGGACATGATCTTGATACGGCTGATGATGGCGTTTTGAAAACGCGTGATTTCCGGCGGCAAAACCTGAGTTTGCAAGAGACCGTCAATGCGGTAACGGATGCGAAGCGTTTTTTCTTCCGGCTCGACGTGAATATCGCTGGCCCGCTCGTTGGCGGCTTCGATGAGAATTTCGTTCACCAGCTTGACGACCGACGCTTCCTGGGCCATCTTGGCCATTTCGCTGTCGTCGGCCTCGATGTCTTCCAGCAGCTCGACTTCTTCTTTTTCGCGGTCGGCGACCAGGGCGGTGACCGTTTCGCCGCCGACGCCGAAGTGAGTCTTGATGAGCCGCTGAATCTCGCGGGGGCTGGCCAGCACCGGATGGATGCGCAGACCGGTGAGCGTTTGCAGCTCGTCCAGGGAGTAGACGTCATACGGATCGCCCGTTGCCACCTTCAGCGTGCCGTTTTCTCGCGCCAGCGGCATGATCGACTTGCGATGAACCAGCTTCATCGGCATCGACCTGAGCGTTTCCGGCTCGATGGTCACCTTGGTGAGATCGACCAGCTCCATGCCGAATTCCTCGGCCAGGACGGAAAGGACGTGTTCTTCGCGGGCAAAACCGCGTTCCATCAGTAGTTCATGTACCGGCCTGTTAGGCGTACTAGCCTGGACCTCCGCCACGGAAATGCGATCTTCCTCCTTGAGATGGCCTTTCTTGATGAGTGCATCGACGAGCTGCATGCCGGCCTCGGAGAGTTTGGGTGAATCTACTTCATCCTCTAACATGAAGGATGAATAATGAAAGGCGGATTAAAATGGGCGGATTGTTCGGAACAATCCTTCCGTTCGCGCTGAGCCGCCGAGAGCGCAAACGGGCGGTGGGTATAACTTGGAACACATACAAGGGTAACGACATTCGGAGCGTTTGTCCACAAGTAACTTTGCGGGGAATCGGGCAAACAGGGCGGGTGGCGAGGAGCGAAGCGATGGTAGCGGTTATGACCGTAGGCTCGACGCACCCTGTCGCTACAAGGACTCTCCCGAATAGCTCGCCCACAAGGCATCCACCGGGTGGGCGACCTTCATTTCTGGCCGCATTGTCCGCAAATGGCGGGCAATTTGCATGATGCAGCCGACGTTGCCGGTGAAGACCACACTGGCACCGGTGTCAATAATGTTGCGAGCCTTCCGCGCTCCGAGGCGTTCTGCCATTTCGGGTTGAGTCACATTGTAACTGCCCGCGGCGCCACAGCAAATCTCATTTTCCGCCAAGGGCAACAATTTAAGGCCCGGAATCATTTACAGCAGTTGGCGCGGCGGACGGCGAATTTGCTGGCCGTGACACAGATGGCAGGCGTCGTGATAGACGGCGGTCAGCGG
>Ga0170475_121211503_pt1 | contig 11288 bp, 4 predicted proteins | sample Soicark_Litter_5_FD_111474 | JGI IMG/M metagenome (GOLD analysis project Ga0170475, IMG submission 111474) | Avena fatua rhizosphere microbial communities from Hopland, California, USA. Combined Assembly of 48 SPs | reverse complement strand
GTCTGGTAATCGGCGCCGCCGATGGGATCGATCAGCGAGAGCGAGCAGGCGATGGTCCAGGCCGTTTCCACCCGCGCGAGCTCGACCGCCGACAGTTGATTCTCGGAACGAACCCGATGCCCGAGCCCGCGCAGGCGCAAGAGCAGGCGTCGCAGTAAAATTGAGGGCAGCGCCCGCGCCCCGCGCCGAGGTGGACGCATGCCGACTGCCTGGAGCACTCGCTCGAGTACCGAGAAGCCCTCGTCGATCTGGCCGGAAAGGAGGAGCTGTTCGGCTGCCCTTCGCTGAAAATCGAGCGCCTGATCGCGCGAAATCGGCACCATCGACAAGTAAAGTTCGGCGGCCGCCTGTCCGCGACCCGCGTGTGCCAGGGCCTCCGCACGACGCCCCTGAATCGCGAGAGCCTGCGCGGGCTCCGGGTTCATTTGGCGAAGAGCACGCTCGTAGAGGGACGCCGCGTGTGAGAAGGCTAGCGCTTTCAGCGCGCGGTCCCCGGCGGCAACCCAATAAGGGCCGGCGCGTCCGAGCTTGCCCGCGCTCTCGAAGTGGGTCGCCAGCTCTTCGGGCTGACTGCTCGGGATGGCCTCGAGTGTCGTCGCCAGATCGAGATGGAGCGCTTGGCGCTGCGCGTCGTCCAAACCCTGGAGAATGATCTCGCGGATCCGGTCGTGGTGAACGTCCACCAAGTCCACGTCCTTCAAGCCTTGACTGCGCGCCAGGCGAAGCGCTTTGAGATCGTCGAGTGCGCTCTCCGCTGCGGCCGGGCCGCACTTGTAGACGAGGCGGAGCGCCAGGCGGGAGATCGGCGCTCCGGCGATTGCCGTGAACTGCAAGAGCGTCCGGGCCGGGTCCGGCAGGGCACGCACGCGAGCGGTGATGAGGTCGAACAGCGACGAAGAGGCCGCGGCCGACGAGCCGCCCTTGAGCACGTGATCGTGCGCGAGCTCGGCGACGAAGAGCGGGTGACCGGCTGCTTCCTCGGCGATGCGGCGAGCCAATGACTCCGAGCTCGGATCGCCGCGCGGCAACACGCTTAGGGCCAGGCGCTCCGCATCGGAGCTCGTGAGCGGCCCGAGAGCGAGGCGGACCGTAGCCGGAGGCGAAGGCAGCGTTGCTTCCAAGCTCTCGAGCAGCGGGCCCGAGCCGCTCAGCGTGTCGCGCACGCCGCCGATGAAGAGCAACGGCAAGGAGCGCGGGCCGCCGAGGATCGGAGCCAGTAGCACCGCGCTTTCGGGATCGCTCCACTGCAAATCGTCGACCCAAACCACCAGCGGTGACCGCGCTCGCAGGCGCTCGAACAGCGTGCGCAGCGCGGCGACGGCGCGCTCGCGGACCAGCATCTGATCCGTCCCGCCGAAGCTCCGCTCTAGGCGCGTAGCCGGCGCCACGAACGGTTCGAGTGTGGGAAACAAGAGGCCGAGCTCGGGTGGCAGGGCCCCACCGAGCAGCGACTGCACCGGCTGCCGCTCGTCGAGGATTTCCACCAGATGGTCAATGAGGCCGTCGACGGCCTTGTAGCTCATGCCTTCGCGCTCGCGGCACCGGCTGGTGAGCACGAGCGCTCCACGTTGCCGAGCGCCCTCAATGAAATGCTCGACCAACGTCGTCTTGCCGATACCGGACGGTCCCCGTACGAGCACCATCGCGGGCTCGCCCGCGAGCGTTCTCGCGAAAGCATCGTCAAGAACCTTCAGATCGGCCTGTCTGCCGAGCAATGGCCGAGGCGTCGAACGCGGCAGCGCCGAGGTCCGCGCGCGCGGCGCTCCATCGAGGGCCTCCAAAATGTGCTCGAATCCGGGCCGAGCGCAGGGCGTGAGGTCCAAGAGCTTCCAGCAAAGCTCGCGCAGATCCGGCGGCGCGGTGGCCAGCAAACGCCGGGACGGCATCCGGTTCGGCAATGCCCCTGTCAGTGCTTCGTAGAGTACGACGCCAAAGGCGTACCAGTCGGCCGCTTCCGACAGGTCTTCGCCGAGCTGCTGTTCGGGGGCCATGTAGGCGGGCGTGCCGGCGTGCTTACCGCGGCTCGGGTTGCCGATGGGGTGCGCGAGCCCGAAATCGAGCAGGACTACCCTTCGCTGGTCGGGAGCAATCAAGAAATTCGAGGGCTTCAAATCGCGATGAAGAGTGCCGGCTTCGTGCAATGCATGCAGCCCGTGCGCAAGTTGCGTGAAGATGTCGCGCAATTCGGCCCGCCCCTCGACCGGTCGCTCCCTCAATAAGACCGGCAGAGTGACGCCCTCGATGAGATCCATGGTAAAAAACCATTCTGATCCGTCAACGAGCAGCTCGTGCAGGCGAACCAGATTCGGATGCACGGTCTCCGAGGTAGCCCGAAATTCGTGTTTCAGCTGCCCGATGGACCGCCCGCTAAGCGTGCCGAGCAGTTTCAGCGCTAGTCGCTCTTCCCGGGTCCGGTCGAAGACGGTGAAGACCTGCCCCATGGCGCCCCTGCCGAGCTTGCTCTCGACGTCGAAGCGGCCGAGTAGGACCGCGCCGGGGTGGACAGCGTTACGCCGGACAGACGTCGACGTTGCGGCTACTCGGACGAGTAGCTCATCGAATGAATCGTCGCTGGACACGGCGCCTCGAGCCATGGAATGTACTTGGCAGGCGGAGAGAGTTCCGATCCCCTATTCGTGAGCGCGGAAAAAATCTATCGGCGCGATGTTTCGCTCACATCGCCATTCGGTCGTCTCAGTCCTCGGCAGGCAGTATGACGGAGAACACGAATACCACGACAGTACCCACGGGTACCAGGCGGGAGGAGGCCATCGTCATCGGCACCGGTTTCGGCGGTGCGGTAGCGGCGTGCCGACTCGCGCAAGCGGGACTCAAACCGCTGGTGCTCGAACGAGGGCGCCGTTACGAGTCGAAGGATTTCCCGGCGCTGCCGCAAGCGCCTGCATTTCTGCCCGAATTTGGCCGGCTCACCTGGGGTGCCGACCAGGGTTTGTGGGACGTACTGGATCTCGTGGACGTCGTTGCCGTTCAGGCGGCGGGCTACGGCGGAGGGTCGCTCGTCTACGCCAACGTCCACCTGCGCCCGCCGGACGAGGTCTTCGACGGCAACTGGCCCAATGCCTATGGCGGCGGCGCCGCCTTGAAAGATTACTACGATTTGGCTGCATCCATGCTCGATGTGGCGCCAATTACGTCGAGCCCCAAGCTACTCAAGGAGAGCGTCAAGGCCTCAGAGATGGAGAAGGCCGTCGCTAGCCTGCGGCGCAAGACAGACTTCTTCTATCCCCCGCTCGCGATTTCGTACCGGAATGGTGACAACGCACACGGCGTTCGGCAAAAGGAGTGTGTCGGCTGCGGGGCCTGCTGCTCCGGCTGTCCACACGAGGCAAAAAATACACTTGACCTGAACTACCTCGCCGTCGCCGAGGCGAACGGCGCACGAGTGAGGACGCAGTGCGAGGTGACTGAGATCGAACAGTGCGAGGACGATCATTGGAACGTTCACGCGACGGACCATCTCGAAGCCCGAAAAGTCGTCTTCAAGACTCGGCACCTGTTCTTGTGCGCAGGGGTGGTGCACTCGACGCGGCTGCTCGCTTGTGCGAAATTCAGTCCGAGGAGTCGAATCAACCGGGCTGCGGTCGGAGCCGGGTATTTCCCTGGCGGCGACGCACTCGGGGTCGTGTACGACACGGGTCGGCCGCAGTACCCGTCCACCGGCCCGACGATCACGACCAGCACCGTACACTGGTCACCGGTTACCCCCGCCTCGTTCTTCATGGTTCAGGACGGCGGCTATGCCACCGAGCTCGAACGGCTCGTCGGCATCCTGCGCGCGCCAATTTGGCTCGGACGCAATCGACTTTCGACTAGCGGTCACGCGGAGCCCGACGGCCAAGACGGCCCGCCCGAAAAGGGGGAGCGCCATACGCCCCACCGCCTCCAGTCCCCGCTCGACGACCTGCTCGACGCCGTCCAGAACGGCGACTTCAAGTACGTCGCGTCCGACACGTTTCGACGGGATTGGCGCGGTTTTCTGCATGAGTTGAAGGAGCCGTTGCTCCTGCCGGCGCTCGTCCACGAGACGGTCGATAACAACGCACGGGACCGCTATGCGACCTCCTGGGCCACTCGCTTCTTGTCGTCGAGCGGGCGGCTATGGCGCACCCTGGTCGACTTCGAGGCCAAGGCCATGCGTTCGTGGACCGGCGGCGACGCTCTGCTTGCCGAAAACGTACTGCAAGCCCTGATCGACGCCGGGCACGAGACCGTGGCCGAGCTCTCGCGCCACCTCCTGGGCTTGAGCACGCATGCCGCGACCCACAGGGCCGTGCTCCTGGCCATGGGACGCGACAGCGCAAGCGGCGTGCTCGAGTGGGATCCGAAGGCGGGCCGCATGAGCGCCGCCTTGGATCTGCAGCAGCTCGCGCCCGGCTACGCGAACCAGGAGCGACTCATGATGGATATCGCGGGCGAACTCGAAGGTGAGCTCCGCATAAACCCCGCCTGGTCATTTCTAGGCAAACCCATCACCGTACACAATCAGGGCGGCTGCGCGATGAGCGACGATCCCGCTCACGGAGTCACGGATTCGAACGGCAAGGTCCACGGCTGCGAAGGGCTGTATGTCCTCGACGGCTCTGTTCTATGTCGCTCGGTTGGTGTGAATCCTTCGGCCACCATCGCCGCGATCGCGGAACGCAACGTCCTCACGTTCATCCAGTCGATCAAAGGCGCGCCCTGGCCGCGCGGCTTCAGCGACACCGGAGCGGTTCAGTACGGACGGCAGGTCGAAGCCGCAAAGGAGTGGGAGCGGCGGGCGAAAGATGGGAAATGGCGTCTGAGCCCGCCGAAATCGACGCCGATCGACTTTCAGAGCCAATCGCTCGGGATCGAATTCAAGGAGAGCATGGAGGGGTTTTGGTCGCGGGCCGATCAGGATCCGGATCGCATGCCGACTCCTGCGCAGCGCGACGCGGAATACCGGCGCCTGGACAACGAGGGGATCCCCGAGCGGCCGTTGCGCCTCGAGCTCCGCGCGAGTCACGCCAATCTGAACGAGTTTTTCGAGGACCAATCGCATTCAATGGACCTCGACGGCCGGGCGACGATCGCGTTACCGGGCGAGCTCGAGGCAGCGCACGAGGTGCGAGGCAACCTCGAGCTGTTCGTGCCCAGACGTTTCCCGCTCGTAAATGCCGAGAGCGCGGCCAGGCACGAATTACACAGGCGCCTGGCGCCGACCCAAGCTCGAATGTTGCGCGTGAACCAAGCGTCGACCGAGCGCTTCATGATCTATCACCTGGAGTTTTGCGAGCGTCCCGGGCTCGAACTAATCGGGTACAAGCGCATCAACGAACGACCGACGCTGGCGGGCTATCGCGACGTTGCCTGCCTGTTCGTTAAGCTCGTGCAACGTGGGTCGTCCGCGGAAACGAGCCGACCCGCGCTGGTCGGCGCGGGCGCCGTTCACCTCGAGGTATTCGACTTCCTTTCGAAACAGATCCCATCGATTCAAGCCACTGGCAGCGAAGACAAGGCTCGGAAGACCTGGGCGGTCGCAAGCTTCGCGCGCTTCTTCTTCGGGACGCTCCAGCGCATCTACATGCCGGAAGCTTCCACGATGTTCAAGACGGTTTTCCAAGGCGACCCAAGTGCGCACGGGCTTCAGCCGTGAGCGAGCCGAGTGATTACTCCAACATCTTGTCAGAGGTCTCGTCGAGGCCCCTCGAGGTTCCGCTCCGACTCAGGCGGCTGGAATGTGCATCCAAGGGCGCGCCGGCTGTCTTGATCCTGCACGGCGGCAATACCTGCAGCGACATCTACACGGTCCCTAAAGGCGGTCTCGCCGGGTACCTCGCCGGAGCGGGCTATGACGTGTGGCTCCTCGATTGGCGGGCGAGCCGCCACGTGCTCGAGGAGGTGCTCAAGAAGCCGCCGCGCGGCGGCGAACGCGCGGAGCGCCGGGAGTTCACGATCGAACGCGCCGCGGACATCGACGTGCCGCTCGCTTTGGCGGCCGTGCGCAAGGAGATTGGAGACGAGCCGCGGCTCGGCGTCGTAGCGTGGTGTTTGAGCGGCGCCGTGGTCAGCGTCGCGATCGCCCGCGGAGTGCTCGAAGCCTTCGGCGTTTCGTCGGTCGTGCTAATGACGTTAGGTTTGTTTTCCGAGACGACTTGGAACGGCTGGCTTAAAGCGGAGGACTACCTGCTGGAGCGCGTGCTCCGCAGCGCCCCGCGTTGCCGGGCAATCGATCCGGGCGCGCCGGACGGCTGGCCCCCGGTCTTTCACGGAGTGTACGAAAGATACCCGCGCGCCTGGCTGGCCTCCGAAGGAGATATCCTGCACCCGCTCTCGTTCATGGTGGAACCGCCGTACAGCAAGGAGCGGCTCGATGCGGAGCTTCAGACGCGCTCGGTCTCTGAGTTCTTCGGGCCGCTCCACCTCGGCTTTTATCTGCAATGCGGGCAAATGGTGAGGCGCGGGTTCGTCGCTCCGTTCGGAGCCCCGGACGTCATCGACCGCACGCGTCTGGAAGCAGTGCCAGCCGGAGATCCGATGCGTGCCTTTCTCGATCCCACTCACTTCCGGAACAAACGCATCACGCTCATCGGCGCCGCACAGAACCGCGTCTGGCACCGCGACTCGATCGATCTCATGTACGAGTGGCTGCGCAACAACGACTGTAGGAACTGCGAGAAAGTCGTCAGGACCGACTACAACATCATGGAGCTCCTCTGGGGAGCTGGCGCCCAGGAGGATGTATTTCCGGTCGTCGCCGACGGCCTTGATGATCCGTACGGCGCCGTGCGTCGGGCTGCCGAGTAGCGCCGGCCGATCTCGGGAGCGTCCCGTAAGTACGACGCCGCGGCCCTTCGACTCGAGTGCGGTTCACGACGAGACCCGTCGTGCCGTTTGCCGCCCCTCCCCGTTTACGTTCACATCACCGGGCATGCCCTCGATCGCCGTCGGCGAAAGCTGGACAACTGGACGCCCCGACTCGCATCATTGCCCTCAAGGAGGATTCCCCGATTCCCGCCGCCCCAGCGCTGAAGAGTGCCGTCCTCGAGGGTGACACAGCCCCCATGGCGAGCACCGTGACGTGGGAGACGCCGTCCACGGCGATTGCTGTCGGTGAATAGGGAATACCGAAGTAGGCGTGAGCGACAGCGTAACAGCCGGTGCGCCCCAAATTAGAAGCCGCCTTCTACTAACTGGGAACACCATCCGCTTGCTAGTGGATGGGTGCCCGGCGCCCTCCTGACGGAGTGTCACGCGGCATCCAGCGGTCCATCTGTGCGACGAGCCACTCGGGCGCGTCTGGGTCCGCGCTTCCCTGCCAGCGGGCAGAGAGGATGCTGAAGAACGCTGGTTCCCACGCGCGGTTGCGGGCCGCCTGCCCGACGACTTCGTATAGAAACCGCGCGGCATTGGTGAAGCGAATGGCATTCCTTGGATTGGCGGGAAGGTGCTTCTTGCACTCCTCGAGCGCGTCCGTGAATTCCTTGGAGTCCTTGCTCATGGGGCGCGCGTGCGTGATCTTGTCCCGACGTTTTCGTTCTGAGAAGAAGATCCCGCCGAGTGCCAGAAGGGCGAACACCGTCACCAGCCAGAGTGCGAGGTGCAACAGCTTGCCGACCCAGAGCTCGGCTGGGGGTGGCACTGCGCTCTGCGACGAGACGAGTCTCGGCGTCGGTACTCGCGTTGGCTCGAGAGTAGCAGCCGTGGGAGGTGGCGGTGCTGCGTCAGGCGCCAGCGCGATTTTTGCGGATGGCTGCGGAGTCGAGTTCGACGAGGACTTCGGACCGGTATCGGGTAAAGCCGTTGTTTTTGCCGAGGCGATGGCGCTGGGCGCGGGCGCTGATTCCCTGACGGATGGGGCGGATACCGTCTTCGCCGGCTCCGTCGCTTGGATCGCTGCGTAGCAGCTGTCGAGCAGTTCACCCGCCTCAGAGCGCCAGTGAACGAGCATCGGAACCGCCGCCGCGAGTAGCAGCACGGTGACGCCGAGGGGTGGCTTCGGCAGCAGGTGCACGCGTACCCATGCTAGCCAGCCAGTCGGGCCATGCGACGCATCGGCCTGCTCGCTCGGTGACGTTTCAGCCGCAGGGATGATGGGAACATTGACGCCTAACGTGACCATCTTCTCCAGGTAACGAAGGCCGAAGCGTTCTGTGTCGCCCGCGTGCTCCCGCCGCGCAACCCGCAGGAGCTCGGCGTACCTGAGCTCGATGGCGCGCCGTACGGTCGTCGGGTCGACCGCGAGGACGAAGAAGCCGCAGCCAGTATCTGCCAGCATGCTCAGCGTTTCCAGCACGTCCACAATTCGGTCGGGAGCGCAGCGATCGAGATCGTCGATGAAAAGAATCAACCGCGTATCCTGCGGCAGCTGCATCGTGATGCGTTGAAACTCGCTCGGAAACTCACGGACGAATTCGATACGTCGCTTCGAATTGCCAGACGCGAGCAGCTTCGCCGGGTCGAGTGAGAATACCTTCAACAGCGGCTCACCAATACGATAGATCGCGCCGAAGAAAAGGGCGACCAGAGCGGTGCCGTTGATAGAAGCTTGAGCGCTCGCCCTCGCCGTTCGCATCGCCAATGCCATCAAGAGGCCGACACCGAGGAAGGGCGCGAACACCAATAGGATGTCGCGGCCCGACGCGTTTCGAATCCTGTTCCACAGCACGCCGATACGCGTGATCCAGTCCGTCCTCTTACCAACCTCATCGACGATGCACTGGAGCAACGCGCCGGCAAGCTCGTTTTCACGATGAAAGCGCCACGCATTGAACCAAACGTCGATGTAGCGTCCGGTCCCGCGCAGTTCGGCACTGAGCATGTGCATCGCCGACGACTTGCCGCTGCCCCAGGGACCGTAGAGCGCGACGGTGACAGGGCTCTGAGTGTCCTTGTTGTCGAGGACTCCGACCAACCCCTCGAGCAACAGTCTTTGGCTGTCGTGCGCGCGAGCTTTCTCCGTGAGGGGCACGTCCGACAGCACGACATTTCGTACCGAGCCGTACTTGGCTATTTCAGCTTTCTCTGTCTTGCCCTCAGCCCCACCGTCCTGCCGGGACTGTCGGACGAAATAAGCTACAGTACTCACGACCCCCGCCAAGACGAGTACGAGCGCAAGAATTGCCTGGCGGTACCAGGGAGTTGGCACCGGCAAACTGAAATACCGGTTGTCCACTGCCACGAGGCGCAGCGTGCCGTCGGCGCACGAGAGGCCGCTCAATGGCCACGGCGCCCCACGGATAGGAACCCACGCTGCGCCGCGCTGCACGACGAGGGTTCCCTCGTTCAGTCCATAGATGTCGCCCCTCTCGCGGAGCGGGAGCGGACCGACGCAAGGCGTCTGCGCTGACACCTGCAACCCTGCGCGCTCAGTTACGCGCGGCAGCTCGTTGGGCTCGAGCTTGAAACTTTCGAGTCCTCCCGAAAGTTTAATGTCGGCCTCGCTGAGCGGCTGAAACGCGGATGCCGTTGACGCGACGTCGGGTCTCAACCATCGACTGATGTCGCGCGAACCAATGCGCGCGGCGTATTTGGCCGGCGTGTCGAGCTCAGTCGCCGGAGCGCCCGAGGCCTGCAGGTCGGTGCGCCAAAACGTACGCCTGGCTTCCCCGCGGGAGCCGGTCGTGAGAACGTAAAGCCTGTCCTCGACGGTGACGACGACATCCCACACGCCGTCGTCGTCGAGGTCACCAATCGAAGGTACGGACCTCAGGGCTTGTCGCCCACCCACGACGATCAGCATCGACTGACGATGGGCAGCGTCCAAGTCGTCGTCTTGGACAAGCAAACCGCCGGATCCGACCGTGAGCGAATGCCAATGGGTCTCCGCCTTTGGCGTGAGCCCCGTCAGCGACAAGCTGGCAATCGGCTGAAGCCCAACCTCCGACGTTGGGGACGAAAGCGGGCCTCTCCCATCCAAGCCGAAACGCCAATTCGAAATCTCCGCGTAGCCAGCCTCCGAGCCCGGATTTCCCTTGAAACAACTGAGGAGTATTTGCCTATCGGCGGGGACTGACCCTATCAGCGCATTGGCGCATCCGTGCGGCGGCGTCCATCCGGCGGTCGCGCGGAGCGCCATCCCGCCGCCAATAGCCCATAGCTTGGCGCCGTCGTTCCCGTTGAGCGCCACCGCCATCGTATCCCAGGCGGGTCCGCAAGCACCGGCGTCGGTGCAGTCGTTCATCGGGATCACCGGCACGATCGCGTCGAGCACGTGGTCCCCGTTCACGTCGATCAGCGCGGGCAATCCAGGTCGCGAATCCTTGGGGAGGGGCGCTACGGTCCATGCCACGCGCCCGTCCAGGCGGCGCTTCGTGACCAAGCCACCGTAGGTGCCGAAGATGACGAAGTCGCCGTCGAGCGCAACGCCAACCGCGTCAGTCCCGCCATCCGCCATTCCAGACTGACGCGGACTTGCGATGATGCGCACGCGGCGGCTGCCTGAATCCCCCGGCGACCGGCTGCGCCCGTCGAGAATATGGACGCCGTCGAGCGCGTCCGTCTTTCCCGCAAGGCCTCGCGATGCGACCGCGATGAGTGGCCCGCGTACCGCGATTTGCCCAATCCCGATCGGTAGCTTGTCGCCTTCGGTCGAACCCACGGGCTCGGACCAGCGCTCTTGCCAGAGCTGAGACAGCACTCCAGCCCCAGGTGTTGAACTCGGAGCCGGCCGCGGAGGAGGCGTTGCTGAATGAGCGGCAGAGGCAAGCGGCGGGGTGATCTTCCGCGGAGTGGCTGTCCGTGCCTGTTTTGCTTCAGCTTCTGTTGGCGATTCAGCTTTGTTGTCCTGGGTCGAAGGGGGCGCCGATTGGGTAGCGTCGGTCGTCGGCGCGTCCTTCGCTTCCGGGCGTTTGGCATCAGCCTGCGCAACCAGCGTGCCCAGCCCGACCCCCATCGCCAGAGCGAACCCGATCGCGAAGCGGGATGCCGAACTCACCTAGCCCTCCGCCAACGTCATCCACCCTCCCTATGCTTACCCATTTGGCATGGAACGCGGCGGCGCACATCTATCGGCCGGCGTGTGCGTGCCGAGCCAAGCTCGGCATGTCACGAGCCATTCGCCGAGCGCGTTCGCACAGGAGCACGCGGCGGAACTCCCTTGAGGCGCGTGGTCCGCGACGTCGATGTTGCACTGCAGCTTCGCGTCGCTCCGTACGAGTCGCTCCCTCATCCCATCGTCGGAAAAGCGCGTATTCGCCGTCTGCACGCGCGGGCAAATCCGCCGCATAGACTCGAATCGACTCCGGCACGCCAACACCGCACGCTGTGATCAACACGCAAAGAAGCGGGACCAGCCCGAGTCGACC
>Ga0170475_120740865_pt1 | contig 11288 bp, 1 predicted proteins | sample Soicark_Litter_5_FD_111474 | JGI IMG/M metagenome (GOLD analysis project Ga0170475, IMG submission 111474) | Avena fatua rhizosphere microbial communities from Hopland, California, USA. Combined Assembly of 48 SPs | reverse complement strand
CTCACAGGCAACTCGATGAAACAATGCAAACAAGTTGTTGAACATTTTTGAGGAAGGACTCGGGAGGACCAAACCCATGGTGTGAAAGGGCAACGGAACAATGAATGAATGAAAGGAAAAAAAAAAAGAGACGGGAGAGATGGAGAGAGAGAGAGAGAGAGAGAGAGAGAGAGAGAGAGAGAGAGAGAGAGAGAGAGAAGTCAATTAGACGGAGCTGTCGATATCAGTAGCAGTGTTGATGAGTTGGAGGAAGCGGAGAGCCAGAGAGCGAGAGGCGGGGTCAGCAACCGCATCACAGTACACATGGACTGCCTCACGGAAGTACCAAGACTGGAGCTCCTTATACGGCTCGAAGATACCACGACCAGCCGCAATATTGAGAGCAGCGGCGTAAAGATTGGCCTCGAGAGGGTCAGAGGAGGTGATGGAGGCGGGGCAGCCAATCAGAGCCTCCGCGGCGGACTGAATAGCAGAGAGAGTGCCGCCATAAATAGGGTCGACCTCACCAAGTCGACTGAGCGTGTAACGCCAGTATGAGACCGGCTTGGAATCGCCTTCGAAGTTGTTGTCAGAGAGGAGACGGTTGTAGATCGGGGTCTGAGTGTCATCCAAGAGGAAGGCAAAGTTGGCGTTGCCGAGAGAGTGGGGCTCGCCGTAGATGTTGTCCTCGCCCAGAATATCGTACTTGTTGGCGCGGAGGAAGTTTCCAGACGAGCGGAGGAGAGGAGTGAGAATGCCGGCGGGGAGGACCTTGAGACGGATATTGGGACCGGAGAGAACGTCATGGAAAGAGTACATTCCAAGACGATCAGTCAGAGTGACGCGCAGAATCGCGCCGGTTGAGTTGTCGACCAACGCAACCGCGACATCCTGAATGCCGATCACAGCGGATCTATCGTTGGCGAAGCGGAATCCAGAGATGATCACACGGCCAGCAACGTCATTGCTAGCAGAACCGTCATAGGAAGCAGAGACGGAGTGGCCGGGGCCAGTGGTGTTGCGCACATACGTGCAGGCAGTGGGGTCAGAGTCCTGAGAAGCCTGGTAGCCGCCGAGCTGGTAAGGGACAATAGAAGAGGCGGCAGCAGCAGCGCTGATGATACCCTTGATGGTAACAGAGTAAGTGTTTACGGTCGGCGAGTTCCAGGCAATGCCTTCGACGAAGCTGCCGGGCTGAGGTCCCCAAGTAACGCCCGTGGAAGGCGAGACGCTGACGACCTCATAGCGAGTGAGATCAATGCCCAGGAGGACGCGGTTGGGACGGCCGGTGGATCCAACGTTGAGTTGGTAAGTGAAGGTGGTGGTGCCAGCAGCATTGTCATTGGTGGTGGTCGCAGTGGACAGAGTCGCGTCGGAAGCGCCTTCGAGACAGTAATGATTGACCGTCTGACAATCGCAGTTGCGCGGGCAAGGCACGCGGACGGGTACGCACTCTTCGGGGTTGAACGGCAGATTGCGGATGGTGATGGAGGCGCGGTTCAGAGGGACAAAGATCTGGCGGGAAGTGGGAGTCTCGTGGCCGCACGCGTCAATGATAGTGGCGTAGACAGTGTATAGGCGGCCTTCGGGACGAGCCTGGCTGACGTTGGGAGAAACGTAGAGCTCGTCAGTAGTGGAGTTGTAGAAGCAGCCTTGGCCCATAAGCAGATCTTGATCAGAAGTGCATGAGTCAAATCGAATGATGATGGAGCTGCAGGCATCGCCAGCAGGGAAGAACGAGTTGGGCACTGTGATGTTGCGAATAATGAGGAAATCGAGAGAAGTCTCAGAGTAGAAGCAGAGAGGAGTGGTTTGGTTTGTGAAAGGCGGGATAGTGTCACGAACATTGATAGTCTGGTTGTGGAAGATTCGACGACCGCACTCATCAACGCCGACATAGCGACGGATGATCGTGAAGTTAGCCGGGCATCCTCCTTGGATAAACTGATCAGTGCGAGTCACATTGACAGAAGTGCACAAGCTGGAGCCGGTAATGTTGACGGCTACGCTGCGATCCACGCACTCGAAGTTCTGATTAGGAGGCTGGTCATTGAAGATAGGCGGGAAGTTGTCAACAATGTGCACAGTCTGAGTCTTAGTGGCCACATTGCCGCAGGCGTCGACGCAACGCCAAGTACGGAGGAGATCGAACTGCGAAGGGCAAGCCGCATCAGGCACACGAGTCTCGTTGAAGGTAAAGATGGCGCCGGGGCAGTTGTCATTGCAGCAGAGAGAAGGAGGGAGAGAAGTTGAATTGCAGCTGATCGTGACGACAGGTGAGAGCTCGCCAGAGATAGTGGGGGCAACACGGTCAGTGATGATCACATAGATAGAGTGAGTGGCGGTGAGACCGCAGAGATTGGTGGCGGTCCAAGTGTAGCGGACAACGCGCGTGCAGAAGTCGTTGGATATTTGAATGACTTGGAGTGAGACGGGGGCAGGGCCGCAGACATCATTGGCGGTCACAACCGGGGCAGAGTAGTTCTGAGTGCAGTCAAGCGTGGTATTCTGAGGCAGAGGCTGGTTGAATACGGGCGGTTGAGTTTGAATGACGGTCAAGATCTGTTGAACCGAAGCAATATTGCCGCAGGCATCGGTGGCGGTCCACTTGCGAACGATCGTGTAGTTTTGGCAGGCGTTGGCAACCGAAGTGTTGAAAGTCTGGAAGCTGATCGTAACATTCGAGCAATCGTCCGAGGCCACGGGAGGCACAACGGGCGGAATGTTGTCGCAGTTAACGGTTGAATTAGGAGGCAGCTGAGTGAAGGTAGGCGGGGTGATATCAGCAACGTTAACGCTGTAGTTGAACCAGACGAAGTTGCCGCAGTGGTCTGATACGCGGAAGGCGAAGCGACGAACAAAGTTGGCTGGGCAGCTTCCGGGGACGGTAGAGTGGAAAGGAGTGGTGATGACTCCACTGCAATCATCAGTGCAGCTCGGGAGGGTCGGGGTGATAGAAGTGGTGGTGCAAGGGACAGAGGAGGTGGGGGGAGGAGGGGAGCACACAGGAGGAGTCGTGTCAGAGACAGTGACGGTCTGAACCTCTCTGTCGATATTGCCACAGGCATCACGCAGGACCCAAATGCGGGTGAGGCGGTAATTGGCGCAGAGTGCATCGTCAGACAGATTGGTGCGAGACTCGCTGAATGTCACATCGAGACCGGGGCAGTTGTCAGTGCCGCAGACATCAGGAGGGAGAGGAACATTCTTGCAGTCGACGGTAACGTTCTGAGCAGTGAGCTCAAGCACAGGAGGGGTCGTGTCAATGACGTCGATACGCTGAGTGTAGCTAGCGTTGTTGCCAGTGCAGTCGGATAGGGTCCAGGTGCGGAAGATTGTGTAACTGTTGGCGCAGGAGCCAGAGGTGTTGGTTTGACGGAAAGACACAGCGGCGGCACCACAGTTATCGAGACCGGAAATGTCGGGGATGGCTGGGATCTGATCGCATTGGACTGTGACGTTAGGAGGCAGAGTCACATTGAAGGTGGGGGCAGTGGTGTCCACGTACTTAACCGAGAAGTTGGCGGATTGACCGGGAGTACCGCAAGGATTGACCACGGTGAAAGTGTAGAAGTCGGTGCGAATATTGGGGCAGGCACCGGGCACAGATTGGACATTGACAATGGGAGATACTTGAGGGAAGCACTCATCAGTGGCGTTGGGGTTGACCAAAGGAGCATTGGCGGTGCATTCAAGTACAGAATCGCCCGGGACTCCCTGAATTATGGGTGTGCTGGTGACAGTCACCTCAACAGAAGCGTTGAAGACAACGAAGTTGCCGCAGGCGTCAGTCGCGCGCCAAGAGAAGAAGAGGATCTTGCTGGCGGAGCAATTGAGGGGGCCGGGGAGGGTAGAGGAAGAGAGAACGACAGTGACGTTGGAGCAGTCATCAGTGCAGACGGGAGGAGGAGGAGTGTACAAATCCAGACAGTTGATAGTGTCCGGGGTCTGAGGGGGCACGCAGACGGGCGGAGTATTGTCGAAGACAGAGATGAGCTGATCGGTCGAGGCAGTGAGGCCGCAGGCGTCAGTGGCGGTCCAGGTGCGATTCAGAGTGTAACGGGCGCACTGAGGGTTCTCGTGGAGTTGACGTCTGACTTCAGTGAAGCTGATAGAGAGGCCGGGGCAGTTGTCGCTTGCGCACACATCAGGAGGGAGGGGCACGTCATTGCAAGAGGCATTGACGACGGCGGGAGTAGCCGGGGTGATGGTGGGCGGGGTGTTGTCGACCACGGTAATCACCTGAGTAAACGAGATGGTGCGGGAGAGACAGTCGGTTAGAGTCCAGGTACGGATGATCTTGTAGCTGTTGGCACAAGAGCCAGAGGAGTTTGCGGTAGTGAAAGAGACAGAAGCGTTGCCGCAAAGCGAGCTTCCGGTGACTGTGGGGACTGCAGGGATGGCCTCGCAAGACACAGTCTGGTTTTGAGGCAGAGGCAATGTGAAGAGAGGACCGAATGGGTTGGTCACGGTAATACGCTGAGTGGCAGTGGCAGTCTGATTGCAGCTGTCGCTGACGGTCCAAGTGTTCGTGATGACATAGGCGCCGCAGACGGCAGTCGTTTGAGTGGTAGTGAAGCGGATGCTGTTGGTCAAATCACCCTCGCAAGTGCTGTTGGCAGTGACAGAGGCAGTGGGGATGGAAGCGTTGCAAGGAATAGTGATGTCAGCCGGGACGTTGAACAGACGAGGAGGAATATCGTTTCGCACGAGCACATCGAATGTAGCGTTGGCTTGGTTGCCACAGAGATCGCGAGCGGTGATGAAATAACGCTGCAGGAAGTTTTGCGGGCAAACGGGGAGACCCGGGATGCCAGGGGGCAGACGTTGGGATGTGATCTTGGGCCATTGGGTGTAGTCAATGCCACAGTTGTCGGTTGCGTTGATAGGAGGGACAGGGGGGAGGAAGCAGAAGACGTTTCTGGCTTCAGGAACGCCAGTAATGACAGGCGGAGTCGTGTCAGCGACATCGACGCGGGAAGTGGTTTGGTTGGTGTTGCCACAGTGATCGGTTGAACGGTATGTGCGAATCAGAGAGTAAGTGAATGGGCAAGGGCCATTGACGCGGGTCTCAGACACGTTGAAGATCGGATTGGTGTCGCAGTTGTCAACGGTTGAGCCACCGGCGCTGGGGACCGGCTGGTCGCATTCGATAGAGCGAGGAGGAGGGGTGTTGATAGTGGGAGCGACGAAGTCGCAAGTGCGAATGATCTGAGATCCGCAGATGGTGATTGGGACATTGTCGAGAGAATCAGTGACGCAGAAAGTGCGGTTGAAGATCTTTTCCTGAGGGCAGCGGCTCGGTAATTCAGTAACAGTAGTGGTGATAGGCAGAGAGATGTTGCATTTAAGCTCAGGCAGCTGAGAAGCGTCGAAGACGCAGTCAGGGCCCTCAGCACGAACATCGAGACGAATCGGAACGGTTTGACCGGCGATCATAGCAAAGAGAGTGGCACCGTATTGGCGATTGCGTCCGTTGGCACCAGCGCCAAATTGGGACGGACGAGAGACTGAGGCAGTGACCGGGAAGGTAGCGCCATTGCCAGAGAGGACACCGGTCAAGGCAACGAAGTATCGCCAGCCGTTGGGGTCAACAAGACCAGGCTGAGTGCCGGTGAAGTCGTAACAGCTTTGATTGAGCTCGAGAGGAGGATTGTATCCAGAGAGATTGACGAGTTTGCGTTCGTTTTCCAAGTGGAGTTCGAGCTTCCAGGCATTGGAAGAAGCGTCCTGGAGCTGACCGACCAGATTGACTTCGCCATCGGCATAGACAATAACGGTTGAGGCGGAGTTGAAGACAAGATTGTAAGAGGTAGAGCCGCTGGTGAATTGGATATTGTCAGGGACAGGGGATGAGATACCACACTGAGCATCAGCTGATATCACGCTGTTAATGCAATAGCCAGAGGCCAGAGGGGGGCGGAAGGCAGATACATTGGCGGGAGGGAGAGTGCCGTTGAATTTATCGCAATCGATGCAAGGAGGGTTGGGAGGCACGTTGAGGATAGGCGGGAGATTGAAGAAGCTGGTAAGGTTCTGGCGCGCAGTAGCAGTGTTACCGCAGGCGTCAGTGGCGGTCCAGGTGCGAGTCAGAGTGAAGTCGCAGCAAGTACGGCCAGGGTTCAGGACCTCAGTAAAGCGGATAGTCACACCGGGGCAGTTGTCAATAGCAGTGACGTTCGCGGCGCAAGGGATGAAACCGCAGAGTACGCGCTCATCAGCAGGGACGCCGATAAGCAGAGGAGGAGTGTTGTCGACAACGTCAATGGTTTGTTGTTGAGAGACGGTCTGACCGCAGACATCAGTGGTGGTCCAAGTACGAGTGAGACGGTAGGCATTGGGGCAAGAGCCGTTAGTGCGGGTCTCTAGGAAAGTCACTGGGATAGAGCGATTGCAGAGATCCAGAGCAGTGACGGTTGGCGGAGCCGGGATATTCTCGCAGCTTACGCGAGTGGAGGGGGGCACGCCCAACAGAATAGGAGGCTTAGAGACAATGCCGTTGATGACTTGAACAGCAGAAGCAGTATTGCCACAGCGGTCAGTAGCGGTGATCGTGGTGGTTTGAGTGAAGATCTCAGAGCAGACACCAGTGGAATTGGTGACAGAGACAGAGACAGACACGTTGGGGCTGCAGTTGTCAGAGGGAGGGTTGACGATGGGGGGCGGAAGCGCATCGCAGAAATCTCTCAGAGTGAGAGTGGCTTGAGCGGTGAGCAGAGGAGCGATTGTGTCAGAGAAGAAGACGTATTGAGAGACAGAGGCGGTGAGGCCGCAGACGTCAGTGAAAATCCAAGTGCGAATCTCAGTGTAGGAATCGGGGCAAGATCCGGGGACAATGGTAGATTGATAGTTGGGAGTAAGAGCAGTGCCACACGAGTCATGACCAGTGACGTTGGGAATAGGGACATTGGCTCCGCAGGTTACGCTGACGTTGGCAGGTGGGTTGTTGATGGTCGGAGGGATCGTGTGGACGCTAGTGACCACTTGGATGTAGCGAACAGTGTTGCCGCATTGATCGGTGGCAGAGATGGTGCGACGGAGAGAGAAGCGGTAAGGGCAGTTGCCGGGAGTATTGTCAGAAGTGACAGGAGAGAGAGTGGGGTTGGGGCAGTTGTCAGAGACGACAGGAGTGGGGAAAGGTTGGACCTGTCCGCAAGTGACAGTGTAGTTTGTAAGAGCCGGAGTGAAGGCAATAGCGGGAGGGAGGTTGTCACCGATATTGATAGTGTCATTGAGCCAAGCGAAGTTGCCGCAAGAGTCGGTCGCACGCCATCGAATGTACAGTGTGTAGCACGCGCCGGTAGGGGGGGAGCGAGAGGTGAAATTGGTCAGAGTCGGGTTGCTGTCGCAGTTGTCGGTGATAGTCGGAGGAGCGATCAGAGGCGGCAAGCAAGGGGTGGTGGTGTCGATAGCAGCGCGACTGAATGTGGGAGGGGTGATGTCGCGAACATGGACCAGCTGAGAGCCAGTGACAGTGTTGCTGCAGGCGTCAGTCAGAGTCCACGTGCGGTTGAGATCGTAAGTGTACGGGCAGACTTGATTGAATTTCACTTCATTGAAGCGGATTTGAACGCCGGGGCAGTTGTCATCGCCGCACACTGGGGGAGGAGGGGGCGCAGAGCAGTCGTAAGTGGCCGTGGGGGGAACGTCAGTGAGAACGGGAGGAGTCTGGTCATTGACGTTAACGGTGTATCTGAACGAGGTAGTCAAACCGCAGACATCAGTAGCGGTGTAGATACGGGTGAGGACCAGAGGGCAGGTGCCGTTGTTGCTCAGTTGTTGATAGGTGACGGGTACGACATTGCCGCAGTTGTCAAGGGCTTGCAGAGTGACTGGGTCAGAGGGCGCGCACACGAGGCTCTCGTTCGAGGGGAAGGGAGTGGTGAAGTGAGGAGGCACTGTGTTGCGAACAAGGATAGCCTGAGTTTGACTAACGCAGTTACCGCAGTGGTCGCAGGCGGTCCAGGTACGGAGGAGAGTGTAGTCATAAGGGCACGAGCCGTTGACGCGTGTCTCCACGGGGCCGGTGACGATAGGCTCGGTGTCACAGAGATCGGTGGCAGTGACTACAGGAGGGGAAGGAGGGACGCACTCGGCGGTAGTGTTGGCGGGAACGAAGTGGAGAGTGGGGGGGATGGTGTCGACGACAGTGATGTTGAAGGAAGAGGCGGCGGTGTTGCCACAGATATCAATCGCGACAATCGTGGTGGCCAGAACGTACGCTTGAGGACAGTTGCCCGGGACTTGAGTGGTTTGAGAGGTAGGCGAGACTGGGACGCAGACACTGGTAGCATTGGGGGTGGTAGGCACGCCGACGTTACTGCACTCTTGAGTGCCGCCCTCGACGATGGGGATGACAGGGGTGAAATTGTTCAGGACATAGACAGTTTGAATGAACTGAGCAGTGTTTCCGCACGCATCGACAGCGACCCAAGTACGGATGATACGGAAGAGAATGTTATCGACACAAGCGCCGTTGATGGTGGTCTCAGTGTAGGAGATAGAGACTTCAGGGCAGTTGTCGGTGACGCATACATCAGGAGGGAGAGGAACGTTGTCGCAAGACACGTTGACGGAGGTGGGAGGGGGCTGGCCGAAGACAGGAGGAGTGCGGTCGACAACATGAATGGTTTGGTTGATAGAAGCGCTGTTGCCGCATTGGTCAGTCGCGCGCCAAGTGCGAATGATAGTGTACTCGTTGAGGCAGCTGCCGTTGATGCGCTGATCAGGCAGCTGAGTAACAGTGACTGAAGTGCAGCTAGTGTTAGCGGTGGGAGTGGAGGGGGCGGGGATATTGTCACAAGACACTTCGATATCAGCCGGGACATTGGCGAAGAGAGGAGTGAATGTGTCGTACACATGAATCAGTTGAGACTTGGAGACAGAATTGCCGCAGAGGTCAGTGGCGGTCCAGGTGCGACGGAGAGTGTACTGGCCGGGGCAGGAGCCATCAATGCGAGTCTGGTTGTAGATGACAGGAACGCAGTTAGGAATGGCGTCGCCTACGGGCGGGCAGTCGCAGTTATCCGAGCTAAGGACTTGAGGGGGGTTAGGCACGTTGATGCAGCTAACGTTCACATCAGCAGGCACGTTATAGAGGATAGGCGGAATCGTATCCTTGACGATAATCGTGATGGATTTGGAGGCAGTGTTGCCAGAGCAATCGGTTGCGACGAAGGTGCGAACCAGACGGAAGTCATTGACGCAAGAGCCGTTGAGACGAACCTCGGTGCGATTGAATGTGAGATCCTTGGGGCAAGGAGGGGCGGGGGGCGCCTGCTGAATGTTGTGGGAGGACAGAGGCGGTACCTCACTTGGGCACTGGAAGGGACCAGGGGTAGTGACGTTGGTAAGGATGGGAGGGAGAGTGTCAGTGACTCGAATAGATTGAGAGTAAGTGGCGTTGAGGCCGCAGACATCGACAGCGGTCCATGTGCGGATCAGCGTGTACTCATTGGGACAGAGAGTAGGGATGGTGGTCTCTTTCAGTGTGACAGTGACAGGGCCACAAGGAGAAGTGGCGGTGACAGAGGCCGCGGGAGGGACTGAGCCGCAAGGGACAGTTGTGTTCTGAGGCAGAGGCTGAACGAAGGTGGGGGGGAAGGGGTTCGAGATCTGGGCGAACAGAGAGGTTTGGTTGGTGTTGCCGCAAGCGTCCATGGCCATATAGACGAATTCGAGAACGAATTCATTCACGCAGTTGGTGGTGTTGTGGCGGACGGTTTGAACCATCACCGGGACAGAGCCCTGGCAAGTGTCAACAGCAGTGACGACAGGAGGAGTGGCGGTTTCATTGCACAAGAAGCTGTGGTTGCCAGAAGTGAAGATGAAACGAGGAGCGGTGTTGTCGACGACAGCAATGATTTGAGTGGCAGAGACGGTGTTGCCGCAGAGATCAGTGACGGTCCAGCGACGAACGAGCTCGTAAGTGCCGGGGCAGTCGCCGGGACGACGAGTTTCAGTGTAAGACGGGCTGCCGATGGGACAACCAGAGTCAGTGGCGGTGACGGTGGGAGCCGTGGGGATCTGGAGATCAGCAGTGCACTCGAGAATGAGATTGTCGGGGACTCCGTGTAGGACGGGAGGGGTGACATCGACTTGAGCGATAGTCTGGGTGACACACTTGCTGTTGCCGCAAGCGTCAGTGGCGGTCCAGGTGCGGACGATGAAGAATTCATTGGGGCAGGTGCCGTTTTGTCTCTCGACGCAGAAGTTGACGACGGGGTTGGGGTCGCAGTTGTCAGTCCAGGTGATGGAGGGGAGGTCGGGGATGGGCTGGCCACAAGTGATGTGGATGACGCTCTGAATAGGAGAGTTAGAGGGGGGAGTGGTGTCAACGACACTCAGAGTCTGAATACACTCGGAGTAGAGGCCAGTGCTGCCTGCGGAGGAGCGGAAGAGGCGAATGATAGAATAAGACTGGGGGCAGGGACCCTCAACTGTGGTCTGGTTGACGAAATTAGGCCAAGTTGAGGTGCTGAGCGGAGCCTGAGCCGCAATATTGGAGCACTCGACGGTTGCGTCGTTGGGATGAGCGCAGGGCACGTTAAGTTCAGTGCCGGTGCAGTCAGGGACGGTAGTCGTGCCGACGCCATACTGGAGATTTCCATACAGAGCGTATTGACCGTTGGTGCTAGCGCGCACATCGCCTTGGAAGATCAAGGACACAGTCTCGCTGCTGTTGGGGCCGAGGCCGAGCTGGTACTTGAGCCCACGCAGGTGGCTGTGCGGGTCGGTGTAGTCGGCGAGCCAAGGCTGATTAGGCAGGATGACGAGGGATGATTGGCAGGTGTAGAGGAGTTGGAAGTGGCCGAGAGCAGAGGCTCCAGTGGTGATGGTGTAGGTGAAGACGGTAGTATCGGAATGTTGGCGATAGATAGCAGACACGAAGGTCAGAGTGTATGGCAGGCTGGATACGGGGACTTGTTGGTATTGGTTCGCAGCGGCCAGAGCCAGGAGACACAGACAGCTGACGAGAACGGCCCGCGGAGATATGCGAGTGTTCATTTGATTGGACCGCGGTACGCGGAGATGGTCAATGGATGTGCTGTTGGTTGGATCGAGTCCTGTGATTGGAGAGAAGAGATAGAAGCAGCTCGCTGAGAGGCGCGCGAGCGAAAGAATGAGTCAGAATCCAGGCACTCTCCTTTTTGTATGCGCCGCAGTCGCTCGGAATCTCGCACGATATCTGGTCTGATTTCCTGCGAAGAGGCAACGTGACACCTCGTCCGATTTTTAGCTCTTTGTCCAGCTTCGCTCTGCTTTGCATGGCTTTGCGATGATTCGCTCTTGATTTCGCACATTTCTTT
>Ga0170475_117686766_pt1 | contig 11288 bp, 7 predicted proteins | sample Soicark_Litter_5_FD_111474 | JGI IMG/M metagenome (GOLD analysis project Ga0170475, IMG submission 111474) | Avena fatua rhizosphere microbial communities from Hopland, California, USA. Combined Assembly of 48 SPs | reverse complement strand
CCCAGCCCGTTTTGACAATCATACGAGTCATATCAGCCGCCCGACAGGTCGACGAGCGTGCGTTCTGGCCGAGGCGATTGTCCCACGGTCCAGCCGTCGCCACACAAGTCGACAACGATAAATCTGGCACCCCGCGAGACGGGGGCCGACGCTCGGCCTAGCCGACCGCGTCCATGGGTTCGGCCCGAAATCCTCCATCAGCACGGAGCGGCCGCGGCAAACCCAACAGCCGACGTCAAGGACGGATGATCAAGCCTGGCTCGGACCCGAACTACAGTGCGAAATGGAGCGTCAGAAGAGCGACATCGCGCGAAAGGGTGCTGGAACCCGTTGCCGTAATGTTTGGTACGCCGTTGAAGGTCGAGGCTTGAGAACCCGTCAACTGATTAAAATTGTAGTCGAGGGACAGTCGAAGAGTTCTGTTGATCAGCCAGTTGACGCCGGCGCCGAAAGTGTAACTCGTCTGAGTGCCGCCGCCCTGCAGGTATTGCAGATACTGAAAGCCGGCTCGACCCTGCAACAGAATATTCCGGTACAGTTCGTGGTCGATCACGAGGTTGGCATTGGAATAGGTGAAACCGGAGTTGCCTTCGGCGTTCGGCGCCTCGATCGACCGTGATATCAACCCGGTCACCGTTGTCAGACCTGTAGGCGTCCAGACCACGCTACCCCCGACCACCGGGGCGGTGTGGGATTTGAACTGCGACGCCGAAAAGTTCCGCTCCTCGAGACCGATGAGGAACCGATACGTCCATGGACCCTCTGCCTGGTAGTCGATCCCACCCAGCGCGATCACCCCGGTCGAGTCGTTGGTGGGCTGTCCCACGGGCTGATCAGTATAACTGTTGTCCAGTCCTTGGACGACGAACATCAGATTGCGCTGGTCGCTCAGGCTGTAGCGTGCCGTCAGCGTCCCGGTGAACGAGTATCGATCGCGATAAGCCTGCGACACGGTCTGATTGCCGATGGTTGCGCTATCGTAGTTATAATACTGCACGTCGATCGACGGCGAAAGGGAGAAACGCCCAAAGTCGAAGGTATAGCCGGAACGTACATCTTCGACCGTATAATGCACTGGAATGGCCGATTGCACCGCCCCGATGTCAGTGGCGTTCTGATTGAGAGACAAATGCGAATAACCCAGTGTCAGCTGGTTGCGCCCTATTGTGTAGCCTCCACCGAGGGCGGCGGTCCAATTCGTATAATCCGCCTGTGGCAGATTGAAGTAATGAAAATTGTCCGCCGAAAGCGACATTCCCAGCGAATTCGAGGCCCAGTTCGAGTGTGCCGTCACCGAGGGCGTCGTGCGCAAAAACGGGCTGGAGCCGAGGCCGGAGATGCCTGTGGGGTCAGTGTCGAATCCGATCCCTTCACTCAACTCGGGCTTAACCGTGAAGCTGCCTACATTTACTCCCGGGGTGGCATAGAGTGGGCGCGCGCGCGACAGCACGGTCACACCCTCGCTGGTGTCGTATCCCGGCACTGCCTGCGGGAAGTACGAATTAATATATTGCGCCTCTGCGGGATGGCCGAAAAAAGCCAGCTCCAAGGCCAATGTCGCCGCGACCATGGTGGCCGGCCGATGGATGGACCGCATTCGCCGGTGCTTGGTCGTCGCGAGGGTCAACATGAATAGCCTGTTTGTCGTTGCGCTCATTAAGGGAATATAGCCATATGCCAGAAGCCCGACCATAGCCCAACCGTGCGCTAGTTGCGATAAACGGAGGGTGATCGCGTTCATAGGAGAGATAATTGCTGCCGTATCGAACCGCTGCTCAGAGTGAGGGCTTGCGCCGCCGCCACCTGATCCTGGCTGGAGTCGCCACGCTGGCGGCCTGTTCCTCGCCGGACCTCAAGCCGGTCCCGCCACCCACACCTGGCGAATATATTCTGGGACCGGCGGATCAAATCCGAATCATTACGTTCGGCGAGGAGCAGCTGACCGGCGAATTCGGTGTCGACGCCTCGGGTGATATCGCTCTACCCCTGGTTGGCACCATCCACGCCGCCGGGCTGACACCGCGCCAGTTGTCCGCGGCGATCACCAGCGCCCTGCTGCAGTCGAAGCTATATCAAAACCCCAGTGTCTCGGTCGAGGTGGTTGCCTATCGCCCGGTTTTCGTTCTGGGGGAGGTCACCAAGCCGGGCCAGTATCCCTATCAGCCCGGCATGTCGGTCGTCACCGCGGTGGCCGTTGCCGGTGGGTTCACCTATCGCGCGAAGACCGATCGATTCACCATCGTGCGTTCCACCACCGGCAAGCCGGTAGAAGGCTCAGCACTGCGCGACACCCAGGTTCAGCCGGGGGATGTCATCACGGTCGCCGAACGGATCTTCTGATCTGCGATCGATCTGACTGAGTTTGGACGCCTGCCTGTCTCACGTTCCAGCCCGGCTCGGGCGAGACGTGCTCCAGGACGCGCGTGCGTCGATGTATATCTCCGCGGTCCGTCGGGCTATCTCAGCCCAGGCTGGCATGGCGCTCGCCAGTGCCGCCACGTTGCGGGCGCACGCCGCCATGAAATCGGGGTGGTCTAGAAATCGCGCCATCGCCGCCGTCAGCGCCGCCGGATCCTCCGGCGGCACCAGCTGTCCGTGCACGCCATCCTCAAGCGCCTCAGCGAAACCGCCGATGCCAGACGCCAGGATCGGCCGGCCATGCGCAAGGGCCAGGGCGAGTACGCCGCTTGCCTCGATCTCCCGGTACGGGAAGGTTGCAACGGTGCCCGGGCCGAACAAACCGGGGAGATCCTCGTCGGCGACGAACCGCGATTCCAGGCCGGGATCGACGCCGTGACCCACCGCCAGCGCGCGCAACGGCCCGAGATCCATATAAGGCTTGCCGACCACCCTAAGGCGGGCCTTGTCGCGTAGTCGCGGCGGGAGCCTCGCGAATGCCTCGATCAGAACGTCGATCCCCTTGTAAGGCTTTATCTTTCCGAACACCAAGAAGGTGACCGTGCCATCTGGCTGGTCCCGCGACCCTTCCTGCGATTGGGGCGAAGCGTCGCCGCCCAGCAGGCCATGTGGCAACACCGAGATACTTGACGGATCGACGCCCTGGCCGATCAACCTTTCCCGACCCCGCGCGGTGTGCACGATCAAGCGTTCGAAGGCGCCGAACAACTGGGTCATGCCGACACCTTGCAATCCGGAACTGGGCGCGCCGTTGAACGGATTGGTGTCGTGGACCGTCAGCACCAGCGGCGCGATCCGGTGCAGACCCCTGAGAAAGTGACGATCAACGAAAGGCAGTGGCAGCCACTGAAAATGGATGATCTCCGGCGGATCGCGCCGCAGTCTGCGTCGCAGCCAGAACATCGAGGCCAGGTGATCGGCGCCTTTGATTGCGAGCCGGACAGCGTTCGGCAGAAACTTCAAGCTTCGGTGCCCGGCGACACGGTAGAAGCCGGCCACCAGCGGCGCGTCGTTCGGGTCGCCATCGTCGACATCCGGTTCGCGCCCGTACAACACCACCTCGTGACCGGCGTCTCGTAACCCAGCCGCCAGCGCCGCGTCGTAGGGCAAGGTGAACAGGGAGGGGTCGATCAACGCGACGCGCATTGGCCGGAGGCTCCCTCCAGACTGAAGCCCGGCGCGACATCCTTCCCGGACGGCGGCGAACCCCAGCACTTCGCTTGTATGAGGGCAGGCGCCTGGGGCGGCGCGGTTTCATGACCACCACACGCGGCGGCTCGCGTGCCTGATGACCCCGCGCGGCCCAAAGCCGGCGCATATCGCGCGGAACAACGGTTCATGAAAGCCACACCACGCTCATTTTCGTTGTGCAAAGATGGAAAACCGGGTGCGATAGGCGGTGTCGGACTGATACAACCTCCGGCTTCGCAGCAACTCATGCACGTCCCTTTTAGGGGTACCCCGGCGATCGAAATTTCCGTGCGATCGCCTCGGCGCTGTGATAGAAATAGCCGTTAAAGGCGTTGCCTGCAAAGCATTGTTGATTGGTGGACGCGCTCTGGCAGCTTGTATGAAAGAGGGTATCGTCGAATGTCAGAGTTGACCGCCGACAGAGTTGCGTTCTCCCCGGGTCCGTCCGTCAAACCATCCCACAGCGATGGACTGTCTCCGCGGCAGTTCGTCCGCGTGCTGCGGCGAAACTGGCTGCTTATCCTATGCTCGGGTCTGGTCGTTGCGGCTGCGGCCTATGTCGTCAGCAAGACCCTCCTCACCCCCAAATTTACCGCCGAGGCAACTGTGGCGGTCGAAACCCGCAGCTTCGCAATCCCCGAGCTCCAGGGCGTCCTCAGCAGCCAGACGATGGCCGATCCGATGCCGATCGTCCGCAGCGAGACACAGGTTTTGACCTCGCGGGCGCTGGTGCAGGCGGTGGTCCAGGAACTCAATCTGACGGCTGATCCCGAGTTTAACACCGCGCTCAAGGGTCCCCCCCTCAAGCAACGGGTGCTCGGCGCGCTGCGTGACGCGCTTCCCGCATCGTTCGCGGCGACGCTCGTCGATGACGGCGTCCTGCCGGCGGCTGACGCCGCGCCACCGTCACCGGACGTTGTAATGGCAAACGTCGTAGCGGCGGTGACCAACGGGCTGACGATCACTAACGATAATCGCAGCCTCGTCATCAACATCGATTTCATGTCGGAGCAGCCCGACCTCTCTGCCAGGGTCGTCAACAGCCTGATCGCACGGTACATGGCCGGCAAGGTGGATGAACGCACTGTCGCCAACCGTGAGGCAAACACCGAGCTGGAAAAACGGGCCGAGCAGGTCCACGGCGAAGTCGATCAACTGGCACAGAAGATCCAGGAGACGCGGGAGAAATACAACCTCGTGCAGACTCGCTCAGGCAGCATCGGGCAGCAGCAGCTTGAGGACATATCGACGGCCCTGATCAAGGCAAGCTCGGATCGCGCACAACTCGAGGCCAACTACCAGCGCGCCGCCATACTGGTGCGCACCGGCGGAGCCGGCGTCGACAACTCCGACGCGCTGGGTTCGAGCATCGTCGGGACCTTGCGGGATCAGGAGGCGACGGCCGAGCGGAGGGTGGCGCAATTGCGGACCACACTCGGGCCAGGACATCCGCAACGCGCCGCCGCCGAAGCTGAGCTTGCAGCGGCCCGGGGCGCGGTTATCACCGAGGCGAAACGGGCCATGGCCGGGCTCGGCGCTCAGGCCGCGGCGGCGCGCCAGCATGAGGCTGAACTGCGCGATCAGCTCGCCAAGGCGCAGACCGCCGCCACCAGTCTCAGCAGCGTTCAAAGCGAGCTCGAGCAGCTTGAGAAGGACGCGGACGCGCGGCGCACCTTATATCAGACGTTGATCCAGCGGGCGGCGCAGACCGACGCGAACAAGGGCGGTCCTGAGCAGTCCGGCGCTCGCGTGGTCAGCCTGGCGGTGGCTCCCGCTTTCCCCTCAAGCCCACGACCCAAACTCGCCGCGGCGCTCGGCCTGCTCGGCGGCTGTGCATTTGGCGGGTTGCTTGCCGCCGTCGGCCGCGGGCGCGAAGGAAACTACGCCAGCGCAGCCGATCTGACGGCGGACACCGGCCTGGCCGTCATGGCGGTGCTGCCCCGCGGCAAGGGCGGCCGGATTTCGCTCGCCACTCGGGTTGTGAACGACCCGGCCGGACCTGAGGCCGAGGCATTGCGCTCGCTGCGTGGCCGGTTGCGCCTCAGCGGGCAGGGCGCGGTTCCCCGCAGCGTGCTTTTCGTCGGCAGCGCTACGGGTGACGACACCGCCAGCATGGCGGCGGCCTTCGCTCGGGTCGCGGCGCTCGATGGCTTACGCGTGCTGCTGATCGAGGGCGATCTACAGACCCCGAAACTGGCTGCGACGCTGGGAGTTGCCGCGAGCCGGGGACTGATCGAGACGCTGAACGGGCATGACCACTGGCCGGAAAACGTTGCCCGCGATAATGCGACCACGATGGATCTGCTGCTGGTCGGACGGCTGCAGCCCGCCGCCAGCCAGTTGCTGGAGACCATGCAGCTGCAGAGCCTGATGGCGGAGACCCGTGAGGAGTACAACCTCGTGGTGATGGATGGCCATCCAGTGACACAGGAGCTGCACTCGGTGACGCTGGCCAACATCGTCGATGCGGTGGTACTCGTGGTTGCCGCCGGACAGACCGGTCGGGAGCAGGTGCGGGCCGCGATCACCGCGGTTGCCAGCGCGGCGCGGCGACCGCCGGTCGTGGCACTCAGCCAGGCGGCCTAAGCGTCGGCTGGATTCTGACGTAGTCGGCTAAGGCAGCGAGTTCCTGCAGGGGCCAGGCGCAGGACCGGCCACGACATCGAGACCGCCCAATGGCTTCACGATCCGCCGCGTGCCGAGGCGGGCGGGGTCCAGACCTGGAAGCGCTCGCCCCGCAACGATTGCAGGACGCCTACGCCGGTGGCGATGAATGCCAGCGCCACTTCAACCACCTTTCGCAAGGGGCCGGACGTCATCGCCAATCCTGCAGCAGAGATAACAATACCGAGCAGAGCAAGCGCGGTCATAATACTCCAGTGGCCCATGAGGCCGAGACCGATCATCCCAAATGCCGCGGCGAGCCCCAGTAAATAGACGGTGAGCCACCGCAGCAGCTTGTGTGATACATACTTGTATTGATCGAGCGGAGACAGTGTCGAGAGGCGCGGCCACAGATGTCGATGGACATTGAAGGCCTGGCAGGCAATCCGAATCTTCCGCCGGAATTCCTCCTGTGGACGTGATACCGTCTCCTCGTAGGCGATCGCGTTGGATGCGCGCACCACACGGTAACGATCACACAGGATCGACATCGAGACATACATATCGTCGATGATATCCGGAGGCGCGGCATGATGAAGTTCACGCCTGATGGCGAAGATGGAGCCATCCGCCCCCATCGTGGATCCGGTACGACTTTCCAGTTCCTTGATTGCTTCTTCCAGGCGCCAATACGCCGAGCCGGTGGACGCCGTCGCGTTGCCGTCGGCTGACGTGTAGATCAGATGGCCACAGACGCAGCCGACCGTTGGATCCTGAAATGGCGCCAGCAGATTTGGGATCGCGTCCGGCGCGAACATCACGTTGGCGTCCGAGAACACAACAAAGTCGGCGTCGGTGGCTGCGATCAGCGTGTTCATGCCGTAGGTCTTGCCGTGGCGCTCGGTGCCTACAATGACACGGATCTGGTCGCCGAACGCGCCGAGCACCTCGGCGGTCCGGTCACTGGCCGCGTCGACGTATATCAGCAGTTCAAGGTCCGGGGTCGCCTGGCGCATCGCCAGCATGTTGACCGCCTTGGCGGCGATGATTTTCTCCTCGTTGTATGCGCACACGCACAAGGCGACACGGTTGCCCAGGGTGGCATGGCGTTCCATTGTCCGAGGTCGCAGCCAAGCGAGTGCCGCAAGGCTGGCGGGATAGGTGGTGAATGGATGCAGCCCGAGTGCCATGAGTGTTGTGGCGGCGGCGAGGAACCCAGAACCCATTAGCGGCATGTCTCCTAGTGTGAGAGCGTGGGGTGCCACGCCTCTCCAGCGTTATCCATCGTTCCACCACCAACCACTGCTGTCAGTACGGTCTCATATTCGGACACGATGCGTGACGGCCGGTATGGCCGTGCCGCCTCGCGGCAGGCTTGGCGAAGGTTTTCATAGTTCCATACCCCTTCGATCAGTTGCCGCATCGCGGCGCGCAACGACCCGGCATCTGCACCGGCAGCGATAATCCCTGTTCGTCCATGGTCGATGGCTTCCGGCAGACCGCCGAGCGGACTCACGATCGAAGGCACGCCGTAGGCCATCGCCTCATGGAATACGCGCGGAAACGGATCTTCCCATATGGACGGGATCACTAATGTGTCGATTTCATGGAAAAATGATGCCGGGGCGACGTGGCCGCAAAATTCTATCCCGGGTGTGCCGCCCGCGCGGGCGCGCAACGTGCCTGCGTACTCCTCCGGGCCGGTGCCGGCGATGGCCAGTGTGGCACTTCCGGGCGGCAAACCGGCCATTGCGTCGATCAAATTCTCCAATCCTTTGGCGGGGTCGAGCCGGCCCACGGAACCAAACCGCCATGGGCCGTCTCGCCGAGGCGGCGGCAACGCAGGCGGTTCTTCGTCCGGATTGTTGCCTCGAATAATGCGCACCGGCTGCCGTCCGGTCTGAGCCCCGGCGAACATGCCGGTCGCGGCGATCCGGTCGAACACGCGGTGGCTTACGCAGGTAACGGCGGCCGGCAAGCGTGAAAGCCTGCGACGGGGCACGGAAAACAGGCGACATTCGGAACATTGCCGCGCGCAATTGCCGCGCCCGGGGCGCCACATCGCGCTGCGCGGACAGGCCGTGTAGTAGTCATGCAGCGTTTGCACCAGCGGGATACCGAGCCGACTCGCCGCCTGCCAGGCCGAGACCGAGAACCCCTGCAAATTATGCGCGTTTACCACGTCCGGGCGCAATCGCGTGAGAGCCCCTGCCAAACGCCGCTGCATCACCGGGTTAAAAGCATCCAGGGCCTGGAAGATTGGCCGAAGCATTGCGGGACGATGTCCCTGGTGTGGCCAGTAAACGTTCGCGAGCGGCAGATAGCAGACCGCAATGTCGTCGATTTCCCCAGCATCTTCCCGAGGTTCAGGTGTCAACGTAATGATCGAGCAGGCATGACCACGTTCGGACAACTTTCGGGCTAGAAATCGCAGGGTCACTTCGGCGCCACTCGAGCCATGCGGTGGGTAAAGTGTGTTGACAAAAGCAATACGCATAGCGGCAGTCCGCCGTGTGGTCGGTGCAGTTAGACAGTGTGGGTCTGAAGGCAGGAGATGATGCGCGCAAGCGGAACGTTAATAACACCGCAATGCCTGCACGCCAACCTATTCGCCGGCGATTTCGTTGTCAATCTTCCGCGTGCGCGTAGATATTTCTTGTGGTATGCACCAAAACCACCGAGCGAGCAGCTGCCGTTCAGGGCGGCGGCCCCCAAGACCCGCCGCGCTTGCCCAAATGGGCTCGGGACAAATCAACGGAAATTGACTGATGTATGTAGTAAGTTGCAAGGAGACGAAGTGACCGCAGCGGATCCGGCCGACACCATGACTCCTATTCTCCCGATTGTAATGCCTTTGAATCCCGATTTCGCGCGGGCGCGGGTAGTTCGGACCCGCCGTGGATCGGCATCGCTGGCGTCCTGGAGGTTTGTGTGACCAGCGCCAATTTTCCGTCGTCCAGCTTTCCGTCGCCTCAAATTTCGGTCGCGACGACGACCCCGAGCGAAGTTCCGCGTTCCGCCGGGCTAGCCGAGGCAGTCGAGATTCCCTTGGTTGTCGACCTCGATGGGACGTTGCTGCGATCAGACATGCTGGTCGAGACATTGTCCTTGGTCATGGCCCGCTCACCGCTGGCCGCGCTGGCCGCGCTCGCCGAAATTCGCCATGGACGGGCGGCGATGAAGCAGGCCCTCGCAAGTCGTGCCGATCTCAACGTGGCCGGCTTGCCATGGAACGATCAACTGATCGATTTGATCACCGCCGAGCGGGCGCGCGGCCGGCGGGTTTACCTCGCCTCAGCATCTGACCGAACCGTGGTCCAGCGTGTTGCCGAACAGCTTTCCCTGTTTGACGGCGTATTCGCCTCCGATGGTCACGTGAACCTGAAAGGTCCCGCCAAGAGCGCGGCGCTCTGCGGGGCTTTCGGCGAGAAGGGCTTCATCTATGCCGGCAATGACGAAGCGGACTTCGCCGTGTGGGAGCATTCCGCTGGGGTGATCGTCGTCGGTGCTTCGTCGTCTATCGTCGGCCGTGCGCTATCCCGCTGGCCCGAGGCTCGCGTTATCTCTGCGCCTCGAGCGACGCCACGAACTTATCTGAAGGCGATCCGTGTCCACCAGTGGCTGAAGAACGTGCTCCTCCTGGTGCCCGCACTGGCAGCCCATCGTCTCAATCTGCCGCTGCTTGGCTACTGCTTGGTCGGTTTCCTCAGCTTCAGCCTGTGCGCCTCCAGCGTCTACGTGACCAACGATCTAGTGGACCTGAAGCGCGACCGGTTGCATTCGACCAAACGCAACCGGCCGTTCGCCGCGGGCACGATCCCCGTCCTGCATGGCCTCGTCATGGCCCCCGCACTGCTCGCCGGCTCGGTCATGCTGGCGCTGCTGCTGTGGCCCAAGTTCCTATTGGTACTCGCCATCTATTATCTTGTGACGATCGGCTATTCACTTGCCCTCAAGCGGCAGATGATCCTCGATGTCGTCACGCTGGCCTGTCTCTACGGACTGCGGCTGATCGCCGGCAGCACTGCGGTCGACGTCAAACTCTCGTCCTGGCTCGTCGCGTTTTCAATTTTTCTGTTCACCAGCCTGGCTCTGGTCAAGCGCTGCGCGGAACTGATGGACCGCAAGAAGGCCGATCTCGCTGACGCCGCCGGCCGCGACTACCGGACTGCTGACCTGCCATTGTTGGAGTCACTGGCAGCCGCTTCCGGCTTCACCGCGGTGCTGGTCTTTTCGCTGTACATGAAGAGCGTCGATGTGGCGCTGCTCTATTCCGACCCTTCGCGACTGTGGCTCATTCCAATCATCCTGATTTACTGGATCTGCAGGGTATTGTTGCTGACCCACCGCGGCGAGATGCACGACGATCCGGTGGTGTTCGCCGCGACCGACCGGGTCAGCCTGGCGTGCGGGGTGGCCTGCCTTGCGGTGGTCGCCGCCAGCATCTGATATGGGCCATTTGGTGACTGATTGGAACGGGCCGAGCGCATAACGCGAGCTAGTTGATTATACCACTTCAGGCTGACAACGCCGCCAGACCGGTTCCGGAGCGTTGGGCGACATCGCTGCTGGCCCTGAACGAAATTCCAGGTCGCGCCAACCTTTCCCGGGCCCAAGGGGAGGAGATCAGCCTCCCCGAGAGGGCAGAGGTCGTGCGCGGCTCATTGCGGGCAGACCGAAGTCAAATGGATGATCCGAGCGGTTGTGAGGTTTGCTTCGAGCAGGGAATACTGCTGTCTGCAAGCATGAGTTGACCAAGGCAGGCGCCCACCACAATGAGCGTTGGAAACGGAGCGAGTTCGTTGTCACCGCGTTGGGATTGCCTGTGCTCGGGCAGATCAGGGGACCCGAATGGGTGACACAATCGCCGCCGTCGTCGAGCATGCGCGGGCCAGTGCCGATGCGCTGGACGATCCGATCGACCTCGAGAACCAGGCGATCCGCAACTGGATGCGGCACCATTGGTCATTCAGCCATGCGGGGCGACACTATGTGGTCGGCACCGAGGTGCTGCCTCTGCGCTGGGTCCTGTTGACCCGCCGCTTCCATTTCGAGATCGACGCCGTAGCGTTCCT
>Ga0170475_119129728_pt1 | contig 11289 bp, 25 predicted proteins | sample Soicark_Litter_5_FD_111474 | JGI IMG/M metagenome (GOLD analysis project Ga0170475, IMG submission 111474) | Avena fatua rhizosphere microbial communities from Hopland, California, USA. Combined Assembly of 48 SPs | reverse complement strand
CTCAAGCCGGTAGGTCTGTCCGATGTGCGTCAGCATCTGGTGGACCGCCATGGGTACAAAGTCGCGGATATCCAAGACAACATGACCCCCGAACAGGCGCAGAAGTTCCACGACGAACTCGACCACTCAGAGCTGGGGCACAACCATAACCGGCTTGAGAAGGACGAGAAGGAGAAGGACGAGGAATCTGCTGCGTGAGTGACACGGATACCGCTCAGTGGATCATGATTGTCGCACTAACTTTGTGCATTCTCGTGATCGTAATACTGAAGCGGTAACCTGGACCCCCGACTCATCTGGGAGCGGCGACTCCTGGGCGTAGTCAGGGGATTAAATGGGATGACTGGTCTAGTACTCGTGGGTTCGATCCAGTCACACGCACCTTGAGGGGTAGGGGTGCGACAGGTGGTCTCGCCCTGGTCAAGGCCATTGTGCGAGGGCGAGGCCACCCCTCGAGTCGAGTAACCGGAAGGCCCGTAGGCGGTAGAGCAGCGTCGGGCTCTAGCCGTGTAGACCCTAAAGCTTGTCCGCAGTGCCTACCCTTCCTTGTCAGGGCCAGGGTACGGATCGCTGTTGTTTCGAGTGGTGGGCCACAGCCTTCCGGTTACTCGTTTCTTCTTATTGAGGAGAGTTATGGGTAATGAGTGGGACGGCTCTGTACGTGAAGGCGAGATGTGTGTTCACAATACTGTGTTTAAGCCTGATCTCGGAACCGGATTCGTAGTCGTCGCCTGCCGATACCCTTGTCGAAATTTCGGTGAACCTGTACAAACTCCGCCAGTGCGTGTATTGTACTGGCCTGAGGTGGTATCTAATGGCCCAGAGACGACGAAAGAGGATCGGATTCAAGAAGCTGCGAAACCAGATAGCCCAGAAGGGCAAGGTTCGTAACCCGAATGCACTCGTTGCATCCGTTGTCCGCAGAAAGTATCGCAAAACTGACATGGCAAAGCTGTCAGTTGCGGGTCGTCGTAGGGCTCGTCGGAGTCGCTGACGCCAGGGAGAAGGCGTTGCAAGAAGCGTCGGCAACACTAGCTCAATCTGGTTGACCCAGGTTGACAGCGTATGCCTTTGGAGTTATGATATACCTAGCAAAATTCGTTTCTAGGAGAGATGAATGCCAGTCGATGAGCGCGGCCAGCAGTACACGCCGCCGAACCACGGCAAGACAGTAATCGAGAAGGCCTGGGACGAGCTTGACAGTTATCTCGATAGCCTTGTGAAGGCTAAAGCTCGGTCCAAAGAGCCTGACTTTTCGGACGATGAGGTCCGTCAACTTCATGAGACGATCGGCTGGTGTCGTGCCCTGGCTTGGTCGATTCACACCTGGGTACCTCATTGGTACAGGACTCCCGACGAGGTTACCCGCCAAGCTATGAAGCGTCGGAAGATGCGCTTCGGTGAGATCGAGTGGGAACCCACTCCTGGCTATCAGTACAACCCGATACCTTCGTCGCACGAGTCGCTGCAGAAACCAAAGCGGCCGCACCCAAAGCAGCAACCGCTACCGTTTACACCTCTGTCCGAGAAGGATAAGACCGCAATCAAAACAGCCCTGAAGAATGGTCTTCGAGTCGATACGCTCGCTAGCGTTTACGGGGTAACTGAATGGCAGATCAAGGAGCTTGCGTGAGTGCTCGAGCCAGTAAACATGGGGATGCGCTGCAGGACTTGGCTAAAGAGCTGGAGATATCCTACAGACAGCTATGGTATTGGCTCGATGCTGGCTATTTACCAGGCTACGAACGGCCTGGTTCAGGCAACATGGCTGTCTTTTCTGATGACCAGAAGTCGATACTCAAGTACATTGCGCGCCTAGTTGAAGCTGGCTTCCACCCAAAGATGGCAGCGAAGGTTGCCATTGAGATTAACAAAGACGGTAAGACGTACCATGACCTGCCAGGTAAGGTACGCATCTCGATGGAGGAAGTGTGAGGGTGACTCACGAAGAGAGGCGCATCAAGGAGAGCTATGACAACTGGCTAGTCTATTGGGGCGAAGCTCCTTGGGTAGAACGACTTCAGTTTCGCTACTGGAGTCGTAGAGGTTGCGACTATTGGATTGGTCGGAAGGGGAAGAAGTGCAGCCACTCGGCAGCCTACTTGTACTACTCGCAGGAGGGGCCAGTCTTTCATGTGTGCAGTCAGCATCTGATGAAGTGGCTGTATTCGATCCTCGAGAGGAAGAGGACTTTGAAGTACCTGAAGAGCAACCCTCCTCCGTGGAGCCCGGACCACAAGGAGGGTACCGTTATCGAAATGAAAAGATCGCAATCATCTGGGTGAGTAGTGTGCCGCAGACTGATACCGAGGCGATCGCCTACATGTGGGTACTTCGTGGCTGGGGATTCAATCCAGTCTATCTTGAACGACGCCGACCAGGAGAGCGGACGTGGGAGATGATTCCTCTTGGCTGATTCATCAGCACGCCTCATTATTGAGGTAGTAGCTGGACTGATACCCAACACACCTGACCCGAGATATACGCGGCGTTGGGGAGTCACGTCGGAGGAGTGGTTGAACGCTGAGGATGAGGGAATGTTACTCGCTGAGCGTAATGGTCAGGCACAGGGATATGCCGCCTGGCTGATGATGCAGCCTGATCGATTGAACTGGGTTCGCCTTGATTGGATTTATCTCTGATGCCTAAGCAGGTTGATCCATGCATGTTTTGCGGAAAGCTCCCCTGCGAGTGCAACAAGAAGCCCGCAAAGCCCACTAGGCCAGCTCCGATTAGTTCTGCCTTACCCAAGCCAAAGCACAACCCTGTCTTCGTTACGCCCGTTCAGCAGCCAGTCGAGCCGGAACCTACGGTGAACTTTGGAGAGATCAAAGAGGAGCCGACTGTGCTGGATGCTGAACAGACGCAATGGCGAAACGCACTGCAAGCTCTTGCGCCGCTCTTGTCAGCCGTAGATCAAGCTTTGTACCGGGATCAGATTCATCCCAAACTCCATCCGTCCGTTGCACGACGAGTGCTTGAGTGGCGTAGGAGAAACAATCAATGAGTCTGCTCTGGAAAGCGCTTCCTGGTATTGAGGACTTCTACAGTCTCGGTTGTTCAAAGCACATAACTTCTAGTTGGTGTAGCTGTCTCGATGCTGAGATTACTAAGGGGTCTGGGATTAGTGTAGATAATGATGTGGAGTTGATTGCACTTCCCATTCATGCTGACCTGTACTCCTCTGAAGGGGACAGGAACATGAGCAGTTACGTCGCTTATGTCAAGTATCATCTCAGTCTGCCACTGAACAAGTACGGTACACGTAGGATAGATCTTCTGTTCAGAAGCAGCGTATATCTCAGTAACAACGAACGAGCATCAGAGTCTCTTTTTATCGGCGGCATTGCGTATCAGGCAATCTTCCTCGGAATGATGAATCCCGAGGATGGTATTGGTATGGTCTATCTTATGCTCACTGACTATCTGACCAACGCAATGAAGGAACGGCCAGACCTGGCCAAAGCAAATTGTAGCTGGGTGGCAACTCATACTCTGACAGCGCAAAAAGGCCTAGAACAGTTTCTAAGAATCAACAAATCTGCTGGTCAGATGTGGAACGTTCTCACAAAGCTAACCAATGGACGCTGTATCATCTGTCAACACATTGCCGAAGGGCGAAGCGTAGCACCTGCGACTTGGGGGGAGTCCGGTGGTGCCACCTTTTGAGTCGGACTTCAGAAGATGGGAAAAGCTGCAGAATGATCTTCCACCAGTACACGGTACCACTCACCTATAAACAGGCGTGTGAAATCCTGGACAGAGGGCTCCTCGAAGGCGAGGATCAACAGAAACTTGTCGATGAACTTCACAAGCATAAGCAGGAGATCATCGACATAACTGAACAGCAACAGCGGAGTAAGGGGCTGTAATATGCCTTTCGTGGGACCGTATGTCTGCTCAAAATGCGGAGCGAAGACCGAGCGTGAAGACCTCACGGTCCTGAGGCTATCGTTCTTGACAATGGGGACTGGCCCGAAGGTAAAAAAGTCTCGCACACTGGGGTGGTTGTGCGAGAACTGTATAGAGATTCATCCGTTGTGGAACCTTGACAAGTTCGAGGGTCCACCCTATCGCCTCACAGGAGAGATGTTGTGACTGATGAGCCTCCCAAGCGTAAATACAGAGGTGGTCCTCGTCGGCGTGTCGCCATGCCTGACGATCGGTTCGCATGGGCTGACAACTCGCTAGGTGAGTTCGTCATCTACGTTCAAGATCCTGAGGCGATGTTCGATGAGGATGGACGACCTCGAAACGTAGACTACATTGAGAAAGGGGAAGGCGAAAACATCAACCTTACGATCAGGCCAAGGACAGCTAGACACCGTGGAACAGTAGTCTTCCTGTCATTTCTGACAGTTCAGGAACTCGATGAGCTGAAGGAACTGATCGATACCGCCTTCGAATGGGCAAGACCCATTTGCACAATTCGGGATAAGAATTCCCGCGAAGCATCGGAGAAAGATCGTGAAGCCACTGACCCAAGAATCTATCGAAGAGTTCCACAACTCTTCTATCGCAAGAGGCCAGAGCCTCGAGACAGCGAGGGGCTACTCATCGGACCTGAACGGGCTTTTGATCTGGTCAAGGAATCCGTCGATTCCGCCAACGAAGCTCGAACCCACAGCGATGCTGTGGCTGAACCAGTTCCGGAGGACACTCAAGCCTCGAACTACCCGCCGCCGCCGAACCTCAACTAGGTCTTGGGCGAAATGGGCAGGCCTTCCACCGATTCTTGATGACTACTCGGTGCCGACTGCAGCCAAGTCGCAACCGCATCCGATTCCTGGTGGCCTGACTAGTCTCGAATCGATGATGGAGATCAGTCGCAACCATAAAGAGGAGGCGCTCATCGCGTTGTGCGGCCTGTGTGGACTTCGTATCTCGGAGGCCATTGCACTGCAGGTGTCAGACGTGAATGTCCAGGATCTGACTCTCATGATCCGAGGCAAGGGCGACAAGGAGCGCATCGTTCCTATCTCGCCACGCGCCTGGTCCCACATGAACATGGCCTTGGTGGATGCCTTCGGTTTGCCAGATGGTCGTCTCTGTCCCTGGGAGAACCGGGCAGCCAGAGCAGTTGTCACAAGGCTCGGTCGTAAAGCTTCTCTCACTAGGAGCATCGCAAGTCACGATCTGCGCGCTACCTTTGCGACGGAAGCGCTCTCGAGGACCAACGACTTGCGTGCGGTTCAAGAGGTTTTGGGCCACGAGAGCGTCACGACTACTCAGATCTATACTCTGATCGAGATGAACAAGATGAGGAACGTGGTGGACTGGTGAGTGACAAACTTAATCCGCGGTGGGAGAACTCCTATGGCTTTCATCATCTCAGACCTGATCAGCAAGACGCAATCATTGAGCTGACTCCTTATCCGCACAAGATGGTCTGTCCCGAGTGTGGCTTGACTCGTCACTTACCTGATGGGTGGCAGAAGATGCTGAACTCTGAGACGATCAAGTGTCGCAAAGATGACGCTGTGATGGTGGAGGAAGAGGAGTGAAGGCTAAGGTCTGGCGTCGGTATCACCTGTATCCCAAGAGGTATCGGGGATGCAAAGCAGAGAAAATGGAAGACGGACGCCTACGTGTCGTGAAAGTTTCTACAGGTGTCGTTATTCGCTTGTACGAAACTGCCGAGTGGAGTAGCTTCACCAACGAGTTAGGCGGACCTAGTGAGCAACGAGCCAGTGAAACACCTTGAGGACTACGGTGGCCTCGCTAATGACTATCTAAGCCACGCCTGGGAGCACCGGTGCGGATTCGTCAATGAAGGTCTGTACGACAAAGACGATCCGATCTGCGGTGGCTGTAGGTCGAAGGTGAAGGACTACCGGACTGAGGTTGTCGAGTACGAGATGCGACCCATCAAGAAGCATCCCCTTGGCGACCAAGCCTTGAAGTGGTTCAACAGGCACGCCCTTCCAGTCGGACCTGCCGAAGCCGAGTTCCACCACACCTTCGCCGACACACGGTGGGCTGAAGAGCAGCAGGCATACGACGGCAGTACGACTCCTCAGCGTGGTATGCTCACCCCTCGTGAACGTGATCTGGTGACTCGTATCTTTGCGGATATTATTCACCAAGTTACCTCCAGTGGAGGGAACCCCAGCCTCATGTTCAAGCCCACACCACAACAGGTCGAGAAAGGTCACGTAGCTGGTGGGATCGGGATGGATCAGGCTTGTTGGGATGCGATGCTTCGTGCTCGTGACGTACTGAATCCGAGGCAGGACTGATGGTATTCCAGTTTCCGCTGCCTCGTCAGAACTACCAGCATGACTTCTGTGGCCGCATCTTCGCAGTAGGAGATGACCGTAAGACTCTGATAGCGAGATTGACCATGACGAATCAGCAAGACCCTACCTACCTCGATACCATTCTTCAGAACCTGACGGGTCTGGACCTGGACTTCTCTCATGCCCAAGATGGGGAGAGCCGCGAGCCTCAGCGACGTGAACTGACCGTCCTTGAGCGCGATAGGGTCTGTGAGCTGATCTCGAGGATCGTCCACGCAGCGATCAACAGAAGTCCCATGACCGAAATTCACCTGTTGGCTGAGGATATTCGAATCCTCATCTGGGTGAAAGACGCACTCGAACCTTACCCGGAAGATAAACGGCGATGATCGAAGAGAAGTGTCCATGCTGCGGTGGGAAGGTACTTAAGCCTGACCCACCGGCACGCACCACACTCGAACGAATCTTGTTCGAGAAAGCCTGGGACCGTAGATACGAAGAGAGGAAGAAGGCTAGCGCGAATGGCTGCTGAATACCAATCAGAACCAATTCTGGATAACGAGGGACGTGAAGTCATCCTCGATCCAGATTGGCGAAAGAAGCGCATGGACTGGTTCAAGAACTCTCCTGGGCTTACCTACCTCGACAAGGGTGTTCAGTGCGATGAGATGCGCTGGAGTCACATGCCTCTCAAGGCGATCTACGGCAAGGATGAGGAGGAGCGTCGAGCTGCATGGGAGAAGCACCGGTGCCGTGCGCCTGCCAAGTGGAAGCTCAAGGCGAAGAGGCCCGGCAGAAAGACTCGGGCCAACCGGAATCGACGCGACGAGGCCAGGTCCGGTACGTACTGCTGGCAGCACATGATCAATCAGATCACCTACAACCTTACCGAACTAGAGCGCATGATGGATTACGAGAAGGAGCATCCGCCCGACTGGTTTGTGAAGATCGACATGGACAACGCCAGTGGCAGCGACTAACAAAAAACCATCACGGAAACTCTTGACTGGCTTCTGCTCGCACGGATTATGTGAGGGCACGAAGCCTAGATCTCCTTCTGGCAAGCCAATGAAGACCTGTGAGTATTGGCTGGATTGTCCGTGCGAGTGTCATGGCTTAGTGACACGGTTGTTCGAGATGGCAGGTCGTGAAAGAATCCCCGTACCCAATCCCGAGTATCACACTCCTGTGTCCGAATTTTGGATGCCCACGGCTGAGAACATGGCCGCTATACGGGATTCTAACGGGGTTACTCCACCGGGTGACATGGTTACCCCAGGAGGTAGTGAACGGGCCGCAACGGGCAACCTAGCGCCAGCTACGGGGGGTTTGAGCGGTGCCACGATTCCGCCGGAACCAAACCGGAGGCATCGTGGTGAACTGGAGGCTGAAGTCAAGAGGATATGCGATCAGTGGAGTTCCTGCGTACCAAGCTTTATCGCTGAGAGTGTAGACCCTGACGTGCAACCTTCGACGGGCGCAGTGACTGCAGTCCTTTTACGCTGGGAGCGACTTGGCTTCGCTATCATCGGGCGCAGTCCACTTCGATTCGCCGGATACACCGAAACAGGTAAGACTCGGGGACTAGACGTTATGAAGTACGAGGCTAAGCAAGCCGTACGCCGACGTAAGAACCTAGAGAATAGAGGCTATCGCAATGGAGATGACTCGACGTAGATGGTTTGCCTTCGCCTTCGGAGTCTCTGTACCTGTCGTGGCGGCGAAGTGCTCGCCGAGTCAGACTCCTAAAGAGTCGCACGATGATGCACGTCATCCTCTCTTCCCAAAGGCTCCTCGGAACACGATCATCAAGAAGGGTTACACTCCCAAGAAGTGGCCGATCGCGGAGTGCTGGTGGGTCTGGTATTACTACGAGGGCAAGCAGAAGAAGGGCCTACCTCCCAACACCAGGAAGGCCTGCGTCAGGAAGAAAAACTGGCAAGAGTATCGCGTAGGCGTCGATGAGTTTGGCAAGCCAGGCGGCCATTGGTGACTGACAAGGACAAGGACAAAGACAAGCTTAGGTACCGCACTAAACGGCACAGGAAAGCCATGGAAGAAGCTCAGAAGCCCAAGGTTCAGCCTGTCGTCTGGGTACCATTACTGAAGTTTAAGAAGAAGAAAAAGTGATCGACGAGATGATACGTCATGTGAAGCATTGGTGGACCGAAGAGCACCACACTGACGACGAGGATCGTGACGTATATCCGCCTCGGCTCTACTGGCCTGTGGCTTGGTTTGTCGTGCTACTTACCGTCGCCATTATTCTTCAGATGATTCTGGGGGCCTAGACTTCCCATACAGTAGCTCGATCGTATGTCGGGCAGGACTGATGCTAATACTGTATGGGTTTCCTACTACTGAGGAGGTGAGGCTTAGACGATAGCATCCGAGCATAGATGGGAGGAAATAGGATAGCGGCGACTGCCAGGTCGTATGCACAAAATCCTCAATGGAAGTCGCCGCTATTCTGATCTTAGGAGAGCTATGGAAGATCATAGAGTTGGGCCACCACTTGCACTTCCTGATTGCCTGTGTAAGTGGTATTGGCGTGAGGGTGGTTCAGGTGGACCACTCCACAAGGAGCGTGCCAACACTCACCCGAACTGTCCACACCATGGTACCCAGATGGATCAACTAGAGGCGAAGCGAAGGAGCTGACATGGCAGTAGTAGTCTGGTGGACTAAGCAGGACAGCGGTGTTACCTCTGCCACACCTCCCCAGGAGGAGTGGATCAAGATTGTCTCAGAGGAGATCGGTCCTTCTGGTAAAGGTGACTACGATGTGACCATCAGGTACGTCACCGCCTTCGAGGAGGCCATGAAGTGGCCGGACTTGGAGGAGGGGAATGCCAAGGAGGTACCCGCTGAAACCGCAGTGGGATGAAACTGATCGGAAGTATGTGCCACCAATGCAATCACCCGAAACTGAACTGATTGGTATACCACCGAGAATTATGCTGTATACCCTCGATCAAGTCGCAACCTGCCTCGAGGTGTCGGTAGGACACCTGAACAATAACTACGCTCACTTCGATGGAAGGTCAGTCGGTATCCCTGGCAAGGGCAAGATCATCTTCCGTAACATTGCATCGGAGGGTGAGAAGCCTGAGTGGCGATGCTCTGAACGGGAGTTCGTCCGCTGGCTTAAGTACAAGGGCTTCCAATATTACGAGCGCGGCTGGGTTAGTCATTAAGCCTCCCTGATCTTGGTGAGTCACCGATATTAGTTATTGACGGAAGTTGTGACATTTGGTAGGGTGACGGGAGCTTGCTATGGCCGCAAAAGCTATATCTTACGCAGAGGTTAACCTAGGTGTCCATACTGTGTTTTACCAAGCGGAGAGGCTATCTGGGGAGCTGCAGGATTTAAACAGTCAGCTAACTCTGGAGCAGAAGAACCGGCGACTAATATCTGAATCCATTCTGGATAGAGAGGCAGATCTTCTAGGCGAGCTTCGTGGTATTCATTCGGAGTTATCTGCAACCGCTTTGGATGGTCGATTCAAGATCGAGAAGCGGAAAGATCCAGAACTACAGAAACTCCGCAGCGACCTCGCCGGGGCGCAGTGGACCGTCGATTGGTACGAGAACGAGATTCGGAGCAAAGAGTCTGCTCAGCGAGTCTTCGTAGCGCGGATGCATCAGCTTGGTGGGTATCTTACCTTCCTAGCAGCCGCCAAGCAGCTAAGTCAGGAAGAATCAGTAGAGTCAGGAAAATCAGTCGAGTCAGGAGATCAGTCGTGACCGTAAGCCCGCAAGGCCCAGGTGACGAAGTAGCCATCCCGCAAGAAGAGATGGTCGGCCTGGAGGACATGGGTGTTGGCGATCTTGCTACACCTCGAGTGAGTATCATGCACGCTGAGGGATTGTTCAAGGACAATCTCACCAGTCAGACTTTCGATACAATGAGGATCATCATTCTCGGTCTGGTCAAGCAGCGTTCCCTGTTCCACGAAGATGTTGACGACGGCGACAAGCCAATGTGCAGGTCGAACGACTTCGATCACGGCTATCCGGTCTTCAAGTCCGACGTGGCCAGCCCGAAGAAGGACTTCCCTTGGGCTCGTTCTCGTCTCTCGAATGACCAGGTAGAGTGGGACGAGAATGGTCGTCCTGTGGTTCAGTGCAAGGACTGCTTCCTGAAGGAATGGAAGTCAGACCCCACCGGCGAGAAGCCGTACTGCACGGAGCTGTGGACGCTACCTCTCCTGATGGACCCGTTCGAGAACGACAACTGGGTTCCGGCTGTTCTGACCTTCAAGAAGACGCAGATCAAACCGCTCAAGGTTTACCTGAGCAATTACCGACGGGCCAATACGGCATCGTTCACCAGTCTCACCGAGGTGAATCTACACGTCAACCGGCGTGGTCAGGTTCTGTTCTCGACACCTGAGTTCCGTTCCCTCGGACCTACCGACTCCGAGAAGTGGAGGGATTACGCGAAGCTCTATGCTGAGATGCGAGGATTCCTCATGTCGCCTCCTCGATTCTTCGATGAGAACGAAGCGCAGCAAGCCACCGACAACACTGCAACACCGGCTATGCAGCCTCCCGCCCCTCCCCAAGGCCCTGCACAGCCTCCTGTGAACGACCCCTGGGCAGTACCGCCCACTCCAGCAGAAAACTGGCCGCCCCAGCAATCGTCGACACCTGTTGGTTCACCTGGCCCCACGGCAGGCGGAACCACCCCACCGCAGGTGTCGGCTCCTGCTGCGGAGGCGCGACCTGATGCTTCGTCAGCACCACCCCCTGCCGAAGGTACAGAGTCCCCTCCGCAGCAGTCTCCCCAAACACCTCCTGCGCCCCCGACGCAGGCGGCGTCAGTGCAGGCTACCCCTCCAGTTCCACCTCCTCCACCGACGCCGCCTGTTGCAGCACCTGCACCAACTCAGGCCGTACCGCCACAGACGCCAGCAGCGTCTTCTGTTCCCGATGATGAAGAAGAAGATCTGCCGTTCTGAGGTGTAACTCGTAGGACCGAGCCTTCTCCCCCCGTGTGAGGCTCGGTCCTACTCTCGATTTATGGGAGAGTAATGAGTAGTAAAGG
>Ga0170475_106764188_pt1 | contig 11289 bp, 13 predicted proteins | sample Soicark_Litter_5_FD_111474 | JGI IMG/M metagenome (GOLD analysis project Ga0170475, IMG submission 111474) | Avena fatua rhizosphere microbial communities from Hopland, California, USA. Combined Assembly of 48 SPs | reverse complement strand
TTTAAATGAATGAATAGGTCAAGAATATTTAAATTAATTTCAAAATCTAAGTCATTCTATTCTTTATTTTTATTTTATTTCAAATTGAAACAAAAATATTTTAATTTTAATATATATAAAAATGAATATATTTTTCTAAATAAGCTAGAATTAGATAATGTAAAATATAATTATGATAGTATAAATAATAATAATTATTTTTTTTTAAATAAAAAAAAGAATAATAAATTTATTATAAAATTAATTTTATTTAATACTTTTTTTTATTCATATTTTATAGCATTATTTATATTGTGGTTAAATTATTTATTATCAATTGAAAAATCCAATATTTTTATTAAATTTAGAAATATATATTTATATATTTCTAAATTTAATAAAAGAGATAAATATTTTATTAAGAGATTCAGACTAAATCGATTTTATTTATTTTATAAATATTTTCTATATAGTTATAAGATTTAAATAAAATACAAAAGTTATATTTTAAAATTTATACAATGTTTAATATTAATGCAAGCATTAAAAAATCAATTTATATAATTAGTTAAAATTTTTAAAGTTTACAATAATAATAAATTTAAATGAGGCGTAAAAATTATGCGCATAATGTAATAAGAATACGTAAAGGTAAACCTAATAAAAATCAAGTTTATTGATTAATAGCAATTTTAAATAAAAAAAAAATGAGTAGCCATAAAATTGTTGAGCGTTTAGGCTTTTTTAAATATGGCAATCAGAGATTATTGGCTTTGAATTATTATCGTTTGGCTTATTATTTGAATAAAGGTTATATATTAAACAATACATGTAAAAAATTTATATATTTAAATACAGCTATTTAATGTTAGATTATTTTTTTAAAAATAATAAAAAAAATTTTAAATTACTTCCATCTTATTATGTAAAACAAAGAAAAAATAGAGATTTTATTAAAGCTTCTAAATCTATAAAATTTTTTAGAATAGGTGATATTATAGAATTTGTATATTTTTATAAATGTATACCTTTAATTTTTAGTGGTATATGTATAGCTATAAAACGTAAATATTTTATAAAAGCTGATGTAAGTTTAGTATTACGCAATGTTATAATGAAAGTTAGTATTGAATTAACAGTTTCTTATTTTTACAATCGTTTATATAAATTAAAGTTTTTAGATTATAAGCGCAAATTTTATAATTTTAATAGAAATAAGCTTTATTATGTACGTAATAGAATAAATAGAGAAAGCCAAATTGACTAAAGTAAAAATAGATAATATAAATTATTCTTTTGATAAAAATGATTATCTTAATAATTTAACTATATTTCAATTAGCTTTTAATAAAGATATTAGTATACCTTGTTTTTGCTATCATGAAAAATTAACTATAGCGGGTAATTGTAGAATGTGTATTGTTCAAATTAATAATAATTTGGGTGTGTCTTGTGCAATAAATGTATTAGATAATATGATTATTTATACTAATAATCAAAGAGCTCAAGAAGCTCGAGAATCTGTATTAGAAATGCTTTTGATTAATCATCCTTTAGATTGTCCTATATGTGATCAAGGAGGTGAATGTGATTTACAAGATTTATCTTTAGTATTTGGATCAGATAGAGGTCGTTTTTATGAAAATAAAAAAAGAGCTATAGATAATTTTAGTCAAAATGGACCTTTAATAAAAACAATAATGACAAGATGTATTCATTGTACAAGATGTGCTCGTTATGCTTCTGAAGTAACGGAATTTTCATTAGGTGTTTTTGGTAGAGGTATGGATATGGAAATAGGTACTTATTTTAATTTAAGTTTATTAGATGAATTATCTGGTAATATAATTGACTTATGTCCTGTTGGTGCATTAACTTCAATGCCTTATGCTTTTAAATATAGGCCTTGAGAAGTTACTTTTTATAGTAATATAGATTTTTTAGATAGTATTAGTTCTACAATACGTTTACATATATATTCAAATAAAATTATTCGTATTTTACCTTTATTAGATGAAGCTATTAATGAGGAGTGAATAACTAATAAAACACGTTTTTCATATGATTCTTTGTCTATAAATAGAAATTATTATCCAAAATTAAAATTATTTAATAAATTCATAGTTTTTTCTTGGGATTTTGTTATAAATTTTATATTTATTAATTTAAATAAATTGATAAATATAAAATCTCATATTTATTCTTTTATATCTTATTATATAGATTTATCTAGTTGTTTAGCTTTAAAAAATTTTTTAATAATATGGGTTCTTTAAATATTGTTTATAATAAAGAATTTGATTGGAATTATGATTTTAAATATCTTTTTTTTTTTAATAAATCTATAGAAGAATTAGAACATCTTAAATTTTTTTTATTTATATCTTGTGATATAAGATTAGAATCACCTTTATTAAATATAAGAATTAAAAAAAATTATAATGTCAATAAAAATAACGAATTATTTCTATATTCTTATGGATTAGCTTTAAAACATCTAACTTATCCTTTAAAATTTATAGGTAATTGTATTTTTAAATTCTTATCTATATTAAGATGTAAACAACGTTTTTTATGTGATTTATTTTTTAAAGATTTTATTAGTAATTCATTTTTTTGTAATGAAATTATATTATTTAGTAATCCTATATTTTTTTTAGGTAATACAATTATATTACGTAAAGATTCAAAATTTTTTTTATCTTCTTTCTTATATTTTATTAATAATAAATTTTCTTTATTTAGTTTCAATTTAATTAATAGTTTTTTAGGTTTCTATTCAATGTCAAATATAATTTTTAAAAATTGTACTAAAAATAACATTTATAATGGTTTTATATATAATTTATCTGATATAAATTATATTAATAATAATATTGATTTTATTAATAGTATTATAATATATCAAGGTTTTTTAAATATTTATTCCAAAAATGATGTTATATTACCAATAAGTGGACCGTATGAATCAAATTTACTTTATTTAAATTTAGAAGGAAGATATAGGAAAATGCGTCAAGTTTTAAAATCAAATATTAATTTATATACAAATTATGAAATTATTTCAATTTTAGATTTATATAAAAGGAAAAAAAATAAAGTCATATTGTATACCTTTTTAAAGTTTAATAATATTATAAAATTTTTTAATGATCTTTTAAATTTTTTTTGCAACTTTTTTTTACTGTTGGATGATTTTTTTTTGGAATTTTTTTTTTTTACAGGATATATTAGTACAAAATTATATAGTAAATTTTATATTATATGTGAGCCTTTATTATTTAATAGTTGAAAATTTATTAATAATATTTTTTATAAATTTATTAATAATTATTATGCTACTGATATAATTACAAATAATTCAAAAGTAATGTCTTATAGTGCTTTAAAAAAGTATATAATTTATAAATAATGCTAATAATTTCAAAATTTATTATATTATATATAATTAGTAAAATATTAAACATTAGTGTTTTAAAATTATTACCAATAATTTTACCAATTTTATTAGCTGTAGCTTTTTTTACAATTTTTGAAAGGAAAATATTGGCAAGTATGCAACGACGCAGAGGGCCAAATGTAGTTGGTTTATATGGTTTATTACAAGCAATAGCAGATGCTTTAAAATTATTAAGTAAAGAAACATTAATACCAGCAAGTTCTAATATGTATATTTTTATTTTTTCGCCAATTTTTACATTTATTATTAGTATGACTTGTTGAGCTTTATTACCATTTGATTATAATGTTGTAATTACAGATATTAATTTAGGGCTTTTATTTTTATTTGCATTATCTTCATTAGGTGTTTATGGTATTATAATGTCAGGTTGATCAAGTAATTCAAAATATGCATTTTTGGGATCTTTAAGATCTTCAGCTCAATTTATAAGTTATGAGATTTCAATTGGATTAATTTTAGTCCCAATTGTTTTAATTTCTCAAAGTTTTAATTTATCAAAAATAGTATTAATTCAAGAAGATATATATAATATATATCCTTTATTTCCATTTTTTTTTTTATTTTTAATTACAGCTTTGGCTGAAACTAATAGAATACCATTTGATTTACCAGAAGCAGAATCTGAATTGGTTTCAGGTTATAATGTAGAATATTCTTCTATAGGCTTTACATTTTTTTTTTAGCTGAATATAGTAATATAATATTAATGTCAGCTATCATAGTATTATTATTTTTAGGCGGTTGATTAGATATATTTTTTATATCATTTTGATTTTTTAATAGTACTAGTTTTTTTTTTAGTTTAAAATTATTATTTATAATGTTTTTTTTTGTCTGAGTTAGAGCATCATTACCAAGGTATAGATATGACCAACTTATGTTTTTAGGTTGAAAAGTCATATTGCCTTTATCGTTAAGTTTTACTCTAATTAGTATTTTTATATTTTTTATATTTATATAATAATGATAAAAGTACATTTATATTTAAAAATGCAAAATACAATTAATAGTAAAACTAATAAATTAAAAAATAAGTTTTAAAAAAATGTTAATAATATTATCTTGTTTTATATTAATAATATTTTGATTTATACTTTGTTTTTTTATATTTATACCAAATATTTTAAGGTTGTTTTTTTTTTATATCTTTTGTATATTTTTATGTTTAATTTTTTTTTTAAATATATTTTATAATAAATCTATTTTTTGATATCAATTTTTGTTTACATTTTATAAATCTTTATTTTTTAATTTAGATTTAACATGAGGTTTTGATATATTATCTTTAAATTTAGTATTTTTAAGTATCTTTTTATTATTTATATGTTTTATTTCTTATTGAAATTTAAAATATATGTCTATATTTTATTTTTTTATGTTAAATTTATCATTTTGAATTTTAATAAATATTTTCTGCTCATTAGATTTTTTCTATTTTTTCATGTTTTTTGAATTAATTGTAGTTCCAATGTTTTTTTTAATTGGTATTTGAGGTAGTAGATCACGTAAAATAACAGCTTCTTATTTGTTATTTATATATACTTTATTTGGCTCAATATTTATTTTTATTTGTATTTTTGATATATTATTAAGTAAAGGTAATTTATCTTTTGATTTTTTTTTAAATTCTTTATTTTTAGATAAAAGAGAATATATAATATGACTTTTATTATTTTTAGGATTTTCAGTAAAAATACCAATAGTGCCTTTACATTTATGATTACCAGAAGCACATGTAGAAGCACCAACACCAGGTTCTGTTATTTTAGCAGGAATACTTTTAAAATTAGGTAGTTATGCTGTTTTACGTTTCTTATTGGGTTCTTTTTCTATTATATGCTATGATTTAATTTTTTTTGTTTTAATAATAGCTTTATTTAGTTTAACACATAGTTCTATAGTAGCATTGTGTCAAATAGATATAAAAAAAATAATAGCATATTCATCAGTAGCACATATGAATTATAGTTTAATAGGACTGTTTTCTCATAATATATTAGGTATAGCAGGATCATATATAATGATTTATAGTCATGCAATAACATCATCAGCCCTTTTTTTAGGAATAGGGGTATTATATGATAGATATAAGACTCGTTTAATATTTTATTATGGTGGGTTATCTCTATTAATGCCAATTTTTTCTATATTTTTTTTTATATTTATTTTATCAAATTTCGGATTTCCAGGAACATTTAATTTTATAGGTGAATTATTATTAACATACGGTGGATTATCTTTTTCTTTTGTAATAATAGTTATAACAACTTTTAGTTTAATAATGAGTTTAATTTATTCTTTATTTTTATATAATAGAATATTTTTTGGTTTTATTAAAAATTTATTTATTAGATATTTTAGTGATATTACACGTTTAGAATTTTTTTTCTTATTAATTTTTAGTTTAATTATTATTTTTTATGGATTATTTCCATCATTTATATTAGATAATATTTATTATCTAATATTTAAATTAAAATTTTATATTATATAAATATTATGTTAATAGAATATTATTATATTTTAAAATTTATTATTATAATAAGTATGTTAGGTTTATTTTTATTTTTATTATCTTACGTCTTTGTTTATCAAAGACAAAATAGTGAAAAAGTATCATCTTATGAATGTGGTTTTAATCCTTTTAGTGATGCTAGAAATAAATTTGAAGTTAGATATTATTTAGTTGCAATTTTATTTATAATATTTGATTTAGAATTATTATTTTTATTTCCATGAGTTATATGTTTTAATACTTTAAATTATATAGGTATTATTGTTATGTTTTTTTTTTATTTATTTTAACCATAGGATTTATTTATGAATGATATGAAGGAGCCCTTGATTGATCTTAAATTTTATTCTATAATATTTAATAAAATATATCTTAAATTTATAAATTTATTTATTGTAAAATGTTTTTATATAGTATTGGTTTTGCATATTTTTTTTTATATGGAATTTTTCTATAATATAAAGCATTCAAATAATTTGAAATTTCTTGTATTAAATGATTTTACAGTTGTACATAATATTAATTATTTAAATGAGTTTGAATTAATTTATATATTTTTATCTTATAAATTAAATACTCGATTGATGTCAAAACTCTACGTAAGAAAAGAAGATTTGATAATGTCTTTAAGTAATTTATATAAAAATGCAACTTGATTAGAAAGAGAAATTTGAGATATGTTTGGTTTGAAATTTATATTTCATATAGATTTAAGACGTATATTAACTGATTATGGTTTTGTGGGACATCCTTTATTAAAATTTTTCCCATTAATGGGTTTTTCAGAATTGCGTTTTGATGATTTTTATAATAAAATAATTAAAGAAGTTGTTGAGTTTAGTCAAACTTATAGGTTTTTTTTATATTTCAATCCGTGATTAAAATGACATGCTTAAACTAATGGAATTTATTTCATATAATATATCAGAAATCATTATATGCTTTATTATTAATTTATGATTAGTTTTATATTTTATTGAACGTTTATATTTTAAATTAGAAGTAGATAGGAAATATATATTATTAATAGTATTTATTTTAATATTAAATGTTTATGGATTAATAAATATATATTATCATTTATATATAAATGATAATATATATTATTTTAATAATTATTTTATGTATAATGAATTTTTAATTTTTTTAAAAATTTTTATGAATATTATATTAATTTTCTATTTTATAATATTATATAATTATACAAATATAGTAAAATTACCTATTTTTGAATTTGTTTTATTAATTTTAATAGCTTTTTTTGGACTTCAAATTATAATGAGTAGTAATCATTTATTTGTAGTATTCTTATTTTTGGAATTAGTTAATTTATGTATTTATTGTTTAATAGGTTTAAATAAATATTCTAATATAGGTATAGAAACTTCATATAAATATTTCATACAAAGTTCATATGCTACAATAATGGGTTTTTTTGGTCTGTCACTCATATATATTTCTACTGGTACATTATTTATAAATGAATTGAATTTTTTTATATTTTATCATTTTAATATAAATCTTTTAAATGTAATTGGTATAATTTTAATATTTTTTAGTATTTTTTTTAAATTAGGTATGTTTCCTTTTCATAGTTGAATAGCAGACGTATATCAAGGCAGTTTTATTGTAGTTGCTTTATTTATAGCAACTATACCAAAAATAGCTTATATTTTTTTATTCGTTAAATTATTTATTGGTTTAAGTGATATTGTAAATAGTATTTGTTTATTATTATCTTTCATTACAATAATTTACGGTTCTTTTGTATCTTTATATCAAACAAATTTAAAACGTTTATTAGGTTATGGTTCAATGGTACATGTAGGTTTTATTATTTATAGTATATCATTATTAACAACAGAAAGTATATCATCTGCATTTTTTTATTTGATATTCTATATTTTATTAATTTTATTTTTATTTAGTTTTATAATATTTTTATATGAGAAAAATAATGAAGAAACTATTTTTTTTATAGAAAATATTAGTCAAATTGGTATAATTTTAAATAAAAATAAAATTTTAGTATTTTTATTGGCATTTATTTTATTTTCTTTTGCTGGATTACCTTTTTTTATAGGCTTTTTATCGAAATGGTATGTATTTATTATATTAATATCAAAACAAAGATTTATTGAATTATTTTATTTATTAATTATTAGTATTATTAGTTCTATATATTATATAAGAATTATTAGATTCTTATTTTTTTTTGAGAAAAAAACATATAAAACAAATAATTTTTCAAATATTAATTATTTTAGTTTATTATTCATATTTTTAATATTATTATTTATTTTAAATATTATAGTTATATTTTTTCATTCATCTTTATATTTATACATTTTAAAAAGTATAATAAAATTATTTATGTAATTAAAAATGAATTTAAATACTTATTTTAGTAAAATAAAAAATATATCGTTAAATTTTGGTCCACAACATCCTGCTGCTCATGGTGTTTTACGCTTGGTTTTATATTTAGAAGGTGAGAAAGTTACAAGAGTTGATCCACACATTGGTTTACTTCATAGAGGTACAGAAAAACTTATAGAATATAAAAATTATATACAAGCATTGCCTTATTTTGATCGTTTAGATTATGTTAGCATGATGGTACAAGAACAAGCTTATTCAATTTCTGTGGAAAATTTATTGAATATACAAATACCATTTAGAGCAAAAGTTATTAGAGTGTTATATAGTGAAATTACAAGAATATTAAATCATTTATTAGCATTAACAACACATGCTTTAGATGTTGGTGCTTTAACACCATTTTTATGAGGTTTTGAAGAAAGGGAAAAATTAATTGAATTTTATGAAAGAAGTTCAGGTGCTCGTTTTCATTCTAGTTATATTAGACCTGGAGGCGTAGCATCTGATTTACCTGACAATTTAATTAATGATATTTATAATTTTATTAATCAATTTTTTTATAGAATAGATGAAATAAAAGATATGTTAATAAATAATAGAATATGAAAACAACGTTTAATAAATATAGGTATTGTTAATGTAAAAGATGCTTTAAATTGAGGTTTTTCTGGAGTAATGTTAAGAGGATCTGGTTATTTATGAGATATAAGATTGGTAGAACCTTATGATGCTTATAATTATTCTAATTATTATGTACCTGTTGGTATTTATGGCGATTGTTATGATAGATTTTTAATTAGATTAGAAGAAATGCGTGAATCAAGTTATATTATATTACAAGCTTTAAATATGTTACATGTTTTAAATACAATGAATGATAAAACTTTTATTATTAATGATTTTAAAATAGCACCACCATCAAGGGCTCTTATGAAATATAATATGGAAGCTTTAATTCATCATTTCAAGTTATATTCAGAAGGTTTTTCTGTTAATAAAGAAATGTCATTTGCAAGTGTAGAAGCACCAAAAGGTGAATTTTCTGTTTTATTAGTATCAAATGATACTAATAGACCTTATAGATGTCGTATAAAATCACCAGGTTTTTTTCATTTACAAGGATTAGATTTTATGGTTAAAAATTTATATTTAGCTGATTTAGTAACTATTATAGGCACTCAAGATTTAGTTTTCGGGGAAATTGATAGATAATAATTTTTAAAATAAAAAAAAATGCGTTATTGATATAGATCTTTTGAATTATTAAAATTTAAATCAACGTCTTTATATTATAAATCACCAACAAATCAATCTTATTGATGGAACTTTGGAGCTTTAGCTCTATATTTTTTAATAATGCAAATTTTAACAGGGGTTTTTCTAGCAATGTATTATGATCCTTCTATATTATATTCTTATGGCTCAATAATGTATATTAATAATGAAATATATTATGGTTGATGAATTAGATCTTTACATGCTAATGGTGCTTCTTTTTTTTTTTTAAGTGTATATTTACATATGTTTAGAGGCATCTATTATGGTTCTTTTTTATATCCAAGACAACTTTTATGAAAAACAGGTATAGTTATATTTGCTTTAATGATAGCAGCAGGTTTTTTAGGTTATGTTTTACCATGAGGTCAAATGAGTTTTTGAGCAGCAATGGTTATTACAAGTTTAATAGCAGCAATTCCTTTAATAGGTACTGATGTAGTTTTTTTATTATGAGGTGGATTTAGTATTGATGATGCAACTTTACATAGATTTTATGCTTTACATTATTTAATACCTTTTATAATTTTATTTATATCATTAATTCATATAGCTATATTGCATGAAGCAGGTTCATCTAATCCTTTAGGTATTCCTTTAATATATGAAACAATTCCTTTTACACCTTATTATATATTAAAAGATGGTTTAAGTATAATTGTTGTATTATTTCTAATTTTATTTATTAATTATAATACTCCAGATATATTAGGTCATACAATTAATTATCAAATGGCGAATTTTTTAGTAACTCCACCACATATAGTACCTGAATGATATTTATTATTTTTTTATGCAGTATTAAGATCTATACCAAATAAATTACTAGGTTTATTAGCTTTTATATTATCTATATTAGTCTTAATAATAATACCTTATATAATGAAAAATAGTTTAATAAGAAGTGGTTCTTTTAGACCTTTACATAAATTATTTTTTTGGATTTTTTTAGTTATATGTATATTATTATCTTTTATTGGAGGAATACCTGTTATAGAACCTTATTTAACTATTGGTAGAATATTATCTATTTTATATTTTGTTATTATTTTATTGTGTTTTCCATTAGGTATTTTTATTGATAAAATGGCTTATAATGCTTATTTAAAAAATAAATGATAGTTTTTTTTTCACTTTCATTATTTTTATTTATAATAGGATCAATGGGCCTTTTTATTTTAAGAAAACATGCTATAATGCTTTTGATTTGTTTAGAAATTTTAATATTAGCTATAAATATAAATTTTGTAACAAGTGCTATTTTTTTAGATGATTTATCAGGTTTGGTATATTCTTTAATAAACTTAACAAGTGCAGCTTCTGAAAGTGCTTTAGGTTTAGGTCTTTTAATTCTTTTTTATAGAATTAAAGGTAGTATTTCATTAGATTTAATAATTTTATTAAAAACCTAAATGCGTTTGCAACAATTAATAAGTAAACCTAGAATTGAAAGAATAAAAAAAAGAAAAGCGCCAGCATTTTTTGGGGCGCCTCATCGTAAAGGTATTATTTATAAAATAGCTGTAATGTCACCAAGAAAACCTAATTCAGCAAGACGTACTTTTGCAAAAGTACGTCTTTTGTTTAATAATAAAAGACTTTTTGCTAAAATTCCAGGAATTGGTGAACATGCCTTACAGAATCATGCTATGGTATTTGTAAGGGGTCATGGTCC
>Ga0170475_105580335_pt1 | contig 11292 bp, 9 predicted proteins | sample Soicark_Litter_5_FD_111474 | JGI IMG/M metagenome (GOLD analysis project Ga0170475, IMG submission 111474) | Avena fatua rhizosphere microbial communities from Hopland, California, USA. Combined Assembly of 48 SPs | reverse complement strand
GGGCGGGTGCGGAACGCGGTGACTTGGTCGTCGAGGTCCCGCGCCATCTCCGACACCTGGCTCTTGCTGAGCCCGGTGATCCCGAGCGTCTTCACCAGGTCATCCATCCGTCGGGTCGACACGCCCAACAGGTAGCTGGTCGCGACGACGGTGGTCAGCGCGGCCTCCGCGCGGCGGCGCCGTTCCAGCAGCCACTCCGGGAAGTAGGTCCCCTGCCGCAGCTTGGGGATCTTCACGTCGATCGTGCCGGCGCGGGTATCGAAGTCGCGGTGCCGGTAGCCGTTGCGACGGTTCACCCGGTCATCGCTGATCGTGCCGTAGGAGGCGCCGCAGACCTGGTCCGCGTCGGCCGACAGCAGCTGGTTGATGAAGGTGCCGAGCATCTCCCGCAGCAGGTCCGGGGACGCCTGCGCGAGGTGGTCTTCGAGGAAGCGGGCAGGGTCGATATCGTGGGGTGCGACGGTCATCGTCGTGGTTCCTTCCGAGATGGATGTGAAGAGTTCTCTCGAAGGATCACACGGTGACCGTCGCCACGTTCACAGCGACGCGGTCACCGCGATCCGTACACCACCCTGCCGGACGCAACCCGGCGATGCTGTAGGACTTCGGGTGGTTGAGCGTCCCGTCGAGCAGCAGGTCGGCGTCGGGTCTCAGTCGCTGATCGCCGCGCTCTTGCCCGGTGACCGGGTCGTGTCCGGTGAGCCAGACACGAAGGCCGCTAGCGGTGAGCTCGTCGCTGCCGATCCTGCCGCTCGCGACAATGAATCGCGAGACCGTCGAATTGGATGCCGCACTGTACGCTTCGAGCGCGTCAACGCCGGGGGAGTGCTGCAGGTGAGCATCGCAGATGCCCTCAAGTGCGTAACCGATCGCCTGTCGAACCCCTCGGGATTCGACGCCTCGCTTCCACATCTCGAGGCCTCCTCGCATGGCGCCAGGATAGGGTGCGTTTTCCGTCTCATCCAGGTATTTTTGTGGTGTGCAGGTACGTGTAGGGGAGTGCTTCTAAAGGGTGTCGCTCACCATGGGTGCCTGCGTGCATTGCGCTGTAGCTGCGCATGCCTCTGTGCTCAGTCGCGGTAGTGCGTTCGTCTCGCTCGGGCGCATACTGCTCACCATTTGAGTCGAATGCGTCGAGTCCGTCTGGCAGCTCTAGAGCTATGCGACGCAACTGGCTCCAGTCGCGTCGGATCATAGTGTTCGCCGGAGCGAGTACCGCTACGTCGCGTCCGGTCGAGACTTCGCGGATGAAGCGTATGTCATGAGTGTCACGGGCAGTCGAGGGCGCAATCCGGCGGCCAAGTCCGCCGCCGTTACATGTTGGAGCCTGGGGAACTCTTGACCGCTGGCGGGATGAACGAAGGTGCCAGCCGCATCAATCGCGGCGAGCATCTGAGGTGTCGCTGCCGACTGGGTGACGAAGACGGCAAGCTCAGCCTCATGACTACTTAGGTTCGCCAGGAGGTCGTCGATGGCCGATTGGCTAACCCGCTGCCCGGCTTTGACACTAACCAGAATGCGGCCAAGATTCTTTAGAGTTCCGTCGCGAGTGAACACAGCAACTCCGTCGATACCTCGATCGCCTGCCTGGTGCCCAATCGGCTGAGCGCCGAGTTTTGACACGGCCCATCGTTCGAAGTTCAGCGGGTCACTATCGAAAAGCTCCTTCGCGCCGATGCCATCGGTTGGAACCCCCCCGAGTTCCACGCGATCCATCACGCCCTCCCCGAACGCCCGAATCAGCCTCTTCATCGTCAAATCGATCGCAATGAAGCTCACGTCAATACCGACCCAACGCCGGCCGAGTCGTTCCGCCACCTCAAGAGTGGTCCCGCCACCGCAGAACGGATCGAGTACGCGGTCCCCGGGGTTGCTTGCGGCGGCTAGGAGCCGTTCGAGCAGCGCGACTGGCTTCTGGGTGGCGTACTCGAAGCCTTCAGCGCCAACACCCGAGATGTCCGAAAGCACGTCACCGAGCGGTCGACCGACAGCCTCCTCCGCGTAGCGCTTCAGCGTGGGAAGCCCACCTTCAGAGCGGAACTCAATACGCCCGCTAGCAAGCAGCGCATCGAGCGCGTCGAGCGTGCTGAGCCCTTCGACCTCCCCACGAACGAAGCTCGGTATGGCCCAGTGTCTACCCTGCGCCGAGGGATTGACGCCTCTCCACGGCTCTCCACTCGCGCCGCCCCGCGCACCAGGTCCGGTCAACGACACCCGGGCAAAGCGGCGTCCGGTTTCGGCCTCAATGGCCGCATAGGTCTTCAGGATCGCCTTCTCATCGGGCGGTTCAACCACTCGGTGCCACGTGTACTGGTCTGATTTTGTATAGAAGAGGATCACATCGTGACTTGGAACGAAGTGGCGCTGTCCATCGTGGCGATTGGAGCGCTTCCAAATAACCTGCGACCTGAAGTTGCGGCGACCGAAGACCGCGTCCAGCAAGAGTCTCGTGTAGTGACTAACAGCCGGATCGCACTGAAAGTACAGAGATCCCGTCCCCTTGAGCACTCGCCGCAGATCGGGAAGTCGTATGGCGATCTCGACGAGGTAAGCTAGCTCGTCACTTCTGCCAAGCAAATGGTGGAACGTCTCCAGGACGTTCCTTGTCCCCGTAGGTGCTGACCCAGAAATGAGATCAGCGTAAAGGCGATCCGTGGTCGGGTTCCAGCGCCACCCGTCCACAAGATCGCTAGTTTGCCGACCCTCCGACGCGAGTTGCGCGCCGAGAGAATACGACGCTTCGGCTCTCGACCCTGTGAGAGGGTACGGCGGATCCAGGTAAACGAGATCCACCGACTCGTCCGGCAATGCCCTGACGATCGCCAGATTGTCACCATAGTGAAGCTCATTCATGCGATTACCTCGCTCGCTGACGAACAATGTGGCCAGCCGCCGCTTTTACTACGCCGCGTCGGTACATAAGCCGAACGTTCAAGAGAACTCTCGGTGAAGAGTTGCGAGAACGTCCCCATATGTCTCGCGAATGTTGCCTTTCGCAAACGGGATGTACTGGACTCCATCGAGGTTAGAAAAGTTCTCGACCCCGTCCTCGAGGAGGATAATTGCGCGGTTGAATCCCAGCCTGCCCTGGAAAAGACCTGCTTCATGCACGACATTCTGGCGGGCACGCATCGAGCCATCGGCCTGTTCATCTTCGGCCGTCATAACCAGCAGCGCGAAGGTTCCTTCGAGCAGCATCTCTTGAAGGATGTCGCGGATTGTGTGGCCTGATCTCGCGCCCGTCTGAAAGGCCACCACTTCATAGTCGTGATGGTCGCGCAGATGGTCCTTCAGTTTGGACCACTCCTGACTGACACCGCCGTGGCCGATAAAGATGCGTGGGCGGATGGGGGCAAGATCAGGCTCAACGATCAACAGCTGTGCCATCTCGGGCTCAGCAGTGTAGAAGACTCTCATAACTCGTGAGATCACCGGTCGCGTGGAGTTGTATATCTGAACCTCGGTATAGAGGTCTTCACTCCGTTCCACTCTGAGGCTTGAGAGCACTCCCTGGGATCCCCCGTTGCTTACGTTCACACGCAGACTCGAGCCGTCGTGCGGTGGTGCGATCTCGCTATAGAACTCATCGACGTCGTCGTGGGCCCATGTCTCTCTCCCGCGCTTGACGGACATGTCCCAGTAGGAGGTCTCGGTAGCACCGGTGGCAGCGAGCAACTCACGCACCGCGCTCTCGAGCGTCGGCACGTCAAAGATGACGGGGAACTTTACTGTCAATTCCACAGGACGACCATATCGACGATAGGCAGAAAGCGTCGATGAATCTCCACTTTGAAACGACGAGCGGCACCAGCGGCTCCTGACCCCTAGGCTCCACGATGGGTTCGGCGTCGCACCGCTACGCCAGGATGGAGTATCCGGTCCCTATAGTGAACCGGGGCGTCTAGGCAGACAGAGGAGCTAGAAGCTGTGGTGAATCACGTCAACTTCATCTGGAACATCGCCGAGTCTCTGCGCGGCCCGTTCAAGCCGTCCGAGTACGGCTCGGTCGTTCTCCCGTTCACGGTGCTCCGCCGTCTTGATGCGGTTCTCGCTGACACGAAGGCCGAGGTGCTGAAGGTCGCACCGACCGCTTCTACGGCGCCCGAGATGCTGCAGCAGATGAAGCTGACGGATGCCGCGGGTCACCAGTTCTACAACACGTCCCCGTTCGACTTCGCCAAGCTCGTCGCCGACCCGCAGGACCTCCGCGCCAACCTGTCGTCGTACCTGGCGGGGTTCTCGTCGAACGTGCGGGACATCTTCGAGCGGTTCGAGTTCGACAAGACGCTGAACAAGCTGGCGGAGAAGAACAAGCTGTTCGCGGTCACGGAGAAGTTCGCGCAGGCCGACTTCCACCCGCGCGCGGTCAGCAACATCCAGATGGGCCTCGTCTTCGAGGAACTCATCCGGTGGGCGAATGAGCGCTCGAACGAGACCGCCGGCGACCACTACACGCCGCGTGAGGTGATCGCGCTGATGGTGCAACTGCTGTTCGCCCTCGACGACGACGCCCTCTCAAAGGCCGGTGTGGTGCGGTCGATCTACGACCCAACCGCCGGCACCGGCGGGATGCTGTCGGTCGCGGACGAGTACCTGCGAAGGATGAACCCGGGCATACAGCTCAGCCTGTACGGGCAGGACTACAACGACCAGTCGTACGCGATCTGCAAGGCCGACATGGTCATCAAGGGGCAGGACGTCGACAACATCGCCCTCGGTGACACCCTCACCGAAGACCACTTCGACGACAAGAAGTTCGACTACGGCCTATCCAACCCGCCCTTCGGCGTCGATTGGAAGGACCAGCGCACGTACGTCGACGACGAACACACCAAGCTTGGCTTCAACGGCCGCTTCGGCCCCGGCACACCGGCCGTCAGTGACGGCGCGATGCTGTTCCTGCTGCACCTGGTGTCGAAGATGCGCACACCCGAAGAGGGCGGCTCCCGCATGGCGATCGTCCTCAACGGGTCGCCGCTGTTCTCCGGTGGTGCCGGCGGCGGCGAGTCGAACATCCGCAAGTGGCTGCTCGACAACGACCTCGTCGAGGCGATCATCGGACTGCCGAAGGACATGTTCTACAACACCGGCATCTCCACCTACATCTGGGTCCTCACCAACCGCAAAGACGAGGACCGCAAGGGCCGGGTGCAGCTCATCGACGGTCGCGAGATGTTCACCAAGCTCCGCAAGGGCCTCGGGTCCAAGCGGAACGAACTCTCCCAACAGAACATCGAGACGATCGTCGGCCTGTACGCCGGTTTCGCGGACGGCGAGCACTCGAAGATCTTCCGCAACGAGGACTTCCTCTACCGCACCATCACCGTCGAACGCCCCCTCAAACTCAACTGGCAGGCAACCTCCGAACGCATAGACGCGGTGTTCGACGCGAAGGCTGTCCAGAAGCTGAGTGAGGCGGATGCTACGGCCCTTCGTGCCGCGCTCGACCGGCTCGGCACCGACAGGGTCTGGAAGAACCGCGCAGAGTTCCAGACGGTGCTGAAGGATGCCGCGAAGGCCGAAGGCCTCACCCTCCCCGCCCTGCTGCTCAAGACCGTGACGACCGAACTCGGCGAACAAGACGACACCGGCGACACCTGCACCGACGCCAAGGGCAACCCGGAGCCGGATGCGTCGCTCCGCGACACCGAGAACGTGCCATGGGACGAAGACGTCAACGCCTACGTCGCCCGCGAAGTCCTCCCGTACGCACCGGACGCGTGGGTCGACCACACGAAGACCAAGGAAGGCGCGGAGATCCCCTTCACCCGCCACTTCTACCAATACGTCCCACCCCGACCGCTCGAAGAAATCGACCGCGACCTAGAAGCGGTCATGGACCAACTCCGCGCAATGCTCGTCGAGGTCGAAGCGTGAACCTTTCAACCGACGTGGAGCCCACCACCGATCACCATCGCGTTTCCCAACTCGCGACACTGATCAACGGGTTCCCATTCGACTCTGCTGACTTCAGCAGCGACGCCGAAGTGCCTCTCGTCCGAATCCGCGACCTTGGCACTTCGGAGTTTGAGACGTTCGTTCCGCGTGAGACCGTCCCGCGCTCCGCATTCGTACGGGATGGTGATGTCGTGATCGGCATGGATGGCGACTTCAACTCGGTCCTCTGGGATCGCGGCGAGGCAGCACTGAACCAGCGGGTATGCCTTCTTCGCGCTCGACCAGGCGTCGACCCAAGGTACATCGCATATGCGATCCCCCCGCACCTGCAGGTGATCAACGACCTTACCTGGTCCACGACGGTCAAGCATCTCTCGGCAGCTAGCGTGCGTGCGATCCGCGTTCCCGCTCACTCGGGCGCAGACCAACGTGCGATTGCGGACTATCTGGATCGGGAGACGACGCAGATCGACGCGTTCATCGCGAAGAACGAGGAACTCATCACCCTCCTCACCGAACGCCGCGCGTCAGTGCTGAGCGCGGCGATGGGTGAAGTCTCATCCCGGATGCGGTTGCGCCAAGTGCTGACTGTTGCCCAGACGGGCCCCTTTGGTACTCAGCTCTCTGCGTCGGAGTACATCGATGATGGGGTGCCGGTCATCAACCCGAGCCACATCGTCGAGGGCGTGACCCTCACGACGCTGGTGTGTCCGTAAGCATCGAGCGCGCTGGCGAGTTGTCGAGATTCCGTCTGTCGCCCGACGACATCGTGCTGGGACGCAAGGGTGAAGTCGATAAGGCCGCGCTTGTAGACGAAGAAAGCGACGGCTATCTATGCGGTTCCGACTCGATGATGCTTCGACCATCAAAGCGCATCGTGCACCCGAAGTACCTGTGGTGGTTCCTCCAGTCGCCTCCGGCGCATGAACAACTCGAACGATTCGCCGTTGGATCGACGGTCGTAGGTCTCAACCAGCGGACGCTCCGCGTGGTGCAACTCCCGGTTCCGAGCCTCGAGAGGCAGAAGGCGATCACCGCTGATCTGAATCGCGCGACCGCCGCAATTAGGGACGCAATGTCAGTCGCGAAGCGAAGCGTCGAACTCGCCAGGGAGCGACGTGCCGCACTGATATCGGCTGCGGTGACGGGCAAGATCGATGTGGGGGTGGCTGCATGATTGGGGTTGCTGGGGCGCATCTGGAATCGGTGTTAGAGAACGAGATCTCCGAGCACCTCGCCGCGAACGGCTGGCTGTACTCGCCGACCGACGCCGGTTACGACCGCGAGCTCGCGCTGTTCCCCGAGGACGTGCTCGGCTGGCTGGAGGATTCGCAGACGAAGGAGTTCGCGAAGGTCGTCCGCCCCGGTGATACCGAGGCGCAGCGCGAGGCGGCGGGGCGCAGCATCCTGACCCGCCTCGCGAAGGCTCTCGACAACGACCCGTTGAAGAACGGCGGGACCATCCGGATCCTGCATGAGGGATTCTCGATGGTGCCGCTGCATGGCGGCGCGGTCAAGTTCAAGCTGGCGCAGTTCCGGCCGGCGACGACGAACAACCCGGACACGCTCGAGGCGTACGCGAAGATGCGGGTGCGGGTGATGCGTCAGGTGCATTACTCGGTGAAGGATCCGAACAAGGCGTTGGATCTGGTGCTGTTCGTCAACGGCATCCCGGTCGCGACGATCGAGCTGAAGACCGACTTCACGCAATCGATCGGCAACGCGGTGGCGCAGTATCAGTTCGACCGAAACCCGGCGGGTGAGCCGTTGTTCGCGTTCGCGAAGCGGTCGCTGGTGCATTTCGTGGTGTCGAACTCCGAGGTGCGGATGACGACGAAGCTCGCCGGCGCCGCAACCCGGTTCCTGCCCTTCAACAAGGGTGCGGATGAGGGCGCGGGCAACCCGCTGAACCCGACCGGATCAGCGTCCGCGTACTTCTGGGAGGAGATCCTGCAGCGCGACACGTGGCTGCAGCTGCTGGGGTCGTTCGTGCACCTCCAGGTCGAGGTCGATGTCGACCCCGACACGGGCAAGAAGACCCGCTCCGAGAAGGTGCTGTTCCCCCGCTATCACCAGTGGCGGGCGGTGACGCGTCTCGTGGAGGCGGCGCGTGCGGAGGGCCCGGGCAACCGGTACTTGGTGCAACATTCGGCGGGGTCAGGGAAGACGAACTCGATCTCGTGGCTCGCGCACCGACTGTCTCAGCTGCACGACGACGCGAACCAGCGGGTGTTCGACACGGTCGTGGTGGTGACCGACCGGACGGTACTGGACAAGCAGCTGCAGGACGCGATCTCGCAATTCGAGAAGCAGGCCGGGGTCGTGCAGTCGATCACGAAGGATGCGGGCGAGTCGAAGTCGAAGCAGCTCGCCGCGGCGCTGACCGGCGGCAAGAACATCGTGATCGTGACGATCCAGTCGTTCGAGGCACTGATCACCGCGATCCAGACACTGCCCGAGCTGCAGGGGCGCCGATTCGCGGTCATCGCGGACGAGGCGCACTCGTCGCAGACCGGATCGACCGCGGGGGCTTTGACGAAGGTGCTATCGCCCAGCGAGCAAGCCGCGGTCGCGGAAGGGGCGCCGATCGATTCGGACGCGTACCTGCAGTGGGCGATGGAGGTCACGGCATCCGCCCCCAACATCTCGTACTTCGCGTTCACCGCGACGCCGAAGGCGAAGACCCTGGAGCTGTTCGGGCGGGTACCGGAGGGTGTTGCGGATGCAACACCGGAGCCGTTCGATCTGTATTCGATGCAGCAGGCGATCGAGGAGGGTTTCATTCTCGACGTGTTGCAGAACTACACGCCGTACAAGGTGGCGTGGAAGCTGCAGCATCCCGAGGGGGACTATGACGGTGCGGGTGAGGTTGACGAGTCGACCGCGGTGAAGGCGCTGGTGCAGTACGTCCGGTTGCATCCGACGAACATCAGCCAGAAGGCGAAGATCGTCGTCGACCACTTCCGTGCGTTTGTGCAGCCGCTGCTGGACGGTAAGGCGAAGGCGATGGTCGTCACCGGCTCGCGAGTCGAGGCCGTCCGCTGGAAGAAGTACCTCGACAAGTACATCGCGGATGCCGGTGTGCTGGGGGTGCGGTCGCTGGTCGCGTTTTCGGGCACGGTCGAGGACCCGGACGATGTGGGTGAGGGATTGACGGAGCGGACTCAGAACCCTGGGGTGCCGTCGGATCTGGCGGAGGCGTTCAAGCCGGCGACGTTCAACGTGATGATCGTGGCGGAGAAGTTCCAGACCGGGTTCGACCAGCCGCGCCTGGTCGCGATGTACGTCGACAAGAAGCTCGGCGGTGTGCAGGCCGTGCAGACTCTGTCGCGGCTGAACCGGACGTACCCAGGCAAGGACAAGACGTTCGTCCTCGACTTCGTCAACGATCCGGCGGACGTGCTCGATGCCTTCCTGCCGTATTACCGCAAGGCGATGCTGACGGCGACGACCGATCCGAACCTGATTTACGACCTCGTGGTGAAGCTCGACTCCGCGGGGATCTACGACATGTCGGAGGTTGAGCAGGCGTTCGACGCGGCCCTGGCCGGTGGCGTGCATGTGAACTCGAAGGTGTCGGCGGCGACCACGCCGGCGGTGGACCGATTCCAGAAGCGCTGGGTCGCCGCCGTTCTGGATGACGACAAGACCGAGCAGGACGAGTTGCGACTTTTCAAGGCCGACGTGGGCAACTTCGTGAAGTTCTACGACTTCATCTCCCAAGCCCGAAACCTCGAAGACACCGACCTCCCTCGCCGGCACTACTTCTTCCGCCGCATACTGCCGCAGCTGTCGACGGCGACGATCCTCGAACCGGTCGACATCTCCGATGTCTCGCTCGTCGGCTACAAGATCAGCGCGGGCGAGTCGGTTTCGCTGAAGTTGGAGCAAGGACCGGGGATGGACCCGATCACCGCGATCGGGTCTGGTGCGATCCACGAGAAGCACCGGTCGGCGCTTGAGGAGATCATTCAGAAGCTCAACGAGCGCCTCGGCGACAAGTACGGTGTTGGCGTCATCGATCTGCAGATGAACCACATCGTCGGCCAACTCGCCCTCGACGTCGACCTCGCGAACCAGGCCGCGGTGAACAGTCCGCAGCAGTTTGCCGAGTCGCCCGCGCTGCCGAAGGCGTTCGCGAAGGCGTTGCTCGGCGTACGGGACGAGACACCCGCGTTCATCGACGACCTGTTTAACGACAGCGGGTTGTTCGCTGAGCTGGGGAAGGCGCTGCCGGCCATGCTGTACGAGTACCTGAAGGACCAGGGGGCTGGGCGTGGCTGATGCTTTAGATCCGTCTCTGGCTGCTGACCCGGGCGGAACCGGTCGCGATTTCGAGATGCATGGGCTCGTGCTCGCGGGTGCGCTCCACGACCCTTCGGGGCACGGGGTGCAGTGATGCATGGAGGCAGCGAACGCAATGCCCTCTTCGTGGGGCACGAAGAAGGCCACGCCTGCGAGAGCTTTTTCGAATAGCCGTGCCGTCCCTCATCGCGTGGCTCGACGCGTCGAGCGAAGAACAGCGCCGCATGCGCGATATCATCCGCCTGTTCGCCGAGCGCGAGAGTCGCGACGAGCTCGGACTTGGCCAGATCCGAGACGCAATTGCCGACTCGCTCTTCCCTGGCACGTCGACGCTGTTGACGCGCGCCCGCTACCTCTTGTTCGTGCCCTGGGGTATCAGAAGGCTTCCCGGCGCCCGAATCCCGCGGCCGATGCGGACCGCTATGAACGCGACATCATCCACGCTGTGAAGGATTCGGGCGACTACGCGGGACTGCTGGGGATGCAGGCCGGCGAGGCGTTGAAGAACCTCCCCTCAGCGATTTACTGGACGATGTTGCGCCATTACCGCATCCTCGCCGACGCCTCCCTGTCGCGCGACGATGCCCTCCAACTCGATGGTATGAGCACCACCGGCGACGATTTCGGCGACATGTCCGGTACACGGTTCCACGCCTGGTCGACGACGCTGCCCTCGGCTCCCGAGGGCTTTCCGAAGTCGATTCCCGACGGGTTCTCGCTGCCCGGACGAAGCCGCGTGGTTGCGTGACCGCATCCTCGACGAGGCGGCTGGATCGCTGTTTGCCCACCTCGTTGTAGAACGACCCACGGCCGAGAGCCAGGCACCGTGGGCGGACGCCGCCGCTATCGGCGTCGACGGCGAGGCCCACGAGCTGCTCGCCGATGCGCGCGCATTCTCGGCCCTGATGCACGGCGCGCAGCTGCTCTACAACCTGCTGCTCGCCGAGGAGTATCAGGAGGCCGGCTACGACCGACTCAGCGATCCCCGCGAGGGGTTCCGTGATCGCCTCGCCCGATGGTTCGACGACCTCCCCTCAATGGTCGACCTCACGACGTGGAACCTCGACGCACTGCTCGCCCGAGTCGAGC
>Ga0170475_101084308_pt1 | contig 11292 bp, 5 predicted proteins | sample Soicark_Litter_5_FD_111474 | JGI IMG/M metagenome (GOLD analysis project Ga0170475, IMG submission 111474) | Avena fatua rhizosphere microbial communities from Hopland, California, USA. Combined Assembly of 48 SPs | reverse complement strand
TGGTGGCATTCCTGCTGACATTGAGCGACGACCGCGTACGCTTTCAGAAAGCACCGTTCGATCATCCTTCCATCTGTGTGCCGCATGGACACGCAGGCGACGAAAAATCGGTGACTGTGGACCAATCGGGAAATGCCATCGATGTCATGGTTTGTTTGTCTGAAGTCGGCGCCGGTGGAGCGAAAACGCCGCTCTCCGCGTTCCTCCAATTGGACCCGTATCAGCATTGATCGGCGTTTCAATCCGGGCCGTTTATTGCCGAGCGAGTAACGGCGTTGCCGGATTCGGTGTGCTGGGCAAGGGCTTACAGCGATGTAGGCCCTTTTTTTATTTGTGCACCCAGCATTGGGTGCACTCTCGAAGGTGTGAAGGCCTAACCTGTACATGCCTGCCATGGACACGCTCTACAGAACCGATTGGGGGGACGCTTTCGCGACCGCCTGGCCGCTTCCGGTAAACCGCACAAACTCATTAGTTGCATGCGGAGAAAAAAGCGCAACACCTTTTTCCGCATGCAACCCTGTAAGTTACCGTCCTACCGCGCTGTTTCATTAAGAAACCCCGGTTATTTACCAATTGTGTTGGGGTTCGATTGTTGGGGCTCCTGAACATATTCAGTCACAGGTTTTGAATCCATAGATGGTTGTATCCATTTTCCACCAGCTAATTCTGTCGGGGGCTTAAAAGTCGTCAGCACTGTTGTCGGTATGCTCATGGTTTTACTCCTTCATAAAAAATTTAACGTTTAAAACATGACAATCAAGTCGCCATGTATCTATAAGTAACGACTACGCATCCGTAGTTCCGGTCATTAAAGGACTTTCGCCAAAAGTATTTCGCCTGCTTCCACAGGATTTTAATTCGGTTCAAGGCCGTAACCCGTACCAAGTAGGGCGGTTGATCGCCGTCGGCGAGCATTTTTCCCCTGTCGCGCCTGAGGAGCACGAAAGAGAAAGTGGCGCAACGCCGATGTCGGTGGCGTGAAATGAGATTTATCCATTGGCTGCTTTGCCGCGTGCTCAATCCGCCTCTGTCGTTGTTTGGGTGCCTGGAGAGATGGGGCGACATGAACCACGCATTGCGCGAATCCCCGCGAAAAAAGCGGGGCTACCAGCAAGATGAACTATGGAGTGGGAAATTTGGTTAGCGCTTATGGGAGCACTCCCTCCTTGCACTGCATTCCGCTGACGCGGCGCAAGCGGGTATTTTCTTTCCCGAAAGCCGCCTAAATCCGACAAGCAATTTTGTTGGGGTTCGTTGTGTTGGGTTTCGGAAGATATACAGTCACAGTTTTTGAATCCAAAGTAAATGGCTGTATCCATTTTCCTTCAAGAAGAGAAAATTCTGTCGAGGGCTTGAAAAATACTACTCGTGGTGTTGGTATGCGCATGTTTTTTACTTCTTCATAAAAAATTTAACGTTTAAAACATGACAGTCAGATTGTCATGTGCATGTAAGTATCCAATACGCACCCATAGTTCCATTCATTAACAAATATTTCGCCAAAAATATTTCGCCTGCTTCCACAGAATTTCAATTCGGTTCAAGGCCGTAACCCGTACCAGGCAGGGCAATGGAATGGACTCTTTCCCTACGGCATCGGAGGTGCCAGACTGAAGTGTCGGCAGACACGTCAAATAACAGAGGGGGATGCATTCCATTGCCCTGCGAATTGCGTCAAGTGACCGTAATCAGTCTGAAGTAGTTGGTGGATCGCCACCTCTCGTCAGGAAATCGCCTTGGCACCCATTCGACTGTAAATCAAGTCGACGAAACGGGCAGGTCCAAGAAATGCAGGTTTTTTTGAAATCCGATTCACTCCAGTGCGCCACCATGGCAACGCACGGTCCGGATATTGGCTGCGGCACTGGATTTCGGATTCGAACGCTGAGAACGGTTCATTGCAATCTTGATTGGATGGCGTGGCGCTTGAAGGCAAGCGACGCGCCATCGCAAAATCAACGTACGCAATTCACGAAATAACCGCGCTTGCCATCGACCTCTCTGGTAACCAGTCCGTGCACGTCGGTTTCAAAGCCCGGAAACTTTTCATTGAAATTTAGAGGGTGGTGCAGTTCCAGCGATGTGGCGACAGTGCGCCGATGCGTGAGTGCGGTTGAGTCGGCAAGCGTTCAAGAATGTCCCGCAAGTACAGGTGGACGCCATGGCCGTTGAGGTCAGCAAACCTTGCTGATCATTTCTACACCGCGACGAAGCTCATCAACGCATTCCGCGTTGGATCCCCGTCTTGATATTGAATTGTGCCGGTCGGTCGAAATCCAAAATTCGTCAGGTAGAGTGAAAGTTCCTGCAGAGATGTGAAATTACGAATTTCCCCCTGATTGTAGACCCATGGATGGATTAAACCCATATTGAACACATCGTGCGCAAGTGCCACCAGGTGATTCATTGTCTTTGAATCGACATCATGGTCGCGCACGATCAATTCACCTCCCTTCCTCAGGCAACGTCTAATTGACCGTACAAAGGCATCGCGACGCGTGGGGGGACTATGGTGAAAACCAATCGGGTTACACACGACATCCAGCGAACCTGACTTCACGTCGGATTCACTGATCGGAACATAGTCCTTCAGATTGACGAATCGCCCAACCTTGAAAACGCCACGCCGTTCAAAAATATCGCCAAGGCCGTACGAAGCAGCTTCGGAATGAAGGATGATCATATCGCCAGTGAGTTTCAGTGCCGATTTGGCTGCAGCGATATAGCCGCCCTTTGTTCCGATTTCCATGTAGCCATTGATGGTGGTGCGCTCTTTAAGAAATTGTTCCAGTTGATCGCCAATCAATCTGGTTTGATGAAACAACGCCGGCAATCCATAACGCAATTCGCTGGCGATCGGCTTGATTTTCGATATCTTGCTTTGTGTCGCAAGATAGATTTCCTTGTCGTGCGCTGTCGCTCTGGTTATCTTGTCAATCAGGACGTGGAATTCTTCTGGCGGGTAGATGCTGTAGACGTTTTGCAAAAACTTCAGGAACTCCGCCCGTAGATTCTCATCGTCATAGACCGCGTGATAATTGGAGCCGCCGACCGTCCAGGCATTCTCGCTATCTATGGCCACAGTCCCAGGTATCGCCGAGGAAAGAGCGCTAGCCCATGGCAACAAGATCCCGCTACCGAGGGCTGCCAGCAGCTCCCTTTTCATATTTCTAATAGTCATACAGGTGCTCCAACGTGACGTGATTGCCTTGAAAGTTGCTCATCGCCTGATGCAGATTCCGGACATCGATCTCCAGTCCGACGCGTTTGGTTTTATCGTTTGTTAGTATGGCTTTTTCATACAACTCTTTTCCCGCCGTGCTATCAGGATGCCATTCACGATTGGCCAGGACTGTTGCGAGAATTTTGCTATTTCCGGCAATTTCCACGTAGGCTGCACCCGACGCAAAGAGATCGCTGCAAGCCTGCATGAATTTCTCATAGCGCGGCAGCGACACGACCGCATACCCATGTTCAAAGCGCCGCATGATCTTGATCCCGCTACGGGCAAGGACCTCGCTGTCAGGCACATTGCGGACGATCGCATACACTTGCTTTTCTGCGTCGCCGTACGCTGATTTTGTCGCAAACTTGATGAGCCCGCCATACACTGTCTTGATAGCGTATTCGGCGCTCAAGGCGATCTTTCTTTCATACTTGCGAATCATGTTGCTTCCGGTTGCCGGAGGTTCCGACCAGATACCCTTGAGTCTGCCCAAAAAATTGTATTCGTACCAGGGATACACACGAATAAATTTCACGTAGTCCTTGGCCATTTCAATTGCATATTTGTCTTCGTCGGTTTTTTCATCGCCACTGATCGTGAACTCGCTTAAGCGCCCAATGGTGTTTTCATAGATGCCCTTGATCAAATTTTCTGCGGTGAAGCTGGCGCCGATGACCGACACCATGACGTGATAGCCGGCATTGAAGGGATATTGGCTGGATGCCCTGATCGCATCTCCGTAGTATCCCCAAAATTGCCCAATCGATCCAAAATAAGGATAAGCACTGGGCGAATGCTTGTCGATATAGTTGGCATATTCATCCGGGCTGTACACGAGAAACCACTCTGGCATGGTCAGAAAGGTCTGTCCTTCGTCCTGACGGTAATCCTTTAGTGTCGCCACAAAATCTCGGACCGAATTCGGCACATAGTTCGTGGCAACAGGCTCGGTTTCAGGGTAATAAGCATCCCACAACTTGTTTCTGAATTTGTTGGTCGGGTCCACTGCCTTTTTCAATTCAAAGAGCTTTTCCCAGCCCGGATAGGCAGCCTTGAATTGTGCCTGCGTTGCGTGAATCTGATACGGCAAATAGTATCGACCGCCAGAGGAAATGGCGGCATCGACCAACTGTCGCGTCCAAACGCCGACATGCTCCCGATCTTCGGGCATAGTGCCTTGCTTGTAATACAGCACAAAGGCGAATACTTCCTGTTTCGCCCACGCGAGGTAACTGCCCGGATCCTTCCTTGCATGTCTAATCGAAACATTGACGACATTTACTTTATTGTTGTTCAGTACTTTCGCCATCTTTGGCACGAAATCGTCAATGTTCTCAACAGGGACAAAATACTCCTGCAGCACGTAGGTCGAATCCTTTCTGGACGTGGGTTCCAGTTCCATGACCGTGTAGCTCGCTTCATAATTGCGCCACGTCACACGTTCACCGGAAAATAGAATCGGGTCGAGGACATGCTGGCGAAATGCCTTGCCTCCCGGTGCTTCAGAAATCACGCCAAACATCATGCGATCCAGCCAATAGCTTTGGTCTGCCGGAATTAATCGATCCTGCACGGTTAGCGGTCGGTCAGTGTTCTCATATGAAGTGACCCTGACTGTGTCATACGCATTGGGATAGATGTCTGCATTGTGGAAGATTACTTTTGGATTGTTTCTCACTTCCCGGACAAAGTAATCCTTATACCGCGAAAGTGGCATTACCTCGGTCACGCGCCGGACCTTGACGTTATCGTCCAGCGAAAGAGTCGCATCGGTTACGACGCCAATACCGCCATAGCCGCCAATAGCGCCGTAGAACAATTCAGGCCTGTATGTCGGGGAAACGTGAAGGTACGTACCCTCAGCCAGAACGATGCCGATTTGCTTGACCGATAAAATCAATGGTCCCATGCCGATGTACCGGCCATGCACATTCACACTCAGCGATCCTCCAACGGTAAAGTTGGAATACGTCTGCATGATCTTGATAGATAAGTTATAGGGATCAATGTACTGCTGGATCTGGCGCCACGTTGCGCCTGTTTGCACAGTAATTTCTTTCTGCTCTTGGGAAAATGAGAGAACCTTGTTGAATTCACGCATATCGAGTTGCACAGCGTTTTCAGTGGCAGTTTGCCCTCCCATGCTGAACCGACCGCCTCCAATTGAAACCGGGCCTTTTGCATTTTTGACCGCATCAATAATCTCATCGACTGTACGCGGCTTGACGATCCTTCCCACAACGATAGGATTGAGCTGCGTCACGTCATTGACGATCAGTTTGTTGTCTGGCGGAGTTTGTGCCTGGACGGTCTGAACCGCCAAGCCAAGAAATAGCAGGAACAATAGATAGCGCACAGATGTATCAAGGCGGTTCAAAGTTTTTACGCAGAATTGATCCATGAGGTAGTCGTAATTCCTGGAAAATAGGGGCATGTTGATATTGTGTTTCGGGTGATCTGGATGAATTATCGAAACGACCGACGACCGGTTTGTGCTGAAATAAGATTACGTAAAACTGTGCATTTAAGCACGCAGTAATGATCTGAACTATCCCATGATTATGGGGGGAGGAGGGCGCAATCCGGTAAAACATGGATTGGCTGTACGCTTACACTATTGGGCTTATTCGACTTTTACATGCAGATCGAACTGCGCCAATGAATGGGCCAGGCGCCGCACGACACGACGAAAATGGAACTCAATGGCGAGTGGACGTGTGAGCTTTGGAAGGTTATAGCCCTGTAGGAGCTGAAGGAGCTGAAGTTGTGGATTTATCCACGGATCGAAGACCTGCCAAATGCCCAATTTCAATTGATGTTGGTTTTCGGGATCGAGTAGCACGCCATGTCTCATTGTTCTCATCTTTCGGACTGTGAATCAAGTCGACGAACGGGCAAGTCAAGAAACACAGGTTTTTTTTAAAATCCGATCCGCTCCAGTGCGCCACGATAGCAACGCACGGTGCGGACGAATTCGAACGCGGAGAAGCCGTTCATTGCAAGCGTGATTGGATGGCGCGGCGCTTGAAGGCAAGCGACGCGCCATCACAAAATCAGCGTACGCAATCGACGAAATAGCCGCGCTTGCCATCGACCTCTCTGGTGACCAGTCCGTGCACATCGGTTTCAAAGCCCGAAACTTTTCATTGAAATCACGCGCAAACTTCAGGTAGTCGACGATCGTCTTGTTGAAACGCTCACCCGGAATCAGCAACGGAATGCCCGGCGGGTAGGGCGTCAGCAGAATCGACGTCACGCGGCCTTCGAGCTCGTCGATCGGTACCCGGTCGATCTCGCGGTGCGCCATCTTGGCGAATGCATCCGACGGTTTCATCGCCGGTTGCATGTCGGATAAATACATCTCGGTCGTCAGGCGCGCCACGTCGTAGGCCTTGTACATGTCGTGGATCTGGTGCGACAGGTCGCGCAGTCCGCTACGCTCGTAGCGCGGGTTGGCGGCGGCAAATTCGGGCAGGATGCGCCACATCGGCTGATTCTTGTCGTAATCGTCCTTGAATTGCTGTAAGGCGGTCAGCAGCGTGTTCCAGCGGCCTTTGGTGATGCCGATGGTGAACATGATGAAGAACGAATACAGGCCCGCTTTTTCGACGATCACGCCATGCTCGGCCAGGTACTTGGTCACGATCGACGCCGGAATCCCGGTATCGCTGAATTTGCCGTCCAGCGACAGCCCCGGCGTCACAATCGTGGCCTTGATCGGGTCGAGCATGTTGAAGCCGGGCGCCAGCTTGCCGAAGCCGTGCCAGTCGTCCTCGGCGTTGATCATCCAGTCTTCCTGCGATCCGATGCCGTCTTCCGACAAATGCTCCGGACCCCACACCTGGAACCACCAGTCCAGACCCCATTCCTTATCGATTTTGCGCATCGCGCGGCGAAAATCGAGCGCTTCCAGAATGCTTTCTTCAACCAGCGCGGTGCCGCCCGGCGCTTCCATCATGGCGGCGGCCACGTCGCATGACGCGATGATCGAATACTGCGGCGAGGTGGACGTGTGCATCAGATATGCTTCGTTGAACGCATCCTGGTCGAGCTTGACGGTATCGGATTCGCGCACCAGGATTTGCGATGCTTGCGACAGGCCGGCCAGCAGCTTGTGTGTCGACTGCGTCGAAAAAATCATCGACTCTTTGGCACGCGGCCGGTCCTTGCCGATCGCGTGCATGTTTTTGTAGAAATCGTGGAAGGTCGCATGCGGCAGCCACGCTTCATCAAAATGCAGCGTGTCGATTTCGCCGTCCAGCATGTCCTTCAGTGTTTCGACGTTGTATACCACGCCGTCATAGGTCGATTGCGTGATGGTCAGGATGCGCGGCTTCTTGTTTTTTGCTTCGCGCGCGAAAGGATTCGCCTCGATCTTTTTGCGGATGTTTTCGACCTTGAATTCTTCCAGCGGGATCGGGCCGATGATGCCGAGGTGATTGCGGGTCGGCATCAGGAACACCGGGATCGCGCCGGTCATGATGATCGAGTGCAGGATCGACTTGTGGCAATTGCGATCGACCACGACGATATCGCCGGGCGCAACCGTCGAGTGCCATACCATTTTGTTAGAGGTTGATGTGCCGTTGGTGACGAAATAACAGTGGTCAGCGTTGAAGATGCGCGCGGCATTGCGTTCGGATGCCGCGACCGGTCCGGTGTGGTCGAGCAGTTGGCCGAGTTCTTCGACGGCATTGCAGACGTCGGCGCGCAGCATGTTCTCGCCAAAAAACTGGTGAAACATCTGGCCGATGGGGGACTTCAGGAAGGCGACGCCGCCCGAGTGTCCCGGGCAATGCCAGGAATAGGAGCCGTCCTTGGCGTAATGCACCAACGCGCGGAAGAAGGGCGGCGACAGGCCGTCCAGGTAGGATTTCGCTTCGCGGATGATGTGGCGCGCGACGAACTCCGGCGTGTCTTCGAACATGTGGATGAAGCCATGCAGTTCGCGCAAGATGTCGTTCGGAATATGGCGCGAGGTGCGGGTTTCTCCGTACAGGTAAATCGGAATGTCGGCATTCTTGTAGCGGATCTCTTCGACGAAGGCGCGCAGGGATGTGAGGGCGTGGTCGATTTCTTCATTCGAGCCGGCACCGAATTCTTCATCGTCGATCGACAGGATGAAGGCTGAGGCGCGCGATTGCTGTTGCGCGAATTGCGACAGATCGCCGTAGCTGGTCACGCCCAGCACTTCCATGCCCTCCTTTTCCATCGCTTCCGCCAACGCGCGGATGCCGAGGCCGGAAGTGTTTTCGGAACGGAAGTCTTCGTCAATGATGACGATAGGGAAGCGGAATTTCATGAGGTCTCCAATGAGAACAGATTGCTTGGGAGACGCCTGGGCGGGGTAGCTTGCGCGCCGAAATAAAGCGGGATTTTCGCAGATATGGGGACGATATGCGAGAAAACTAATGCCTGTTTTTGGATAATCTGCGATTTTTAAGGTCGTTGGCAGCCTCGAACGGCGTAAGCGCGCCCAATGCAGAGTTGAATGTCAAGCGGCTTGAAAAGTGCGTTGCCTTATTGGTAATGTCGCTTTGCCTCTAACGGCATGGGTATCTATACATCTTTGCAAAGAGCACTGGAAAGCGCCTCCTTCCGCAAGCGGGAGAGGGGGGCATTCATGGCATTGCAAAGATGTGTAGATACTCATGCCCAACGGGCGAGCGAGGCAATGCGCAGTCAGAGATGAAGCCAGGCGAGAACCCCTAGCGCCACGCCTGCGCCGGCGACACCGTACGAGGCATACTGCATCCATTTCTTGCGTGTCAAAAGGGTAATTGCAGCCAATGCAATCGCGATTTGTTCAGCGGTCATCGCTTGTGCCCAGCGGTGATGCAGATGCATCTGCGATTCGGATTTCTTGTCCCAATCGAGCGAAACGGCTTCCAGTTTTTCGGCATCTGCCTTGATGTCCGATTTTTCCTTCTTGTAGCGTTCCACTTCGAGCTTGTATTTTTCGCGGTCGATACCTGGCAAGGTCATTGCGAGTTCAGAGAGGTTCTGCTTGTTGGATTTGGCTTGGTAATAATTCCATTGATTCGATGCTTCGGTTTTCTTGATCGCGGCATTGTTCTTGAACAGCGCGGAATTGTTTTGCGTGTCGCCGGCTTGATAGCCGAAGAGCGCACCTACCGTTGCCAGGATCGCGGTCATTACCGCAATCCTGCTGGAGAAATCGTCACGGCCGTGGGTGGCATGCTCCACTTCGTGATCGTGAGGGCCGTGTACGTGAAAACCGTGTCCTGACATATTTCACTCCCTGATTTGGCAAAAAAAAGCGGCGCGTTGCGGCGCCTTCTAGAGCGGTTTGCGCTCCGATATAAGGTAGGGTGCGCCCCTCGCACCGGTGTTCTTGCGACGGTATTGGTGCGCGGGGCGCACCCTACAGTGATTTTCCCTACAGCGATTTGCAATCCGCTCTAATCTTCTGAATTAGCGTTGTTCTGCAATTTACAACTGTTTATTGCGTTCGTAAGTCACGAATGCGTAATCGAATCCGTTTTGTTCGGAATGATGCTTGTCCCGCGCGACTTCTTTCCATTGTTGCTGATCGATTTCGGGGAAAAAAGTGTCGCAGTCGAAGGTCTTGCCGATTTCCGTCACAATCAGGCGGTCGGCGTGCGGCAGCGCTTCTGCATAGATTTGCGCGCCGCCGATGACGAAGGCTTCCGCGTCGCCCGCGGTACTGGCCGCCGCATTCAGCGACGGCGCTGTTTCGACGCCTTCGTGGCGCCATTCGGCGTTGCGCGTGACCACGATATTGCGACGGTTGGGAAGAGGGCGGCCGATCGAGTCGAAGGTTTTGCGTCCCATGATGATCGGATGGCCGGACGTGGTGCGCTTGAAATACGCAAGGTCTTCCGGTAGACGCCACGGCAAGGTGTTGTTGATGCCGATGCCGCGCAGGCGGTCGGTTGCGACGATGAGGGTGAGGCGGGCTCGCATGGTTGATGCCATTTATCCGTAAGTCACTAGTCCGCAATGGTATTACATTTCAGGGATGCGTCTCAAGGGACTTGCCGCCATTTCCGCATCATTGTTCGAATATATAGGTTCCCGGCGCGTCGGCCAATTTCGGATAGGCGGGATCATCGTCCGACACAGGCGTTTGCATCGGGCCGCATTTGTCGTGCAGCCATGCGGTCCAGTCCTGCCACCAGGAGCCGTGCTGCAGTTTCTGGCGTGCGTGCCACGCTTTGGCATCGTTTTCGCCGGTGGCGTCGCCGACCCAGAAATGGTGGCGCGAATTGCCGTTCGGCGGATTGATGATGCCGAGAATATGGCCTGAGTTGGACAGTGCATAACGCGCGGGGCTTTTGACCAGACTGAGCGTCTTGAAGGTGCCGCGCCACGGCGTGATGTGGTCTTCGGTTGCGCCGACTGCATAGAGCGGTTGCTTCACCAATGCCATGTCGATCGCAATCCCGTCGAGCGCCACGGCATTCTGTTGCATCAGCTTGTTTTTGAGATAAAGCTCGCGCAGGCAGAAGCTGTGCAGCGTGCGCGGCAAGCGCGTGCTGTCGGCGTTCCAGAACAGCACGCTAAATGGCGGCGGCGACTCACCGTACAGATACTTGTGCACGACGTAATGCCAGATCAGGCTGTTGGGCCGCAACATGCGAAACGCCCAACTAATGTGGTCCTTATCGAGATAACCCTTGCTGGTCATGATCGATTCAATCGTGGTCAGGCTCTGTTCATTGATGAAGGCTTCGATTTCCCCGGGGCGGGAAAAATCGATCAGAGATGACAATAATGTCCAATGCGCGACCGGCATATTATGCTGCTTGTGGCTTGATTTTTTATTGAGCCAAGCCATCAGCGTGGCCAATGCCGTGCCGCCGATGCAATAGCCGACCGCATGCACCTGCGGCGCCTTCGTCATCGCACGTGCAACCTCGATTGTGACAAGCACGCCATCCAGCACATATCTTTCATAGGTGCTGTTGGCCAGCGATGCATCCGGATTTTTCCAGCTGATGGTAAAGACTTCAAAGCCTTCCGCCACCAGATGGCGCACCATGCTCATTTTTTCGTCCAGATCAAGGATGTAATATTTA
>Ga0170475_111203168_pt1 | contig 11295 bp, 10 predicted proteins | sample Soicark_Litter_5_FD_111474 | JGI IMG/M metagenome (GOLD analysis project Ga0170475, IMG submission 111474) | Avena fatua rhizosphere microbial communities from Hopland, California, USA. Combined Assembly of 48 SPs | reverse complement strand
TCATGGTCGGGGGACATACGGTCTACGGCATCAAAGGCGGAAACAACACCGCGTATCGAACGGGCTATCAGCTGTCCGGGACGGCCAGCATCACCAAGGGCTCGGCGAACGTGACCTTCTCGATGCCCCAGACGCTCCCGGCGAACACGGTGCTGTTGTTCGTAGCCAACACCAAGGACTGCCCGGACGGCTCGTTCAATAAGAACTGCAACTTCTTCGCGTATTACACCAAGGAGGCGATAAGCGCCGCGACCACAGCGACGCTGACGAAGGCCTACTCGGGCACCAGCAATTCCGCGACGGGCGTCTGGAACGGCAGCACCAAAGGGCCCGCCGTCGGTGACGAGCCTGAGACCGAGTACTCAGTCTTCGACGGCAAGAGTTCCGGTCAATATTGCTGCTTCGACTACGGTAACGCCGAGCTCTCCGGCACTGACGAGGGCGCTGCCACGATGGAGGCGCTCGCGTGGGGAAATATCACGCAGTTCGGACAATCCGGAGGTGGCAATGGCCCGTGGGTGGGGGCGGATCTGGAGGACGGGATCTTCGAAGGATTCGAAAACGGCTCTCAGAAGGTTCCGAGCAATACCTCCGTCACCGGCTTCCCCTATGTCACTGCCATGCTGAAGGGGCTTTCGGCGCCAGATTGCCCGGCCGGCCTCACCAGCTCGGGCTGCTTCGCGCTCAAGGCGGGCAATGCGACGTCGGGCAAGCTCGCGTACAAGTGGAACGCCAACACCAACAACTACGGCGCGCGCCCCAAGACCAGCCAGAACTACAGCCCTCAGAGAAAGCAAGGCGCCATCATCCTCGCCACAGGCGGCGATGGATCCAACAACGGCGTAGGAATTTGGTTCGAAGGCGCAATGACCAAAGGAGCCACCACCGATGCGACCGACGACCTGATTCAGGCCAATATCGTCGCGGCCGGCTACGGACATTGAGGACCGGACTGCGATAGGCGCAGGGACTGGTCCCTGCGCCGCGCCTCCGAGGCGCCAATTCAGTGTTCGAGAACGCGTAGGCCTAACCGGGCCGCGCCGGCCGCCTCGCGGGCGACTACCTTCCACGCCTCGGGCGAGGCGAGCGGGGCTTCTCAACCGTACTTGAACAGGACTTCCCCCTCGACCGGGCGGACGAAGACGTAGTCGGATTCCTCTTCAGGAACGCCCTTGTCGCCATAGCGATCGTCCCGCCATACGAGGCGCCAAGTGGTCGGGCGCCCGTCGTGTCGCGGAAGATCCTCTTGAAAGGCAATGGTGGGCGCCGCGAAGTCGCCGTGTAGATAGTTGAGGCAGCCGTCGAGAGTGCGGCCATCCACATCGCGGCTCGGACCCAATTCGTAGGGAACGCCTTTCGGCGTCATTCCCTTGGCTGGGGGATGGCCGAGCCTCACCGGTTCCCAGATCCCGTAGCAGGGAATCACGTCGCCCGTTGGAACGAGAACCTCCTTCGGAGCCGTAGGAACGATAGGGAGCGCGGGCTGCGCGTTCAGGTGCTTTATGAGGGAGCTCGTCGGGTATTTGAGATAGTGCGACAGTTCGGAAATGGCCGCGGTCTCATCGATCACCCGGTCTTGCAAGACGACGCCGATGTCGGACAGTGCCGCCAGGCAGGCGTGCATTGCCTGCTCGATCGTGGACCAGTCAGGAGAGTCTGATGGGCTAAATCCGTTCCGCCCGGAGTGGTACCCAGAGAACATATCCTCCCACCATTGCACCTGTTGGATTCCATAGCTGAAGTGGCCCGGCACGCCGAGAAAGGCGAAGCAGCTGCGATCGCCATTACTAAGACGTTGCAATGCGACTGCGAAGCCGTCATGGCTTCGCAAGAGGTTGGCAAACCAGCTCGTCGGAATGGTGGGCCGCCCATTGGGTGAGCGCTGCTCGTCTTCGTAGGCCTTGCGTACGGTGTCGACGAAGACCTGGTGGTACGAATAGAGCCGCCGCCAAGCGGTGATTGACGCCGCCTGTTTCAGCCACGCAAAGATGGCTCGTCGCTCATGTTCCGTGGGAATAGGATAGGGCATTGCGGTACTCCTTCCGCGACGATTACTTAGTCAAGGTAGATCTCGGGAGGCGTTCTGTTTGAACGGACCCGATAGTCGGTATCGGGCTGTAACCGTGCACACCGTTCACTTCGGACCAGCCAGTGGTACGAAGCTCCCACCGTACACCACCGATCTCCAGCACTTCGTGGCCTGTCTTCTCTGCCCGGAGGCCGGCCTCGCTGAGCGTTTCCGCAACTTCTTTAGGGAGCTTCAGCATGGCCTGTTTGTTCCCCCCTTGGAGAAACTGGGAAGCTAGGGTTTTTCCGGACTGCTCGGCGATCACGCCCGTACACGCGGGAAGTGAGTGCCCTGGTAAGACCGTGCCAATGACGATCAACCCATTGTGGTTCCACTCGTCAATCACCGCGGATTGGCGGCGCCACTCCCAGGCAGTCTCGGGAACAGCGTTGAGACCCCAGAACGAATTTCCGCCAGGGGGCCCGCTTGCGTAGCTTCGGCCTACGTCTATCCCGTGCGTAGCTCCCTCTGGCCCGAACACCCTGAAGATGCGTTCGCCAGGTTGGAGCTCTCGGCTTACGATCTTGCCCGCATAGGTCGCAACGTGTGGATAGATGACGTCACCATTTGGCAATGAGTTGACCTTGTCGCGCAGATCCGGAAATCCGGGCTCATGCACGTAGACCTTCTCGAGGTCTTCGGCGCGGTCGCTGTTCTTCGCCCATCCTCCTCTTGCTGTACGTTTCGCTGCCCCGCCTTCGAGAAGAATCAACTCTTCGGTGCGATGGATTTGTCTGGCGCCCGCCTCCGCGAGGTGCGCGGCAGTCCGACTCGTGGTCTCACCGCCCGAGCGGATGTATTGCTGAACCTCGCGCAGGAACTCGTCGATCTCCTTGATCCCATCCTTGAGCCGCTGAGGAGCCGCGTCCTTCAGCCATTGAAGACCGGCCTGCACACGGTCGATGGCCTCGACGAAATGATCAGGAACCCATGCCCCGACGCGTGCCTTGATCTTCGCCAAGACCTCGGAGAGTCTGCGCACCCATTCGTCCAGGTACTTGAGGAGGGCCTCTTGGTGCTCGGCGAAGTTGAGCTTCTGGAGAAACTTCTCGGCATTGCCAACCCCGACGTGGTTGAGAAGCGCGACCATGTCCTTGGCTGCCTCCGTCAGACGGGCGGCCCGTTCGGCACCGGCGGCCAGATGCGCAACTTCGCCCATGGCCTTGAGTGCGAGGCGGCCTATGCCCTTGAACACGCCACCTAGCACCGGTATCAGCGCCAGCAGCATGATGACGAGGAGCATCCACTGAAGCTTCTCCTCGCGCTTGCGTGGGTCCTTGGCTAGACCGATGACGATGGCGATAAGGTCGCGAAGGGCTGTGAGGTCACCGAGGCCCGGAGCCATGCCAATGGCTGCGTCGACGATGATCTGCGACGCGGTGGCCTTTTCGTTGAAGGCGCCTTTGGCGGTTCCCCAGATCCAGTCCTTAACTTCGAGCGCGACCGCCTCGAGCGCCTCTAGTGATATTTCGCCGCTTGCCCCGGCTTCCTTTGGATCACTCATGCTCGTCCAAATCGGCTCTGCACGAGGGCGTCAATCTCTGCATCGCTCAGGCTCGCCCGATACTTCGGATTCGGGATCTGCTTGCGTGCTGTCCACGGGCGAGCATCGGGACCGTACTGAACCTGAATCGGTCGAGCCGACATCTCGATCCGCGCCTTCCCCGTGCCATCGAGGGTTCCTTCGATCTCGGATCCATCTTCGAAAAGCACCTTGAAGGAAGCCCCGACAACTGGGCTGTCGTCGTGATAGCGATGATCGAGCTCGAGGAAGCGCCGAGCTTCAGCCACCTCGCTGGGTGCCGATGCGGTCGGAAGCTCTTCGAGGGGCGCGAACGAGACGACCCACTTCGGGCGAGGCAACCGGTGAATGTGCAGGAGCCCGAGGGCGTGGGCGTCACGGAGGCTCTGCAGCGCCCCCGCAAACCATTCTCGCGACAGGGCGAGGCCGTATGAGGCAAAGGGCGAAACGGCCTGTTCGACCTCGTGGACGACCCGGATCATCTCGTCGACACTGCCAGGAGAACACGAGTCTCGAACCGTCGTCTCAGCGGCGAACCATGAAAGGGCCTCTGAGCCCGGAAATTCTTCACGGGCCGGCGAACGCCCCACCACGAAGAGGATCGTGTCACCAAACCGGCCAGGGACACGCCAATGACGGTCCACTAGGGACGGGCCTCTCGCAGCGAACAGCCGCCCCAACGTTGAATTTCTTGCGGAGAACCGTAGACGTCAGCCACGGGCATGTATCGGTGTCGGCCCGATTGGGTTGCGCATTTCTTGTGAGTCAACCTCATGGTCTAGTCCAGGTGGGATTTGGCGAAACCTATCTCGAATCCCCGCTGGCTCGCCATTTTCGACGTGCGACCGCGAGGCGACAGCGAAGCGATCACCTTTGAACGGCAGTTGAACGGCAGCAATTCCGCAACTTCCAGCCGACGTTGCCGAAGAGACGAACATGCCCACGCGTTCCCCTCCCGTCGACTTGCCGGAGCACGAAGGCGCCCCTGCGATCGTTCCCACTGGATTGGGCTACACTGCAGCCCGGTCATGGGGACACATTCTTGGAAACGGGTGATGCCATGGAGCTCTCGGGCATGGTGGCTGGTCGCTGCGGTGACGTTTGCGCTGGCCGGTCAGGCGGGCAGCGTCGGGGCCGAGACGCAGGACGCGCTCATCAAGCACGGCATCGACCTTCGACTCGCCGGTGACGATGAGGGCGCCTTTCGAGACTTTCAGAAGGCGTTGGAGATCTCTCGCACGCCCAAGGCTGTTGCCCAGGTGGGACTGGCCGAGCAGGCCCTCGGGCGCTGGGAGGACGCCGATGTTCATGTGGCGGAAGCCTTGCGCGCGAACAACGACCCCTGGGTGACTAGGAATCGCAAGACCCTGGAGGATGCGATGGGCGTCATCAAGCAGCATGTGGCGCGCGTCGAGGTGGTGGCCGAGCCGGCAGGCGCCTAGATTTTGGTGAATGGCCGGAAGGTCGGCAAAACCCCGTTGCCCTCCGCGATTCGAGTCAGTGCTGGTGAGGTCGCCGTCGAAGCACGGGCAGCCGGATACGTGACGACCTACCACACGGTTCACCTCGTGGGAGGGCAATACCAAACCGTCGTCCTCCACATGGAGCAAGAAGGCGGCACCGAAGCGAGCAAGAATGGTGCGAGCAAGAATGGTGCAGGCAAGGCAATCGAGTCGCCCGCGTCCGCTGCGAACACCGGGCCATCCAGCGCGAGGGTCGTGGCGAAATGGAGCGCGCTCGGGCTGGGCGGCGCAGGGCTCGTGACGGGAGTTGCTGCTACCCTGATTTACCGCAGTCGAGTGTCCGACTTCGACAAGGCCGCGAACATGAACTGCGCCGACAACGGCGGTACCGCCGTCTACAAGGACACCGGAAAAACCGCGTCAGAGTGCCAGGGCGCGCTCGACGGCTACAAGCATGCACGGACCTGGCAGATAGTCGGCTTCGCTGCGGCTGGCGTGTTCACCGCAACCTGGGCGGTACTAGCGCTCACGGAATCCAATTCGATCCCCCAAACGGCGCTGGGTTCAACGTCGCGTGCCACTCGGTGGGCTACTTGCCTGCCTGCCCTGGGCGTCACGCAATTGAGCTGCGCCTTCACCTTCTAGCGACACGTTTTTCCTGTCGGCGGACTCGACTCAACTCCACCTCCGAGGACCTCATGAACGCATTCTTCCGCAAGGCCTTCCTCCCGTGCTCCACGTCCGTTGCGCTGCTCCTCATCCTGGCGGGTGCGGGCTGCTCAGGCGGGCGGCAGTACCACCCCAGTGACGCCAGCGTGCCCGACGCCGTGGGGGACCGCCCCTCCAGCACAGGTGGAGCGCGCTCTGGTGGGGCAGGTGGCAGCGGAGGAGGGGCGGGGCTTTCGGGCGGAGCGGGCGGGAAAGCCGGAGCTGGCGGAGGCGGCGGAGGAACCGGCGCGTCGTTGACCGGCGGCCTCGGGGGCCCAACCGGCGGCAGCACCACGACCGGAGGCGAGGGCGGAGGTCCAGCCACCAAAATCGCCACGGGGCTCGAGTGCAAGAGTGACGGCGAATGCGACAGCGGTCACTGTGCTTCCGGCGTCTGTTGCAAGGACGCGTGCACGGGGTCGTGCATGGCTTGTACGAACGCGCTGACGGTCTCTCTTGCTGACGGCACGTGCGGGCCCGTGGGATCAGGGGTCAAGGACCCGAACGGCAGTTGTGCGGCCGACGCCACGACCTGTGGCAAGACAGGGTTCTGCGATGGGAAGGGTCAGTGCGAGCTGCGGGGAAGCACGACCTCGTGCGGGACGGCCTCGTGCGGAGGAGGCTCCTACACGCCAGCCGCTCATTGCGACGGCAAGGGCGTCTGCGGTGCCGTGACGCCGCAGGATTGCAAGGGCTTCACGTGCTCCGCCGCCGGAGGATGCGCCATCACCTGCAGCGCCGACACCGAGTGCACCGGCGGCTACTGTGCTGCCCTGGCGTCAGGCGCCACGAGCCGCAATTGCGCCCCGAAGAAGGGCGACGGCGTTGCGTGCAGTGGCGACAACCAATGCACCAACGGGCACTGCGTATCGGGGATCTGCTGCCAGAGCGCGTGCACGACCAAGTGCTACGCGTGCAGCAAGGCGGCCACCGGCCAGGACGATGGCCTGTGCAAACCCGTATCGGCCGGTGGCGCCTCCCAGGGGATGTGCACCACCTCGGGTGGGGAATGCGGCCAGGACGGAAGCTGCGACGGCAACGGCGGCTGTCGCCTCGCCAAGCAAGGTACGAGCTGCGGCACCAAGGCCGCAGCGTGTACCGCGGGCAATATGTCGTCTGCCGCACCCGTTTGCAACGGCGCCGGCACCTGCGCCTCACCGAGCAGCCAGGCCTGCGGAGGCTTCACTTGCAACACCGCGACGGGAACCTGCAAGCAAGCACCCTGCTCCGGCGACGGCGACTGCGTCGCGGGCAACTACTGCAATGGCGCATCATGCGTTCCAAAGAAAAGCCCTGGCGGGGGATGCGGAGCCCAACACGAATGTGCCAATGGCACGTGCTCGGCTGACGGACACTGTTGCGACACGGCTTGTACTGGTAGCTGTCTCTCTTGCAGCAGCGGAACTTGTGCAGCGAAGAGTGGGAATCCCGATACCAACCATGCGTGCAACAGCGCCTGCGTGGATCTGACGAGCGACCCGAAGAACTGTGGAATGTGCGGCAAAGCGTGCTCTGGTGGGACCCACTGCTCAAGTAGCCAATGCATTTGTGACAACAGCGATACATCCTGCGGCACGGGGGGGGCTTGCACCAACTGCGCTCAGACTGGAAAGATGTGCCAGTCCGGTCAGTGCCAGTGCCCTTCCACCAAACCGCTGATATGCAATAACACCTGCACCGCCAGTGACAGCAGCAACTGCGGATCCTGTGGAAAGTCTTGCGGGGTGGGCGGCAGTTGCGTCTCAGGCTCGTGCTGCAGCAAGGAAAGCAGCAACAACCAATTGACCAATGCCGGCTTTGACACTTCCCTCACCGGCTGGGCGGTCTATGGCAGTGGCGTCGTGACACAATGGGCGCGCAATGACGCAGATGGCTGTCCCAACTCGGGTTCCGCTCTTCTCACCGGTGCGGACATCCTGTACCAGTGCATTCCGGCAACCGCGGGCCTCCTCTACTCCATTGGCGTCCACTACAAGGGAGATCTCCAAGCTGCGCCATCTTTCAATGTGATGTTCGTGAGCGATTGCAGCACAGCAAACCCATTTTCGCCTCCCCTCGACATACAAAAGGTGGATTTGCCCGCCAGCGCGAATTGGACTGCGTCTGGCAATAGCTCGTTCACCGCTCCGTCCGGCACGTCGGGCCTTCTCCTGGTCTTCTATGCTGGTGGAAACGTTTCAGAGACGACGTCGTACGATCAGCCCTATGTCACCAACGGCTTCACTGGGAGCTTCTAACTCCACAGGCGCCTGCGGTCGCAGCTGCTTCTCGCTCATGGCGCCCAGCGCATCATCGTCCCGACGGAAGGAGATTGTTCCCACACCGGCGTTGGAACTTGGTCGAAGACTCCATGAAAATGGGCGCCACCTCCGACGCCGGGGAGGCCAAGACCCTCGCGGGCGGCTACGGCCAATGGGGCTCGGGCAGCTCCTTGAAGGCGGCGCGAACACCTTCGCTCCACTTCCTGCTGAGCGCGCCGAAGTAGGGATCGTCTTGTTCGAATCGGCGGCGCTTTCTGACCACCAGGGCGTCGCGCTCGTAGGAGAGCAGATCGATGGGCATGCCGACTGACAAGTTGCTGCGCATGGTGGAATCAAAGGAGACCAGCACGCACTTGGCCGCGTCGCTCAGGCTCGTGGACGGCGTGATCACGCGGTCGATGATGGGCTTGCCGTACTTGGCCTCGCCGGTCTGAAAGAACGGTGTATCGGCGCTGGCTTCGATGAAATTGCCTTCCGCATAGATGCGGAACAGCCGCATGCGTTCACCGCTGATCTGGCCACCGAGAATAAAAGACGCGTTGAAGGCGAGATCGTTCTTCTCCAGATATGGTTTGTCGCGGTCCTCGATCGCGCGCATCGCGTCCGAGACGACGCGGGCCACGTCGAACATCGTCCGCGCGCTACGGATGCTCGACGGCCCCTTTTCGCCAAGGGACTCGGCAGCGGATTCGGCGTCGGCCTGCTGGGTGAGCACGCTTATCACCGCCTGTGTTCCCGCGAGGCTTCCCGAGCTGAGCAACACCAGCACGCGTTCACCCGGCTGCTCGAAGACGGTCATCTTGCAGAACGAGGCGAAATTATCGACGCCGGCGTGGGTGCGAGAGTCCGAGCCCAAGACGAGGCCGTCCTCCAGCAGAACGCCAATACAGTAGGTCATACCGGCACGGTACTCTTCAAACGACCGCCGCGCGAGGAAGGCTCAGGGAAGAGCTCACGCCACGACTTCGTCGGTCCAGACCCGAAAGCTCCGCAGGGTGTTGGGGCCAAAGGTGGTCGTGATGGCGACGTCAGCGGCGTCGCGGCCGCGCGCGATGAGGACACGTCCGGTGCGCGGGACGTTGTTGCGTGGATCGAACGTGTGCCATTCGTTCCCCAGATAGGCCTCGAACCATCCCGCGAAGTCCATGGGCGCCGGGTCCTTCGGAATGCCGATGTCCCCCAGATAGCCCGTACAGTAGCGCGCCGGAATGTTCATGCAGCGGCAGAGCGTGATGGCCAAATGGGCGAAGTCGCGGCAGACGCCCCTGCGCTCATTGAAGGCCTCCCAGGCGGTCTTGGTGGGGCTGGCGAACTGGTATCCGAACGTGATGTGCTGGTGCACGAAGTCGCAGATCGCCTGCACCCGCCCCCACCCGAGCGGGGCATTCGAGAACCGGCTCCAGGCAAACTCGGACATCTTGTCGGTTTCGCAATAGCGACTCCCCAATAGGAAGACCAGCGTCTCTTCTGGCAGCTGCTGGACGAGGTGCTGACCGGCGGACGGCTTGGCCGTTTCCCGCAGGCCACTGTCGTTGATGATCGCGTCACTGGTCACTCGAAAATGCCCCGCTGGGGCCACCAGGCGCGTACACCAGTTTCCAAATCCATCCCGGTAGGCAGCCGTCGAGACCGCCGGCGTCGTCATCATGTAGTCCGGTCGCACCAGATCGGAAACGCGGGTTTGGTGCACGTTCAGGGTCAAGATCATCGGCGTGGGTTGGGGAAAGTCGTAATTGAGCTCATAACCAATGCGAATCTGCATTTTGTTCTCATTCTGTCGGCAACATGACGGGTGACTTCAATGATCGCGCCTTTGAGGCACATTGTGTGCCGACAAGCGCTTTCAAGGAAGCATGCCCGAAAATCGCAATTCCGCCCCTCTATTGACGCAGATCGAGCGCCCCCGGTGTCCCTCGGGCCAGATATCGTGCGCGCCGGCCCCTCTGGAGGATCACCTGCCGGCCGTGCAGGAATCCGACCGGCGGTGCACCTTGCGATCTGGTTCTGGGATGGGAGCGAAGGCCAGGCGAGCGTCAATAGCTCCCGTAGCGGGTCTCGTTGGGTCCGCTATTCAAGATCAGGATCAGATGGTTCGAGGCGTCCGCTCCCAGCACGACGTCGCTGGACATGGCCGCCGCACCGTTGTCCGTCTTGAGAATGACGTGTCCCTGGCAGTACGTGATTGACCCCGTGGCTGACGGTGTCGACAGCGGCTGCTTTTCCGGAGTCAATGCGACGAAGTTGAACTTGTCGTCGTGCGAGATGGTGAGGCCCGACTGCGGCAGGCAAAAGAGAGGGTGCGTGCCCTCGCAGATCTGCCATGTGCGCGACATCAACGTGCGAAGCTCGGGGACGCTGGATGGCGTGACAATCGAGGTGGGAGTGCTGCAGGTGGGAAGAAGTTGGGTCGGCGGATTGGGATTGCCCGAGCCACCAAGCGACGTGAAGACGAGAGACGCCGGCGCGCAGCTGCCTGCGAAACCACCTGACACCGTGTCTGTACAGGTATTGAAGGGCCGGCCGCCCGTGCCCATGACTCCGCCGGTTGTGTCACCGCCGGTTCCCATGCCCCCGGTCCCGATCCCGCCTGTGCCAATTCCGCCTGTCTCGCTACCGCCGGTCCCGATTCCGCCGGTCCCGCCCGTCCCGGTCCCCCCTGTAGAAGCGCCCCCCGAGTTGGAGGGGAGGTCGGGGCCGCCGTCGCCCGTGCCAATCACGGTCGTGGCCGTGCATTGCAGGGCGCTCGCGACGAGCAGCATGAGACCAACCTTCGCGGCAAGCGAGGAAAGTGCGCTGCGAAAACCCACCGTAAATGTCGTCATGTCCGAACCTCCACAGCCGCCTCGTGTCGTCAGAGGCTCGTCCATTACACCCGTTGCGACGATCCGAACGTCTTCAGGGCGCCGTCGTGCGCTCGCTCGCCTGGCAAGAGCTTCGGACGCGCACGACGCGCGCTTCTTGCGCAGGCGTCATGGGAGCTCCGAGCGCCATCAGATCCGCGAGCGCCTCAGGGCAGTGACCATGGAGGCTACGCAGCTCCGCGCGCGCGATCCGCAAGAGCGGCGACGCGTGAACCTCCTCGGAGGGCAATGCCTCGAGACGCACCCACGCCTCCCGCTGCCGCCCGCTCACCATGACGCAAACCGCCGCAGGCCGCAGGTCCCCGGGATGAATGAGAGGATTCTTGGCCCCCAGAAGCAGACGCCCGCATAGTGAATCATAAGAAAGGGTACAGGTCTATCACCCAAGGTGCGTCACACTACATGAGGGTGC
>Ga0170475_119290972_pt1 | contig 11298 bp, 8 predicted proteins | sample Soicark_Litter_5_FD_111474 | JGI IMG/M metagenome (GOLD analysis project Ga0170475, IMG submission 111474) | Avena fatua rhizosphere microbial communities from Hopland, California, USA. Combined Assembly of 48 SPs | reverse complement strand
TTCGCCTTACTACGTAAATTGGCTTCGTCTTAAGCGTCGTCAGCGACAGCGAGAAATTTTACTTAGGAAATGGCGTAAGGCGTGTAGACTAGCTGATCGTTCCGGTCAGCGTAGGCCTCGTCGTGGTCGTATTCCGGCTGAGGCTATTACGCCTATTTGGCGCAATTATCGCGGCAGCCGTATGCCTCGCTGGGTTTACGAAATTCGTTTGCGTCAACGCACAAAGGCATATCGGCGATTTTTTTTCCGCTATCGATTGTTGTTAAGGGATTCCAAATCTGCTGTTTATGTCGCTAATCCTAAACGTTTTTTTCAATCTCATTATGCTAAAGCTTTTTTTATTTATTTTAGAAGTCAATCTAGGTGGTTAAATTTTTTTTGTTCATTTAGGTTTTCTACTTGTTCTTTACGACAAATGATTGGTGGTTGGAGGGCCTTTTTTCCTATTGTTTATTATTCTCCTTGGCGATCGATTTGGGCTAATTTATTTCTTAATTTTAATTCTTCTCATAGTTTTGTTCCGGACTTGCGTTATTTATTTTATGATAAAACGCTTTACCCTTTTCATGATTATCTTCGTGCTCGTTGTATCCCTTATAACTTTGACGCTAAGGCTTTTGCAAGGTATTACCCCTTGGGTAATATAAAATTTTCGCCTGCTTTGGTTTCTGCTTCTAAGTCTTCGGCGGAAAAATCCTCCATTTTACCTTTGCTGAAGAACTCTTCATCTAGGATTGCGGATACTGGCTTATCGGATGTATCTCATTTTTTGCAAGGTCGATTACCTTTAATTAGTTGGCCTTTTTCTGAAAATCGAGCTCTAGTTCAACAGTTGCCGTCGTTCTTTTTTCGTGTTGCAGACGCTCCCCTTACCTCCGCCCTTAATTTTGGTTTTTTAGACCTTAAAAAATTGTCTTCTACCTTTAATTCGCTTATTTTTCAGCCTTATCCTTTTTTTTTACGTTTGTCTTCTGCTCGGCAGTTTCTTTATAAATACCTTATATCTAAATTTTCTGGTTTTAAGTTACTAGCTACTTTAGGACGATTTCGTCCGATTGTAAATACTTTTATATTTTTAGTTTTATTTTCTCAATTGCAGGGTGCTCTGCTTTACCTTAGAATACCGCCAATTTGGATGCTTTTGGAGACTATTTCGTACTTGGGGGGCTGGGGATTTAAGGAGGGTGACGCTCAGGGCCTTCGTCCATTATTTTGGGTTCTTTTTAAGCCGTCTATAGCTTTTTCTAATCCGTTTCATAAAACTGTATCTGCTTGGGCTCGTTGGTTAGCGTATTATCGCCAGTTGGGGTATTCGCGGTTTAGAGGCGCAATGTTTTTGTTGCGGGCAAAAAAAACCTTATCCTCTTTCTCATACTTGGATGAGTCTCCAAGGTCCCTTTGATTATCCACTTTATCGATATTTTTATTATCCCTTAAATTTTGGTGGTATGAAATTTAGGAAAAAATATGGCCTTTTGCCTTTAGGGTTTTTTCCATCTTTTGCTTCGTTTCGTCGGTTTCAAGCTATTTTGACCAGTTTTGTTACGGTTACTAATGCGACCTTTTTCCGTTCTCGAAAAAGGTTTAATTACGTTTCTAGTTTGAATCATACAACGCCTTACTTGGGGGTTAAAACATTTTTGCCTGATTCTAGGTTAGTTCATAATATTAAGTTCTCATCTTTAATAGATCCTGCCCGTATTTTATGTCACGGTTCGCCCTTTTCCTTTTTTCGATTTAAATTTGCTGAGTACGCACCTGTTGTTTTTTATCCGAGGGAAGCGTTTAATTTTTTTTACTTTGCCCGTTCGCCTAGTAGTAGAACGCGTTACCTGACTAAGAAATCAAAATTTTATCCTTGGCCTTTACCTAGGTTACATAAATATAAAAATTAGGATTTTTTATGGACAAGGTACTACTTTATTTTTTTAATAAAAATTTGCTAATTATTAGCTTGATTAATAGAGGGGTTTTTGGTCTTTTTTTTCTTTTGGTTTTGCATAGATTTTTTTTTGATTTTAATCCTTTTAGCTTTATATTCAAAGTAGATTATTTAATTTATTAATGACTGCCCAAATTGTTTCTAAGCAGGATGTATGTCGTTTTTACAAAGAGGATTTTTGGGGTGAGCTTAGTCGGCGTTACCGAGTGCAATCTCGATTAGCTTATTTTCTATTTGGTCGGCCTCGTTATAGACAGTTTCGAACTAGTCGTTTTGAGGTTTTGCGCTTGGATACCCGCCGTTACCAGCGCCGCCGCCGCCTTACTCGTAGCCAAATTAGGTTTTTAAATATGGAGAAAGCTCGTTTATATTTTTTGGATTTGGGTTACCATGCACTTCGTCATATGCTTATGGTGCATAGGAAAAGTGGTAGACATCCTGGTGGACGGTGGTCTGATCGCTTTGTTACGTTTAGGGATCAATTAACTTTACGTTTTGACCATTTAGTTTTTTTGTCAGGCTTGGCCCAATCCTTGGGCCAAGCACGTCGTTTTATTGAAAAAGGGTTTTTTAAAATTAATAATGCATATTTAGTCCAACATTGGCATTCTGTGCCTTTACCAGGAGATGAGATTACTGTCCGCCGTCCGGTGTTTAAATTTATGTTACGTCATTTGCGCCGTCAGCGGTATCATCGCCGCCGTAATATTTTTGTTCATTATGGCCAACGTAGATTCCACTATCTTTGGTCTCGTTATCGACGACGGTGGCGTTCTCTTCGGCCTCGTCGTCTTATTCGCCGTGGAGTATTTCGAGTTCTTAACGTTAGACGAGCCTATAGGCGTTTTTTGAGAACTAAGTCGGCGCGCCGTCATTATCTTAGTGGTGCTGCACGTTGGCGTAAGGTTCGAGCACCTCACTCTGTTGCTCTTGAAGCTTTTATGGGACCTAGTCTTTCGCGTATTCTTACTAGAGTTTTGCGTGGTACGAGGTTACTTCCGCGACCTGCCGATCGTCTTGCTTACCAAGGCTATACAAACCGTTTTGCTTTGACGAGGTTTATTCTTAATTCTATTCGGCATAGGCTAATTACTATAACCCGAAATGCTAAGTTTTTTCGTCATGGGTCATTTCGGCTTGGGACGGTTTTAAGTAAATTTTTTCGTCGCCGACTTAAATTTGGCGCTAGTTTACCTTCTTACCTAAAATCTATTGATTCTCAATTAGGGTTGTTAGAATCGAGTGTTGAGCAATTGACCAGTTGGTGTGACTCTTTTCGCACGGGCTTTACCTCTAGTCGCTTAGGGCAAGTTCGACGTTTACTGTGGGTCCACCGTCAGCGTCGTCGAAGTCGACTTTTTCTGGCTAGTCAGGTTCGGTTTGTATCGAAGGCTAAGCCGGAAAATCCTTTACCGGTAACTAAACTTACGAGACGTTGGAAGAGACGTTTGGGGTACTTAGATAATTTGGCTCGATTTCGTTTTTTGCGTTCGATTAATAAGTTGGCTCCGATTACCCCTTCGGTTAGAAGAAAAGGTATGTTACCACCACGCACCCTTCATGCTCGCTTCTATCCCGGTTCTTGGCCTAATAGGCCTGGCTATCGGCCTAGGAATAATACTAAAGGGGCTACCTTTTCCGTTGATGTAGGACTTGCTCCGTCCGAACCTGTTTTATCCGCTTTAACCCGTTTAAAGGTTAATTTTTTTCGATCTACTACTAAAAAAGTTGGTATTTCATTGGTTTCTAAGAGTAATCTTGACTTAGCCCGCATTGCGTGGTTAGGCCAGCCCGCTTCTCTTATAACTGGGCGACCACTTTACATATCGAAACAACGGAACTTTCTTAATTCTTCTTTTCGTTCTCGTTTACCACGGGGTTTTGGTTATGACGTTTTCGGTAAGGATGAGGTGCCCCATTTGTCTGATAAAAAGTCTAAACCTAGTACTCCTGCTAAGTTCGCCCCTGGACATTCGACTTCGTTTATTCCTAAGGGTGGCAGTAAATCGTCTCCGTCTGTTGCTAAGGCTTCTTCTAAATGGAAGGCTAAGCGTCCTCTTTCTCCTCGTTTGGCTAATTGGTTTCGCGTTCTACCGGTACCAAAATCTCGTTTATTTATTCGCTCCCGTTTAGACAATGCACTTCTGCAATCCCAATTTTCTATTATTAACCATTCGGCCAATCGGTCGGACGCTGTTTTAGGTTTGGCTCTTACTGTTTTGCACCGTTTACAGCGTTTTGAAAAATCTTTGGTTTCAGAATTTTCTGATAAAAACGTTCCTTCGTCGAATGAGGCCTATCCACCGGTTTCTCCTACTGAATTACCTGATTTTCACTTAGATGGGGATTTGATAAATGCTATAGTGCAGTCTCGGTCTAATCAATTTCGATCATCTTTTAAGGATATTCCGTTGATAGTTAGACGGCGTCCTAGGCCTTTAAACCGAACTGTTTTTAAATTACAACGTAGGGCTCGCCGGCGGCGTCTTAATACTTTGGCCTTACGGCGCTTTCCCCGTTTTTTGGTTTCTTACGGGTTACTTCGTTTTTTCTATTTAGGTAACCGCCAACGGCGCCGCCGCAGGGAATGGTCTAGTTACTATTTTCCCTGTAAATTTAATTTACGGTCGTTTATTACTTTCTACGGCGGTAGACGTAAATTAAAGCCTATCGATAGGGATCTTGATGTCTACGTAAGTGCTCCACGTCGGCCCTTTAATCGCTTTTACGAAGAAAAAAAACCTGTTTTGACTCGGGGTAATAAAACTTAATTTTTTTATTGTTGCATCAATACCGATTGAATACTAAAAAATAAGGATTTAAAGCTTTAGTGGTTGTTTTGTCTCTATAATTAGATACTATTTCGTTTAAAGAATGCGATTGGTTAAGAAAAATTCTCTGCTTTCTATGTTGTATGGAACTGGTTTTGTTTATCCATCACCTGCCAACTTGTCCTATTTTTGGAATTTCGGCGTGTATGCGCTCGCCTGTTTATTTATTCAGATCTTAACTGGTATTTTATTAGCAATGCATTATACCCCAGACGTTGGTTTGGCTTTTCTTAGTGTTGAACATATAATGCGTGATGTTAATAATGGTTGGCTTTTACGTTATGTGCATGCAAATGGTGCATCAATGTTTTTTATTGTTGTTTACATTCATACCTTTCGTGGTATTTATTTTACTTCTTATGTGTTTCCACGTCAGTTATTGTGGATTGTCGGTGTGGCCATATTACTTCTTATGATTGCTACGGCCTTTATGGGTTATGTGCTACCATGGGGCCAAATGAGTTTTTGGGGCGCAACGGTAATAACTAACTTGTTTTCGGCTATCCCTTACGTTGGTAAGGATATTGTTCTCTGGCTCTGGGGTGGTTATTCGATAGATAATGCTACGTTAACCCGTTTTTTTAGTCTTCATTATTTTCTTCCTTTTGTTATTGTTGGTTTAGTAGGCATACATATGCTTCTTTTGCATGATGATGGGTCAAATAATCCTCTGGGTTTTTCATTTAAAGGCATTGACCATGTTCCATTCATTCCACATTTTGCCATAAAAGATGTTTTTGGTACAATATTATTTTTTATCTTTTTTGCTACTTTTGTATTTTTCTTTCCCAATTTATTAGGTCATCCTGACAATTACATACCAGCTAATCCCATGGTTACCCCGCCGCATATTGTTCCCGAATGGTATTTTCTTCCCCTTTATGCTATATTGCGGTCTATTCCCGATAAACTTGCTGGCGTTTTAGCATTGGCTGCTGCCATCGCCATACTCTTTATTATCCCCTTTATTAGTGAAGCCAAAATTCGTAGCATGGATTTCCGCCCACTTTCACGTTTTTTCTTTTGGTTTTTTGTGCGGATTGTTTTATTTTGGGTTGGATTGGTAGTAAGCCAGTGGAATTTCCTTTCATAGGGATTGGTCAGGCGGCGACTATTTTCTATTTTTTTTATTTTCTTGTCCTTCAGCCTAGGCTTTTACTCATTGAAAATAGATTTTGGTCTCGGTACCGTCGTTCCTACGGCTTTTAATACTTTCTAATTAATTAATTTGCTGCTATGAGAGAATTTGGTTCTTTACAATTTGGGGAGAGTCTTGATGTATTGGAGGGGCGTATTCATGTTGAAGCTTTAGTATTTTTTCGAGCCTATACCCACTATGCTATAAAAAGGGCGTTTTTCTTTTCAATTCTCCGCTGTGATCATTTTTTTAATGTGGCCTTTAAAATTAAGGGCTTACGCGAAGCTATTGCTTATAGATGGGGCAATGGTATAAATTATACCTATCCATTGGTTTCAACTCTTTTTAGTTTATTTCATAAAGAAATTTTTCGCCACCCTTTTGTTAGAAACCTAAAGCTCCGTCCAGATCGTTTTTCTTTAGTTAGTAAAGGCTCTATTTTTTATAATAATAATAGTTGGTCTTCAACTACGGCGGGTGCCTATTTGTCAGGTCGTCCTGAAGTACTTTTTATCTGGAAATAAAATCCATTTGCGATTACTTTCTTCCTAAATGTTTTTTGCTTTAAAAAATTTTGGTTTCTTTTTTCGAAACTACGCTGTTTAGATGTTGTAGGAGAAGTTAAAGAAAAATTTTATTTTAATTACATTTTTGTGATCGATGTATTTTATTAGTGCGGACCGACCTGTTTGTTATAAGTTTTGTCAGCTGGCGCGCCACCCCCTCCTTTTCTCCTTTTGCCCTTTCCGGTATCTGTGGAGTTGATGACAACTTCACAATTGGGGGCTGCAGGTTGGGGGAGGCCCTCACTAAGGTACACGGCTCGCGTCCGTGAAGATTTATCCTCCGTCGTAGAGCGGTATGCCGGAGCAAACCGTAGCTGGTTTGTGGACGACCGGCTTGGCTTTGTCGCGTCTGTTGGCGATGGTATTGCCCGAGTTTATGGTATGGAAAATGTTAAGGCCGGTGCCACCGTTGTTTTTGTTGGTACTAATCTAAAAGGTTTAGCCTTGAATTTGGAAAATAACGTCACTGGTGTTGTTATTTTTGGTGACGAACATCTTATTGCTGAAAATGACTGGGTTGTTTCTACCAATGAAATTCTTTCGATTTCCGTTGGAATGGGCTTATTGGGTCGCGTTGTAGATGCTCTTGGTACTCCCATCGACGGAAAGGCAGCCTACACCTCCACTCTTCGTTATAAAATTGAACGTCCCGCTCCCGGTATTATTGCTCGCGAATCGGTTTCTGAGCCTTTGCAAACTGGTATTAAGGCTATTGATAGCCTTGTTCCCATTGGTCGTGGCCAACGTGAGCTTATTATTGGTGACCGCCAAACCGGTAAAACCGCGATTGCTGTTGATACAATTATTAACCAAGGCCGTTTTAATAATGTTGCTCTTACTACTCGTTTGCGCAATTTTTTTTCTTATACTCAACTGGAACTACCGTCAACCCTTCGTATTTTGAATCGGTTTGCTTCCTCTGTGGACGAAGTTTATGGTTGCATTCGTGAAGTTGAAATTGCGCTATTTGAAGGCTACTTTGGAGAAATATTTGCTCAACCGGCTTCTTTGATTTTGGGTTCTGATACTCAACAGTCAGAGAAGGAAATTGAAGGCTATCGAGCTTCTTCAGCCCGATATCGTTTTCTTTTTGTCGCCTATAATTTCTACCTCCACAATTTTCGTGTTTTGGCCAATTTAAGCCAGAATGCGGTTTCTTTTAATGATGCTGAAACCTCTGCTGAAAATGATGAGGACCTTGATGTAGATTCCCTTTCTTTTGGGTCTTCAAACTTCTTTTTGGACCTAAATTATGTTCGTAAAATCAGTCAAATTTATGACGCCTACAAGCGAATGTGTTATTGTGTTTACGTTGCTGTGGGCCAAAAACGTTCAACCGTAGTGCAAATAATGAATACGTTAGTGACTAACCAAGCCTTTGATTACACAATTATAGTGGCCGCTACTGCTTCTGATCCTGCCTCAATGCAATTTTTGGCCCCTTACGCAGGATCTTCCATTGCAGAGTATTTTCGTGATAGTGGTCGTCACGCTCTTATTATTTATGATGATTTGAGTAAACAAGCCGTTGCCTATCGCCAAATGTCCCTATTGTTGCGACGTCCACCTGGCCGTGAAGCGTTTCCCGGCGATGTTTTTTATCTTCATTCCCGTCTTCTAGAGCGTGCGTCTAAGCTACGTCTTGAAAAATCGGCCGATTACACTCTAAAACTTTATACTGGTGGTTCTTTGACAGCTTTGCCTATTGTTGAAACCCAGGCCGGCGATGTTTCAGCCTATATCCCTACTAACGTTATTTCTATTACAGACGGCCAAATTTATCTGGAGACCGAACTATTTTATAAAGGTGTTAAGCCTGCGGTTAACCCCGGTCTCTCTGTTAGTCGTGTTGGTTCCGCAGCTCAGGTTGCTAATATGAAGAAAATTTGTGGTTCCCTTAAACTTGAACTCGCTCAGTATAGGGAACGTAAGGAATTCTCAAAATTCGGTGCCAATCTTGATGAAGGAACTAAGTTTTTACTTAATCGCGGTGACCGCTTGGTTGAATTGCTTAAGCAAGCCCAATACTCTCCCTTATCCGTCGAAAAGCAGTTATTGACAATTTTTGGTGGCGTAAAAGGTTATTTCGATGCTATTGATGTTGGCGCTATCATTGGTGTAGAGCAAGAGTTACATGCTTTTGCCGATAGATCATACATCGTTGCTTACTTTCTTGATCAATTACGGCGTAACTACGAGGTTAATCTTGGTTTGTTAGCCAATGTTTTTGATCTATTTTTTGCCGGTCGAACTTCAACTTCCATTGCTCAAAGTAATTTACCAAATTACCGTTCGGCGGTTCTGGGTAATCTACGTTCAAACCTTTACGGTTCTTGGCTTGCTAAATTTGTGGCCGCGGACCAATTTGGTTTAATTCCTAACGCTCCTAGCTCAACTTCTTCCATTTCCCTTGATATAGAGGAATCGGACGAAGAATTTAATTCTTCGGAAGTTGTTTCGGATTTAACGAACTATGGTGATTACCTTGCTATTCAGGATAGTACCTTTGATGGTGACGTTTACACCCTTCCACTCATACTACAGACTAATCTTAATTCCCTCGATTTGGGTTTTGATAGCTTCTATGAAGAACAGGTTGCGCCTTCCCTTTCAGAATTTTATGCAAAGCATAAGAATCATCTGACTAAGCTATTGGGGGTTGCAATTAAATCAATTAGATCTCTAGAAAACCGTATTTACAATCGTCTTTACGAATTGGCTATTGTGGCATCCAATTTTGGTAATTTTAGTGCCGAACTTTCAGGCGTTGAATTTCAATTTCTGACCTTGGCACCAGCTAGGGAAATTTCTCCTATTTTAACTTTAGTTGATGGTTACCTAACCGTAGGCATTGATTCTTTACCGCTATTCGAAGTTGATAATTCTTACGCCCGCCGTAACATTGCTAATTTCTTTGACGAATAAAGAAATTAGCAATTTTTTTCGTAGAAATTCTACTTTATTTCTATATAATTATCTAAAAAAACGCAATGGCCGCCGAAGAGTTTGATCTGCAGAAGAAATACGAGAAAAAAAAGGAGGAGGAACGTCGCAGAGAGAAGGGCATTATTGAGGATAAAAAACGGTTGGTTCAGATTATAAAAGTTTCGGCCCCGGCCGCAAGCGCAAAACCTGTACCACCGCTTGGTCCTTCTCTTAGCCAGAAAGGTGTTGATGCTAAACTGTTTTGTTCAGAATTTAATAAGCTAACGGCCACGGCCGAATCGGGTTTGGTCTTTCCCGTGTTGGTCTTTTTTAGAGCAGATAAAACTTTTGATCTCGTTATTAAAGATCCCACCACGGCATTTCATTTGGCTGCTCTCCGTCGTCAGGTTGGTAATACCACCTTTAACTTTACCGATGTTTTTCAGCAGGTTTTGTTGCCTAATGTTATAACCCTATTCCAACGCCCGGAATTTTTTTCCATTACTTTCCATAAAATTTTTAAATCTTTATTGGGAACTATTCGGTCGGCCAAATTACGCTTTGAAGGCCAACGGCGCTTTCGAAGGCGCCGTTAAATATATTTTCTAAAACCATGAAAATTTCCCTTGCCGTTAGAACTTCGATTAATCCAGCCCTCCGCAGTCGTCGCGGACAAATTCTTCGCCGCCGCCGGTTCTTAGCCCTGAGGGCCAGAAATCGCGTTGCCAATGATTATATTTTACGACGCCACCTAAATTTTTTTCTAGGGCGTCAGATAAACGTTTTGAAACAATTCTTCTATGGTCGTCATATGTATCTTTTAAATCACCTTAGTCGGCTCTTTCTAACTTTGCCGCATTTTTTTCTTTTTCAAGCTCTCATAGGCCGAAAGGTAGGTTTTCAAAACCTTAGATTGAATTTTGCTCGTCGCTCGTTGCAAGCTTTTGTATTAGCTAAAAAAGATTGGCATTACCTAAAAAGCTACGGTATCTCCACTGGGCCTTATTTTGAATCGCTCTTTAGCGGCGGCTATAACTTTTTTTCCTACCAATTGAGCGACGGAGCATTTTCAAGATTTGTCTTCGATGCCGCGCCCCGAGGATTTTTTCTCACTGAGCTGAACCATGTTCGCTTGGTTCCTTTGGTTTTTCAATGGTACCATAAAACTTTTCTTCCTCACCAATTTCATATCCTTTTTTCTAATTATGGGACCAGGGTGAGTAGGGGTTCATTGTCTGCTCTCGAAATAATTAAACCGCCCCGATCCTTTGGAATGCATGCTGAACTTACCCTTTGGTTTTCCTATTACTTAGTTATACAGCTTAATAAGTTACTTCGTCATCGACTTCGTTTATTAGGTAGTAAGTTAAAAGAAAAATTTAGTAACCATGCCAACTCTTAGTCAACTAACAGCTTCTCGTAAGATTGCTTGCCAACGCCGCCGTAAAAAACATTACAATAGGACAAAACATCTTAATGGTTGTCCTCAAAAAAAAGGGGTGTGCGTAAAGGTTTACATAACTAAGCCTAAAAAACCTAATTCCGCCTTAAGAAAGGTAGCTAAGGTAGCCCTAGGCCGTAGTTTAAAGGCTAAAAAAATTTTAGTTTCCATTCCTGGCCAGGGTCACAGTCTACAAAAATTTTCCACAGTTTTGGTCCGAGGAGGTCGTGTACGGGACATACCGGGTGTCCGCTATCGTCTTATTCGGGGAAAGGAGGATTTTACTAGCCCCGAAACCTTCACACGCGTTGCCCGCCGTTCTTTTTTTGGTATTAAGAAACCCGAAGCTGAATTTGCTTTCTACAAAAACCAGGGTAGGGCCAAAAAATCTATCCGTCGACCATCCTTCAATCCCCCTAACCGCCGTAGAAGAACCCTCCCCCCTCTTTACCGCC
>Ga0170475_105819410_pt1 | contig 11300 bp, 7 predicted proteins | sample Soicark_Litter_5_FD_111474 | JGI IMG/M metagenome (GOLD analysis project Ga0170475, IMG submission 111474) | Avena fatua rhizosphere microbial communities from Hopland, California, USA. Combined Assembly of 48 SPs | reverse complement strand
CAAGTTATGAATGAAGCAATAAATGAAATGGCCATTATGCCTTCTATAAAAGAAACGGCCCGAAAGAAGGCGCAAAAGGTTCTGGCCAATAGCCAGTCCTTTGCTACTATGCCAGTTGATGACCAAAAAAGCATCTACCGTTCACTTGTTGACGAATACATGTCGAAAGAAATGGAAAAGCATGGTATCGCTAAATCCATGGCTACCGACAGCGGAAAAGAAATGGGATATAAAGGATACGATCCTTCGTTTGGCAGCGATACAAGATCATTCAAAGAGTTAGTGGACTCGGTTGATTTCCCCAAGTTCGTAGCCGATTTGCTAAAAGCTGTTTTCGACGCCAACATCCATGTTATGAAAGTGCAAACGGACAGCTACATTAAGTTAATGAAGGAAGCCACGAAATCGTCTGCTGATTTTATCAAGCAAGTAAAAGACGATGACACGTTTGGTAAACTTATTGAGAAGCATTCTGATAAATACAACATCACGAAGAACGCGGATGGAAGTATGACGCTAATGACCGTTGACAATGAAAAGGCAGATATGGAAGATGCGGAAGTAAAGAAGCATATCATTGATGCAAAAATTGAAATGGCTAAAGAACACAGGGCCGCTTTACGAGAAGTGTTGCTGATGGGCGTAACAAGATTAGTAGTTGATAAAGGAGAAATTGATGCCGCAGTTGAATTTACCATTCATGCCACAAGAGATAGCAGGGCGCACCATGATGATATGAATCAGAACGTAACCACAGTTGACCTCGAATATGGTGGCGGATTATTGGGATCGATATTTGGCGGACCAAGCGGCAGCATGAACATGACTAATACAAACATACAGGTGAATTCATCGGATAAGAAAGCTACAGATGATCTTACGGCAAGACTAACAGGTCATGTTAATATTAAGTTTAAGACAGACTATTTCAAGCTGGACAACTTTGCCAGTATGTATGCCGATGGCGGCGTAGCAGCCTTGAAACCGCAACAGCAAGGCCAGTTACCAGCAGGTGCACCGGCAGGAGGAAAATAAACTAAATCGCCATGTATGGCTTTAGCTATTCTTGAGTTTATCGTATTTGAAAGAGGTAGTGCAAAATTCAGGATTGATTCAGGAACGAATCCGTATTACAGAATTAAGATCGGGAAAAGCGTTTCGGAAAGCAATGGGATCAGGTGGGTAGATGAAGTGACGCATACTACGCCAATGCAGAATTCAGGGACGAGAGATTATCTTCTTAATACCAGTAAAGAAATTGCATTGCCGGCTTCTTATTTTGACAAGGACAACTGCTATGCTCAGCTATTTAGTTTTAAAAATTCAGCAGGTAAATCACCCGCATTTTCAAAGGTTATCAAGTTGCCGGTTGGTTTTAAGAATACTACGCATGGAGACTACCTATTATCTCTCTCACTAAATACAAATGATATGACAAGCACTGATTTTAACGATTGCCGGTTCGTGAATGATACCAATGATGTCAATAAATTTTCAGGCCAGCAATCTTTTGCCGACATACTGAATGTAATCAAAGTGCTGGGGCCCGTCGTACAGGAAGTATTGGGTGCTGCTCAAAATGGAACAGATAATACAAACGGTCAATCACAAAATGCTCTAACCAGCTTACTACCTGCGGGTTCATGGAACACTATACTCAATGCTCTTCTCCATGGATTATCCGGATTATCGGCAACAACACCCGCAAGTACAACCAAATCGCTTTCGCTTGCAGCAAATGACGATGATAACCGTTTTGTTAACGGAAACAACAATAATTTTTCTCAACCTTTTATTTTTGGCATTGACGATGCACTGCTTGGCTCCCTTGTTGGCTCATTAGCAGGTCCGGTACTCCAGGCCCTTCCACAATTGCTTACTGCACTTAACCAACAGAAATTACAAAAGCAGACTGCCAACAACAAGCTTATTACTGACCTGGTAGCAGATACTAATAAACGAAGAATTTTAGAACAGCTTTTGCAAAATCAGACAGACCAGTCCAATGCTGCTAAAGCGCAATTAGCCCAACTGTTACAACAAGCGTCGGCAGCCCAGGCAAGTGGCGAGGCCACGCCTGCAACAGCTACCACTCAAAGCATTGACGGATTCAGTAGCAAGGGTTATTCAACTATTCTAAGCACTTCAGCGGTCGTCTCTTTCGACACAGGTAATCTTTCGGATTGGAACGGCGTAAAAAAAATGATCTACAGTAAAAATGGTCCCATTGCTTTCAAAATAAAATTGAATGCTCCCGATCCTGCGCCCAAAAGCCCTTTGCCTAAAGCCATCATTAAATTTTATTTCAAAGAAGCCGAAGGTGCAAAGCCCATGTTGGAGAAAACATTCAAACAAAAAGATGTTCCGGCCAACACATTACTACAGTTTCTATTTACGAAGGAAGAAATTGCTGCATTGCCTGTGAACAAAAACCTTATGGTCTTTGCGGAGATCCGGTGGCTGACTAAAAACGGCAAGGAAATAAAAGCATTGGGTTCAACTGAAGCGGTGATGTCAGGTAACTATTTCTTAAAAGAACAAGGTAAAGCCATGTCTGAAGAACGTGAGCTGACCGACATGAAAACGTATCGCGCATTCTGGAACAAGATATGGGAGGCTCCTGTGCTTGATGCAGCTAACAAAAAAAATGACGACGAAAAAAAATACATGTGGCAACTGGACGCCACACTGAAATATTCTCTTGCACTTACCTCGGATCATGATTCTAACGGACTAATGCCAACGAAAATGTTAAAAGGACCGGCCGATAAGGAAAGCCTTACTGAAAAACAGGAAGGCCGCATGAAGGCAGGAATGGAATTGAGTATTAATGAGCTCAATAAGCTTTGTGCACTTTGGGACAAGCAACCTGTTTTGCCCGATGAAAAAAGAGACGCATTGAAGAATGTTTTGTTTATTAAAAACAACGCTTCTGAATTTATTTACAATGCGAAACTGAAGGGGAAAGCCGGACAACGTGGAATGATCTGGGTATCTCCCGTATTCAAGCTTTTTTCCTGTAAACTAAATAAAGTAAAAACAACGAACGAATCCGGCCAGGTAACTGAAGTAGAAGAAGAAACCGTGCAATTTCCACTGCCAGTATCTGCAAGGATCATCGGACTTAAATCTGCTTAATTATGAACGATAATTATTACACTCGCTCATTCAGCGATGACCTGGACAGCGACGAGAAAGATGAGGCTTCAAAAGAAGGTCCTGAGTATTCTTTCCAGGGCTACTCAATAGATTTTAATGAAAAAATAATGTTGACACCCGTTGATGATCGCCCTAAAAAATAACTTTCATGGATGAAGTATTTATCCCTCTGAGCAAGATGATAGAAAGCCTTACGGACATTCAGGGAGAGATCTATACAAATGACAAAGGCATCCATTCTTACATCTATGAATTTGACGTAGGCACTCCTATCGAATTAGATGTTTTCAGAGATGAAGACGGAACCCTACGAATTGGAAGCGTACCGCCCTTGTATAGAGTGCCCACAAGTTTCCGTCCTGTCTTCCATAGTATTTTATTGAAAGCTGAAAAAAATAAATAATGATGGCAAGTGACAACACATCATGGAACCTTGAAGATTTTGTAGACTCACTGGTAGTAGAGCTGGATAAAACCAGAGAGACCCTGGCAATTAAAGCAATCAACAAGCCATTGACCTATACGGTAAAGGAAATGGCAATGGACATCAACATCTTTCCAACTTTTGATGGAGAGCAGGTAAAATTTGTTACCGCGCAACCCGGACAAACAGGTGCTTCGAAAGTCACCATCCAATTAGGTTCTATCACCGATCAACAGGTAAGAGCTACCAGCAAAGTACTGGGCTTAAAAAAAGACATCAATATTGATGAAATAGACGTAGATAAAAAAACAAAGCGGGAATTGAGGAAAATGGGTGTGACTTCAGTTAGTGATTTAAAACAAATTGAAAATAAAAATATAGACATCGGCAAAGCTTCAGACAATGCTATTGATTATACACAACTCGCTAACCAGATACAGAAGTCGCACCGTAACATGAACCCGCCCATGGTGAAATCGGTGAGTCTTTCACTGGATGAAAATAAAAAGCCAATTCTTGTTGTGTCGGGAAAAAACCTCGCAGTCGATCCAAAGTTCAGGCCTGTGGCTGTGGTAAACCAAACATTGGCTGAAGTAATGTCGCACGACGAAAATAAAATTGAGATCCAGCTTGACAAATCGCATGGCATTACCAGTAATAATGAGCTGGTCCTCACTTTTGATCCGTTTGCGGTAATGAAACTAAATATTAAAGCTTAACCTGCATTTATATGAAGAAGAAAAGAAAAAAAATTGCTTCATACGAAGAACTGATTGCCGGATATTATGGCAAGTCTTTGCATCATCACCATCACAGTCGCCATCATGATTATGATAAAAAGCAGAATAACGGACCGCTTTCTGTTTCGAAAAGTTTTGATAACGGCGAAGTCCTCGTACAAAACACAACGCCAGCTGAAGAATATGTGGTACAGAGTTCAATAACAGAAGCTGAGTTTGAAGAATATGTTATCTCCAGAAGCATGGGCGAGGCTAATTGGTCGCCCAGGGAGGTAACTGATATTTCGTTTGAAATGGTTCCTGCCAATGAAACCAATGCTTCCGAGGAACTTCGTGTAGATATTTTGAATCCCTTGCAAGACGCAAATTCTTACGGAAGTGCAAATGATCAAACTTATTCTGCTGCTAAATCATCTGAGGAACCAGTTGCTGTTTTATATGTCGACGAAGAAAAAAAACCAAAACTTTCCGATGACGAATTGCTTGCAGATATGAAATCGATATTGAGCGGAGAAAAAGTATACGACCCGCTGAGCAAACAAATGGTCGACAAAGATCAATTGGGTAAACAGCCACCTTCACGCCCTCAACCGCAACAACAAACTGCAAGAGCACAAAGCAATGAAGTACAGCAACCGGAATTTAAAAATGAGCATGCCATTTTTGACAGGATCGCACAAAGCATGCAATATGCCAATGCTTATGACATGGGAACAATAGAGTTGGAAAACCGTTTCTCGGATTTTGACAGGGTATTCGATTATGAGGAACAATCGAAGAATAAAAAAAAGCAAGCAGTGAGCCGGCAAAGCAGTGAAGATATTCAAACAGGCAGTGAAGAATTTATCGACGATTTGGATACCATAAGAAAGCAAGCACAAAGCATTCAGCGTGGCGTTGTGCAAAATGCAAAAAATATGGCAGACGATGCGAGGCAGGAATCAAGGCCCGATACTGAAGAATGGAAAAACGAACGAGACAATTTTTCGTTTGGTAAAATTGTCAACCCACCGGATGAAAGAACTATTGTTAGCGACACAACGGCCATACCCTACCGGTGGATATGCAAAATAGAACCAACCTTTAAACATCCCGACACGGGAAATCAAATTGCTTTTGTTCCCGGTACCGGTTTACTTATAGGTCCCCGGCACATTCTCACAGCTGCCCATGTTATTGAAAACATTATTCAAACCACCGGCGCTACCAATAACCGTCAATGGCAGAAAGCAGTTAAAGTAAAAATAACGCCGGGTTCAAACGGTGCAGGAAATGAGCCATTCGGTTCCTATATCACATCTAACTATTTCGTTCTTCCCGCATGGTCGTCTGGTCAAAATATTAATAACAGGCATGATGATTTTGCAGTAATTGTATTAACTGAAGACATAGGGTTCAAAAAATTCGGGTCACTTAATAATCAGCCTTTAGGACATTTTGGTGATACGGTTAACGGGGTTAGTACGCATTTCACCACTCTGGTGCCCGATATTATTAAAGGCATAACCGTGCAAACAGCGGGTTATCCTCACGACATTCCCGATACGCAGTTAGGAAAACAATGGAAGGCTACCGGAAACATACAAGCTTTTCCCAATGATGACCCCGTTTTTTTACATACGATGGATACAGGCGAATGGCAATCGGGTTCCCCTATATGGAAGGAAGACAGGACCACTGGCGAAAAAATATTAGTGGGCATTCATAATGGATCTATCAGCAACGCTTCAGGCTCAAATAATTTTGGGGTAATGATGACGGCGAACATCGTAAACCAGGTAGTTAAATGGATGGGTAAACCTTAGTAATCAAATTCAATTAATAACCTTAAACAAGGCAAGGTGGAAAATCGTTTTTTGGAAATGGACGAATACCTGCAACAGTTTAAAAGGGATAAAAAAAGAGAGCTTCAAACATTGCACCGCCCTTCTGTTGTAGCAGATAGCAACTATCGTGATCATGATTACAGCATCTCCCGATCGTTCGGCCTGTCAGAGTCTTTATCGGTACAAAACCGCGTGTTAGTGATTTTGATGGAAAATGGTGGTGTCGATCTCGGCCTTCCGAAATTGGTTGATAAATTATTAAACAGCCTTCATGTAAGTTTTATACCCGATGCCATCAAACAGAAAGTCGCCGGGTATTTAAATGACAAAATCAAAAGCCTTACAGACGGTCTGCTCGAGACGGCGGAGCTTACCATCAACCGTTATTCATCAGCAAAGCCTTCTTTGTTTGGCGATGTCATCATCCTGAGGAACGGAACCGCAACCTATCAGCAATTAAAAGACACACTTGTTCGCCTTTCACACGAGCAAAAGATCATCGACATTTTTGTTCTTACGCACGGCACCGACAAATACATAGCGCTATCAGGCGGTGATGGAATTGATGACCAGAAAATAGCTGACATCAAAACAGCCAATGGCAGTCCGTTAACTATTCGCAGTGTGTACATGATGAACTGTGTAGGATCAACGCTCAACAAAGCATGGTTGGATGCCGGTGCTAAAGTGTCGTCAGGTGCCACCCGAAATAATTATCTGCCCGAGTCATCCATGTTTTTCTTCTGGAGCAATTGGAAAGCAGGACAAAACTTTGAAGCAGCAGTAACCGGCGCCTATCGAAAAACAATTAACCTGATGAACGATGCGGTAAAAACGGTTCTTGGCAATATTCCGCTTTTGTCTTCGTATGCTTCTTCCCTTAATTTTGAAAATTTTGATTTTGTAAAAGACAGTGCACCGGTTATACAAGGCCAGCGAACATTAACCATTAGCTCTGACGAATTAAATTTTGCACAAAGCCTTTACAATTCACTTGCCACAACCGTTCTTCCGGTAAGCACTCTACAGTCCCTGACCGTATCTCGAAGCTTCGATACAGATAAGGCAGATCGTCCGTGGAAGACTTCGAAGCAAGGTGCTGATCTGATTAAAAAGTTTGAAGGTTTCCGTTCCAAAATGTATAATGATTCAGCGGGGCACTGCACAGTAGGTTATGGAACATTAATACATCAGGGTAATTGCAATGGCGCGGAATCGGAAAGTCCATACAAGGATGGTGTTTCAGAAGAGACAGCAACAAAGCTGTTGTTAGATAAAGTGAAACAATTTGAAGACACGATTAACAATAGTGTGAAAGTCGACCTGAACCAAAATCAGATAGATGCTCTTGTTAGCTTTACATACAATGTAGGAAGTGATAATTTCAATGGATCCACATTATTGAAAGTGTTGAATCAGGGTAAATACGATGCCGTTCCAGCGGAAATAAAAAAATGGACGAAAGCCAAGGTAAATGGAAAGATGATTGATCTGCCAGGGCTTGTTAGCCGGAGAAATGCAGAAGCAGCCTTGTTTGTAACATCATCGGTGGCTACGGCACAAAGCATCATTGACAACTTCAGTCATCCGTTTTACGATACCGGCGAACATGCTTTGTTCGGAGAGTTTATTAATAATGCAGTATCAGGTCCTCTTGCCAATGTAACTCCATTGCAACCTACCACCACTTATGTCGTCAATACGGTCCCTTTCACTTATGGTCAGATTATTACCATGGGCGATTTTTACGATAAGTATGACGATATGAATAAGGCAGGTGCAGCAGAATTAAACAGGCTGAAAACATTGATCATAAGAAGTGAAAATCATTACAGAAATACGGTATTGGGTTTAGGTAGTCCAGCAGCTGATGTAAAAAATGAAGAATGGGACAATGAAACGACGGGCATTGGTCACCGCTTTATTGATCTTGCATTAAAGAACAATTCTCACTTTGCGCCGCCGCCTTCAGGTATATCGTCAAAGGAAAAAAACAATAAGAGCGAGTGGGAATATTATCATGAAAAAGCCATTCAGGAAGCAAGGAAAGGCACGCCGCTTGACAAGGTGTATCCCATCAATGCATTCGCCGATCATTTTCTTACAGATGCATTTTCCGCAGGGCATTTGATCAGTAAAGAACTGGTGATGAATAAATTTATTGCCAACGTAATGAGCGGTGGAAATGTGAATAGCGCGGGCGATAAATTATTTGACCAGGTAGCAGCAGGTGCGCTGGCTATCCCAGAAGTAAAAAAAGAGTTAGCGAAGTACGAAGTAACTGAGACGCATTGGTATGTCGGCTTCAAACATTTTAATTTGGATGATACCCATCCTAATATTTTTCCAAGGGTTTTAAAACGCGTCATGGAAGATACTGCACATGGCGGAAGGGAACAGATTGCCAACCTTGCAGCCAAAGCTGTTCACGATTATCTGAACAACTATCAAAATAGTGGGGTCAAGGGAGTTCCCGTAAAAAATAACAAAGGCATGTCATGGAATTTGACAGGCGATGGCACCTTGAGCTGGGATAAAAACAATCATGTCAACAATCTTGAAATTATTCAACTGGCGGTAAAGCAATCAGTGGAAAACATACAGGACGCTGTTGTAAATAAGAGCACTCCCCTATCGGTGTATTTCCAAAAAGTGTGGGACTATGTTCCAGTTCTTACCGACCCGGCTACAAAAGCAGTAATTGATAACGCCATTACCATTTATACGAACCCCGCTTCCACACAATTGGTTACAAAAGCCATCAACTTGATTAAAGATGAGATCAAAATTCTTTTAGATGCCCTTTTAGCGGCAAAGAAGATCAGGAGCATCAACACAAGCTGGTGGGGATGATAAGGCGAACGATGAAACAAGATCATTATCAAACATAAACACAGTTTTATGGAAAATCGTTTTATAGAAATGGATCAGTTGCTGACTGCATCCGGAAAGTCAAAAAAGTTTTCCCGCACTTCATCTTTGACAGCAACTGTTGCCCGTTCCTTCGATGCAGTTTCGTATAAGGTCCCGGGCATTGTCAATCCCATCAGGCAACCATCAAGCATGGTTTGCTGGGCTACGGTTACTACCATGATGCTTTCATGGAAACGACAACAATCGCTTTCCATTGAAACAGCTATTGGAAGCATTGGCTCTATTTATCTTACCAAATTCAAAAACAATCAGGGACTGACCGCCGACGAAAAAATTCCTTTTCTTACTGCGGCCGGTCTTTTATTTGAATATCCGGAGACCTTAACTATTGGGGGATGGGAGCGTTTGCTGCGAAACAGCGGACCAATTTGGGTAACCACTGCGGAGGGAACGGACGCGAGGTTTGGCATTCATGCACGCATTATGACAGCAATCAATGGCGATGGCACTGCCGACGGAACAACCATCACTATTGTGGACCCTGCAGCAGGCAGTTCTTATAATGAAAAATTTTCTGATTTTTTAGTCAAGTTTGAAAGAGAAGTGAGAGTAAGTTCGGCATGGGATGGCCGCATACAAATTGTTTACTGGCCTGCAGGAACGTCTGTAGCCAAATCTTTTTCACAATCAGGAAAGATTTCGCAGCAGGGGATCGATCTTATAAAAAAATATGAAGGTTTCTTTAGTAAAATGTATAATGATCCGGTTGGACATTGCACCGTTGGCTATGGAACCTTAATTCATAAAGGTAATTGCAATGGCGCCGATTCAGAAAAACCGTTTGTGAATGGTATCAGTGAAGAAAAAGCAACTGAATTGCTGAAAGATGAAGTAAACAAACATGTGCAAACCATTATCAGCAATGTAAAAGTTGATCTCAACCAAAACCAGTTGGATTCACTAGCGAGTTTTGCTTATAATGTGGGTGATGGAAATTTTATGCAATCAACACTGCTGAAGGTTTTGAATGCCGGAAAGTATGATGCGGTTCCTGGTGAAATAAGGAAATGGACAAAGGGAAGGATCAACGGAAAGCTTGTTGATCTTCCCGGACTGGTTACACGCAGAAATGAGGAAGCTGCCTTATTTGCTACACCGGTATCTGCTAGCCAGTCCTTCAGTTACTACTCAATTGCGCAAACAGTATTAAGCGATGCGGATCTGAATAATTATTTATCCGATGCTTTCCCTGTAAGGCAATTGACACTAACCCAGGCCCGTGATATATTGCAAGCGCTTGCTGCTAAAAGCGGTTCTGGACTGACGTTAGATTCGCCACCGTTCAACTCTTCACTTAAAGTTTCTTCAACCCGCAGTTGGGTAAAAAAAGAAAAAGATAAACCTGATACAAACATCAGCGAGACGCATGATGTACCAAGAACATATACCGTTAAACCTTCTGTGATTAATGGAATTGACATCAAGTACATGAATTCAGCGACGGGTGGGATCCTCTTATCAAACCTGAATAATCTTGATCCCCGCATGGTTGTTTTTTTATACAAGTTTACCCAGTGGTTAAAAAATTCCTGGGGCGTGGATACTTTGTATCACATGGGCATTGGTCATGGTAATGGTCCACAATTCGATTGTCATAATACCGGACGTGCACTGGACCTTGGCGGATTGAAAGGCAATTATAACGGAACGGCTTACGAATTATTTGTACAGCGTGACTGGGGAAATAAGCCAGCTAAAATAACGAGTGGAAAAATTTATTACAGGCTTTCCTCTTCTGATGGATTAGCCTATACTCTGTTCAAGGATGTGTACCGCTATATGGTAACTCAAATGAGCGATACCCTTCATTACTATGAAGCGGCTAAAACCGGAAGCGACTTAGATGCACGTCTCATACAGGACAATGCGCCAATACCATCCAATTTTATTATTCACCCCGATCATGCGGATGCAGGTTTGAGAGCGGCTCATAGCAATCATTTCCATTGCCAGGTAGGTACGACCTCGTACGAAGCGAATCCGCCTGTATAACATGATTATAAAACGAAACTATGAATGAATCCCGTAATGCGCTGAATGGGTCAACCGGCTTTGATTTGGAAGATTATGAACGCAGGCTGCTTGCTACATCAAAAAGTTTTTCTTCCGAAGTTGCCGTTTCTTTCAGCGACAGCAATACTGGTAGTTTGTTAGCGGCATACGAAAATAAAATGCTTTCCGGTCAAATGATGTTTGAGGATGAGAACCATCCTTTGT
>Ga0170475_106479684_pt1 | contig 11302 bp, 12 predicted proteins | sample Soicark_Litter_5_FD_111474 | JGI IMG/M metagenome (GOLD analysis project Ga0170475, IMG submission 111474) | Avena fatua rhizosphere microbial communities from Hopland, California, USA. Combined Assembly of 48 SPs | reverse complement strand
GCGCTATGTCGAGTTCATGAAGAAGGTCGTGCCGATGCACGACGACCTTTTCGACTTCTTCTACGAAGCACTGCCCGGTTACGACCAAGTGGGTCTGCGCCGCACGCTGCTGGGCTGCTGGGGTTCGTTCCAGGATCCCGAGCACTGCAACTTCGCCTACAAGGACATGCAGGACTGGGGCCGCAAGATGTTCGTCACGCCCGGCGTTGTCGTCGATGGCAAGCTCGTCACGACGTCGCTGCTCGACATCAACCTCGGCCTCCGGATCCTGTTGGGCAGTTCGTATTACGACGACTGGTCCGACCAGGAGATGTTCGTCAAGACCGATCCGCTGGGCAATCCGGTCGATCGGCGGCACCCCTGGAATCAGCACACCAACCCCCACCCGCAGAAGCGGGACTTGGAGGACAAGTACAGCTGGGTGATGTCACCGCGCTGGTTCGACGGCAAGGACTACTTGGCGCTGGACACCGGTGGCGGTCCGCTGGCGCGGCTGTGGTCAACCGCGCTGGCCGGCCTCCTCGACATCGGATACGTGAAGTCGACCGGCAACAGCGTGCAGATCAACCTGCCCAAGACGGCGCTGAAGGGACCGGTCTCTTTCGAGTGGAAGATTCCCGAGCAAGGGAGCAACACGATCGAGCGCGACCGTGCCCGCACATACTTCCAGGCCTATGCCGCAGCCTGCGCGCTGCATTTCGCGGAGAAGGCGCTGATCGAAATCCGCGCCGGCCGGACCAAGACGTGGGAGAAGTTCGAGGTGCCCGACGAGGCCATCGGCTGCGGATTCACAGAAGCGGTGCGCGGGGTGCTCAGCCACCACATGGTGATCCGCGACGGCAAGATCGCGAACTACCACCCCTATCCCCCAACGCCGTGGAACGCCAGCCCACGCGACAGTTACGGCACGCCGGGGCCATACGAGGACGCGGTCCAGGGCCAGCCGATCTTCGAGGAGAACGACAGGGAGCACTTCAAGGGCATCGACATCATGCGCACGGTACGCAGTTTCGACCCGTGTTTGCCCTGCGGTGTGCACATGTATCTGGGCAACGGGAACACCCTGGACCTGCTCCATTCCCCCACCCAATCCGCAACTGGGGAATAGCGTATGGCCCATCGCCCGGACGTAACCCAGGATGACGCGCAGTGGCGCTCGGCGGGCGATCGGATACAGACATTGCTCGACGCCAGCGCCGCTGGTGGAGCAGCCGCTCACGAACGTGCCGAGCAGCTTGTCCGTGAGGTCACCGATCTCTACGGCGCCGGCCTCGAGCGAATGATGCATATGGCCGTCGCCGCCAATCCCGAACTCGCAGAGGCGTTTACCGGTGACGACTTGGTGGCCAGCCTGCTGCTGGTGCACGGGCTGCACCCGCACACCGTCGAGCGGCGCATCGCCGACGCACTCGACAGCGTGCGGCCGTACCTGGGCTCGCACGGCGGTGATGTCCACTTGCTCGAGGTCGACGGCGAGGTCGTGCGGCTGCGGTTCTCGGGCAGTTGCAAGAGCTGCCCGTCGTCCGCGGTGACGCTGGAACTGGCGGTCGAGGATGCGGTACGCGCCGCCGCTCCTGAGATCGCCGCCATCGAAGTCATAGCGGCCGAGAAGGATTCGGACTCCGGCGTGATTCCTGCGGAGTCGCTGCTGAGCCGCGTGCAAACCAATGGTCACCGCGCACGCGAGGAGCGGAGGCACAAGAGCCCGGCGGCGTGGCAGCCGGTACCGGAGCTTGCCGAACTGCGCGACGGCGAGGTCGGCGGCTTCCTGGTCGCGGGTATCACCGCGGTCGTCTGCCGGATCGGTGACGACGTCTTCGCCTACCAAGACCGGTGCGCCAACTGCACGGGATCCTTGGCCGGGGCCCAACTCGACCGTGCGGTGTTGCGGTGTCGCCGCTGCCACGCCCGCTTCGATGCGGTGCACGCCGGCGCGGGCGTCGACGGCACAGTCCATTTGGACCCCATACCGCTGTTGGTGCGCGACGGTGTTCTGTCGATGGCAGTCGCTGAAGCGGTGGCGCCATGACTGGAAGCACCTACGACGTTCTGACTCGCATCCGTGCCAACCGGCAAGCACCCGAGCCCGGCGAGCGCTGCGAGATGTGTTCGGAGCCCATCTGCGACGACCACCAGCATGTGGTGAATGTCGAAGGCAGACAGCTGATGTGCGTGTGCCGCGGCTGCTACCTGCTGTTCACCGACACGCATGCCCAGTTGCGATACCGCGCAGTGCCCGATCGATACCTCGCCTTCCCGGACTTCGCGCTGGACCGCCGCAAATGGGAGGCACTGCAAATCCCGGTGGGGTTGGCGTTTTTCTTCCGCAACTCGACGCTCGGCCGCATGGTGGCGTTCTATCCCGGGCCGGCCGGTGCCACGGAGTCGGAACTGGACATGGTGGCCTGGAACGACATCCGTGCGGCCGACCCTCGGGTGGACATGCTGGTCGACGACACCGAGGCGCTGCTGGTCCGCGTGCCTGACGACGACACCGAGCCGCCGGATTGCCACTTGCTGCCGATCGACGCCTGCTATGAGTTCGTCGGCCGGTTGCGAATGCTGTGGCGCGGATTCGACGGCGGCCAGGACGTACGCACCTATATGGACGACTTCTTCGGGGCCGTCGGCGATCGCAGCAAGGTGGTGCTCGATGACCGGCGAGCGAGTAGCGAAGCGGATCGCGCATGACTGAGGTGACGTTCGCAGTCCTCGACGTGGCGCCCGAACCCTACGCGGTCACCCCGATACTCACCGCCCGGGTGGGTGTGGCTGCCGTCGGTGACGAGCCGATACACGCGATCGCGTTGCGTTGTCAGGTTCGCATCGACCCGTTGCGGCGCGGATACTCCGACACCGAGGCCGACGGGCTGATCGATCTGTTCGGGCCCCGTGAACGCTGGGGCGCCACCCAGCATACGTTCTTGTGGCAACACGCCACCGCCATGGTGCCCGGCTTCAGCGGGGCCACCGAGGTCAACCTCCCCCTCGAATGCACCTACGACTTCGAGGTGGCCTCGGCCAAGTACCTGCATTCCCTGCGCAACGGATCGGTTCCGCTGCAGTTCCTGTTCAGCGGAACGGTTTTCATGCAGGGCTCGCGGGGCTTCTCGGTCCAGCAGGTGCCGTGGGACAGGGAGGACCGCTACGAAATGCCGGTGTCGGCGTGGCGCGATTTGATTCAGCAGCACTACCCCAATACCGGGTGGGTACGGCTTCATCGGGACACCATCGACGCGCTAGCGACCTATCGGTCCGAGCGCGCCCTGTTGTCGTTCGACGATGCGATCAGCTCGCTGCTCCCGGCCACCACGACCGGAGACGTCCGATGACCGCCGACTGGGATCGGGCCCGCGCCGTCGCCGATGCTGTGCTGTACGAGGGTTACCTCCTGTACCCCTATCGGGCCAACTCGCGAAAGAACCAGTCCCGCTGGCAGTTCGGGGTACTCGGTCCGCGCGGCGCCGAGACCGACGGGATCGGTGAGAACGACACCCTTTCTGCACAGGTGCTTGTGCAACCGCACGGCGACGCGGCCGTATCTGGCGTGGTGCGCTTCCTGCAGTTGCAGCATCGCGGCGCGGAACGCGCCCTCGATGACGATCGATTCGAACCGGTAGACGAACTGGTCACGGGTGCGCGTTCGTGGCTGAGTTGGGACGAGGCCGTGCCACGGGAAGTCCCCTTCGGGCCGTCGGACCTCACCAAACTCCCGCAGCAGTACACCATTCCGATCTCCGTCGGCGGCGGCAGCGATGTCGAAATCGTCGATGGTGGCAGGCTGGTTCGCACCCGGCGCACGATTCACGTCGAGCTCACGATCGTCGCCGAACATGTCGGCGAGCTTGTTCGCCTCACGGTCTCGGTACGCAACAGCACTGCGTCCGCGGCGGACAAGGACGACGCGATTGCCCTGTCGTTGATCGGCACACACCTGGTTGCCGAGGTCGCCGACGGGGAGTTCGTGTCGCTCCTCGAACCCCACCCTTGGGCCGCCGGCGCGGCGGCCGACTGCCGTCACCACCGGTGCTTCCCGGTGCTCGCCGGCCCTCCCGGCGAGCGCGACTTGGTGCTGGTGTCCCCGATCATCCTCTACGACCATCCCGAGATCGCAGAACAAAGCGAAGGCGCGCTGTACGACTCGACGGAGATCGACGAGATCCTCTCGCTGCGTGTCATGACGATGACCGACGAGGAGAAAGCCCAGGCCCGCGCCACCGACCCACTCGCCGCACAGATCATCGACCGATGCGACTCGATGTCACCAGAGGCGATGCGCAATCTGCATGGGGTGCTGCGCAACCCCCACGTCGCCAGTGACGAATCCGCGCTCATACCCGAAATCCCCGAGGGCATTGACTGGTGGGATCCCCTGGCCGACAACGCGGTCCGACCCGAGATCGACGCGGTGCTGGTCAACGGTGTGCGGATCACGCGGGGCAGTCGTGTGCGGTTACGGCCGTCACGACGGGCCGACGCCCAGGATCTGTTCTTCGCGGACAGGATCGCGCGGGTCACATCGGTGCACGAGGACGTCGACGGCGATCAGCACATCGGTGTCGTGCTGGAGGACGACCCGGCCGCCGACCTGCACGACTGGTACGGCCGCTATCTGTACTTCGCACCGGATGAAGTGGAACCGCTCACTGAAAGGAGTGCGTCATGAAAGTAGTGGGTTGGGTCGCGGTTGGCATCGCCGCGGTGGTGGTGCTCACCGGAGGTTACCTCGGAATCCGTTCCATACCGGATGCCCAACGGTATCTGAAGATTCGCCGAATGTAGCTCAAGGCAGGTGCAACCACGTACGACATTCTGGTAGCCGGCATCGGCAACATCTTCCTCGGTGACGACGGGTTCGGTCCCGAGGTGATGCGGCATGTCCCGTCGCGTGCCGCCGAACCGCGAGTTCGGCTGATGGACTACGGGATCCGGGGCATGCACCTGGCCTACGACCTCCTCGATGGCTGCCGCGCGCTGGTACTCGTCGACGCGCTGCCAAGCCGGGGAACACCGGGCACCGTGCATGTCTTCGAGGCGGACCACGACATGCTGTCATCCGCAATTGGACTCGACGCCCACGCGATGGATCCCGCCTCCGTGTTCGCGACCCTCAACGCACTGGGAGGCGCGCCGCCGTACACGGTCGTCATCGGCTGCGAGGTAGACAGCGTCGAAGAGAGAATCGGCCTGTCCGAAGCAGCCGCCGGCGCCATCCCCGACGCGGTGCGCGCTATCGAAACGGTTGTGGCACAACTACTCACAACCTCGCAGGTGGGCTGAACCATGTGTTTGGGCATCCCGGGACAGGTGGTGAGAATGCTGGAGGGCTACGGCGGCCAGCTCGCCCTCATCGACGTCGTCGGCGAGCACCGCAAGGTCAACGTCGGCATGCTGCCCGAAGAGACGTTCGCACCGGGCGACTGGGTGATCATTCATATGGGTTTCGTCGTCGAAAAGACCGGCAAGGCCGGCGCCGACGCCGCGATGGCCGGTCTCGAACTCATGGGGCGCGGGAGCGAGGCTCGCCGAGCGACCCAAACCGCAGGCCGGGATGAGGCCTCACCGTGACCCGTCGCCGCCTTGAGGTCCGCGTGGCCGGCGTCGTTCAGGGCGTCGGGTTCCGGCCGTTCGTCTACACCACGGCGGTGGCCCTCGGGTTGTCCGGGTCCGTGCGCAACGACACGTCGGGCGCGGTCATCGAGGTCGAGGGAGACGGCCGCGACATCGGCGGCTTCGTGACCCGGCTCGCAGACCGCCCGCCACCCCTCGCCGTCATCGAATCCATTGAAATGCGGTATATCCCGGCTTCCGGCGGCACCGAATTCACGATCGCGGATTCCTCACGATCCGACGGCGGCCGCACACTGGCCTCCCCCGATGTCGCGATATGTGCCGAATGCGCCGCAGAGCAACGCGACCCCGCCAACCGGCGCTACCGGCACGCGTTCGTCAACTGCACCAATTGCGGACCGCGCTTCACGATCATCGTTTCGCTGCCCTACGACCGGTCCTCGACCACAATGGCGGCGTTCGCGATGTGTGCCGACTGCGCCCGCGAGTATGCCGATCCCGCCGACCGGCGGTTCCACGCCCAGCCCGTGTGCTGCCCGAACTGCGGACCGACCGTGCGCTACCGGGACCTCGACGGCCGCGAAACCGAAGGCGACGTGGGACTGCAGGCGGCCCGGGTGCTACTGCGGACCGGCGGTGTTCTCGCGGTCAAGGGCATCGGCGGTTACCACCTCGCCTGCGACGCCGCCGACGAAAAAGCGGTGACGGAACTTCGGCGGCGTAAGCGCCGGGGCGACAAGCCATTCGCCGTGATGGTGCCCGATCTGGCGGTGGCCAGGGAAATCGCGGTCGTCGACGACGCATCGGCGCGCGTGCTGTCGAGCCCTCAGCGCCCGATCGTGCTGATGCAGCGACGAGCCGGCGCCCCGATCGCCGGTGCGGTGGCCCCGCACAACCCCGATCTCGGCGTGATTTCGGCCTACACACCGCTGCACACCCTGCTGTTCGGGCTGGCGGGCGACGAGACGGGTCCGACGACGCTGGTGATGACCTCCGGCAACCTTGGCGGCGAACCGATCTGCTACACCGACGACGAAGCGCTCGACCGGCTTTCGCGCCTGGCCGATGGGTGGTTGATGCACAACCGGGACATCCTGGTGCCGTGCGACGACTCCGTGGTGCGAGTTGTCGCCGGCGGCGGTGCCGCCAATCCCGACGAAGCCGCCGAGATTCCGATCCGGCGCTCCCGCGGCTACGCTCCCCTTCCCGTCGCGCTGCCCGTCGCGGTGCCGCCGACGCTGGCCGTGGGAGCGGACCTCAAGAACACGTTCGCCGTCGCCGAACGCAGGTACGCCTGGCTCAGCCAGCACATCGGCGACATGGATGACCTGGCCACACTGTCCGCGTTCGGGTCTGCGGAACGTCATCTGGAAGCGTTGACCGGCGTCGCGCCGGAAGTCGTTGTCGCCGACTTGCATCCGGGCTATCGATCCACCGCCTGGGCACAGCGCAACGCGGGCGACCGAACCGTGCGGACGGTGCAGCACCACCATGCGCACATCGCGGCCGTCATGGCCGAGCACGGGCTCGACGGGGCCCAACAGGTACTTGGTTTCGCTTTCGATGGAACCGGTTACGGACCCGACGGCGCGATCTGGGGCGGGGAGGTGCTGCTCGCGGACTACAAGGGTTACCTGCGACGGGCACAGCTGAAGTATGTGCCGCTCGCCGGAGGCGACATCAGCGTGCTGCGGCCGTACCGGATGGCGCTGTCCCACCTGTGGGCTGCCGGCCTGCCGTGGGACGACGATCTGCCGCCGGTGCGCGCATGCCCGACGGAGGAACGGCGCGCGCTCGCGCACCAGCTGGCCGGCGGACTGGCTTGCGTGCCGACATCGAGCATGGGCAGGCTCTTCGATGCGGTATCGGCGTTGGTCGGTGTCCGGCAGGTGGTCGCCTATGAAGCCCAGGCCGCAATCGAGTTGGAGGGGCTGTCGCGCGACGCCGACGGCGGCACGAGCCGTTACGCGTTCGACGTCGATGCGTCAGCGGCGCCAACGGTGATCGACCCGGCTCCCGTGCTCGCCGAGATCGTCCGCGATATGCGCGCCGACGTCCCGGCGAGTGTGATCGGTGTGCGTTTCCACCGCGCCGTCGCCGAGCTGATCGTTGATCTCGCGGTCGCGGAGGATCCGGCCCCCCAGACGGTCGCACTGACCGGTGGCGTGTTCCAGAACGCGCTGCTCCTGCGACTCTCGCAAAACGGCCTTGTGGCCAAGGGCTTTGACGTGATCGCCCACCGTCACGTACCGCCGAACGACGGTGGCGTCGCGCTGGGTCAGCTCTTGGTCGGAAATGCGGGGTGATCTAATGACCGCACCGTCTCGACAAGAGCTTCCCATCGGTCATGCGGTGTTCGCACGCTATGCGTTCCCGCCCAACGAGCTGGGCTACTGCGGGCCGGCCGATGCGGACGTGCTGCTCCGCGGTGACGATCCCGCAGAAGTCGCCGCGCACGCCAAAGCGTTCGACGGCGCGTGGCCGTATTTGCGGGCCATCGCTGACGCGGCCGGCATTGCCGATGCGCTCGACGCCGATGTGGTGGGAAGCTACTGGGTCGGCGGAGAACTGCTGAACCGCGTCGACCCCGTCGCGCTGCTGGATCGTCTTCGAACCGCATTTGCGGGTCAGGTCACCGGACTTCTCGCCGATCTCGATCGGCTAGCCCGTGTGCTGGCCCATCACAGCTTCCACGTGTTCGTGGTCTACCCATGGGTGCGGTTCCTCGACCGCGAACCCACAACGGCGCTGCAGGTACTGCAAGACTGCCGAATACGTTGGGGCACAGTCGACTCCGTTCATAACGAGCATGTGGTGATGGTGTCGCGTCCACTCACATTCCCGGAGGACACCCTCTGCCTCGGCCAACCAACCGCCGAGCGGGTGCGCTGGCGCAAGGATGGCGCGTCGCTGATCACTGCGCCGACGCCCGGTGACACCGTGTCCGCGCACTGGGATTGGGTCTGCTCCACCCTCAGCGACGCCGAGAGTGACGCCCTGGCCGAGGCGACGCGCACCACCCTGGACCTTGTGAACACCGCCCGCAAAAGGGAGCGAGACAAATGACCGCAATCGCACAACCGGGTGAATCCTTTGTCGACACAGAGCTATCCGCTGATCTGGCGGCCGCAGCGCTGGACTTGGCCCGCCGGTTCCACGACGGCGCCACGCTCTGGGTGATCTCACCCCAGTGGGAACCGCACGCACACCACGTCGCCGTCGAGTTCGTTCACCCCGTCATCATGGGCAAGCGGGCGCTGCCCTCGGTTGCGCTCGTCGAACCGGATCCGGTCGCGCAGGCACGCGTGGCCAGCCAACCCGGTGATCTGTTGCTCGCGGTGGCAACGGCCGACGAGCCCGCCGTGGTGGACGCCATGCGACGGGCGCCGGCGTGGGGCGCTCTTACGCTGTGGATCGGCTCCGGGCCGCGGCCCCCTGCCGGCGCTGCCAACCACATCCTCTGGGTCGACTCGGTCGACCCGATGGTGCCGGCCACCGGGCGGTTCGTGCTGCTGTACCACCTGCTTTGGGAACTCACTCATGTCTGCTTCGAACACCCCGGGCTGCTGAAACCCCGCGGTGACGACTGCACCGAGGATGTCTGCGTGACCTGTAGTGACGAGGGACGGCTCGGCGAAGTCGTACTTGCACCCGCCGACGCGACCGGTGAAGCACTAGTTCGCACCGCCAACGGTGAGGAATGGGTCGATGCCACCGTACTGGGTGACGTCACGCCAAACGACCTCGTTCTTGTGCACGCGGGAGCCGCTATCACACGACTGAGCGAGGTGAACCGATGACCACACATGAATCAGAGAGCACCAGTTTCCTGTACCCATTCATCGAATCGGAGGAGACCGACGCGGCAAGCCTGCTGGACGACCTCGCCTCCTCGGCACGCGGCAAAGCCTCGGAAAGCGCCCGCCTGCAACGAGAGTCGCTCGACGAGTATGACGAGGGGTTGACCGCAGCAGGAATCGGCATGGCCAAGCGGTTCCTGCGCGGCGGCCGGCTCTACACGTTGGGCAACGGCGGTAGCTCAACCGACGCCGCGACGCTCGCGTCGCTGTTCAGCCGCCCCGCACGCGGGCGGCCCGTCGCGGCGTGGTCGCTGGCGGCCGACAACGCCGTGGTGACCGCGTTGGGTAACGACGTCGGGTTCGAGCTGATCTTCAAGCGACAGATCATCGCTCACGCCCGCGAGCGCGACGTCGCGATCGCCTTGTCGACGTCCGGCAACTCCGAGGACCTGATGACGGCGATCACCGAAGCAAAGCAGCGGGGGCTGTTGACGATTGGCTTTTCCGGCCACGATGGCGGGCAGATGGCTGCGGCCGACGAGCTCGACTTCTGCTTCACCGTGCACAGCCAAAGCATCCACCGCATCCAGGAGAGCCACGCCATGCTCGGCTTCCGGCTGTGGTCGGTGACCCAAGACCACATGGCACGTCAACCTCACAGGGCCGAGCATTCATGAGCACCACGGAAGCCACCGGCTCCGCCCGGCGCGAAGACCGTGTGCTGGAACGGATTGACAAGTTCCGGCAGCGGCTGCCGCGGCTACTCGATGATGTTGTGACGCTGGCTCATGGCGCAGGCGGGAAGTCTTCCGCCGCGCTTGTCGACGCGGTATTCCTAGAAGCGTTCCGCAACCACGAACTCGAGCAGCTCGGGGATGCCGCGACGCTGAGTACGCCATCGGGCGAACGGCTCGCATTCTCCACCGATTCGTATGTTGTTCAGCCGCTGAGATTCCCGGGAGGTTCCATCGGCTCGGTCGCGGTGCACGGGACGGTGAACGACCTCGCGGTGTCGGGCGCCCGCCCGCAGTGGCTGTCCGCGGCGTTCGTCATCGAAGAAGGTTTCCCGATCGCCGAACTCCGCGAAATCGTCGCCGACATGACCGAAGCGGCGGCCCGGGCGGGCGTGCAGATCGTCACCGGCGACACCAAGGTGGTCGGCAAGGGCGCCGCCGACGGCGTGTATATATCAACCGCAGGCGTCGGCGTGATCCCGGAGGGCAGGCGATTGTCACGCGACCTTGTGCAGGCGGGCGACAAGGTGTTGCTGTCGGGCACCATCGGCGAACACGGAATGGCCGTCATGCTGGCCCGCGGTGACCTCGCCATTGATGCCGACATCGCCTCCGACACAGCGCCTCTCAATGAACTGGTCGAAGCGCTGATGATCGCCGCGCCTTCCACGCGGTGGATGCGTGACGCCACCCGCGGAGGCGTCGGAACGGTATGCAACGAACTGGCGAAGGACTCCCCGTTCGCGGTGGTCCTGGACGAGTCCCGGCTTCCCGTTGAGCCACAGGTGCTGGGGGCCTGCGACATGCTCGGCATCGATCCGCTGTACGTCGCCAATGAGGGCAAGTTCGTCGCGATCGTGACCGCCCAAGAAGCTGAGGCGGCCGTCTCCGCTTTACACGCCCATCCTCAAGGTGCACGCGCGGCGGTCATCGGCGAGATCATGCCGGAGCCGCCCGGCATCGTCGCGCTGCGGACCTCCTTCGGCGGCAGCCGAATCGTCGACATGCTGGTCGGCGACCCACTTCCGCGAATCTGTTGATCGAGAGGAGAACGACGATGTGTCTGGGTATCCCCGGCCAGGTGGTCGACATCGTCGACGCCGAACAGAATCTGGCCAAGGTTGACGTCAACGGCGTGCGCCGGAACATCAGCGTGCGGCTGCTGGCCGATGACAATCTGCAGATCGGCGACTGGGT
>Ga0170475_112571249_pt1 | contig 11304 bp, 7 predicted proteins | sample Soicark_Litter_5_FD_111474 | JGI IMG/M metagenome (GOLD analysis project Ga0170475, IMG submission 111474) | Avena fatua rhizosphere microbial communities from Hopland, California, USA. Combined Assembly of 48 SPs | reverse complement strand
GTTCGAAGTTCGAGAACGCTCGACCTGGCTCACACCTCTGCGCGTGAGGACACGCGCGGTCCGAAATTACGAGAACGCCTCCATGCCCACGCACGAACAAACGAGATTCCGGTCCCCAAACACATTATCAATGCGCGCCACGGCCGGCCAAAACTTGTACTCGAGTAAGCGGGGATCCGGGAAACAGGCTTGCTGTCGCGAGTACGGCCGCTCCCATTTTTCGTCTGCCAACGCCGCCGCAGTGTGCGGCGCGTTCTTCAACGGATTATTCTGTTTATCCATCTGGCCGCTTTCGATCGCGATGATTTCCTTGTGAATCGCAATCAACGCATCGCAAAAACGATCAAGCTCCGCCTTCGATTCGCTTTCCGTCGGCTCCACCATCATGGTTCCGGCCACCGGCCACGAAATCGTGGGTGCATGGAACCCAAAATCCATCAAGCGCTTTGCCACATCTTCCACGGTCACGCTCTTGAATTGGCGCAGGTCGAGGATGCATTCGTGTGCGACGAGCCCGCTCACGCCGCGATATAGCACCGGGAAATAATTTTCCAGCCGCTTTGCAATGTAGTTCGCATTCAGGATCGCGAATTGCGTCGCTTCTCTCAAACCAGCCCCGCCCATTGCCGCGATATATACCCAAGAAATCGGCAGGATGCTCGCGCTGCCCCACGGCGCTGCGGACACTGCGCCCACCGGTTCTTCGCCCCCAAGGTTGACGACGGTGTGTCCCGGCAAAAACTCAACCAAATGCTCCGCCACGCCGATTGGACCCATGCCCGGACCGCCGCCGCCGTGCGGGATGCAAAAGGTTTTGTGCAGATTCAGATGGCACACATCAGCTCCGATATCTCCGGGCCGGCAAAGCCCCACCTGCGCGTTCAGGTTTGCCCCGTCCATATAAACCTGCCCCCCGTTCGCATGGATAACCGCGCAGATCTCTTTGATCGACTCCTCAAACACGCCGTGCGTGGAGGGATACGTCACCATCAACGCCGCCAGTTTTGCTTTATGCGTCTCGGCCTTCGCCTTTAAGTCCGCCACTTCGATGTTCCCGTGCTTGTCGCACGCGACGGCTACCACGTGCATCCCGGCCATGACCGCGCTGGCGGGATTTGTTCCGTGCGCGGAAGTTGGGATCAGGCAAACATTGCGATGTGGCTCGCCCCGATGGAGGTGCCAGGCGCGAATCACCAGTAAGCCGGCATACTCGCCCTGGGACCCGGCATTCGGTTGCAACGAAATCCCCGCAAACCCGGTAATCTCTGCCAGCCATTCCTCCAGTTGCTGAAAAAGTATTTGGTAGCCGCGCGTCTGTTTCAACGGCGCGAACGGATGTAACTGGCCGAACTCCGGCCACGTGACTGGAAACATTTCCGCGCTCGCATTCAACTTCATCGTGCAGGACCCCAGCGGAATCATCGAGCTCGTCAGCGACAAATCACGCCCCTCCAACCGCTTGATGTACCGCATCATCTCGGTCTCGGAATGGTAGCGATTGAACACTGGATGCATCAGGAACGCGCTTGTCCGCGCAAACTGTTCCGGCACCGCTGCGTTGACATCGTCAGCGAGTTCAGCGGCTTTGAAATTCGGCGCCTTATCTCCATTGAACACGCGGAAGATTGTGTCCAATTCTGCTTCCGTCGTGGTTTCATCCAGGCTAATGCCAAGCGTCTCCGCATCGATGCTTCGGAAGTTCATCCGCTGCGTCTCCGCCATGCGCATGATTTCCGCGGCTTTGGCGCCAGCTTTGACGCGTATCGTATCAAAGAAATTTGCCGTCTCCACTTTGAAGCCCAGCGAACCAAGTCCGCGCGCCAGCACGGCCGTTAATTGATGCAGCCTCGCTGCGATTTTCCTGAGCCCCTCAGGACCGTGATAACAGGCGAACATCGACGCCATGTTCGCGAGCAGCGCCTGCGCCGTGCAGATGTTGCTCGTCGCTTTCTCGCGGCGGATATGTTGCTCGCGCGTTTGCAATGCCAGCCGCAGGGCCGGGTGCCCGCGAGCGTCCTTCGACACGCCGACGATCCGCCCGGGCATGCTGCGCTTGAACGCATCTCGCGTTGCGAAAAACGCCGCATGCGGTCCGCCGTACCCCAGCGGCACGCCGAATCGTTGCGCGCTGCCCACCGCGATGTCCGCTCCAAACTCGCCCGGCGGCTTCAGCAAGTCAGCCCGAGTAAATCCGTCGCGACCGTTACCAACGCCCCGGCTTCGTGGGCTTTCGCGTTAAACTCGGAGTAGTCGTGGACTTCACCGAATGTATCCGGGTATTGCACCAGCGCGCCAAACACCCGCTGGTCAAACGTGAAGCTTTGCCATGGCCCGACGATCACCTCAATGCCTAGCGCCGCGGCCCGCGTCTTCACCACATCACTCGTTTGGGGATGACACGTGTCCGCCACGAAGAAAACATTCCGCTCGGGCTTGAGTCCGTGCGACATCGTCATCGCTTCCGCCGCTGCCGTCGCTTCGTCGAGCAGCGACGCGTTGGCGACCTGCAGCCCGGTGAGTTCGCTCACCATTGTTTGAAAATTCAGCAACGCCTCCAGCCGCCCCTGCGCGATCTCCGCCTGGTACGGCGTGTATTGCGTGTACCAACCGGGGTTCTCCAAAATGTTCCGCTGAATGACCGCGGGCGTGAAGCAATCGTAATATCCCATCCCGATGAACGAGCGAAATACCTGGTTTTGCGACGCTATCCCGCGCAGCTCCTGTAATACCTGGTGCTCGCTTTTTCCGGTCGGAAGCTGAAGCGGCTTGTTCAGGCGGATTTGGGCTGGCACTGCACGCTCTGTCAGTTCCTCCAGCGACGCGGCGCCAATCACTCGCAACATCTCCGGCACCTCCGCCGGCCGCGGCCCGATATGCCGGCGCACAAAGCTCATCGTGTCTCCCGCATCGACCGAGCCGGTCGCGCGGCCGTTCGCCGTTGGTTGCTTTGGATTTGACTGTGTTGCTTCCGTTGCGAGCATCGAATGAAAGTACGGTCCGACACCTCTAAATCAAGGTGGATCTCGTCAGCTTTCTTTTCCTCTTTTTATTGAGGTTTCGACGCTAGGCTGGCACGCGCAGAGTCTTCCGGAGCAAACCGTTGTTCGCGACCATTCGGTATTGGTGTTCGCCGCGTCCGGTCGGCTCGTGGAAATACTCGCCACCCGCGCACTCCAGGATCAGGCCGCCGGCCGCTACATCCCAAAGGCTGATGCCCCGCTCGATGTAGGCATCGAAACGCCCTGACGCGACGTAGGCCAACCCCAGTGCGGCTGCACCCATCATACGAATCTTGCGGACGCGACGGGCCAACTCGCCGAAGTAAGGCAGAGTGGCCTCCAGCGATTCTTTGCTTTTGGCGAAACCGATCGAGACGATGCAATCCTCGAGTTTCGTGCGCGTGCTCACGCGAATCGGTTTGCCGTTCATCTTGGCTGGTTGACCCCGAATCGCCGAAAACATTTCCTCACAGAACGGATCGTAAATGATCCCGACCACAGTGTTGTAGCCATCAGGATAATCAGCCTTGCCCGAAACTGCTTTCGCCTGCAGAGCAATCGAAACGCAGGCATGGGGAATGGTGTACGCGAAGTTCACCGTGCCATCGATTGGATCGACCACCCAGCGGTCATCGGCGGTCAGCGCATGCGTTGAGCTGCCTTCCTCACCAAGGAATGAGACATTTGGAAAGGCTGACTTCAACGTGCGCTGGATAAGTTTTTGGCAGCGGACATCCAGCTCGAGCTTAATGTCGTAACGGCTTGTCTCATTGGCGAGCTTGTCGTCCATGAGATGCCGTTTCATCAGCAGGCCAACGGAGCGGGCGGCTTCCATCGCGGAACGTTCCGCGCGCTTCAGGTCGGCCATGTTGTGCAGTTCAGGTTTTTTCATAGTGCGAAGCAGACAAAAACATTTTTAACCACGGATGAACACGGATAAACACAGATAAGAAGACTGGACGCCCCCTCTTCTTTGTTCCCTTCGTTTGCTTCTGTAAAATCCGTTTTCATCTGTGTTCATCCGTGGTTAGGCACTTTTTGGTTGCGGCCCTGCCGCGCTTTACTACCACGCTTGAAAGTTTGTTCAACCTGCGGAAATTCTGATGTCCCCTCTTCTTTGTTCCCTTCGTTCGCTTCTGTAAAATCCGTGTTCATCTGTGTTCATCCGTGGTTTGGCACTCTTTGGTTGCGGCCGTGCCGCGCTGTACTACCATGCTTGAAAGTTTGCTCAACTTGCGGAAATTTTGAAGCCCCTCTTCTTTGTTCCCTTCGTTTGCTTCTGTAAAATCTGTGTTCATCTGTGTTCATCTGTGGTTAAGCACTCTTCGGTTCTCGCCGTGCCGCGCTGTGTTCATCTGTGGTTTCACAGTGCTTACTCAGGCTTAGTCAAAGGTTGCTCGGTGTAGGTAAGCTTGTGGGAATATTTGTCGAAGTAAATGTTGTGGTTGCCCCATTCGAGTTCGCCACGCTGGAAATCCACATTATCCGAGCGCATGGATTTTTTGGGCGGCGAGAGTTCCTGGTTATGATCGCTATTGGCTGCCATCCGATACCAATCCTGCCCTCCGAAGAAGAAGTCGCGCACTTCTTTCTTTTGCGCATCGGTCAAGGTCGTGGCGTACCGAGTGGCATAGATGCTCATGTAAGGGTCGACTGGCATCCATCCGTAGGGCGCGATGTAGATCTCGCACCAATCGTGAATCGTGGTGGAGTGCGGAAAGGTGTCCCAGCCGGATTGCCAGCGCGCGGGAATACCACTCAACCGGCAGAGGTTGATGAAGAGCAGCGCCTCCTGGCCGCAATCGCCGTATTGCCGGGTGCGGCAATATTCGCTGATGTTCCGAATCGTTGAATACTCGATGGCGTAGCTGTATTTGATCTGCGCGCCTATCCAGTCATAATATTTCTTCGCCTTGAGATAAGGATTTTGTTCATCGCCGGCGATCTGTTTCGCCAATGCCTTCATCTCAGGAGTGAACTGAACATGCGGCGCTTCGGACATAAACGGCTTCAGCTCGGGATCCGCAGGCGTTGGTTTCACCGTGGACGGGTCGACTTCGAATCGTACGCCGTATTTCGTGTAGTCGTATTCAATTTTGAACACAGTTGGCTTGGATTTTTCGGCGCGTTGTTCCAGCCGCAACGAGCGGATCGGGCTGCTGGCGGGTGCGATGTCTTTGGCCGGAGACGAACTGGAAACCAACGTGAAATCCTTTTGGAATGGGTAGTCGCGAGGGATGGGCAGCCAGGCGTTGATGACCTCGCCCGCCGGGGCGGCTTCCGGTTTTGCGGTGACGGTCATGGTCACATGGAAACGTCGTGGGAGAACATACGGCGATTTTTGTGCGAGTGCTGCTGTCCGGATTTCCGTACATGCGTTGAGGTGCGCCCTGTCATGGGCCGTTGTGTCCTTTGGCGGCAGCCGCCGCGACGCAAGCTCTGGGTTACGAAAAAACAGGTTGGCGACGCTGGAAGTCATGAAGTAGCGCTTGCCATCAAACTCGCGGCTATCGAAGCGCCCCTCTTTCACCCATTGATCGAACTCGGCACGGGTGAGGCCTTTGACCGCCGGTTTGACTTCCTGAAAAAGTTCATCGGCCGTGAACGGAAAGTCGTTCTTAATGCGCTGCAGCCGATCCAGTTCGAACTCGAGCGTCTTGCGCTGCTCGCCGGATACGTCTGCCTTAAGCGCGCCGTTTAGTGTTTTGGCGGCGTCGTTGAACCGCCCGCTTTCTTCCAACTGCACCGCTTGCTTCAGCTCTCTATCTCCCGTCGCAGCCAGTGCAGAGTTCATAAATATAAGAGTTACGGCAGCGAGGAACGCCGCCACGATGGAGTAAGAACGAATGATCATATGGTGTTGGCTCAACCCAGGGCCTGCAGCGAGGCGGTGAGATGGGCGTGTTTGGTTTCCCAGTCGGCCAATCGCCGTTGATGCTCTTGCAACACCGCCACCGGAACTTTCTGCGCAAAGGCAGGGTTGTTTAACTTTTCCTTCACCTTCGTGATTTCGGTTTCGGCCTTCTGGATTTCTTTCGTGAGCCGCGCTTTCTCAGCCGTCACGTCGACCATGCCTTCGAGCGGCAGGAACAATTCGCCCATCTCCGAACGATAGGAAGGTGTGCCCTTCGGTGGTTCGTAGTCCGCATTCAGCTCCAGCTTCTCGGCGTTGAGCAACAACCGGACAACCTCCTGGTCATAGGGCGTCACCGGGTTGGCAGGCTTGAACACGTAGCGCGCTTTTTAGCTCGCCGGAATGTTCGCCTCGCGGCGCAAGTCGCGGCCTTTGCGCACCAGTTCGTACTTGGCCTCGACCATCTCGACGTAGCAATCGTCCAGCCCGTAATGCCCGCGGAAGTCCTCGTCGAGCGGCTTCGGCCAGGCAGCGTACATGATCGTTTTGCCGCCCTGATTTTCCGGCATGTCCTGATTGTAACCCATGCCGTGCCAAAGCTCTTCCGTGATAAACGGCAGAAACGGATGGAACAATCGCAGCGTATGCGACAGCACGAAATCGATAACTGCGAGCTTGTTAGCGCGACGCTTTTCTTCATTTGGATCCGCTGGCGCAGCAGCGGGTGCGCCATTGCCCTCGGTCGGATTCGGTGGACGCGTCAGCACTGCCTTGCTGGCCTCGACATACCAATCGCAATATTCGCCCCAGAAAAAGCGATAGAGCACCTGCGCGGCTTCGTTGAATTTGTATTCCTCGAAAGCCGTCGTGATCTCGTGAATCGCGGTGTCGAGCCTCAACAAAATCCATTTGTCGTCGCTCATCAGCAGCATGCGATCAATCTCGCCTTGCACCTCGCCACCTTGCATTTGCCGGAAGCGGCACGCGTTCCAAAGCTTGTTGCAGAAGTTGCGGCCAAGCTCGACGTCCTTTTCATCGAACAGGACGTCCTGGCCCAACGGCGCGCTACGCATCGTTCCAAATCGGAGAGCGTCAGCGCCGTATTTTGAAATGAGTTCCAGCGGGTCTGGTGAGTTGCCCAGGCTCTTGCTCATCTTGCGCCCGAGTTTGTCGCGGATGATCCCGGTGAAGTAGACGTTATGAAACGGCAGCTCGCCCATGTACTCGTAGCCAGCCATGATCATCCGGGCGACCCAGAAAAAGATGATGTCGGGTCCTGTAACGAGGTCAGTCGTGGGATAGAACTTCTTGAGAGTTTCGGTTTTCTCCGGCCAGCCCATCGTCGCGAACGGCCATAGCCACGAGCTTGCCCAGGTATCGAGCACGTCGGAATCCTGTTCCCAATCGGGACCCGGACTCTCCAATTGGCACCGGAGCATCGCCTCGCCCTTATTGACCGAGCCGAAGAGCTGGCGTATAGATATGGTAGCGCTCGATGTAGGCTGGGTCGGCTCGCTGGAAACAGCAGCAGACATCAGAGATTTACCGTCGAGCGCGTCTGCTTTAAACACAGCATGGTCGTAAAGCTTTTGGCCGTCGACATGCTCTTTGACGGTTATTTTTACCTGAAATACTTCGTCCTTAATTTGCAGCGCCCCCGCGAAGGAATGAACGAACCGGAAGTACTCGTTAGGAGGGTCATGCGGTTGGGTGCCTAGTTTGATTGCCGTGGCGATTAATTGCGGCAGGGCAGTCACTGCCTGGATGTTGGCGGCGCCGCGGTGCGTGAAGGCGTGTTCAAGGCTCGCGGGGCGCACCAGAATGTCCCACCCCGTTTCTTCGTTCTTGAATGTGCGGTTCAGGAACTGATGCTCCTCCGCAAATTTCCACGCAGCTTTTCGCAGTTCACTGATGCTGGTTCCTGTAAGCCCGTTGGGCTTAAGGGCGACAACGCTAATCTCGCGGTCGCGTTGCGACCAGATTTGCTTGTGATACCAAACCGGCACGCGATGACCCCACCAGAGCTGGCGGCTGATGCACCAGTCTCGGAGGTTGTGCATCCAATGCGTATAGGTCTTCGTCCAGCGCTCGGGATGAAAGCGGATCTTGCCTTCTGCGACGGCCTTGGTTGAAGCTTCCACACTCGGATACTTCATGAACCATTGTTCGCTGAGGTAAGGCTCGATCGGAACATGGCTGCGCTGGCTGTAACCAACGCTATGCAAATAGTCTTCGGTTTTGAGCAGCAACCCTTGCTCGTTCAATTCCTCGACCACAGCCTTTCGCGCTTCCATGCGGTCGAGTCCGATAAAGTCCTCGCTCGCCTCGCGAGTCATCTTGCCGTCCGGACCAATGACAATCGTGACCGGCAATTTGTGGCGCACACCCATCTCATAATCGTTCGGATCGTGCGCTGGGGTCACTTTCACGCACCCGGTGCCGAACTTCGGATCAACGAAATCATCCGCTATGATCGGGATCGGCTTGTTCTGCAAGGGCAGCAGGCATTTGCGCCCAACCAGCCTGGCGTAGCGCGGGTCCTTTGGATTCACCGCCACTGCTTCGTCGCCAAGCATTGTTTCTGGTCGGGTCGTTGCGACGACCACGCACTCATCGCGCAAGGGCTGGTTCTTATCGTCCAGCAGAGGATACTTGATATGCCAAAGCTGGCCTTTCTCCTCGACCATATCGACTTCTTCGTCGGAGAGGGCGGTGCGAGCTGCAGGATCCCAGTTCACCATCCGCTTGCCGCGATAGATAAGGCCTTTGTTGTAGAGATCGACAAAGACCTGCTGGACGCACTTGGAATACTCCGGGTCCATCGTGAAGCGTTCGCGCTTCCAATCACACGAACACCCGAGCTTCTTGAGTTGCTGGATGATGATGCCGCCGTGCTTTTCCTTCCACGTCCACACGTGCTCGAGAAACTTCTCGCGACCGAGATCGTCGCGATGACGAATCACCTTTTGCTTCTGGAGCGACTTTTCGACAACTGCCTGCGTGGCGATTCCGGCATGATCTGTTCCCGGAAGCCAGAGTACTTCTTTCCCATCCATTCTCGCTTTCCGCGAAAGAATGTCCTGGATCGTATTGTTCAGCACATGCCCCATGTGCAGCATCCCGGTAACGTTCGGTGGCGGGATGACAATAGAGTAGGCCGGCTTCACGGAATGCGGATTGGCCGTGAAACAGTTCTGGTCAATCCAGGACTGATACCACTTTTCCTCTACCGCTTGCGGTTCGTACGCTTTAGGGACTTCAGACATAACAAATCAACCACTCACTAAAACACTTTTCAACCACAGATGAACACAGATAAACACAGATAAGAAACATCCTAGCGGACAAGACGTTCCCACTCCAAATGTGGCTTCTTGAAATTCAGAAGCAAACCAACATGGCATCCTGAGATTCGAAGATAGTTAAGCATCTTGCCACGCTCATGGTCGCCAATCTGATCAATGACTTTTGGGTCTACTACAATAGTGTTGTTTACCACCAGGTCGGGAATGAACTCACCGATAACAACTCCTTCGTAAAGAACAGGAAACCGCCGCTGTTGATCATATCCAATGCCTCGCCTTCGAAACGCCACGGTGAGCGCATTCTCATAAATCTTCTCATGCAATCCATGGCCAACCTTATTCAACACATCAAATGCACATCCGATAATCTGCTCAGTCTCCGCTTTATAAAGGAATCGCGTGTTTTTCAGATTCGTCAGGTCTGGGACTGTATCTGTGTTCATCTGTGTTTATCTGTGGTTAAGACGTGTGTTTGCTCAACCGGCGGAAATTTTGACGGCCCGCCCGCTTTGTTCCCTTCGTTTCCTTCTGTCAAATCCGGGGTTATCTGTGTTCATCTGTGTTTATCTGTGGTTAAGATTTCATTTTTTCATTAACCGATACTCCAAGCTATCCTTCAAAGCCTGAAGGCTCGCTTCGATGATGTTTTCGTGGACACCTACCGTGCCCCATTCGTTTTTGCCATCGGTGGATTCGATCAGGACTCGCGTACGCGCGCCGGTGCCGCTGCCGGAATCGAGGATGCGCACTTTGTAATCAGAGAGCCGTACTTTCTTTAACTGAGGAAAGAACTTGTTTAGCGCGCCACGAAGAGCCTGATCTAGGGCATTCACTGGGCCGTCGCCACCGGCGATCGTGTGGGCAACCTCGCCGTCCACGGCCACCTTCACGCTGGCTTCGCAGATGGAAGCAGCACGGTCATGCCGCATCGAGACGTGGTATTGCTCGATCTTAAAGGGCGATTCCTGGTGCTTGAGGATACGGCTGATCATCAAGGCCAGCGAGCCTTCGGCAGCTTCGAATTCGTAGCCTTCGTGTTCGAGTTGTTTGATCCTCGTCAGGATCTCTTTCAATTCTGGTGTGTCGTTATCGAGCTTGAACCCGAGTTCCCTCGCTTTGAGCACGATGTTGCTGCGACCAGCCAGGTCGCTCATCAACACGCGGCGAGCATTGCCAACGCTCGCAGGATCGATGTGTTCGTAACTGCGTGCAAGTTTCTGCACCGCGTTTACGTGCTGACCGCCTTTATGCGAAAACGCCGCGGAGCCAACCCACGGCAGGCGCGGGTTATGACGGATGTTCGCGATCTCGTCGATGAACTGCGAAAGGTCCTTCAGTTTTGGCAGCGAAGAAGGGGGCACGCAGGTCTTCTTAAGCTTGTATGCGACGTTGGGGATGACGCTGGTAAGGCTGCAATTTCCAGTGCGCTCGCCGTAACCATTGATGGTGCCTTGCACCTGGGTGGCGCCCACTGCCAATGCAGCAAGCGCGTTCGCCACGCCGAGACCGATGTCATCATGGGTATGGATGCCGACTTTGGTGTTGAGCTTGCTCTTCGCCAAAGCAGTCACTTTCGCAATTTCTTCGGGCAAACGGCCACCGTTCGTGTCGCATAACACGACGTAATCAGCGCCGGCCTTTTCGGCAGCCTGCCATGTGGCTAGGGAATACTCCGGCTCATCCGCATAACCATCGAAGGTGTGTTCGGCATCGTAGATCACGTATTTCCCATGATCTTTGAGGAAGCGGACGGTGTCGGCGATCATCGCCAGGTTTTCGTCCGGCGACGCCTTGAGGACCTTCTCGACATGGAGAAGCCAGGTCTTCCCGACAATAGTGACCACCGGTGTGCCGGCTTCGATGAGCAGCCGAACCTGCTCGTCTTTCTCGACGGACATGCCTTTGCGGCGCGTGGCGCCGAACGCCGCCAGACGGGCGTTGCGAAATTTCTTCTTTTTGGCTTCCGCAAAAAATTCGATGTCCTTGGGATTAGAGCCCGGGCAGCCGCCTTCAATGTAGTGGACCCCGAATTGGTCGAGTTTGTCTGCAATGCGCAACTTGTCCATTACGGAGAAGTTGATGCCTTCACCCTGGCTGCCATCGCGCAAGGTGGTATCGTATATTTCCACTTCGGGTTTCATAAATC
>Ga0170475_103228893_pt1 | contig 11309 bp, 10 predicted proteins | sample Soicark_Litter_5_FD_111474 | JGI IMG/M metagenome (GOLD analysis project Ga0170475, IMG submission 111474) | Avena fatua rhizosphere microbial communities from Hopland, California, USA. Combined Assembly of 48 SPs | reverse complement strand
CGTTACTACGTTGCTGCGTTACTGCATGACACCGTGACCGCATGGATCACCTTGAAGGAACATCATTGCCCCGTTGATGTTCTTTTCGCCCTTGGATGAGGGATGACGTGGCCTATTCCATGATCATGGCCGATTCGATCATCGCAACCGTCCCATGGGTCGATGAATCACTCGAACCGGAATGGGCAGTTTATGTGCTCCTGACTCCAAGGCCCTGGTCGAAATCAAAGGATCCACTCCCGCCACTTCGAATCTTACCGTTCCGGGTTTGACCAAGGTGGCCCAATACTTCACCGAACCTGCACCACCTCCCATTCGAACCTCTCTGGGTTTCCCCGTCACGGGTCGATGAGGGAAGATGTTGATCCATCTCTTTCCTTGCCGGGCCAATCGATGTCGGATCGATCGTCGACACGCTTCAATTTGACGGGCGGTAATTCGACCTTCGGTCATCGCCATTCTCCCGACCGATCCGAAATGGAGAATGCCCGATCCTCTTCCTTTTCTTTGACCTCCTTTCGCCCATTTTCGAAACGTGGTCCGTTTAGGTATCAGCAAACTCATGATGGTTCTTGGCTTGCCAAACTTTGCCTAGCAAGATCTGGCTACTCTTCCCTCTTATGATCGTAAACTCCGGACACCTGACCTGGTCACCTTGGTTGACCTTCAATGATCGGTTTGATTTGAATGGCGTGTTTAACCTTGGTCGATGAACCTTGTCCATATGGACCATGTTCACCATGTTGACCCATGAACAACCCTGGATTCATGGGATCCATCAACCGGTGAATTCTGTCCCATAGGATCCAGCATACCTCCTGCATCGGCCCTTTGACCGATGGGTCACCGGGTCAAAGGGTACCCCCTTGGACGGCCCATTGTCAAAATCAGACGCACATCAAAGAGGCCTGAACACGTCCACAAAGGCCATTCGATGCATCATAATGGTCACGAAATGCATCCCACATGAACAAATGTCCCGGTCAAAAAGGGTCATTTTTGACCTCCCCTTTGGGTTTCACTTTGGCGTGACCTCGTGGGGTGCATCGGGGTGTCCTTAGCTTCCTTGGGGGTCTTTGAGATCTGTGGACCGTGGATCAAAACTATAGGACAATCGAATCCCTCTGGTTCCTCGATCGGTCTTGGAGACGGCTTGACCAAAGGACACCGGATATCGCACACTGCCCATGGAGACGAATCCCATCTTCAGTTCTTCCTTACGGGTTCGTCTCGATCCATCGATGACTCCTTTGATCGAGAAGTGAATCCCTCGGCATCTCAACGATGACGTGGCGGCCATCGATCGATCTCGTTGGAGACCTACCGTGGTTCTTCCGGCTTTCACGGCCACCACGGCATCCATCTGCATCGGAATCTCCGAAATGAACCAAGCCATTATTTGAGCAAGTCCTGTAGCACAAGGATGGTGCGTGGCTCTTCTCATGGCGGATCTCAAGGCCTTGGGAGTGACCCTTCCTTTGTTCACCGATTCTCGACGAAGTCTCGTCGACGAGGATGTCCAGGTTTCCATGGTACTTTCCACTCTGGACTCCGGAATCCGATCGTTCACCACCTCAATGGTCAGATGCACCCGAGTCTCGAGAATGGACTCCAACCTCGTTGCGCATCGGGCCATTCTTCTTTCGAACCTTCGATCTCGCTTGGCTTTCGCCGCATCGCGGGAGGCATTCGAAGCGGTTGAGGCGCTTGACGCAGGTGAAGTGCCCTTGGTTCCTTTCCCGGACAGCTCATCCGGGGCTCGACGCTCCAACAACTCAATTCGAATCTCGGAACGCCAAGGAAGATGGGAGATTCTCGTTCGGTTCACCACATACCCCTTTTCAAAGAAGAGGTTTTCTCTGTAACTACGGATCGTTTGATCGACCTGCAGCATGTCATGGGGTCGCTCGGTCCCCATCCATCCCGTGGTGGTCACTCTCGATGGAGATGTGAAGACGTCATTCGCCTTGGACCCTGGATGATCATTGAACCAATTTCCCCAATGTTGACGTCGAAACGCCATCGGATTTACCTTTTGTCCCATCGTTGATCGTATCGCTTGGCGTTGTTGCTTCGTTGGCTTCGCTAACCTAATAAACCTTGGTAGGCTTCGTGGTCTTGATTACCTTAATTCCCTCTTATTTCTTCTTCCCTCGAACCGGGGCTTTCTTGGTGTACGGACGAGACCTTCGAGTCTTGACCAATTCACCGAATTTCAATCCCACCATCTCTCTCGTGGGTCGGATGTTCACCCAGACTCGACCACTATGAACCTGACAGGTTCGATCCACCAGGTCCCGAGTGATGGCCTGATCACGTGATTGTTTTCTTGGCATGTCCGTTCTTTACTAGGGTTCGATGGATATTGGGGCTTCTTCCAGGTTGAGGTGAGAATCGAACTCACCAGAATCCGATTTGCAGTCGAACGCATTGCCGCTCTGCCACTCAACCCCACCGGAGTGATCGGGTGAACCCTCCTATCCGGTTATTCCCATTCCAATGCCCCCACTTTCCAGGCATACACGTACCCAATTCTCAGTTCGAACAAGAAGTCCATCATGGTTCCAAACCCAATGGCTCCTTGTTCGCTCAAGGTCATCGACCAGGGATACAAGAAACTGGCTTCAATGTCAAAGACAATGAACAGGATGGCCACGAGATAGAACCGAATGTCAAATCGACTTCGGGCATCATCGAAGGGATTGAATCCACACTCGTACGTGGACAACTTCTCAGCATCGGATGAGGTCGTGGAGACCGCTCTCGATAGGCCCAATACCACTCTCGAGAGGATCAGGGCCAAGGCCACAAAGACCAACACCCCGCTATATTCACTATGTCTCAAGGTCATACTTCCTTTGTTTCGTTGTTCTCGTTACGGACGTGACGGGTTCACGAGGATGATGAGGTTCGAACTCACGCTCTTATGCTAGACAGGCATACGCTTTAACCAACTAAGCTACATCCCCATGAGGTCCGTGGATGGATCAGACTCCTTGGATCCTTGGATCCTCACCACACCCCTGTCGCATTGGGTCCATGCCGCAGGCATAAACCGTGTACCCCAAGATGAACCATGTACTCCAGGATGAACGGTGGGCACCATCATGAACCACATGAGCGCACCCCCTCCATCCTTAAGCCTTCTTGACCCTGGGCGTCCCATATTTCGATCGTGATGTACTTCGATTGGGCACACCTTTGAGGTCCAAGGCCCCTCGTTGAACTTTATAGAGCACTCCGGGCAGATCTTGGGTTCGTCCCCCACGAATCAACACGGTCGAATGCTCTTGAAGACCATGAGGACCTTGACCCGGAATGTAGGCCGTGACCATGTTTCCATTGGTCAATCGAATCCTGGCCACCGGTCGCTGAGCCGAATTGGGCTTCTTCGGAGCTTTCAAATACACTTTCACGCACACCCCTCGTCGTTGAGGACAGGATTGAAGCGCAGGAGACCGAGTTTGACCCCCTGTGGTTTTTCCTCGTCGAGGATGTCGAATTCTTTGTTGCAATGTGGTCATGACTACCGTTGGATATCGATCATCGCCATCGCAAATGGGCAAATACCCGGTTGGACTTGGCCATTCGATGCCTCGTGAGCTTCTTGTTCATGGCATACGAGGACACCGAGCTCACTTTCCCTTCTCGGCTGACATCGTTCATGATGGCTTTGATCTCTCTGGCCAAGGCCGAAGCCATGCCCAAGCCTTTGGCTTGCTTGGACTGCTTGGCCACCCGTTGTCGAGCCCCCTCCATGACCCATCGGACGGCCAAGGATTGACGTCGATGCTCGTGTCTCGGATGAGGAACCGGATAGGAAGCTCCCCCTCGTTTGACCGTCATCGTTTCGACGGAGGGCATGACGGCTTCTCTCGCGTTCACTCTCCTGTGCCTTGGTTGCCTTTGCGGGTGGGGTGAGCCACTGACCGGGTCTCGGAGCCTTCTTCTGGTCTCATGGACCCTCTTTTCGGCCATTCGACGGTCACCATGCTTCATGATCACCGATTGTCTTCGATGTCTCCACGTTCGTTGCCTGGGTTCATGAGCATCCCAGATGGCCATAGGGTCATTCACTCTACTTTGTTTCATGTCCAATGCGGATGGATCACCCTTTTCTTTCGTTATTCCCATGCCGTTCGACATTTAGACCTTCGTTTCATCCCGAAGAACGAACATGACCGCATGATCCGCATCCCGAGACAATTGTTGATGCAATTGTTGTCGTTTTGCGATCGAGGCATGTCGCACCTTCAACGTGAGCACAATGGCTCCCACCAAGGCCACCAACAAAACGAATCCGGCCATCAAGACGTACACGAACCTGTGGGTGTACAAGACTTGACCCAGCGTGTCCATGGTGGTTCTTGAATCGACCAGGGTCACCCATTGAACGTAGGACGTGGATCCCCCCACGTTCGACGTGTCCAACACGGACGGAAGAGCTTGAACTCTTTCTCCTTGGGACATCGTGAGCCTTCTATACAAACTCATGGCCACTCTGAACGAGGCCAGAACTTCAGCTCCACTTCGTCGACCTTCATTGGATGGGGCCAAGTTCAGCATCATCACCACGAACAAAAACAGGACGGCAATGGCCCCCACATAGACCACGACCACAATCAGGGCCATAAACTCCAATTGAAGCAAGATCATCAAGGCCGATGCACTGACAAAGGCCAAAACCAAGCTCAATACGGCATGGACCGGATGGGGCAATCTCACCACCCTCAGGGAGGACAGGATGGTGAGCCCACTGAATCCTCTAAACCTTCTCGATTCCATTGTCAATTGTATCGTTCGTGTCGTTACTACGTTTGTTGAACCCGATTTGTTGTCTTTTCTCGCCTTCTCGAGGGCAATGCACGCAGCACCAAGGGTTGGGGACTTGTCCACCCTCTGAATTCCGTCATCGCAAGGAGATCACGTTCCCGTGCCGAAGTTCTCCGGGGATTGGCGGCTTTGAATTTCTCCATGTGGGACTCGGATTCCCGTCGAAAGTTCTCGGCATCCACTTCCCGCAAGGCGAGCTTGGCCCCTGGGATCTCGAGGAGCCTGGTCACTTCCGCCAACCATTGCGAGAGTCGGGGAGGCACCACCACCAACATCATCATCCGATAGAGGGTCATATCCAAGCCCAATAGCCCAACATGATGGACATTCTTGGCCCATTGGGGCAGTCTCGCACCCACCATGGCCCTTCTTTCCACGCATTCGGCAATGGAGATCCATTCATCGGGCTTGACCGGAGGTACACCGCGAGAGGGACGACCGTTGGCACGTCCTTGATCAGGCGTGAACCTTTCGGTCCATCGGGTATGTCTGGATCTTCGATTCAAGAGCAAACGGACCATCGGATGGACCCGAATCATCGTACATCGGGCATCATTGTCATCGTCTGGCCTTCGTTCAGGGCAAGTGCAGTAGGGTTGAGAGGTCTTAGACCAAGTCTTCGTCCTGGTCTCCGATGCGTTGGAGACCTTAGACGCCCTAGTGGCCCGAGAAGCCGTGGACGCAGGTTCTGAGGTTGCAACCTGAACCTTAGGGAGCCCATGAGTAAAGTTTGACCCATCCCTCATCGTTCGTTGCAATCCCCGTGCCCTGTTGGTTTCTTGGTGATGCCGAGAAGCCATGTTGGGCCGTCTGAAAGGAGGACAAGGCTCAACAAGAGGTCGAACGGGATCTCTCAAAGGCCTTCTGGCCGATGTCAACCACAATCTTGCGGGACCCACCACCGATTGGGGCATGGTCGCACGTTGAACCCTTAGATCCTGTCGGGACAAGTTCATCGCGACCATCAACATGGTCTTGAACTTCGACTTCGCCTTCGGAACATGTCGTTTCCTGTCATATTCCGCCCTTTCCGGACGTGGATTGAACCAGTCATGGTCCATGTACCGATCTTTGGGCATTCGTCCATCGGGTCCTCTCGGTTTCACCGCTTGGGTCTTGGGATAGGCCCGCTTGGTGAACGGTGACACCGGGTTCTCCATGTTCTTTTTCCCCCATTGATCCATTCGGAGCGTGTGTTGGGCATTCACCGGAGCGGAGATCGTACGCTTTTCATAGGTTTTGATGTCCTTTTCCGGGAAATGTGACCGGATCGCGGTCATGTGGGCTCGACGTTCCACATCTTCGGCTCTCAAAGCGGATCGCATTCTACGAGGATCGGCACGAAGGGCATCTTGCCACTCCATCATCCATTCTTGGTTGGGATGGGGGTCCTGGGTCGGAGAGGCCTTGGTGGATGTACTCGTAGATGCGTTCGTGGATGCATTCGTGGGGGCACGAGGGAGGGCCTGGGAAGCCCTTGGTGTCTCGTCCCCGCGTTCTTGAGGCCTTTGAAGCTCCGGATGGTCTCGAGGATCCCTGACCTGAATGATCGGACGTCGAAGGCGCGGCAGGGGACCCTCAAGGGACTCGACCGGAAACCGAGAAGGAATCGGGTGATTCCGGTTTTCCCCTTGAGGGTCTCGACTGGCCTTGGGCGTCGTGTCGAAGGAGGTTGGAGCCACCTTCCTCTTCTGTGCCCTCAAGGCTTCTCGCGTCCAGTAGACGTTCTTGGGCTTGAGGGACGTCGGGTGAATCGGAACGTGATCCATGTTGATCGGGGCTGACGTCGTTGGTTTCGTTTGGCGTTGCATGGCTTGACGTACAGAATGTAACCCATTTTGACCAACCTTGGCCTAGATTTGACCCTTTGACCCTTTGACATGGGTCATGGCATCAGAACAAGAAGAATCGAACTTCTTCATCTGGTACCCAAAACCAGCATGCCACCTCTACATCATGTTCTGAAGATGGACATCGAATGGATCGGTTTCCTTCTTTCCCCCATTTGGCCTTCGTTCACCTGGTTTACCTTATCCATGCATTCTGTTCATGCTTTCCATCGCAATGTTCCCTCGAACTCGGAAATACACGACCAGAATGGCCAATCCAATGGCTGACTCTGCCGCTGCCACCGTCAGCACGAAAAGGGCGAAGACTTGACCCATGAGGTCATCTCTGAACACCGAAAAGGACATTCTTTGAAGGTTGACCGCCAACAACATCAGTTCCACGCACATCAAGACCACGATGACGCTTCGTCGATGCAGGACCAGTCCCACCAATCCAATCCTGAATACGGTGACACTCACCGACACGTATGATGCAAGACTTACCATATTCTCTCGTTGACATGCACCTACCTGCATGGTAGTGCCTTTCAATGCATGTAGTGCCGTTTAAGGCGCATTGGCGATTCGTTTAAACCCGTTGAAGCTCTTTCTTAGGCAGGAAGACCATTTCTGGCCATCAATCTTCCGGAGGTCATCACGACTCCTCCCATCGATCTGGGAAGGAAGACTTTCCATCCCAATCGCATCAATTGATCGTATCGGTATCGTGGATAGGCCGCTCGAGCCCACACGAATCCGATCAAGAAGAGCGTGACCTTCATGGCGAACCATACCACCCCAGGAATTCTGTCTCTTGCCCCCAATCCCATTCTGGATCTCGGTGACAACCATCCTCCTCTGAACAGGACCGTCATTCTCGAGGACATCAAGATCATGTTGGCATATTCTCCCAAGAAGAACAAGGCGAATCCCATGGCCGAGTATTCCGTGTTGAATCCCGAGACCAAGACCGATTCGTCTTCCGGCAGGTCAAAGGGATGTCGGTTGGTTTCGGCTCTGGCCGTGACCGCAAACATGAGGAACAACGGGAACAAGGGCACAATGTACCATACCGACGCTTGAGCTTTCACCACGGCGGACAAGTTCAAGGTTCCGGCACACAAGAGCACGGAAACCCTGATGAACCCTCTCGAGACCTCGTAGGAGACCATTTGAGCCGAAGATCGAAGCCCTCCCATGAACGAATACTTCGAGTTGGAAGCCCATCCGGCCAACAAGACCCCGTAGACCCCCAAAGATCCGACCGCCAAACTGAATCTCATTCCTCTGGGCACATCGGCATACACTCTTCCGTCACTCAAGGGCATCACCGCCCATCCCACCAAGGCCAAACTGAAGGTAATGACCGGAGCTCTTTGGAACAAGGCCGGGTTCGCGGATGCCGGAACAATGGCTTCTTTTCTCAACAATTTGAGCCCATCGGCCAAGGGAATCAACAATCCATAGAGTCCAACCACGTTGGGACCTCGTCGTCGCTGAATGGCCCCCAAGATCTTTCGTTCGGCCAAGGTCAAATAGGCCACCCCAATCAATACGGGAAGGATGATCAAGAGGATCTCGACCACTTTCACCCTTCTCCATCCTCTGGTTGACATCATGGTTCGGTTTACGTTATTGACGTGTTTACACTCGCGAGGCCGTTCGCCCTCGTTCGAATTGGAAGTACAAGAACATAGATAAAATACCCCGTTTGGTATGATGTTTTCTTGTCGTTAGGACGCATGTATCGCCATATTCAATGAACCTGGTGGCCATGTAGGCCACGTTGAGGCCGATTTTTCATGCGTCCAAGTTGGAGAACCCTGTCGTCCAAGGGTACCCCCTTTGGCAGGTCGGTTTGACCCCTTGGAGGCCCATTTCACCACATGGGTCTCGTCATGGGTTTGACCCGTTTGCTGATCCTTTCACCCATTGGTTTACCCTTGTGAGGTCATGTTGGACCCTTTTGACCCTATTTGACCAAGATGTACTCGTTTAGGCCAAGAAGTTGGTTCGAGCACTGAACGATTGGGATGATTTCGCCATCGTTGGGGACACTCGAGCCAAAACATGGCCTTCTCTGTAGTAATCGTGGATCGCCGGGATCACTGGAGTCGCTCTCGTGGCTCCCAATCCGCTTGGGCCTCTGCCTCTGGTCACCGAAGAAGCATGCGTTGACGCTTGAGCAGCTTGCATCACGGGAGTGGAGGACATCGATGCGGATCGCATCACCAGGTCGCATACGGGAGCAGGAGCACTGCTGTCGTAGATCCCTTGGGCGCTGACCGAAGCTCGATGCTGTTGGACTCGTCCTTCGGTGTTCGTGTAGTGACCATCTTCTTCGTACGCCGATCGAAGAGGCACAATCACGTCACTGCTGTTGATCCAATCATCTCCGTGGGTGACTCTTGACCTCATCGCTTGATGATGCGTCACGTTCGGCAAGGCTCGACCACTTTCCATGAAGTCGGCCGCTTGGACTCCGACTCTTCTTCTGGTGGACGACGGTGTCATCGGCGTCAAAGCATGCCATCCTCTCGAATGCGCCGTGGATCGATTGGCGGTGTCGCTCACCCGGAACAACACGTTAGAACCCGAGGATGCAGCCCCATAGGTTCCCAATCGATGGGCTCTTCTTCGTCTGGCTTGTCTTCTGGCCGCTCCATCATGTCGTCCCAAAGCCGAAGGACCTCTTCTTCTTCTCGGTCGTTGAGCCGAGAACCTGATGTCGCTGGCCGGATGATCTCATCCCTTCTTGACCCTCTGGCATCGAGGCTTCTTCCTCTGTTGACCGTTGGATAGGTCAATCCGTGGGTGGTTTCCCCGGAGGCACTTGATCTTCCTCTCGTTCTCACTTGAACTCGATCCCGCAAGAAGGATTCTCGCAACCGTAGGTTTCTCACGGGGCTTTCTCTTCGTGGGTTAAAGCCCACCAGCACCACCACATCGGCATCGGAAACCCTCTTCAGGTTCCCCAATTCGGCCACATCGACATGAACCGCGGACGTTGACGTCGGTTGACTTCCCGTTCCCACCACATGTCGAGTGACTCTGGTTCCCCGAGCTTCCAATCGTTGAGCTCTTGACGTCGCGGACACTCTTTGTTCCGTCGATAGGCTTGAGTTGACCACTCTATCCACGGCACTCGAGGTTTGAAGCCTGGTGTCTCTTCGTTTCACGGCTTCCTCTCGATTCACCGGTTTCAATCCTTGAACGGATCGAACGTAGGCGGTCGTCACCCGTTGATGGGTCAGTCCATCGATGCTGAATCGGCTCTTGTCCCCAATCCACAATTGATTGATATCATCATTCTCTCGAGGTTGGATTCGGAACCTTTCCAGTCCTCGGGTTTGAGCTCGCACCGAGGATCCCATGCCATCGAGGACATCGACGGTGTCCGTGGTTTTCTTTCCCAGGGACGAGTCATGAAGGCCGTGGGTTTGGCCGTCAAGGCTCCCACCGGGCACAAGTCAATCAAGTTCCCGGAGACCTCGGTCTGTCTTCTCTTGTGAATGTAGGTTCCCACTTCGGTGTCTCGACCTCGTCCAGACGTTCCTCTGTCTCCCACTCCGGCCACTTCGGAAGCAAATCGAATGCATCGGGTACAGTGGATACATCGGGTCATCACGGTTTTCACTCTGGGACCTCTTTCTTTGTCTTCCACCCCTCGTTTGGCTTCAAACATTCGGCTTCGATCGGACCCATAGATCATCGATTGATCTTGTCTGTCACATTCTCCACCTTGGTCGCAAATCGGACAATCCAGGGGATGGTTCAACAGCAAGAACTCCATGACCGATTCCCGGGCTTTCTTGACCAGCGGACTATCGGTAAACACCTTCATGTTGGGCATGACCGGGAGGGCACACGCCGCTTGAGGCTTGGGTGACCCCGCAATCTCCACCAAACACATTCGACAGTTTCCTGCCACCAACAATCGTTCATGATAACAGAACCGAGGGATTTCCACACCGACCGATTCACACGCTTGAATGACCGTCGATCCTGATTTTACCCCTACGGCAATTCCATTGACCTCCACTTGAATCATGTTCTTTTCACTTTGTTCGTGTTGACGTTGTTCTTGTCTTGCGTTGTCGTTGAACTCCGCCAGTTTGACTCGACCGATTCACATCTCCCTCTTATGATCGTAAACTCCACAACCGTAGATCGACCATCATCGATGACCTTGGGATGGAAGGGCTCGAACCTACAACCCACGGCACCAAAAACCGTTGTCCTGCCAATTGGACTACATCCCAGAACCCCATCGGTTCATAACCCTGGACCCCTCCGGTAGCTTTCCACCTCCCGAAGGTTCAACATGCGGTCGAAATCGGATGCGGTCGGAATAGGATTCGAACCTACGGTTGCACAATAGAACAACAATGGCTTAGCAAGCCATCTCTTTCAACCACTCAGACATCCGACCCCCATCATCATGAGCATGTCCCTGCCAACCGACCAGTATGCATGGTGGCATGCCTTGTTCGCACCGCATCACTTCCCATAAGATCGTTGGAGACCTGTGAGGTTCGTGTTGTGTGCGTTGTGCGTTGTGCGTTGTGCGCATAGGGTCCGTGTATGCCTGGCAGGACTCGAACCTGCTTTCAGTGTTTAGGAAACACTTGCCTAGACCTATCGGCT
>Ga0170475_122623537_pt1 | contig 11313 bp, 5 predicted proteins | sample Soicark_Litter_5_FD_111474 | JGI IMG/M metagenome (GOLD analysis project Ga0170475, IMG submission 111474) | Avena fatua rhizosphere microbial communities from Hopland, California, USA. Combined Assembly of 48 SPs | reverse complement strand
TCGTGGGCCAACTTATTCGAGAGGGTCGGTACTGATAGCCAAGGAGAAGTAGGCCGGGTTCGAAGCGCTGAAGTTGCAAACGGCCATGAAGTAGGTGCCCGGACCAAACGTGTTGCTCGTCGACTCCGGGTGGGCACCTCCACCCCCGGCATCGGCAGACGTGCCGATGAGAGTCGTTCCGTTCGACTGGAAGAAGTAGAGCCCCAGATCCTCTGGGCTGGGCCAGTCAACCGTAGTGGTAATGGTCAAGGAATCCGGGCCCGGCACAGTGATCTTGTACAGGCGGGCAGGGGTGGGGAATGTTCCGGCTACCCCCGCAAACACCAGAGGCGCGCTGTAGTCAAAGGTCCCACCGTCAAAGAACGTCGTGCTTGTCCCCGGAGCTATGGCCAGTGCGGGTGCGCTCCCGGTCGAGCCGGTTCCAGCTTGAGGGGTAACCGGTCCGACGGTTACGGTCTGGTCGGTCGGCAAGCTGAAGAGCACGCCCGGCGCATAGTCGACACCCACACTGTCCACCGTCACGGGGCCACTGGCACCCGGGGGCAGCAGCACGGTAACCGACGAGCTATCGGGAGCAACTGCTGTGACCACGCCGGCAGCGCCGGCGATATTCGCACCGGCACCGGAGCCGAACTTGTATCCCGGAGCAGCCAGTGTGATTACCAGCGGCTCGTTGGCGGCCGGAACGGGATTCGAGACCGTGGCTGTCGTAGAAATTGGGGTTACTCTGACCGGAACGTCGAGAGCCTGACCATTGGCCGTTATGGTGACGGTTGTGGCAGCCGGGCTCTGTCCGGTAATGATTACCCTCCGGGTGGTCGGGAGGCGCCCGCCATTGTTGGTCGGCTGGTAGGTCGTGTCTTCCACGGCGGCCACAGCACCCGACCCAGCAGAGACCTGGAAAGAGGTGATGTCCTGATCATTCCCTTGGGCATCGGTGACGGTCACGATCACCGGCTTATTCTCGCCCTGGGCCATAAACAGTGAGGTTGGGCTCGCCTGGACCGAGAGGTCGGTACCAACCAGGTCGTTAGTTGGGTCCCCGCTGCAGCCGGCCAGGGCTGCCAGAGTCGCAAGGAGAAATCCGCCACACATCGTACGGTTCATACTCAATACCTCGTCGGTGGAACTGTTGGAAACGGATTAATAGCCACGATTCTGGGGTGCGAGATCCTTCCCGAGGAAACGGCCGGCATCCTCGAGCGCCGCACTGCCCAGGACACTCTGCCAAGCGGGCTCCCCCGGCTCTTTCAGGTCGTTGGAGGTCAGCAGGGTAAAGGCCCCAAAGCCGGAACGGTCGGCGAAGATATAGTAGGCGCCCTTCCCTTTGGCGTAGCTCCAGACCTCATACGGTGGCGCCCGGCCTTCCCGGTCTCGCCGAAGCACCTGGTCGGGAGCACCATTTCGAGCGAAGATGCGTCCACGATCGGACCGCCACCCGCTCATCGGATTGCGGCCACCCTCACGGAACGTCGTATTCGCATAGGCAATGGCGGCATAGAACTGTTCCCGCCGCTCATTCCGCGAGGTGCCCGGGGTGGGATCGCGTTTTTTCCAGAACTCAGTCAGAAAACGGCGTTTGGCCTCGACGCTGAGTTTGTCGCTCCAGACCGAGAGCTCGTGCGGCTCGGCCATGTAGACCAGGGGCGCTTCCGCACGATTCAGGTCTTCCGTGCCCATCTCGGCGAAGTATCCCTCGTCCGTCGTCCGCATCACCGCCCGCCGGGCGGTATCCCGGGCCAGGGTCGCAGCCAGCCCCGCCATGGTAAACTCGGCGCTGCGCTCGACCGTTCGATCGGCCAGCTTGAGGGTGGCCATCATGGTGTAGTTCCCAGGGGGAAGCCCGGTCAGGTCGAGCTGCCCCTGAAGCACGCTCCCTCCCGCTGCCACATTGGCCGGCACCTCCGGTGTCTTGGTAACCACAGTACCGGTGGAATCCTTCACCACCACAGCCAACGTGCCGGTGCGCGGTTTGTCGCCGTATGCCTCCAGGAGGTAGAACACCTTGGCCTGAAGCGGCGTCAGGATCACCCGCGCCGCCGCTACGACCAGACTGTTCCCGGCCCGGAACTCTCCGGGATTGGGAACGGTGTCCTCTGCCACGGCCAGCCGCATTTTCGGGGCGATGAGAAGATCGGAGGCGACACTGGTGTCGCTGAGGGCACGCAGGTCCAGTGAGGAGCTCTGCCGTTTGCCGGAGACCGAGTCCTGGACCGAGACGTCGAGCCGATACCGTCCTGGCGCAGTGGCGAAATCCACGATCTCCACCGTATAGGCATCCGGCGTTCCCGGGACAGACTCGGCATGGCTCTCCCACGCCTGCTGATACAGCGTCAATCCGGTCGAATCGGAGACCCGAACAGAGACGGAGTAGCTACGTCCTCCACCGGCCCCAACGGGTTCCAGCATGGCCAAGGGAATCTGGACCAGACCCTTGACCCGAGTGCGGTTCATCTCGGCGCGATAGAACCGTACCGCGCGCATCACCAACGCAGACTGTTGCGCCGACACCGCCGCCGGGGAAAACTGCCCGGCGACGGCAAGCGCGAAACCGACAAGCCAGTTCATGAACACCTTATGTGGGGGAGCCGGTAGCCCGGCTCCCTGTCGGCTGAACTACCAGCCGAGGCTCACGCTGAAGAAATTGGTACCCCCAAGCACGCCGAGATACTTCCAGGCGTAGTCGAGGCCGACGGAAAAGCCGCCCTCTCCGGTGTAATTGAGTCCCCCGCCCAGGGCGAGTCCCTGCAGGTTTTCCTCGTCAGAGAGTGCAGTGGTGGCCGGATCGATCGGAGTCAGGTTATTGGCCGCGCTATAGCTGTAGCTTCCGCGCGCCGCAAAACCAAACGCGGAACCACCCAACCGCTGTGACATCCACTCGCCGCCGACCGCGAACCCGGCCCCGTTGTTATTGGGCTGGTTGAAGTCGGAGATCAGGCTCAGACGATTGTTATCTGCCGAGACCAGATCGTAGGCCAGGCCCACCCGGAAAATCGTCGGGAGACTGAAGGCCTTGGTCTGCAACGTCGTGGGCTGCGGGTTCGTCGGTACATCCTGCTCACCCGGGATTGGCTCGCGCGGCGTCTGAACATTGAGCGCCTGGCCATGGTACGAGAGGTTGGTCCCGAGGTTGGCCACCACAAAGGAAAACCGGATGGGATGGCCACCGAGCGCGGAGTGGAAGTTGGTGCCGAAATCGACCGCGAATGCGCTTCCATCTGCGTCGCCCAGATTGTCGAACACCGCCTTGGCGGTGAAGCCCGCGGCGAAACGGTCGGAGAAGTTCTGGGCGAAGCTCAGGCCCAGGAACGTCTCACTGACCGAATAGGTCGAGCCGGTCCCGTCCGGCTGTTCGACGGTGTAGATCGGCTGATCCTTGAACCCGAAGGTGCCGCCCTGGAGGCCGATGGCGCGGGAGCCCCCGGAGAATGGAAACATCACGCCACCCCAGCTATAGCGGGTGTCCGCGACGTAGTCATAGGTGCCGAGCAGCGCATTGGCGCGGGGTGCCGCCGCGATACCGGCAGGATTGTAGTAGAGAGCGCTGGCATCGTTGGCGATCGTGGCATATGCACCACCCAGCGCGGTTCCCCGCGCACCGGCCCCGAACAGCAGAAATTCCGCTGCAGTTGTGCCGTAGGCAGTGTTGTCCTGGTTGATGTCGTTCTGCGCAGCGAGTCCTACGGGCAAACCGCTGAGCAGCGCCGCCAACGCCAGGTTTCGTGCTGTAAAGTGCTGACTCATGTCCTTCTCCTGGATGTGGGGGCGAGCCGTTCGGCCCGCCCCACCGTTGCTGTGCTTACTGAGCGAAGTTGACCACAGTGAACCGGCCTACCCGGCGAGCGCCACCGGATTCGATGTGATAGAAGTACACACCGCTCGCGACCACCTGGTTATTGCGATTCCGGACGTTCCAGTCCTCGGCGCCGCCGAACGTGGTGGTATGGTGCTCGAGCATTGTCACCAGCACGCCGCTCGAGGAGTAGATCCGGATGATGCAGTCGTTCGGCAGGTTCACGAACTTGAGGATCTTCGTATCCGTGGTCTGCTCGAACTGGTTGGTGACATAGTACGGATCCGGAACCGTATGTACCCGGCTCAGATCCTGGTCGGTGGCCGCGGCCACCGTGTTGCTCGCCGTCACCGACAGTTTGACGTCGGCTCCCACGGCACTGAATGTCCGCGGCTGCGGCGTGAAGGTGTACGATCCGGCGCTGCCGTTCACGTAGCCGATGTAACTCCGCATGGTCCAGACGGTGCCCTGCGCCGGAACTGCGCCCCCGGCCAGCTCCATCATGAAGATGTGCCCCGCGAGGTAGATGCCGAACCCAGCGTTTGGGTTCGGGACTGCCGTCAAGCCAGTCGCCAGCGCGCCGCCGTAGATCGCAATGGGACCCGGAACGGCGGTGTTACTGAGGGGGGTGACCGGACCCGCAGTGCAGTCCGTGGCGTTCTGGATGAGGGCGGCATCCGGCTGCCGGGTGTTGTATGGCGCGACACACCCGAAGTCGAGCAGAGTGAGTACGCTAGGTTGCCCGTCTGTGACGCTATTTGTCGCAGCCGAGGTGTTGAGGATGCCCCAGGTCCCGCCCATCGTGTCGGCGAAGGGAACCGGCACATTGTGAGTGATATCGATGACCGAATCGACCACGCCACCCGCACCCCAGTAGAGGTTGAAGTCGGCGGCACGAGTCGCTCCGCCGAGGAAGGCCTCGACCGTGCGGTAGCCACCGTCCACCTGAGTGTAGGACTGGGGATTCTGAATAGTGACCACCCCGGGCAGCTCACCCGCATTGTTCACGCTGCTTGGAGCCGCGCCACCACCTGTATCGTTGCCGCTATTCGGATCGGCTCGGGTCTCATTGGCTCCTGAGAACCAGCGCGGCCCGTTCAGCCCGCAATTCGATCCGATGGTTACATCGATGAAGCACCCACGGCCAAAGCCGTTGGTTGCCTCATACCCCACCAAACCCTGGTTCAGCTGACCGCTTTGGACGAAGGCCTGGTTCAGGCCATACCGCGCGGCCAGTGCCGGATCGACGGTTGTCGCCTTGAAGGGCGGACCGCCGGCCGTCGTGTTCGCGATGCTGGTCGCCTGGGTAATCGGTATGGTGAAGGTTGTGGTGTCGCCGGTGGCACCGGTCACGTGCCAGGTATACGTCGCCGGGATGCCGTTTCGGGCATCTCCCAGGCTCAGCCCAAGGAGCGTGGCGGTGAATTCCTGCGTTCCACTAAAGAGACCCTGGATGAACTGCCCGAAGTATCCCAGCTGAACGTTGTTGGCCGGCGGCATCTTGCCGCTGAAGCGACCGGTCGCGGGATCGATCGTCGGCATGGTGCTGTCCGTGGACCCGACGCCTCGACCCACCACCGACTGCGTGAGCGTTCCGCTACTCTGGAGATTCCCTGCCGAATGCTGCGGCGTGGCCGGCTTGGTATTTCGGGGAGATTCCAGACTACTGGGTCCCGACTGGAACGAATTTACGTCGAAGGCAACCACCGAATAGAAGTACCGGAGGTTGTTTCGGGCCGTCTGGTCGACAAACACAAACGGAATTCCGGTGTCCTTCAGCACCTCACCCTGGCCACCAGCACCGGTAAAGGCAGTGTCGGTCTGAAGGAAAATTGCATCTCCCGTAGCGAGCTTGCTCCGGCCACCAGTCAGCTTCGTCTGAACGATCGGGCCAACCAGCGGGACGTCGTTGTGGACGGTGCGCGCAACACCCGGGACAACCGTGTCGAACACCACCGGGCATCCCGGGGTGCTGTCCACAACTACTGTGCCGGTGCTGTCGAGAATTGGGGTGAAGACATTGATGCCCAATTCGGGGGCGCAGGCGGTCGTGGGATTGACCTGCTCGGCGAAGTCCGCAATGAAGGTGCCGGTATAGTCGAACTGCGCCAGCATCGTCAATTCGTTGGGGTTGTCGACCCGGCCGCGGTAAACCCGATAGCCTTCGACGTCGAACTGACGATAGTTCGGGTCATACAGCGGATTGGGTGTCACGTTGCCCAGCGTGTCGGTGATCGTCACCTGCGATGAAATGGTGAAGAACGGATCTCCGCTGGCTTCAGTCTGAGACGGCTGCCAGAGCACCGACACCTGATTGTCGGCCGGCACTACATAGAACGGAGGTGCGTCGGGCGCAAAGGGAAGCAGGAAGCTGAAGTTGAACACCGACTGTGCGGTCAGCGCTTTGCCCAGCAGCGACCCGGCCACTGGTGCCTCGTACTCCTCCTGCTGCGGAGCGCCGTCGCCATTGACATCGCCCGCGAAGCCGCGATATCCAGCCACCGAGTCCACCGGGTTCAGGCCCGAGCCGGTCAGCGCAGATAGGCTGGTGGGAAGGGTCGGGTCTCCTGGCGTGAGGTCGCAGGCACCGGCCGAGGGGCAGGTTCCGGTCGACACCGGCGCCGCAAAGATGTAGGCCACCACGATCGACTGAAACTCACCCGGCTTGAGAGTGAGCGGGCCGGACGACTGGAAGAACCGCATGTCTGCCGGCGCGCCGGTATTGACGTAGCAGATCTTGTCAGTGAGCGGGTTGTTGGTGCAGGACGCGTCTCCCGCGGCCACGCTGATGTGGCCGGACAGGTAGCGATAGAGCTGCACGGTGTTCTGGGCGTCGTCAAACGCACCCTGGTTGATGGTATTGCTGAACAGGGTCAGGCCAACCTGTTGGCCGCTGACGGGATCGACCGGGCTCTTCAGATACTTCACGCCCACGAAGCCGGCGCCAGGGAAGAACGGCCGGGAGAAGATACCGGGATCAAAGGTCCATCCGCCGGCCCCGCTGAAGGTGTGCTCGTACACGTAACCCAACGCAAACGGCACGTTGACTGAGGAATAGTCGGCGGAGGAGTTTGACACGTCGGCGTCCATCGAGAACGCGGCGAACAAGTTGTTGATGGTGTAGCCGCCGTCCGGGATCTGGACCTTGAACGCAGCCTCGTTGCTCGACTGGAACAGATCGCCCCGCGCCTCCGCGATCTCCCGCATGCCCGGACGAATGCCGGCGTACACCCCGGAGCTGGAGGCGGCGGTAACGTTGTAGAAGGTGTAGACGAAGTAGATGATGTCTTCGTTGCCGGACGGGAAATTCCAGCCCAATCCACGCTGTTCAACCAGCACGCCGAGCGGGTGCTTGCGTCCGGCGTTCTGAGACGGGTTGCCGTCCCAGGTCAGGAACCAGACGTCGCCTTGAGAGGCTGAGGGCCGGCCGCGCAGCAGGGGATAGAACAGGTTCTCGCTGGGATCGCCGATCGGCACCCTGGCAGCCAGCTGCTCACCGCTGGCGGAGGAGTCGGAGACGGCCGCCAGGTCTTCCGGGTTGGACATGTTATAGATCGGGGAGACCTGCTCGCCATGCTGGGTGGTGCCCTTCGGATCGAAGAAAAACGCACCGGTGGTGTCGCCGGCCCAGGGAAAGCCTGCGCCTGGGTCGATTGTGCCGGCCAGCTGCAGGCCGGAGTTGAACACGTACTGGTCCGCCGTGCCCTTGGGCCAGAAACCGCCGCCGATAGTCGACGAGTTGGTCGAGTCCACGCAGATCTCACCGGTTGCGGACAGACCGCAGTACGCCCGGTTCACCACCAAGGCACCAAGCGACCGGGCAAACAGCCGGAAGCCGTGGGCGCCTTTCCCCGGCCTGGGCTTGGCCTCCGCGGCCTGGGGCGACAGCGCCCCCAGGGCGACTGCCAGGAGTCCCAGCGTCACTACGCTTCTCTTACACAAAAAGGAGTGCATCGCGTCCTCTCTCAGGAATGACTGGACAGGCACTCCGCCGGGATGGCAAAGCCACCCCGGCGGGCACCATCTCGCGTCCTAGAAGTTCACTTCGATACCGAGCCGGAGCCGCCTCGGATTACCCAGGAAGTTGTACGAGCCACGAACGAGGTTATACAGCGCGTCCGACGCCCGGTGCTGCTCGGAAACATCGAACTTGCCATCCCCGTTGCCGTACCGCTGCTCCGCCCGAATGAGCGCGATGCAGTTGGGAGCGCCCGGGGTATTTCCGGTGGCCAACACCCAGCTGGCGCAATCCTCGTGGGCCGCGGGGAGGGAGATCGAACCGTCGCCACCAAGGGCGTTGGAACTGCTCGCCTCGTTGGACAGATCGAGACTGTCAGACTTCCAGTTGGACTCTTCCTCCGCCGAATTGGTGATGTCACCCTTGGCGGCAAAGACCTGAGTGATGTTGCGGAAGTTGAGGATATTCCGCGCATCCAGGTACGCCGTCAGATCCAGCCCTCCGAGGCCGAAGCCCTTGGTGAAGCGCATGTCCAGCTGCTTGAACGCGGGCAGCCGCGCGCTGTTGAGCGGCGCGGGGAACTCCCGGTCGCAGTTGTCACCCGAAACCACCCGGGTGTCCTCCTGCACGTCCGGGCTGCACGGGGTGTAGGGGTTGCCGCTGGTGTACCGGAATAGCGTGAACACGCCGAAGTTCTGGAAGATCGAACCGGCCACCGTGCCGCTGTGCCAACCGCCGGGGAAGTTGAGCGAGAACGCGCCCGACAGGGTGTGCGGCCGGCTGAAGTCAGTCGGCAGAATTGCCTGCGGAGGCGGCTGGTTTCCCCCGGAAACCTGATTCAGCACCCGGGAACCGAAGTCCAGGTAGGTATCCGGATCGGAGCCGGTGTTCTTGGCGCTCTGATAGGTATAGCTCAGCGTGCCGTTGAACAGGTTGCCGAACCGCCGGTCCAGACGGAGGTCGATGCCGCGGGTGTTGCCGAAGTCTGCGTTGGTCATATACCGCAGGTTCTGGTTGTTCTTCCGGAACGGATCGTACCGGGAGACCAGACGGCCGGCGGCGTTGGACAGGTTGTCCTTGTTGTACGCTGCTACGTCCAGGACCATGTCGTCGCTGAACGCATGGCGCACGCCGAACTCGAAGGTGATCGTCCGGCCAAAGTCCAGATCGCTGCCGTAGAAATTATTGGTGTTGGTGATCGACAGATCGGTGTTGATGCCCTGGAGCATGACCCCGAAGTCCGGCGCCTGGACCTGATGCGCGTAGGACAGCCGGAAGTTGGTCCGCTCGGTCACCGGGAACGAAACCTGAATGTGCGGGCTCAGGTACGTGTGCTGCTGGTCGCGCTCGAACCGGAGCAGGCTGTCTCCAGCCAGGGGTCCGCTCGCAACCACCCCGGTGTAGCTGTTGGTCCGGGGAAAGGGGATGTACTGCCCGAACGTCGAGTTGGCCGAGACGGTATCGAGCAGGAAGGGACGGCTGGCACGGGTGTCGTACACGTCGTACCGCACGCCGCCTTCAACCACCACATCGCCCAGGTCGAGACGATCCTCGACGAAGCCGTTCCACCGGATCGGCTTCTCGTGGTACACGTCGGAGAAGGCCTGGCCATCCAGATCGTGGGAATAGCTGAAGATGTCGTACTTGGTGTACTCGCCGCCGACCTTGATACGGTTATAGCGGTCCAGCTGCCAGTCCAGGTTCGCCTTGGCCAGCCCCCGGTTTTCCTTATAGAGCAGCTGCCGCCACAGGGTCGATCCGTACGCGGTAACCGAGCTGGGACCGCCACTCTCCGGAAATTCAACGTCGGCGACCTCGTCGGTGTTCATCAGACCGTAGGCGTTGTTCCGATAGACATCCTTGATGGCGTACTGTGCCGGATTCTCCAGATCGAACGGCGCCCGCCGGCTGCCCAGAATGTTGTTCCGGAAGTTCGTGACCAGCTGATCGTCCAGGGGGAAGTTGCCGAAGTTGAACATGAAATCCATCGGCGAGATCAGGAAGCCACCGAACGGATCGCGAGTGTTCACCTCACCCTCAGACGTCAGGGGGCCCTGCAGACTCCGGTCCTGCTGGTAGGAGAGGTACGTCTCCAAGGCCAGCGCCCGCTCGGACGACCGAGACAGGTTCTGGGTCCAGCTCAGAATGTAAGCCCGGCTGTAATCCCGGAAGCCCTGTTCGTTGGTCGGGTTATAGAGATCGCCGTAACCAGTGTGACCGTTGACGACCGCCTGGTTCTGAGTGAACACCCGGCCCTGGTTCTGGCTGGCCAACGCGCTGAAGGCGAGCCGGCTGCCGGTACCGTAGGTGTAGTTCAGCTTGCCCGAGAGCTGATAGGTCGAGCGAGCCGACGACGGCACCCGGATACCCTGACAGTCGATGCCGTAGTTGCTCCGGATGGCCTGCGCGCTGGCGGAGGTATCGGCCGAGGCGGCGTTGGTGAAGTCGTCGCAGTTGCCGCGAGACACGGCGTAGTTGTAGACATTGACGTTGGTGGTGTCAGCCGTCGGATCTCCCAGCGCGGTCGGCACTGCGAGGGTGGTGTCGATGCCGGCCTGGACGAAGATGGGGAAGCTCGAGCTACCCAAGCCGCTCTCGATCGACTTCTGGCCCTCGAGCGCGCCGGAGAAGAAGAAGGTCAGGTTGTTCCAGATCGGGCCGCCCACGCTGCCAACCACCCGATTGAACCCGAGGCTGTGCCCCTTCCCGAACGGCTCATCACTCTCGTACGACAGGTTGCCGGTGAAGTCGCTCCCGCCGGTGCGGGTGTTGATCGCGATGACGCCGGACTGCGCATTCCCGAATTCAGCGGACGAGGAACCCGTGGTGACCGACGCCTCTTCCAGCGCGTTGGTCCCGACGCTGAGCTGGGAGCCATTCGAGCTCACCCGGGCGTCACCCCGATATCCCGGGCTGACCGGAACGCCGTCCACGTAGGTCACGGCTTCCTCGGTCCGGCCGCCACGAATCGACAGGGTGTTCCCCGACGGACTCGCGACGACACCAGGCTGCAAGGCCAGCACCGTGTTCAGCCGATCAGCCGGAAGCTGCCGGGTGAACTCACCATCGATCCGCTGCTTCGAGGTGACCTCGTCGCGGGGGACTAATGGCTGGGTCTGGGTGACGACGGTGATTTCCTGAATCTGGACCGCCGTCTGCTCCAGCTGGACGTCCGTGGTGATGGTCTGGCCGGCCAGCATTTTCACGCCGTCGACCTGGGTGGATTTGTACCCGATAAAAGCGGCCCGAACATTGTATGTCCCGGCCGGCACGTTGTTGATGAAGTAGTACCCCTGCGGGTTGGTAAGCGCGTTAAACGCGGTTCCAACGATAAACACCTGCGCATTGGCGATTGGTGCGCCCGCTTGATCGCGGACCCTGCCTTCGAGTTTACCAGTCGTCCCCTGAGCCAGGAGCGATGCGGCTCCAAAGCCCAGAGCGACTGCCGCGAGCGCGAACGACCGCGCTGCGCGTGCGAAGGCGCTAACACAGCTTTGCTTCATGGAAACGTCCTCCAAAGGCGTGGACCTACATGTACGACAGCTGTGGGAAGGCGCGAACG
>Ga0170475_102777183_pt1 | contig 11313 bp, 12 predicted proteins | sample Soicark_Litter_5_FD_111474 | JGI IMG/M metagenome (GOLD analysis project Ga0170475, IMG submission 111474) | Avena fatua rhizosphere microbial communities from Hopland, California, USA. Combined Assembly of 48 SPs | reverse complement strand
GTCGGCGTTTGTGGCAGGGGCGTTGATCGGCGCGGGGGTCGCGCTGTTGTTCGCACCCCAGACAGGAACGGAGCTCCGCGGCATCCTCCGGAACTACGCCGCTCGCGCCAAAGATGAAGCGATGGAGCGAGGCAAGGCGGCGTGGGATACGGCCGTGGAACGAGGCAAGGACTATTATGAGAAGGGCCAGGAAACCGTGCAGGAAGCCGGCCGCTCTGCCCGTGACTACGCGCAGTCCGCGAAGGAGTCCTTTCGTGAAGGATCCAGGGAATCGTCGACGCGCGGTTAATGGCGAATCACAGAATCGGTGGTTCAGTAGATCCTGCGCCACGAGCGCGCTTGTGTTCCTCCTGGTCATGGTCGGCGTGTCGGGATGCCAATCGAGCCGGGACACGACCGCACGAGAGACGATGAACGATGCGTCCACTTCGACCGCAGTGCAGATGAAATTGACCGGCGATCGCGAGGCGAATTTCGCCCGTGTGCACGTCGATGCGAGACAGGGTGTCGTGAGTCTCAACGGCGCGGTGACGTCGTCCGAGGACAAAGCGCGCGCGGAACGGCTCGCCAAAAGCGTCCATGGCGTGTCCCAAGTCCGCAATCATTTGCAGGTGCAGCGTGAACCAGCGAAGACCGGGAAAGCTGAATGAAGGACCCGCGTTCGGAGCCGGTCTGGGACTGCGCGATCGTGGGAGGCGGCCTCGCCGGCTTGTCGGCCGCTATTTATCTGGGCCGCAGCCGGCGCCGGACCGTGGTCATCGATTCCGGCCATTCGATGGCCAAGTGGGAGGAGATGGTCGACAACTATCTGGGATTTCCGGATGGGGTGGGCGGCCGGGCGTTGCTGGATCGCGGCCAACAGCAGGCGCGGCTCTTCGGCGCGATCTTCCACGAGGACGAGGTGCGCGCGGTACGGCGCGATGAGCGGGATTCGTTCGTGGTGGAGGGGAGGCAAGGCGAGTACCAGGCTCTTCGGGTGCTGCTTGCGACCGGACTCACCCATTTATTGCCGGAGATTCCGGGCGCGAGAGCCTGCCTCGGCAAGAGCGTCTTCTTTTGCAAGGACTGCGACGCGTTCCGTGTGCAGGAACGACGTATTGCCGTGATGGGAAGTCGCGACGAAGCGGTGCGGTATGCCCTCGGCATGCTCTCATTTTCATCGTCGGTCTGCCTGGTGACCAACGGCGAGCCCCCGACCTGGAGCCCTCGCTCACAAGGCTGGATCGAAGAGTACGGAATTCCGGTCCGCCGTGAGCGGGTGGCTGAATTGTGCCATCAAGCCGGAGCCGTGCACAGTCTGCGCTTCCAGTCCGGGGAGCCCTGCCCCATACAAGCGTTGTTCGTCACACGAGGCGATGTCTTTCACACCGGTTTGGCTGAACCGCTCGGCGCTCGTCAAGACGACGACGGCCAGTTAGTTGTGGATGAGGATATGAAGACGACGGTGCCGGGCCTCTACGCGGCGGGCTGCGTGACGCCGGCCAATTGCCAGATGATCATTGCCGCCGGGCAGGGCGCCACGGCCGCTCAGGCCATTAACAGGGACTTGTTCGAAGACAATCTGGCCCGTCATGCGCTGCGCGTCACGACGCCGGCTGCCTGAGATGTCATTCGGCCGGATTCCGGACAGAGATGAAGACCATGCGATTCGTGACCTCGTTGGAGAGTGCTGTGTCATGCAGAATGTAGAAGACGAACGAACCACTGCGAGACGGCTTCATGCCGGATGAGCCACGCACCGTCCGTATTGCAGCGGTCGGAGACTTGCATTGTCCAAGGACGACGGCCCAGGACCTGCAAGTTCTGTTTGATGCCTTGGCCGATCACGCGGACGTGTTGTTGTTGTGCGGCGACCTGACCGACTATGGCAAGCCCGAAGAAGCGCGGGAACTGGCCCAGCACTTACCGGACCCACGGCGTCTTCCGGCGCTGGCGGTGTTGGGCAACCATGAATACGAATGCGGACAGCAAAAGGAAGTGGCCGACATCCTCAGCGGGCAGGGCGTCACGGTTTTGGACGGCACCGCAGCGGTGGTGAAAGGCATCGGGTTTGCCGGCGTCAAAGGATTTTGCGGCGGCTTTGGAGAACGCGCCTTGCAGCCATGGGGAGAGGGGATTCTGAAACAGTTCGTACGGGAAGCCGTGGAAGAAGCGCTCAAACTCGAATCAGCGCTGGCGAAGTTGCGGACCTCATCACGGGTCGTCTTGATGCACTACGCTCCGATTTTGAGCACCGTGATGGGAGAACCGGCCGAAATCCTCCCGTTCTTAGGATCCAGCCGGCTGGAGGAACCAGTGAATCGCTATGGAGTGACCGCCGTCTGTCACGGACATGCGCATCATGGACAAGCGGAAGGACGCACGCATGGCGGTGTGCCGGTATACAACGTCGCTCTGCCGCTGCTGCGGCGCCAATTCCCCGGTCAGAGGCCCATCCGATTTCTGGAGGTGCCGGCTGACGGGGCCAACCCGGGTTTAACGTAGGGAGGCTCCAGTGCACGCGACAGGCATGCCGCACGATCCGGCGCATGGCATCTACCGCTCGGCCTTGTGGGCCCTCCGAGACTGCGGCGTCCCGTTTCTCGTCGGCGGGGCGTTCGGACTCGAAAGTTACTCGGGCATCGTGAGAGACACCAAGGATCTGGATTTATTTGTGAGGCCGAGCGACAGCGGCCGTCTGTTGCAGGTCCTTGCGAAAGCGGGATTCCGGACCGAGGTGCGGTTTCCCCACTGGCTCGGCAAGGCCCGGAAGCACGGGCAGAGTATCGATGTCATTTTCAGCTCGGGCAATGGTCTCTGTACGGTTGACGACGACTGGTTTCGCTACGCCCTGCCCTCGGTCGTGCTGGGCGTCGACGTTTCACTGACGCCGGCGGAGGAAATGATCTGGTCGAAAGCCTTCATCATGGAGCGCAATCGTTATGACGGAGGCGACATCGCGCATATATTCCGGGCACGGGTGTCCAGTTTGGATTGGGCTCGGCTGCTTGCCCGGTTCAACACTCATTGGCGGGTGCTGTTCAGTCACGTCATCCTGTTCGGGTTCATCTACCCCGAGCAGCGGCTGCGGATTCCAGACTGGTTTATGCGTGAGATGATGCGCCGCATGTCACAGGAGATGCAGTGTCTACCTGCCGACCGCCGGGTGTGCCAAGGCACGTTATTATCATGGTCGCAGTATCTCGTCGATGTCGAACGAGGCGACTATGAGGATGCGCGTATTCATCCGCGCGGCTCGCTCCAGCATCAAGACACACAACAGATGACCGCCCGCCTGCAGCCGAGGAGGCATGTGGTCAGGAGGAACATCACGACCATGACACAGGTGAAGCCCAGGCCGCATGAGCCAGCCGAGGAGACGCCGGCGTGGGTCATGCCATGGAACGCAGAAGGACTCAGCAATGAAGCGGTCCGGCGGTCGGTCGAACTCTCGTCCATGGCGTTCGGAGAAGCGCCGGAGGCGTTGGACCCCGAGACCGTGCGGCAGGACCTGCGAACCGGACGGTCGTCCGGCCTGCGCCGACGCAGGGCGATTGTGGGTCTATCGCTCGTCGGCTTGTGCAGTATGGGACTCGTCTCGTTGTACCAGATGGGAGTCCTTCGGCATTTGCCGGATCCGCCCGCTCGCCGTTTTCACGCAGACAAAGTGAACGCCGCGTTTGGGCGCTATCAATACGGTGTGCCGCATGGCGCGCTGTCAATGACAGCCCATGCGCTCAATATTCTTTTGGCCGCGGTCGGTGGCCGTGCGCGGGCGCGCGTGATGCCATGGGTTCCGGTGATCGCCGCAGGGAAAGCGGCCGCCGAAGCCGGGATGGCTGCGAAGACGGTCTTGCATCAAATGCCGGTGGTCGAACAGGCCTGGTGCAGCTACCATCTGATGAACGCGGTGGCGCATGTCGGGACCTTTTTCCTGACGTTACCGGAAGCGTGGGAAGCCCTCCGCCATGGCCCGATGTCCACTTCCCTCAGGAGGCACCCATGACACCTGACTCGAGATCAGTCATTTTGATCGCCCGCATTCTGGTGGCGGTGATGTTCTTCGTATCGGGTCTTCACAAAATCGCCGATCCGCAGGGAACGCAACAATACATGAGCGCCATGGGCATTACGTGGTTGACCGGCCTGTTCTATGTCGGCGCCATCGTCGTCGAGATCCTGGGCAGTCTCTCGCTGCTTCTGGGGTATCACGCGCGGCTTGGCGCCTGGCTGCTCATCCTGTTCATGATTCCCGCGACGCTGCTGTTCCATACCCACTTTGCCGACCCGAACCAGATGATTCATTTTTTGAAAAACCTGTCGGTCATGGGTGGGTTGCTCTACGTCGCCACGTATGGGGCGGGGGCCTTGAGCATGGATGCGGGGCTTGCCCGGACGACCGATGCCCCGGCGCCGCGTCCGATCGTGAGGCGGGTGGTCAATCAATGAGGGACCGGAGCGCACTCGCGCCGTCTTCATGAGCCGGAGAGGACTCTGTGTGAAATGCAACCGTCACTCAAGCTCATGCGCATCGCAGGGATTGACATCGGATTGCATTACAGCTGGATCCTCATCGCCCTGCTTCTGACAGGGTCCTTCCTCGGGTATTTCCACGAGACGAATCCGCAATGGAACGGGCGGGTGATCTGGTCCGTCTCGATCATGATCGCGCTCTTGTTCTTTGTGTCCATCGTGCTGCATGAACTGGCGCACGCGCTCGTCGCCAAGGCGTTCGGCATGCCGGTGAAGACCGTGACCTTATTCGCATTGGGCGGCGTCGCGAACATCGAGCGCGAGGCGGCGACGCCCGCGGCGGAATTCTGGATGGGCATCGCCGGGCCTCTGACGAGTGGAGGGTTGGGGTGGGCCTGTGCCGCCCTGGCGTCGTCCTTGGGTCCGCGAACGATGCCGGCATTGCTCAGCCCACCCGTGGCGATTCTCGTGTCATTGAGTTCGCTCAATTTCATGCTCGCGGTCTTCAATCTGATCCCCGGCTTTCCCTTGGACGGCGGACGCATTCTCCGTGCGGTGCTCTGGTGGGTCTATGGCGACAGTGACCGCGCCACGAAGCAGGCGGCGCGTGTCGGCCAAGGCGTCGCGATCGGCCTCTTCGCGTTCGGCGTCTGGGAGTTTCTAGGCATGGACGCGATCGGCGGTGTCTGGGTGGCGTTGCTTGGATGGTTTCTGCTGGATGCGGCCACTGCCAGCTACGCGCAGGTGGAAGTGCTGGCGGGGCTCAGAGGCCTCCGTGTGGCTGATGTGATGTCCAGCGGCTGCGCGACGGTGGCGGCTGATCTGTCGGTGAAGGAGTTTGCCGATGAGTATGTGCTGAAGACCGGCGAGCGGTGCTTTGTGGTGCTCGATCACGGGGCCGTCACCGGATTGATCACGCCTGCGGATCTGAAACAGATCGAGCGGTCCCGATGGAGCGGGATGACGGTCGGCGCGGTCAAGCGGCCTCTCCATAAACTCCGGGCCGTATCGCCTGAGACACCGGTGGTTCAGGCGCTCGAGACCATGGGACGTGAAGATGTGAATCAACTGCCGGTCATGTCGGCAGGGCGGATGCACGGCTTGTTGTCCCGCGGTCATATTATGCACGTCTTGCAGACTCGCCTCGACCTGAGCATGTAGGGCCCGTCAGGCGCTGTCTGTAGCCGTGTTCCTGTCATCCTCAATGAAAGGAGCACTCGATGAAAGCATCCTCTGTTGTCTCGATGGTCTGCGGCATACTCTCGATGGCTGTCGCAGGATGTTCTTCCCCGTCCGGAGCGCACCGGGGAGCCGCGGCGGGATCTCCAGCCTCCACTCAGCAGGAAGTGGCGGATCAGGCGCGCGACTCCCGGACGCAATCCTATGCGCTGGCCGAAATGGCCGACCGGCGGCAGCTTGAGGCGGACGTGCTGGCCAAGGAACTGGGCCCCGACCATCCGTCGGTTGAAAAGAAACGGCGTCTTGCTGAGGAACTGCGGGCGGCCGCACAGGAAGCCGATCAAACGGCGCGCAGCTTGCGTCGCGACGTCCCGCATGGGATGGTCCAATAGGCAGGACGATGCGGGAACAGGCCGAACGTTCAGGATCGCTCTATCCAACGCTTCGGCCCTCGGGCCCTGCCTGGCCTGCTGCGGCCGCCATCGGCGTCCGTGCCTCGCCGTATCCGCCGATCAGCGACTATGCGGTGATCGGAGATTGCCGCACAGCCGCTCTGATCTCGACCGCCGGGTCCATTGATTGGCTCTGCCTTCCGAGATTTGACAGCCCATCCCTCTTCAATCGGCTCCTTGATTGGCAACAGGGGGGGTATTGCAGCGTCAGGCCGCAGGGGCCATATACCGTTCGTCGATATTACCGGGACGACACTGCGATTCTCGTCACGGAATTCACCACTGACGGCGGACGCGTGCGCGTGACGGACCTCATGCCGGTCGTCTCGCAGGAGAACCGGCAAATCCGGTTAGATCCTCTCCGGCAGCTGCTGAGACGTATTGACGGTCTTGAAGGCGCTGTCGCGCTGAAGTGCATTGTGAAGCCGCGTCCGGACAACGGCCGGCTGATGCCCCGCTTTCGCGCACGGTACCACGGCCTGTACACGGCAGATGTCAACAAGGCCGCCTTGTTTGTCTCGAGTGATGTGCCGATGGCCGTCCTGCCGGGTGAGCTGACGGGACAAGTCGTCGTCAAGCGAGGGGAGAGCCGGTCGGTATGGCTGTCCTATGCCGAAGAGGCACCAGCCGTGTGCCCGTGGTTGCCGGGAGCGGCCGATCGGATCGAAGAAACGGCGGACTACTGGACGAAGTGGGCAGCGCAATGTACGTACCGAGGCCGATACCGAGCGCGCGCCGTCCGCAGCGCCCTGACACTCAAATTGCTCACCTATGCGCCGTCCGGCGCTATCGTGGCCGCGCCGACGACGTCGCTGCCCGAGCGCATCGGCGGAGAATTGAATTGGGATTACCGCTACTGTTGGCTCCGTGATGCCTCCTTTACCTCGCAATCATTTTTCCGGCTCGGATTCGAAGCGGAGGCCATTGGCTTTATGAACTGGCTGATGCATGCAACGACGCTGACCTATCCGGAACTCCAAGTCATGTACGATGTGCATGGCGAGTCGTCGCTTCCCGAGTGGTGGCTTCCTTTCCTGGAAGGCCACAGGCGTTCACGACCGGTCCGCGTCGGCAACGCCGCTTCCTCCCAGCTTCAACTCGACATTTACGGGGAATTGCTGGATGCGCTGCTCACGTACTCGGACGCCGGGCATCATCTGGATCGCGACACGCAGCGTTGGATCTCTCGCATGGGTGATGTCGTCTGTGACCAATGGTCTGCTCCCGATCATGGGATCTGGGAATTCCGAACGCGTCCGCAGCACTATGTGCACTCGAAAGTCCTGTGTTGGGTGGCGCTGGACCGGGCGGCCCGGCTTGCCGAGCGGTGCTCGTTGTCTGCATCGGCCGGCGCCTGGGAACAGGCAAGGAATGCGATTCGCCGGACGGTGATGAAGACCGGCTTTTCACGGGAACGCAGAAGCTTCGTGCAAGTGCTGGGCGGCCGGCATCTGGACGCGTCCGCGCTGCTCTTCGGACTGGATGGTTTCATTGCCGGCAACGATCCGCGGATGACGTCGACCATCAGCACGGTTCAACGGGTCTTGGGAAGCGGGCCGTTCGTGTACCGGTATCTGGCCGAGCAAGGCATCGGTGTGGAAGAGGGCGCGTTTCTTCCCTGCAGTTTCTGGCTCGTGGAGGCGCTGACGGCGGCAGGGCGGGAGGATGAGGCGCATGATCTCCTCGATCAACTGCATGGCGCAGCCAACGATGTCGGACTTTATGCCGAAGAAATAAGGCCCGAAGATGGCTTGTCTCTGGGCAATGCTCCGCTGGCACTGACGCATGTCGCGCATCTGGCGGCCATCGCGCGGCTCGATTATGGACGGTAGAACGCCCCAAGCACAGCGCCATACGCCATATGCGCCAGCAAGACCGCCAGCGGCGTCCGGTACCCGTAATTCAGCGCCAGAAACCCAGGTGGTTCCAACAGCCGCGTCGGTTCGGGACCTTGAAAGTCCGAGGCCATGCGCGGATGTATGCCGGGCAGCAAGGGCAAGACCGACTAGAATGAAGGCAGAGTGGGCGATGCCCATGAGCATCCCCAGCCACCAGGTGGCGATGCCGAATCCGTGGAAGAAGGCGGCATAGAGCAGGGCGATCAACCAGCCGTTGAGAAAGTGCAGGGCAAATCCGATGACCTTCGCATGGTCGCGGTTTGGGGTGACGATGGTCCCGAGGAGCAGTGCCGTGTCCATGCGCGTCAAATGCAGCGCTTGTCCCATTCGCAGGAAGGTCGTTAAAAGACCAGTCGCGAGCAGGCCCCAGAGCATGATGTCAGAGACGTGCATGACGCAGCGCCCGTGTCCTTACGCGTGAAATGCAGGTCGTTTACCTTGCAGCAAGCTCGTCAACCGGCCAGTCGCGAGCAGGCCCCAGAGCATAATGTCAGAGACGTGCATGACGCCGCGCCGTGTCCTTACGTCTGATATGCAGGTGGTCTACCCCGCAGCAAGCTCGTCAACCGACCAGTCGCGACCAGGCCCCAGAGCATATTGTCAGAGACGTGCATGATACCGCGCCCGCGCGCCGGACACGGCGTCGTCCGTGTCCGGCAGAATGCTCAGGCGGCCTTCCGTCGCCGGGACTGCCCCGACGATTTCTTTCCGCCTCGTTCAAATTTCTGCATCAGCTTCTCTTTGCGCTGCGCGACTTCTTCGCTCAGTTCGGCGTCATCGAAACCGGCCTTTTCGGCTTCAGGAAACGTCTCGTTTTCTTCCTCCTCCACGTGGTGCCGGATGATTTCTCCGAGGACCTTAAACTTCGGCGCGAATGCCTCAGTGCCGGCATTCATCTTTCGAAGTTCTTTGATGAGCAGCTTGGCGACATGGTGCTCTTCCAGCGCTTCATCTACCTTGTCCTCTTCTTCTATCAGCTCGCGGATTGCCGGGTACACGAGCTCTTCTTCGAGCGCCGCGTGAATTTCCAGCTCGCGCAGCGTTTCTTCGGCGATGCTGACGCGCCCCCGCTTGTCCGCATCTTCGAACTGGGTGAACAGTTCTTCCACCCGGCGATGATCCGCCTTCAGCATCTCGAACACGCCTTCCGTCGCGCTGTTCTCTTCGTCTTCCATCTCACTGTCCTGTTGCCGTGATTTCGATACCCTCATAGAAGGCCTCCTTTGCTTTCCCACCGGCGCGATGGGTTTGTCTAGATCGACCGGCTGCTTTCCTTCAAGGACCCCCCGTAGGACGGCCGCGCTTCCTCGCGGTCCTCACGCCGGATGATCTCTTCAAACAGTTCCGCTTGCCGCTGACATTCCACGCAGCGCCGTGCGAAAGGCAGCGCACGCAACCGGCCTTGAGAGATCGGGGCTTCACAGTCTTCGCAGATGCCGTAGGTGCCGTCGTCGAGACGCCGCAACGCTTCATCCAGGTGATTCCGTTCGCGGGTGCGCGCCTCAAGGAGGGCGATCTGCTGGGCCGCTGTGCTGTCGCGCAGAGACATGTCCTCCAGGTCCAGCACGGAGTTCTCCCGAAAGTGGCTGTGATTGTCGCGATGTTGAGCGAGCAGCTGATCGATCTGCTTTTGTAATTCGTGCCGCCGTCCGAGCAGGTACTGGCGTAAGGTTTCCGGCCTGGTGTCCTTCACGGTATGGTCTGCCATAAGGCTCCCCTCATGTTAATGATTGAAGTGGCGGCACAGTCATCTGCGGCTGCGTGAGGCAGGCCGCTGGCGGGATCGGTTTGCAAGTGTAGGACCAGCGGAACCTCGGAAAGAACGAGGCGCGGACCCATCGGCGGCAAGCAAAATCCCGCATGATCCGCTCCGGAAATCAGGCGTGATAAAAAATAAATCGCGCAGGATGGGATGACTTGTCTCGGTGTAGGACAAGTCGTCGGTGAAGCACAGTCAGCCGGCTAGCGGGAGGGCCACCTGGTCAATCGGTCGAACCTGGGCGCGCAGCCACTGCTCGACTTCGCGGTGAATGTCACCGGCCGCTTCGTCCAGCGTGTGTTTCGCCCCTTGCAATAAGAGCAGTTCCTTCCGGACTTGGGCGAGCGCGGCCACATATTCAGAGTTGGAGACGTGGAGCACTTCGTCGGCTGTGCCATGAATCAGCAGTAGAGAACAATGAGCGGGCAGCTGGCCGACAATATCGGCGCCCTCGCTTTGCACCGCCAGCGTGACGACGGTGGAAGGGATCGTCGAATAGACGGCGGCCCGGATGGCGACCGCGCCGGCAAACGAATGGCCGACCAGACCGAGTCCTCGGATCCGGCGCTCGCGAAGAAATTCGATGGCCGCAAGGGTGTCCAACACGGACTCGTCCAGGTCGGTCGGACAGCGCACGTTCAGTCGGAGGGAAGCGATATTTTCCTGGAGCAGCGATTCGGAAAGATGCGTGTACAGATTCCCGGCCGGTCCGTCCCAAAAGCCGCCCATGCCGCCGATCCAAATGACGCCTTTAATGGCATGCGGCCTGGTATAAAACCGTCCGCCGACCTCCCCCCGGGGGGTGGCGATGGTGATTTCCTGATAGTCGCTCATGGGATCGATGACACGTCAGCGCCGCCGCCGCCGGAAGCCTCCCTTAGGCCGTCGAGGGTTTCAACAGGACACGGTAGGCCAGCAGAATCAGAATCGCGCCGACTACCGCCATGATGAATCCAACGGGATCGCCTTCCTGATACCAGCCCAGCGTTTGCCCGATAAAGCCGCCCAAAAAGCCGCCGCCGATGCCGAGGAGGATCGTCATAATCGCCCCGCCGGGATCTCGTCCCGGCAGCAGCAGCTTCGCCGACAATCCCACGAACAGGCCGAAGAAAATCCATCCGATCATACAGCGTCACCCTGCGTTCATGTCCAAGCACTGCCGGCGTCGTTCCAAAAAAGGAGGCAGAGGAGACAAGCTCCTCTGCCTCAGTCGTCTTCCATCGTGGGGTCCACGTCGGGGATGGCCATAGAAAGCGAGAGTGGGCGACTCTCATTGGCTCTATGACGGAAGGCCGAACGGGGGCACGTTCGGGATTCCTATCCCTCGATGAGGATTCACGTGAAGACAACGTCTCGTCACATTCAACGCTGCGTGTCACAGGGACGATCTGCTGGTCTCGGTGGCGTCAGGCCGCCATCGAGGACAACAGGTCGTCCCGCCGCTGCTGCATCTGCGCGCCGAGGGTCTGCACATCCAGTTCGCTTGCCGCGAGCGGCAGAATCACATCTTCCTCGCCGGCGATGTGCTCCAACACCGCCTCTTCCAGTTCGTTGAACAATTCCTCGTAATCGG
>Ga0170475_125231907_pt1 | contig 11322 bp, 3 predicted proteins | sample Soicark_Litter_5_FD_111474 | JGI IMG/M metagenome (GOLD analysis project Ga0170475, IMG submission 111474) | Avena fatua rhizosphere microbial communities from Hopland, California, USA. Combined Assembly of 48 SPs | reverse complement strand
GTTCCCGGAAATCACTGCGTGTAAAAGCGCTATTTCTTTAAACGTCGGTCGAACGAAAAAAGGACAATGCTGGAAAATGGGTCAAATCGAGGCGCGGTTTTGACATCAAACTATCAGGAGGGTTCTCCATGAAAATATTTCTATCTATTGGCGGGTTGATACTTTTTTACTGCTGGAATTCGTTTTCAGCGGATACGTCTCCAAGTGATACAAGATTCGGCAGAACTACCGAACCTGTTTTCACCAATGCACTAGAACAGGCCGCCTGGTCGCGAATGGAAGGCCTCCGTGCATTTCAGACGAACGCACTGGCCGCACAGTTCGCATTGGAGCAGGAGGCCGTGAAAAAATTTAATGCGACAAATTCCGCAGCAGGTCCGGAGCAGATCGCATCTGACGAAGCTAACAGTTCTTCGAATGCATCAGTCCAACCTGCACTGCCGCAACAAATCCAAATCACTGAGTCAGGGGCGCTCGCAGAGTTTGGTCCGCACAAGGTGCTGCTGGCGCCTTCTCCTGATACGGAAGATGCCGTCTCGATTCAGATTCCAAGCCGCGAGGGACTTGAGAATTTGAAATCTCACGTTGTCGGTATTGGGTTCTGGGACATCGATTCCGGTGATACGGCTTTGTTTGCTCAGCCGAAGGAATGTGTGGGCCAGGTTCAGGGAACAACCGTCGTTTACCCGAATGCTTTCGAGGGCATTGATGCGGATTTATCTTATGTCTACTCGGCTGCGCCGAATATCGCGTCGTTCGAGCAAAACGTAATCCTTCGCCAAAAAATTCCGGACCCAATTACGTTTTCACTCACGAATGACCCGGCACGGATTCGCCTTGTAGTGATCTCCGAAATGACAACGTTGCCAAACGTCATACGGGTGACGAACACAATAGATCTTTCGTCGCACAATCTGTCACTCGGTGTCAGATCCGAAGCAAGCATCGTTGATGAGACCTTGTACGTAGGCTCAATGCGAATGCCCGCGGGCCGTTCGGTGCTTCTAGGAACCAATAGCGTCGATGTTCCGTCCGCCAAGACATTGATTCACGCCGATGGCCACTGGCTTCTCATCGAATATACGCCCTGGCCGCTTATCAAGGCGCTAATTGATTCACTGCCCTCTGGCACCTTGCACGCGCAAGTCAAGCGTGCCCATGACTTTGAGTCGCTCCTTGCGCAAGTTTCGAAAGGAAAGATATACAGCAAATCAGACAAAGGCCCAAAAGCTTCAAACGCCAGGTTAAGTCGTGGTCTTGAATTGGCTCAGGACAACCGACCGGGCGTGCTTCTGGATTACATACTAACCAGTAGTCGTCTGCTGAACATTAACTTCGGAGGAGCAAATCCACCCAAGCAAGGAATCGCAGCCGTTGGGCAAACCGCCACAGATGTTTGGAAGAACTGGTATTACCCGGGGAGCTCCCATACCGAAATGAATCTACCGTGGTCGGACAATGTCGCTTCGCCCGTCACTGTCACGGTTCAGAATGCGACCGGCGCGTGGGGCAATGATAGCACCGATCCCATGTATAACAGCTATGTGTATCCTGGTCCGGGAGGCAATCTTACCATCACGATCACGGGATTGCCGACGGATAACTACAACTTTTATCTTTATGGGCACGAGGGACATGCAGACAACCCGCGCGCCAATGCCAAATTCCAACTCTGGCGGGCAGGAACCCAAATTGGCTACAAGGGGACAACTCTCTGGGGCAATGCGTTCGCGACCACCAATTGGGAGCCGGGGCAACAGTTCCAGATTTTTACGAATGTTTCGGTTAACAATCAGCAGATTCAAATTATCGTGCCTCCTGGTGGCGATGGCTATGCCTACATCAATGGCATGCAAATAGCACCCTCGTCGGCGGTTCCCCCGAGTTCGCCGACAATCTCAAAGCTCATAAACATCAATGTCGGCGATGATTTTCCCGCAAAGGTGGGCTATGCCGCCGTCGGACGGACGGCGAATGACGCATGGAATACCTATTGGGACCCTAGCCCCCCCTCTTCCCGCGCTCCATCCTACAGTATGGCAAACCTCGTGGACTCCGCCGGAAATCAAACGACGTCAGGTATGGTTATTCAGAATGCGCAGGGCGCTTGGTATTTCTCCGCCGGAGACTCCATGTACAACGGTTACACCTACACCTTGTCGGGTGGAAGCTCGGCAGTAATTCTGACTAATCTCCAAGCGGGTAACTACGATTTCTACCTCTACGGTCACGCCGGCTCCGACAATGCCAGTTGTATTTTTGAACTCTGGTCTGGCACTCGCCCTTGGGGAAAACGGGGAACCAGCATTTGGGGTTCCGAATGGAACTCGCTCCAATGGAACGAGAGCCAGCAGTTCATCGTCTTCCACGATGTTTGGGTCGAACCCGGCCAGGCAGTCACCATTCTCGCGAACCCGGGAGACAGTGGCGCCGCCTATTTCAACGGAATGCAAGTTGTCTACAAAGGCCCCGCAGATTCGAACGGCAATAATCTCCCCGATGCCTGGGAGAATTATTATTTCGGAAATCTCAGCCAGCTTGCCACTGGAGATCCCGATGCTGACTGGCTCAAGAATCGCCGTGAATACGAGTTGGGCTTCAATCCAAAAAAGGCCAATTCCGATTTCTCTTCTTTGAATGACTGGCAAAAGACGGACATCCAATGGCTGAAGGACCAATCTTACGCCGGCGGCACTGCCAACGGAGTGGGTAACAGCGACATGTGGAGTGCAACCGTCGAGCCCTGGACCTGGACATCCCAGGCGAACTGGAATGGCAACGTCATTTCTTCTCAATTTGGCAATCAGATTCATATCTCCGACATTCACACCGGAACGCACCTGCATTGGTTCGAGCGCGCCACTAATCACTTTATGGTTAAGACCGGTGATATGCTTTATGCCTGGGTAAATATCGATCGGCAAAATCCGCCATCGGAAATCATGCTGCAGTGGCAAAGCGCGGGCGATCAAAATTACCCTTCATGGGAACATCGCGCTTATTGGGGCGCAAACACGATTAACTGGGGTGTGTCTGGAACAACCAGCCGCAATTCGATGGGTACGCTGGACACCTGGGGCTCGCAGGTTTGGACGAAATTGCAAGTCCCTGCCGCGTCAGTGGGTCTCGAAGGAAAGATTATTCAAGGCCTTGCGTTTGTACTTTACGGCGGGCGCGCAGCCTGGGACACGGCTGGCATTTTTACGCCCGACATGGACGGCAATGGCCTGCCTGACGCGTGGGAGATCGCAAATTTTGGCCATATTGGTGTCGATCCGAACGGCGACCCTGAACCTGACGGATTGACAAACCTGCAAGAATATCAAGCTGGCAGCGACCCCCATATTGCGCGTCCTCTAATCAGCCAACAGCCCGTGGACGCGACAAGACTTGAGAGTGAGGGAGTCACATTCAGCGTCGTCGCCAGCGGACAGGCACCTGTTAGTTACGTATGGCGGAAAAATGGTGCGATAATAGTCAACGGTCCGCACGTGTCCGGAGCCACAACGGCAACTCTTACTCTCTCAAGCTTGTCTGCCGCCGACGCTGGTGTTTACACAGTTGACGTGATTAATCCGGGCGGGACGAGAACAAGCTCACCGGCTTTGTTAAAAGTTTGTCCGGCTGGCCTGACCGTAAACGCGTACAAGCGAAGTTGCGAAGATAAGTTTTATTTCGATGTGTACAATGTCTCGGGTGTCAGTCTCCAGGGCAGCACTTTCAAGTTGCTGGTCTATTTTGTCACCTCGGCCGGCACGTATTACGCCATGCTCTTACCTTGGGGTCCCAGCGATGTTCTGCCCCAGGGCGGAGGTCATCATCTCTTCACGATGTGCAACAGCGACCACTCAATCACGAACTACTATTGCGCGGTCATCTACGATAACGGAAGCACCTGCCTCTCTTCGCCAAAATTTCAAATCGCCGGAAAAACGGATCTGGCCCTCTTATTCAACAACACAACGCAAGCAAGGAACTTCTGCACCGAATGCCCGCCATGTCCCGGAGGGGAGCCGGAATGGATGTTTCCGCTCAATAATATTGTCCATCTGAATTGCCCTTTCGGCGAGCAGCTCAACTGTCAGCCGGATCCTTGTGGGACATGGCCTTTGACTGCACCGATGGACCTGTCTTTGCCGTACTCTCTCCCCATATCAGCTCACGATGGTCCTTCGTCGCAAATACTGGACAACTACTACAAAGCGTCGAGCCCGGCGGTGAATGTTGATCGAACTTGCCCCAAACACGGTTTCAAGAATGTCTATGCGATCAAGCAATGGCATGGCGCTTTTGGGCCAATGTCGGATGTGCCTTCGCCAACGCTCTCGAGCATGACTGGAGACATGAACTGCGAGACAGGAAGTCAGCCAATAAATACTCCTGACCTGACGAAGTATCTTATCGCCAGTTCGCAGGGTACCTATGAGCGTCATTACGTGTATCGGGCGTGTGAACCCTGTCAGGTGCAGGATTATCCAACATACGGTTCTGTATCGCGGTTCTGCAGTGTCGATAAGAATACCGGGAAAAAGACATATGGCGGGAGCAACAACGGGGATTACAGAGATGCAACTGATGCCATACCTGATCTGCGTTTGAAAGATCTGCCCGGCATTTACCGCGATCGAGTCGAGTCGATCATGCCGAGCCTGAAAGGCTTGCCCGGTCCGGACGGGCCCGTGGATGTCACGCCGGTATTTTCGCCCAATGGAGGTGTGCCATCTGTGACTTGGCTCTACACCTGGGATTTCATGGGTGGTGGCGAAGAGAACGGCGCGCCGTGCACGATAACAAGAAATGGCTCCTATTCCGGCACCATCTCGTTGGATTTGGCAGGCGGAACTCTCACCTACCGAGTCGACTACGCTGAGACGTTTAGTTGGGCTTGCGACGATGACGGAACGTCGGGCAGCAGTACGGAATCCAGTTCACGTACGGAGACTATCTCGATGACCGCGACTACCGTGTCTCGCGAAACAGCGTGGGAAAACAGGAGCCATTATGACGGATGCGAAAGCGGCATTGACGATGACTGGGGCAGCACCAGCGGCAGCGTCTCGTACACCCTCGCCTACACGAGCGATCAGGTTAACTCGGACACGGATACATTGTTGTCCAAATGGAACCTGGTCGATAACATCGAATATCCCTGGCGTTCTGACGGCGACACCTCCAGCGGCCCGCTGGTGACCCAAAACGAACGGGGCGCCACTGCGCCAGACGCCGTTTTCCCCCTCCTAAATGTTGGGACCGAAGAGGACCCGGTCTGGCAATTGCCGACGGATACCTCCCTCCCGCCATGGCCATCGCAGAATGACGGCGTGGTTCTTGGTGCCCCGCTACCTGTGCACGGACCAGGTGGCGAGCTGTACGCGTATGAACCTTATTATAATTTTTATCACAAGAACTGGACCTTCGAAGAAACCGGCCGGGGTTCTCCCCAGGGGTTCGTCGACTCCTATGGCGCCCCGTCACCTTATCCAAATGCGACTCAGTGGCTGGACAAAGATGAAGCGCGCTGTTTCCCCGCAGGCCCATTCTGGGCTTACGGATCGGAAATCGAAGGTGGTGGCGATCATTTCATGTTCCGGTTTAAAGACCCGTACATCACCGACACGGACGGTGAATGGGAGCAGGGCGGCTATGGTGGTGGCTGTCTCATCAAGTGCAAATGGGCGGAAACAATTTCCCCGGTCTCACCGCAAGGAGAAGATTTTGTCTTCAAGCAATGGCATTACAATTTTAGAGATTTCATCTCAAGCTACGATTGGAACGTCGGAGCCTGGAGCCGCAATAATATTGAAATTCCAGGCGGTTCAACCTGTTCCCCACTTTCGTATGTCACGCCGGTGCGTTACACGCCGATTGACATTCCGGTGGGCCAGCCGTGGGCAGGTTATTATATCGGACCCGGGTCGTGGTACGTATCTCAAATGGACTGCACAGCGTTGCAAGCAGGGAGAGACTGCTGCCAAACAGCGGTTTATGTGGAGCCGAACCCGCCCGGATCGGCCTGCAACAATGGCGTTGGAGATGGATTGTTTGTGGCAATGCCCACGGCCGTTTGCGACGCGCGTTTCGGTTCGCTTTGGATGGGGCGAGTGGATCAGACGACACCGGACTCGCACGTTTGCGACAATTACGTCGCAAATCGGAATAATGGAGTCGGAAATCCCGACGCGTGCGAACCTCAGATCGAAATTGATCCAATTTTTCACTCTCACAATCACGCATATGAAACTTTTGTGGCGCCGCTGACTTTTCCTTCGGGCAGCCAAACGACCCTGGACCTTGACATAGACTCCGACAATAACAACGGCTACAACGCACCTGCCCGAAGTGCATTCGAGGATCAGATCGAGGACGACTCATTCAGACCGGGGAAAATCGTTTGGCTCAACACCGGCGACTATGATCTCGACGGCATTCCGGATTTTGCTGACGGCTTCGACTGGGATGGGGTTAGCGGAAACGATGATGATGCAAATACGCCAGCAACGGGTGAGCCAAACAATCGTTTTGTCCCGCTGGTTTTGCAGGTGGGGAATGGAGTTAACGTGGATCTCGCGCGGCTTCGGATCACCTACAGTGCTTCTGATCCTGCCGGTGTGACACACGATGGAAATCCGCCCGTTTGGCGGCCCGCCCCAGGGAATCTACGAATTTGGAAGAAGAACGCTGACCAATCCCGCAACAAAAACAGCGCAAGAGCAGGAGGTCCGGGCGACTTCGTCGAGCCGGGCGTGTATAGCCTTTCGCAACTTGGCATTGTGGGCGGGAGCCGGATGGTAACTCTATACGTTGAAGGTGTCCAGGTAAGCGCCGACATCGGAGATCAGCGCATTCTCGTCGAATTGGATCCGGACGGCGATGGCCCTGAAGGTTGGAATCTCTCCGACGCCGTGCGCGTCACAGTAATTGGCGCCCAGTTTGTGGAGGCAGTGGGGGACAAGGCTGTGCAACCTTGCACCGTGCTATCAGATTCGCACGCAGCTCCATATTTCGATGTCACAAGGATTGACCTCAGCCAGCCGCAACTCGACCCAGATGGCAACCTGCTTGGCAACATCGCTGTGATCGGCACGATACGTTCCGACCTTTCTGACTTGATTAAAGGCGACGCAGGGAAACTCGGCGATATCCTCGTCTCAGTAAACGGCGAGCCCTTGACTGCCGATGGCTCGAGCATCATCACTGTGCACAAGAGTGATGGTGATCCCAATAACCCATCACTGACTCACCCCTATGCCACTTCAACGGAATTCACATTAGTTTTCAACAATGCCAAAGTATCTCCTGGCCTGAATTGGCTTCGGTTGGCTGTTGCGGACTCAGTTCCCGGATCGGGCCTTACAGGTTTCGCGGAATATTCATGGGTCGTCACCGCGAGGCCAATCATTCCAACCGGGCCAAACCCAGCAGAGCCGAATCCGCCTAACCCACCTCCCAACCCTCAGTGGTCATTCGAAAACTCGCCTCCTACCGAGATTTCAAAAAACGGCCGTGGGGAGATTCATCCGTATTACATACAGTTGAACGGAGCCAACAGTGCTGTTCGGAGCGCTGCTCAATTATGGCCCAGAAAGTTCGTCAAGGGGGCTGATGGCAACTATTACTTTGCCAGCGACCGCGACACGCCTGAAGTTCATGTTCTGACCGCATTTCAAAAAATTAGAGATATCCCTATACCAACTGGCCCCTTTGATCAATTTGCGGCAGAATTGGGTTTCTACCATGGGTTCATCGCTCAAGGCGTCGACGATGTCAAAGGGACGCTCAAGTTCGGACTTTCGACCGTGAAGTTTCTGAAAGTATCTCGGGATATCCAGCTTGGAAGTGTCAGTGATTATGACGTTCGCGCACTTGCTGAGTTCGGCACTAACTACGTGCAACTGTGTGCTATGGCCAAAGCAACGTGGAATCTCTGGAACGCAGGGCAATCCACAATGGTGGCGGCCGCCATGGGGAATCTGGACGAAACGTGGCAGCAGTCCGAAAGCTTGCGCTGGTTTGCGGCTTACATGGTTGAAGCGATGGTGGCAATTAATAATGAATACGCGGAGGGCAACGCGTTCAAAAAAGGTGAAGTCATGGGACGCGTCACGCTTGAGGTGGCAATGATAGTCTTGCCATTGACTAAAGTGGCGCAACTCAGCAAGATCGAGCTCCTCACTCGGCTGACTAATATCCAGTGGATTAAAGACGATACAAAGTTATCGCCAATCCTAAAAGGAGTGCTCGATACGGTCAAGGCGAGGCCAACTGTCCTTCCGCCGCCTGCCTGGGCTGAGGCCGGAGAACGAGCCGTAGCCGCCGCAGAGCTTGAAATTCGCAATGGAGCTCCGCTAGCCGATACGTATATCAAATATTTGAAGGAGTTAATTCCAAATGCTGGTGAGCACAACGTTGCCAAGCGCGTGGGTTCCCTTACAGAAACCATGGTGCAGCGACTGCCCGCCAACCCGGGTCCGACTGAGATGCGGACGGTCGCGTCAGTGCGTCAGGTCAATAACCTCATCGAGACCAAAGCAATTCAGGAGATTGCGGTTGCTGACGGCGGTGGGTCCTTCATCATTTTCGATGCCTCTGTGCCCACAGGCAATACGCAGGTTCACCACACCGCGCCCAGGCACATCATCGCGCGATTGCAGCAGCTTGGGTATCCGAGTCTTGACCTTGACGGTTGCCCCGCTATGGTTTTGGACCAGATTGATCATGTGGGCATCCAGCCATGGACCGCGGACGCACTGCATACGCAAATGAATTCGTGGAACGGAGGAGTTCTCTTCTGGGAGAACGTCCAAAACAACAACAATGCTCAACAGCTCGTGGACGAGTTAATTGGATTCTATCAGAGCAAGTGCCCAGGTTGGGAGAAGGGCATCCGCGGCTGGGCTAACGTGAACGGCCTTCCTTACACGCCGTGACACTCTACAGATGTTTCACACTTAGGAGCAGGGGCACGCCGCCTCCGCTATACTCGCTAGGCAGGGCGCTTCGGCCCCAGATTGTCTGCTCAGACTGGTTTCGATTCGAAGGTCGAACGGGCGAGAGAACCAAGCTGTGGAAAATAGCCATGCTGCTAGCTTTAGGCAGAGCCTTCGGTTTGCACCGAACGATCGGAGGAGATGCGGGCTCGTACGGCTATGAAATCGTGCGAAACTACGATGAGTCAGATTTCGCAACCTGCGCGCTGTTATTTCTCGGGGGAAGCGAAACGAAGCACCAGATCGAACATGACCGGGACGCTCAGGGCAGGTTACTGCTGAACACGGAGTTTACGCGCGAGCTGCGATTCGGCAATGCGTGGAGGAGAATCATTGTTTCGGCCGAAGTACGGCAGCATTTGGAAAGCGCGCATCTGATTGGGTTGCAATTCCAAGAGGCAGTTCGGCGGGACCCCTCGGCCAACAGTCCCGGTTTGTTTTGGGAACTCCAGAGTTCAATTGTTCTGCCGAAAATGGCCAACACTCACCAAATGAAGTACGTGGGAATGCGTGGCGCTCCCCACACTCCTTTCGATGGTGACTATTCTCGCACGGTCTTCCTCGATGACCCGCCCTATAGATCAGGCGAAATTCACTATCACCGAAGCGATCTCGCTCCGCTCGGGGAATTTGACGTAGCACAAACATTTGAATTGTACCGGCAGCCACATAGGGAATTGATTGTTTCTCAACGATTTTATCAGATTTGTTTGGAGCATGATATCAGATTGAGCCTCGAACCCGTCCGTGTTGATCCCTAATGAAGACAGGTCATCGCGAGAGAAGCCGCTCACCGAACCGGTGGCTGCAAATGACTGTACTCGCTCACCTCATAGTCGCTGCTGGATTGCACGCCCAATCCCCCTCCGCCGACTCTTTCAATCCCAGTCCGAGCGGTAGTTCGGCGGGCACTTCGGTTTCCTCTCGTCGTCCAACCGGACGGCAAAATCCTCATCGGCGGCAGTTTTACTCAAATCGGCGGCCAGGGCCGGACCAACATCGCGCGGCTTTTTTCGAATGGGACCGTCGAGACCAACTTCCATCCTGTCGTGCTTGGAGTTTTTTCTGCCGAAGTGAAGTGTCTCGCGCTTCAAACCAACGGACAGATTCTCGTTGGCGGCAGTTTCACCAGTTTGAGCGGACAGAGTCGCAAGAACATTGGCCGGCTCAATGCCGATGGAACTCTGGACACGACTTTCAATCCGGGACCAGATCCCGGGTTGGTAAGAACTTTGGCCGTGCTGCCCGATGGCAAGATATTGATGAGTGGAACTTTTGTCACGTTTGGCACGCAATTCAGACAAGGCATCGCCCGCCTGAATCCAAATGGCTCCCTGGATACAAACTTCAACGCCCGGCTCAGTGGCAGCGTTCTTTACGTCTTGCCGCAAGCAGACGGCAAAGTCCTTGCTGGCGGCAGCTTCACACAGATAGGCGGTCAAAGCCGCACGAACTTTGCCCGGCTCAATTCCGATGGTTCGCTTGATTTCAGTTTCAATCCCGCAGTAAGCGGCGTCGTCTATCCTCACGTGGTTCAGCCGGACGGGAAGATCATCGTCGATGGTGGTCAGGCAGGAGCGACTCATATCATGCGGCTGAACGCGGACGGTTCGGTCGATCCGACCTTCGTTGTCCCAATGGATTGTGATGGCGTGGCTTCTTTCGGGCCCCTAACCGATGGAAAGATATTGATGGCGGGTGGGTTTACCATTGGGGGACAGGCGCAAAGCTATCTCGCAAAACTCAAAGCCGATGGGACGTTGGACACGAACTTCACCGCCGGCGCCAATAACCTTGCCCTTGCGCTTGCGATTCAGCCGGACGGAAAGATTTTGGTTGGTGGCCTTTTCTCGAGCCTGGCGGGGGCATCCCGTTTCTATGTCGGCAGGCTCAATAACACAAACACCTCGGCGGTTCAGAGCCTCAAACTCGAAAACTCGACGTTAACCTGGACGCGTGGCGGCGGCAGCCCGGAAATCTGGCACGCAAGTTTCGAATACTCGGCCGATGGCATCTCATGCTGCCGTTAGGCGACGGCGCATGGGTATCGCCGCTTTCGCCCGGCGATCCCGGCCGCTGGGTGCTCTCCGGAATTGCCCTGCCCTCAAATGCAATTGTCCGCGCGCGAGGACGCACCACCAGCGGCGACTTCAATGGGAGTAGCGGATTTGTCGAGAGCCTGTTGCTCCCGAGTCTGGCGATTGCCAATCCATTCCGAAAAGCCAATGGGCAATTTGTAGTCAGCGTGACGGGGCCGGCGGGCTGGCGGGTCGCTGTCGAATCGTCGAAGGATTTTAAAACCTGGACCCCGCTCCAGACGAACACTCTTGGTCAG
>Ga0170475_109489081_pt1 | contig 11322 bp, 10 predicted proteins | sample Soicark_Litter_5_FD_111474 | JGI IMG/M metagenome (GOLD analysis project Ga0170475, IMG submission 111474) | Avena fatua rhizosphere microbial communities from Hopland, California, USA. Combined Assembly of 48 SPs | reverse complement strand
GGTGCGTGGGGGCCATCACGGACTTGCACACTCACGTGCAGCGCGGACAGGTTGCGCATGTCGTTCATCAACGGCCGGTCGATCGGGAAGCCCATCAACACCCAGCCGACCACGGCGGGGGCTCGCATCGGTACCAGCACGAGCTGAAAGGGGCGCCGGCCCAGCACGATGACCTCGCTCGCGGTCTGCGAAGTCGATACCCGTTCGGCGAGTCGGTCGATGGCGGGCTGGAGTTCGTCCAGGCCCGGTTGGGCGGCGGCGAGAAGCGCGAAGCGGGTGTTGAGCAGTGCCGATACGGTTGCACCGATGCGATCCCCGTGATCAGCGAGCACGGCGGCGATGGTTTCGGTATCGTTGCTGCTGAGTGCACCACGAAAACCGTAGTCCGCAGCCAGCAGGTTGGCGCCCTGAGTCAGCTTCTGTGCATTCTGGTCGAGCAGCCGCTGCAACAGCTGTTCGCCCGATTGCAGTGAAGCGTCAATCGACGTGCGGGCGTTGCGGTCGATCGTCGCGTGGATCGCGACAAGGTTCAAGGCCTGTACCGCAAGCAGCAGGCCAAGGAACAGCAGCACGATGCGCACCGCAAGCGAACGGCGAGACCGTGCGCGCAACGAGGCAATGGCCGCGGGCAGGCGCTTCATGAGGCGCCTGCCCCGCGACCGGCCGTAAACTGAGCACGCAGGCCCAGGCACATGACGCGGTAAAGATGTGAGGAATACGCAACCATCGGAAGGCCCAGGGGAACGTGGCGTGCCGCCGCCAGATGCAGGCTCGTCGCCCGTTCTGCAGGGATATCGGCCTGGGAGGGCCGGCCTTGAACCCTGTCGTCCCACCGCGTGAACGGCATCACGTCCCCAGCTTGTCTTGCATACGTCGTGTGACAACCCGACACCCCTGCTGACGAGGCCCGCCGCTAGCCTAGGCACATGAAGTACCCGATCCACCCCTGCCGCCTCGCGGCCGTCTTCGCCATCTGTGCCACCCTTGCCGCCTGCGGTGGTGGCGGCGACGACCCGGACACCTCAAACACCGAAGCGACAAGCGCGACGGCCACCCCGGCGGCCGCCACGGCCGACACGGCGCCCGAGGCCTCACCTGGGGAGGCACCGTCCGTGCAGGCGCTGGCGCTCACATCGGCCTACATCGGCAACTGTGGCCTCGCCAACTTCGTTCCCGACACGCTGGCCTTGGTCAATGCCTTCCGGGCCCAGCCGCGTACCTGCGGCACCACCACCTACCCGGCTGCCGCCGCGCTCACGTGGAACGACAAGCTTGCTCAGGCGGCCTACGGCCATTCGCTCGACATGGCCACTCAAAATTATTTTTCGCACACGAGCCGCGACGGCCGCACATTCGTCCAGCGCATCACCGCCACGGGGTATCAATGGCGCTCCGCTGGTGAAAACATTGCCGCCGGCTACGGCACGATGGCCGCCGTCATGGCGGGGTGGCAAAAAAGCCCGGGCCACTGTGCGAACCTGATGAACAAGTCGTACGTTCACATCGGGTTGAGCTGCTCCAAGGGAACCGCTACCAGCACTTACCCAACCTACTGGACGATGGACCTGGCCAAGCCGTACTGAGCCCCCTGCCACTGCGGCGGGTGGTTGGCGGGGTTCGCCGGCATGACGACGGGGCGGCGCAAACCCGGTGTTACGCTGGTGTGCAAGGCACGGCGCCCGAGATGACGCCGCCGCCCAGGCACACCTCGCCGTCATAAACCACCGCCGATTGCCCCGGCGTGATCGCCCACTGCGGCTCATCGAACCGCAATGCGAACGACAGCTCGGTCGCCTCGCTCAACGCGCAGGCGGCATCGGCCTGCCGGTAGCGCGTCTTCGCTGCCAGTTCGCCCACGGCCGGCGCGTGGCCGGCAACCCAACTCGTGTCGTCGGCCGACAGCTGGTGCGACAGCAGCCACGGGTGGTCGTGCCCCTGCACCGCGTACAGCGTGTTGGCGGCCATGTCCTTGCGGGCAACGAACCACGGCGCGGCTTCGCATTCCTTCAGGCCACCGATGCCGATGCCCTTGCGCTGCCCCAGCGTGTAGAAGCTCAGCCCCACATGTTCGCCGATGGTGCGGCCGCGGTCGTCCTTGATGGGGCCGGGCTGGTTCGCCAGATAACGGTTCAGGAATTCGCGGAACGGGCGTTCGCCGATGAAACAGATGCCGGTGGAGTCTTTCTTCTTGGCGTTGGGCAAACCGATCTCTGCAGCGATGCGGCGCACTTCGGTCTTGGGCAATTCGCCGACGGGGAACAGCGTCTTCGACAACTGAGCCTGGTTGAGCCGATGCAGGAAGTAGCTCTGGTCCTCCAGTGGATCGAGCCCCTTGAGCAACTGGAACCGCCCGCCCACCTCCCGCACGCGGGCGTAGTGGCCCGTGGCGATCTTCTCGGCACCGAGGCGCATCGCGTGGTCCAGGAAGGCCTTGAACTTGATCTCGGCATTGCACAACACGTCCGGGTTAGGCGTGCGGCCCGCCTGATACTCGCGAAGAAAGCCGGCGAACACCCGGTCCTTGTAGTCGGCTGCGAAGTTGACGTGTTCGATCTCGATGCCCAGCACATCGGCAACGCTCGCGGCATCGAGGAAGTCCTGGCGCGACGAGCAGTATTCACTGTCGTCATCGTCCTCCCAGTTTTTCATGAAAATGCCGACCACCTCGTGGCCCTGTGCCTTCAACAGGTGCGCACTGACGGCCGAATCCACGCCCCCACTCAATCCCACGACCACGCGTTGTTTAGCCATGCCGCATTTTAGGCAACAGCGCCAGGACCTAGAACCTGTTGCCCTCCGGATCAAACAGGCTCGGATCGGTGAAGACGGTGTCGAGCGGGTAGCGGCGGCCGGCGGCGAAATCCTCGATGCACCGCAGCACGAGTCCGCTTCGGTGTCGGGCGCGGCTCGCACGCACTTCGTCGAGGGTCATCCAGACGGTACGAACAATGCCGTCGTCCCAGGCGCGGGAGGCGTCGCGTTCGCCCGCGGTGCCGCCGAACGCCAGGCGCAGGTACGTGACATCCTCGCCCGTCGCCGCCCGCTGGAAGCGCGACAGGTACAGGCCCAGGAACCGATCCGGCACGAACGTGCGTGCGGTTTCTTCGAGCGCTTCACGCACCGCACCCTGTTCGGGCGATTCACCGCACTCCAGGTGACCCGCGGGATTGTTCAGCCGCAGGCCTTCCGGCGTCTGTTCCTCGACGAGGAGGAATCGCCCGTCGCGTTCAATGACCGCGGCGACCGTGACATTGGGCTTCCATCGTTCGGGTTTGTTCATGGACCGGATAGTAGGGCGATCAATTTCCTGGGTTAACCCGTATTCACGCCGATCGGTTACTCATGCGGCCCGTTCGTCTTTGTAAGTTGGGTGAAAGTTTCGGTTCACCCGCGCCTGAGGAGGCTTTCATGTTGATTGGGGTTCCGCTCGAAACGACGGCAGGGGAAACTCGCGTTGCGGTCACGCCTGAAACGGCAAAGAAACTGAGCGCCAAGGGCCACACGATCAAAGTGCAGTCCGGTGCCGGCGTGGCCGCCAGTGTGCCGGACGAGGCTTATGTGGCCGCCGGCGCCGAGATCACCGACCAGGCCGGGGCCTTCGGGGCCGAGCTGGTGGTGAAGGTGCGCGCCCCGCTCGACTCTGAACTGAGCTTGATGGACCGCGGCGCCGTGCTCGTCGGCATGCTCAACCCGTTCGATCGCGACAACCTTTCGCGCATGGCCGGCGCGGGCATCACGAGCTTTGCGCTCGAAGCCGCCCCGCGCACCACACGCGCGCAGAGCATGGATGTGCTGAGTTCACAGGCCAACATCGCCGGCTACAAGGCCGTGATGATCGCCGCCGACCGCTACCAGCGGTTCTTTCCGATGCTGATGACCGCCGCGGGCACCGTGAAGGCCGCCCGTATCGTGATCCTCGGTGTCGGCGTGGCCGGCCTGCAGGCCATTGCCACGGCCAAGCGCCTGGGCGCCGTCATCGAGGCGAGCGATGTTCGCCCTTCGGTGAAGGAGCAGGTCGAGTCGCTCGGCGCGAAGTTCATCGACGTGCCGTACGAAACGCCGGAAGAGAAAGAAGCCGCCGAAGGCGTGGGCGGTTATGCGAAGCCGATGCCGCAGAGCTGGCTCGACCGCCAGCAAATCGAAGTCGCCAAGCGCGTGGCCGCTGCAGATGTCGTGATCACCACCGCGCTGATTCCCGGCCGTGCAGCGCCAGTGCTCGTGACGGAAGAAATGGTCTGCGCGATGAAACCGGGCTCGGTGATCGTCGATCTTGCGGCCGCGCAAGGCGGCAATTGCCCGCTGACCGAAGCCGGCCGGACCGTCATGAAGCATGGCGTCTCGCTGGTGGGCGAGACCAACCTGCCCGCCCTCGTCGCGGCCGATGCCAGTGCGCTGTATGCGCGTAATGTGCTCGATTTCCTGAAGCTCGTCTTCAATGCCGAAGGCGCGTTCCACGTGCCGCTCGACGACGACATCGTGGCCTCCTGCCTGATGACGCAGGGCGGCGAGGTCAAGCGCGTCTGAGCCCGAACCTGTTGTCGTTTCAAGCCAGTCAATGGAGAGTTTTTCATGAGTAACAGAGTCATGTTGCGCGCCAAGCTGCACCGCGCCACCGTCACCGAAGCGGACCTGCATTACGAGGGGTCCTGCGCCATCGACAGCACGCTGCTGGATGCGGCCGACATGAAGGCGTTCGAGCGCATCGAGCTTTACAACGTCAACAACGGGGAACGGTTTTCCACCTACATCATCGAGGCGCCGCCGGGTTCCGGCGTCATCTCGCTGAACGGTGCCGCCGCGCGCCGGGCCCACGTGGGCGACGAACTGATCATCTGCACCTATGCCACGATGTCCGAAGACGTGGCTGCGATGTACAAGCCGAAGGTAGTTCTGCTCGACGAGCGGAACGCCATCAAGGAAATTCGCAAGTTCTGATCTTCAACCAGGAGCACGCCGGATGGAAATCATCTCGCCGACCATCGTCAACCTCATCATCTTCGTCCTGGCCATCTACGTGGGTTACCACGTGGTCTGGACCGTGACCCCCGCGCTGCACACGCCGCTGATGGCGGTCACGAACGCCATCTCGGCCATCGTGATCGTCGGCGCAATGCTCGCGGCGGCGCTGACTGAGACCTACCTCGGCAAGTCGATGGGTGTGCTGGCCGTGGCCTTGGCCGCGGTCAACGTGTTCGGCGGGTTTCTGGTCACCCGGCGCATGCTCGAGATGTTCAAGAAGAAGGACAAGAAGGTACTGGCCAAAGAAGGCGGTGCATCATGAGCATGAACCTTGTCACGCTGCTGTACCTCTTGGCCAGCGTCTGCTTCATCCAGGCCCTGAAGGGCCTGAGCCACCCCACCACGTCGATCCGAGGCAACGTCTTCGGCATGGTCGGCATGGCGATCGCCGTGGTCACCACCGGTGCGCTGGTCTGGCGGACTGCAGGGCAGTTGCAGCACTCGCCTGCCACGGGCGTTGCCTGGGTGATGCTGGGCTTGCTGGGCGGTGGCACGCTCGGCACCGTGATGGCCAAGCGGGTCGAGATGACCAAGATGCCCGAGTTGGTGGCGTTCATGCACAGCATGATCGGCCTTGCGGCGGTGTTCATCGCGGTCGCCGCTGCGGTGGAGCCGTGGGCGTTCCAGATTGCTGCCAAGGGCGACGCCATTCCGCATGGCAACCGCCTCGAACTGGCGCTGGGGGCTGCCATCGGCGCCATCACGTTCAGCGGCTCGGTGATCGCCTTTGGCAAGCTGTCCGGCAAGTACAAGTTCCGGTTGTTCCAGGGGGCGCCGGTGTACTTCAAGGGCCAGCACCTGCTGAACCTGGCATTGGGCCTGTGTCTGATCTTCTTCGTGGGCCGCTACACCGCCAGCCAGGTCAACGCCGATTTCGTGGCGTTGCTCGCCATCGCGTTCGTGCTGGGCGTGCTGATCATCATCCCGATCGGTGGCGCCGACATGCCGGTGGTGGTGTCCATGCTCAACAGCTATTCGGGCTGGGCTGCCGCGGGCATCGGCTTCTCGCTGAACAACAGCATGCTGATCATCGCCGGTTCGCTCGTGGGCAGTTCGGGTGCGATCCTGAGCTACATCATGTGCAGGGCGATGAACCGGTCGTTCTTCAATGTGCTGCTCGGCGGCTTCGGGGGGCAAGCCCCCACCGCCACGGCAGGTGGCGCCGCGCAGCGCGCCGTGAGGACCGGCAGCGCCGACGATGCCGCCTTCGTCCTCGGCAATGCCGAGACGGTGGTCATCGTGCCGGGCTATGGGCTGGCGGTCGCTCGCGCGCAGCATGCCGTCAAAGAACTGGCCGACAAGCTCGTGGAGAAGGGCGTCACCGTCAAGTACGCAATCCATCCGGTGGCGGGCCGCATGCCAGGCCACATGAACGTGCTGCTGGCCGAGGCGGAGGTCGCCTACGACCAGGTGTTCGAAATGGAAGACATCAACGGCGAGTTCGGCCAGGCCGACGTCGCCATCATTCTGGGTGCGAACGACGTGGTGAACCCTGCCGCGCTCGCCAAAGGCAGCCCCATCTATGGCATGCCGATCCTCGAGGCCTACAAGGCCAAGACCATCATCGTCAACAAGCGCTCGATGGCCGCCGGTTATGCAGGCCTCGACAACGAACTTTTCTACATGGACAAGACGATGATGGTGTTCGGGGACGCCAAGAAGGTCGTCGAGGAGATGGTCAAGGCCATCGAGTGAATGGCGCGAGAGGAAGCGCGAGCGTGCCTTTCTCACCGGGATGAAAACCCGGTGATCGATTTCGTGTTTTCCGACCAGAATCGCGCATGCAGGTGAAGGTGAAGGGCTGAATCAATGGAGAAGACCTGGTTGAAGCACTATCCCAGCGGGGTGGTGCGGCACATCGAGGCCGGGCAATACAGCTCGCTGGTGGCGTTGCTGGATGAGAGTTTCAAGAAGTATCGGGACCGCGCGGCCTACCGTTTCATGCGCAGGCCGATCACTTTCGGCGAGGTTGACGACCTGTCGCGCGCGTTTGCCGCCTACTTGCAGTCGCAAGGTTTCGTGAAGGGCGATCGCGTCGCGGTGATGATGCCCAACGTGCCTCAGTACCCGGTGGCGCTGGCGGGCATCTTGCGCGCAGGCTGCGTGCTGGTGAACGTGAACCCGCTGTACACGCCGAGGCAGCTGGAACATCAGCTGAAGGATTCGGGCGCCAAGGGCATCGTGATACTCGAGAACTTCGCGTCCACGTTGCAGCAGGTCGCGGCCAGTGTGCCGGCGAAGAAAGTGATCGTCGCCTCGATGGGCGACTTGCTCGGGTTCCCGATGTCGTTCATCGTCAACGGCATCGTGCGCCACGTGAAAAAGCTGGTGCCAGCTTACGAGCTGCCGGCCGCGGTCAAGTTCAAGGATGCCCTGTCGCAAGGCCGCCAAGGCAGCTTGCGCCCGCCGGTCGTCGGCCCAGACGACATCGCCGTGCTGCAGTACACAGGCGGCACCACCGGCGTCAGCAAGGGCGCCGTGCTGCTGCACCGCAACCTGGTGGCCAACACGCTGCAATCGGAGGCCTGGTATCAGCCCGCGCTGAAGAAGGTGCCGGCAAGCGAGCAGGTCGTCACCGTCTGCGCGCTGCCGATCTACCACATCTTCGGTTTCACCGCGAACATCATGCTCAGCATGCGCACCGGCGGCTGCAACGTGTTGATCCCGAACCCGCGTGACCTCGGTACGGTATTCAAGGAACTCCGGGGCATCAAGTTCCACAGCTTTCCGGCCGTCAACACATTGTTCGGCGCCATGGCCAACCACCCGCAGTTCAACACGGTGGATTGGAGCAACCTCGTGATCTCCGTGGGCGGCGGCATGGCGGTGCAGAGCGCCACGGCGAAGCTGTGGCTCGAGAAGACGGGTTGCCCCATCGTCGAAGGTTACGGTCTGTCGGAGACATCGCCCACCGTCAGTTGCAACCCGGTCGACAGCACCGCCTACAGCGGGGACATCGGTTTCCCGCTGCCCGACACGGAAATCGCGCTGCTCGATGACGACGGCAACGAAGTGCCGCAAGGCATGCCGGGCGAGATCGCGGTGCGCGGCCCGCAAGTGATGGCTGGCTATTGGCAGCGCCCGGATGAAACCGCGAAGGTCATGACCGCCGATGGTTACTTCCGTACCGGTGACGTCGGCGTCGTCGACGGCATGGGCCACTTCAAGATCGTGGACCGCAAGAAGGACATGATCCTCGTCAGCGGCTTCAACGTGTACCCGAACGAGGTCGAGGATGTCGTGACCCAGATGCCAGGCATCCTCGAATGCGCGGCGGTCGGCGTGTCCGATGCGAAGGCAGGCGAAGCTGTGAAACTCGTGATCGTGCGAAGCGATCCCGCGGTCACCGAGGCCAACGTTCGCGCGTACTGCGAGGCGAACATGACCGGGTACAAACGGCCCAAGGTGATTGAATTCCGCAAGGACCTGCCCAAGTCCCCTGTCGGCAAAATCCTGCGCCGGGAGCTGCGTGACAAGGTCTGACTCTTTCGTGGTCACGCCAACGGGCCTGTTGCGCGGAGGATTGCCGCAGCGAAGTGACCGTGCTTTCTTCGATGGCGCGCCCATGCCGCTGCTGGGCACTTCGGAGGCTGCGCGCTCAATCCGTGGCTTCTGAACCGTCGCGGAGCGGCAACCTGTTGCGCAGGTTGCTGCGTGCCTTGCGGACCATGCTGCTGGTGCTTGCCGCCGCCGTGTTGTTCATCGAGGAATGGGGGTGGCGGCCGCTCACGGCCGCTGCTGCACGCATCGGTCGCTGGCCGCCGCTCGCCCGGGTCGAATCCCTCATCCGACAGGTGCGTCCGGGCATCGCGCTGGTGTTGTTCCTCGTACCGGCCTTGGCCCTGTTTCCCGTCAAGCTCGCGGCGCTGTGGCTGATCCACATGGGACAGGCCGCGCTCGGGATCACCGTCATCGTGCTCGCAAAGGTGCTGGGGACGGCTTTGGTCGGGCGCCTGTTCCTGCTGACCGAGACGCAGTTGATGACTTTCCCGTGGTTCGTGAGCGCGTGGACGTGGTGGCGCGCCACCAAGGCCCGGGTGAGCGAGTCGGTGCGGCGCTCGAAGGCCTGGCGAGCGGCCCGTTACCTCGTCGGACGACTGCGAATGCGTTGGCGCCGCCTCCGTGGGCGCGATTGAATCCAGCCTGAAGCCTGAGGCACACTGTCGCACCGTTTTCTTGCCTTCCGCAGTCGCCATGCCGCCTCGTTTCTTCGTTGACCTGCCACTCGTTGCAGGTGCTTCGCTCACCTTGCCCGCCGGGGCCTCGCGCCATGCGCAGGTGCTGCGCCTGCAACCCGATGACGAGGTCACGCTTTTCGACGGCGCTGGCGGCGAATGGGCCGCCCACATCGCGCAGATTGGCCGCAAAGAGGTGCTCGTCACCGTCGGCGCGCACCGGGCGGTCGACCCGGAGCTCGCACTGTCAGTCACGCTGGCGATCGGCATGCCGGCCAATGAACGCATGGACGACCTCGTGGAAAAGGCCACCGAGCTCGGTGTAGCGCACATCCAGCCACTCATGTGCGAGCGGTCGGTGCTGCGCCTGTCCGGCGAACGTGCCGCGCGGAAGCGGGACCACTGGCAGGCCGTGGCGGTTTCGGCTTGCGAACAGAGCGGCCGCACGCGCGTCCCCGTCGTCGAACCGGTGCGTACCCTGGCCGCCTGGCTGCGCGACTTGCCCGCTGCCGGGCCACAGCGCGTGCTGTTGAGCACGGCCGAATCACCGCCGCTGCCCGTGGCCGAAGGCGCGGTGGTTGCGCTGAGCGGGCCGGAGGGCGGCTTGTCTGCTGCCGAGGAACAGGCCGCATGTGCCGCGGGATTCAAACCCGCAAGTCTGGGCCCCCGGGTGTTGCGTGCGGACACTGCGCCATTGGCCGCGCTGGCCGTGTGGAGCGTGGGGCGGCAGGCTCCTGTCTGATGGGCCCGCGAGCCTCTCGCGATTACCGGCTTCCGCTCAAGGACGACTGACGATCAAGCCGAACGAAACTGGAGCGCCGAGAGGATGTGCCCCCACCCGGTGGGTCTGGTTCACTCGGACCCGGCTTCCCGAGGCGCCGCGGCGCTGCCCTGACGCATCGACCCCGCTACCAGGTCGAACCGGTACAGCCTGCATTCGATGGGGCCGTTCCACATGGGCACACGGCGCGCTTCCTTCAGGCGCATCGCCGTGGCCAGCTTCATGTCGGGGCTCAGCACCCAGGCGGTCCAGCCTGCCGGGTGCTTTGTGTACGCCCGCTTCCAGTGGGCCGACAGGCGCGGAAAGAAGTCGTCCGGCGTATCGCGATCCTGGGCGGAAGGGCGGGCAGCTTTGCCTGCCACCTCGATGCGCTCACCGTAGGGCGGGTTGATCATCAGCGTGCCGCGGAGCCCCTCGGGCAACTCGGGCGCCGGTCGCTCCAGGGCATCGCCACCGTTGAATTGGATGGCGCCCAGCACGCCGGCACGTTCGGCGTTCCGGCGGGCGAAGTCGACCATGCGGAAGGACACGTCGCTGGCGAAGATGGGCACTGCGCTCGCCTTGATGCGCGCCTGGGCGTGGCTCTTCTGGCGCTGCCATTCACCGCGCGACGCCGCGTCGGCGAATGGCAGCAAGCGCTCGAACGCGAAGCGCCGCTGCAAGCCGGGCGCAATGCCGCAGGCGATCTGCGCAGCCTCGATGGCGATGGTGCCCGAGCCACAGCAGGGGTCGTGCAAGCCGCCGCCCGCCTCCGGCGTGCCCCGCCAGCCGGCAGCGGCCAGCATGGCGGCGGCCAGCGTTTCCTTCAGCGGCGCATCGCCCTTGTCCTCGCGCCAGCCGCGTTTGAACAGCGATTCGCCGGAGGTGTCCACGTACAGCGAGGCCCGCTCCGGTCCCAGGTGCAGCTGGAGTTGCAGGTCCGGGTGGCGGGTGTCCACGCTCGGACGCTCGCCGGTGGCCTCGCGCAACACATCGCAGACGCCATCCTTGATGCGCAGCGCCGCAAAGTTCAGGCTGCGCAGTGGGCAGTGCGTGGCGGTGGTGTCCACCCGCAGCGTGTGCTGCGGGGTGATCCACTGCAACCAGTCCACCGAGCGGGCAAGCGCGTACAAATCGGCTTCGTCGCGGTAGGGGCCTTCGGCCACTTCGGCCAGCACGCGCATCGCGAGGCGGCTGTGCAGGTTGAGTGTCATCACGTCCTGCGGGCTGCCGTCGAGGCCCAGGCCACCGCGGGTGGGGTACAGGATCTTGCTCGGCAGGATGCGCTGCACCTCTTCTTCGAGGAGCGCTTCGACGCCGGCGGCGCAGGGCAGGAACAGGGGCAGGGCCATGGGGCGGCAATCGATG
>Ga0170475_101488549_pt1 | contig 11323 bp, 6 predicted proteins | sample Soicark_Litter_5_FD_111474 | JGI IMG/M metagenome (GOLD analysis project Ga0170475, IMG submission 111474) | Avena fatua rhizosphere microbial communities from Hopland, California, USA. Combined Assembly of 48 SPs | reverse complement strand
CAACCACTTCGACGACGTCCCCGACCACCAGCAAACCGTCACCTTCTCCCCCGGCTACGCCGCCATCCAAGCCCCCATCCCCGCGTCAGGCACGCTGAGCTGGACGCTGGGAAAAACAACCGTTCAACTCAACAGCGCCAGCCCCGTCTGCGAGGTCACCCCGGCTCCGCCAGGCCAAAACCAAGGCCAAGTCGGAGTAGGCGGCGTCACCTACAACGTCGGCGCCCTGGCCGTCATCGATGTTTGCCGCATACCCACCGTCTCTACCTCCCCGACGCCGCCCCCCGACGAGGCCGTCTTCGTCTACGAGAACAACGGCGTTACGCCCATCGAGACCATCATCGGGACGAACAACCAGTTCAACAACGCCCAAGATCGCGGCCAGCCACGTTCCTTCTCACCCGGCCGGGGCACCTTCCGCATCCTCATGAGCCCAGCCGGCGACACATGGACCCTCGGCGCGAACACTCTCACCGCCAATTCCGGAACGCCGGTCTGCCAGATCACCGAGAAGGGACCTAAAGACGAGTTGCAGATCGGCGGCAACACGTATCTCGTTCCGCCGTCAAGTGCTGCCTTGCAGCCGGAGCCTGCGGTGGGTGCGCTGTTCTACGGGACGCTTGACGGCACCTTCGCCGTATCTCCATCCGGTGCCGCAACCTACAACGTGCCGATAGCGATTCCCCCTGGAATTCAGGGAATCGCCCCAACCCTGGCGCTAAATTACAACAGCCAGGGTGACGATGGGATCGCCGGTCAGGGGTGGAGTCTCTCTGGCCTCTCCGCAATCTACCGGTGTCCAAAGACCATCCATCAAGACGGAAGAAGCCTCCCCATCTCAGAGGAGGACGACGACACCTTTTGCCTGGATGGCAATCGGCTCTTCGTCAATAGTGCGGACGGCACCTACAGAACAGAGACGACAGATTTTAGCCACATCAAGGTCACTCGCGATCAATTCGGCCGCATTGAATCGTTCATTGTCGAGACCAAGTCAGGCGAAACTCACAAATACGGTTCGACATACGAGGCACGGTTCAGGAACTCCGCCACCGGTCGTCCCGACATCTGGGGGTTGGATGAGGTTCGCGACCTATCCAATAACTACTTTCTCGTTCACTACAACGAAGGGCCGGAGGTCGCGTCGGATTCACTCCTTCCGACCAGCATCGAATACACCTTCCACGGGGACGCTGCTGACCAGAAGACAAATCGCATAAAGTTCACCTATGACACTCGTCTCGACGTCCGGATGGCCGTATACGCCGGAGGAACGACCTACAAGAAGCGCAAGCTGTGGCTCATTGATACGGGGGTCGGGAAATATGAGCTCACTTACATTCCAAACCAGGCTGGATCGGGATCTCCAAGTCGACTGCAGAAGATCAAATACTGTGCTTCCAGCGGCGACTGCGCGGAACCTTTGGAGTTTGAATGGGATGAGCACGACGTCACCTGGAGCACAATAACAACGAGCGACAATCGAGAAGATGGCGACTACGCTCGCTACCGCTTCCCCTTTCCTATCGTCGGTCCCTACTCTCCTTACGGAGGGTCGGGAACGACTTCCGTTCAGAGGCAATACGGTTATCAGTTCGTCGATATCAATGGCGATGGCCTCATCGACGCCCTTTCTGGCGGCAACGGCAGCGACCGGGGAGTGTACAAGAATCTCGGTCCCCAACAGATAAGCGGCAGCTCTTGGAATCGCCAAGACGCGTGGCAACTGCCTACGGACCATGGCGGGTTCACCTTCGTCAACGATGACGGTAGCGACGGCGGGGGGCGACTCATCGATGTGAACGGCGATGGCCTGTCTGATCTGGTCTCCAACGGAGGTTCGCGGCAAGCTGCCCCTGCTGGCGCACAGGGGCCTTCGGGAGGGCCGTGGCCTTCGCAAGTGCCCTACTATCCTTACCCCATTAGGGTGTGGACAAATCATCTCCGAGAAGAAGGCGGGGGCTGGATCTTTGAGGAGGGCATGAGTTCGTCGTTCCAGCACGATCGCTCCTTCAAGTTCAACGGTTCAGAGCGCCTCGCGGACGTCAACGGCGATGGCCTTCAGGACATAGTCAGCTTTTCGGATGGTGAGGTTCGGCTAGGCAAGGCGACAGGAGGTTGGGAAGCGCTACGAAGCGCAACGTATCAAATACCTCACGAAATCGTAGATGGCGCAACACCCGCTAATAGCTTCTTGGACTCCGTGGCTAGCTATCTTTTTGGCGATCCCACCATTGGTACCTTGGCTCACTTCGCTGATCTCAACAGCGATGGCCTCTCGGACATCGTTCTGCAGCATGGCAGCGGGGCGCTCGACACGAACACTCGCTACGACATTTGGACCAATACCGGATACGCAGGTGGCGGCCAATCGTTGAGTGCCATTTGGAAACGCACGGCTCAGAACGAGCAGATGATTGGATTTGCGGCGAACGGCGACGACATTTGGAACATCGACATGAACGGCGATGGCGTTCCCGATCGCTATTGCTTCATGGACGAAAGCAGTGGGTGGGTAAACCCTGACGGAACAACGTGGTCCGGCGAGCTTCGAAAGACAGATATCGTGTTCGGGACGGGGTCCGGGTTCATCCATCAGTCAACCGGTGATCTGTTTCCGCCGACGGGCAGGGTGACGAATGGCGGCGACCGACTATATGCGGGGTTGGTCGATCTCAATGGCGACGGTCTGCCCGATCTGTATTGGGGCGATAGCCACCTCGGCGGGCCAAGTACACAGGTCAAATTGAACGACGGCCTCAGCTTTGCCTCCGGGGCTGATCCCCTGCCTTCGATGCCCGCCAACGGTGCAAATGGTCTCGCCGAAAGATTTGACCAGCCGCACAACGGCACCGTGCTAATCGACGTCGACGGTGATCATCTTCCTGAGGTCCTGTTTGCCGGCCAAGGGGCCCGTGCCACGTGGAAGAACCACGGAAGCCCGCCCATCATTAAGAAATTTCCAAATCAGCTGAGCTCCATCGATGTGATCTATGACTACACCTCCCACGCCGCCGGCACAGGTATCCTGCCGCTCTACACCCCCGAGTTCGGCTACCGCCCGAACGATCGGCCTGAGACAACATCAATCCGCGTGGTCCAGGCGGTACACCGGCACGTTCCCGTCGCGGGGACTGACACAACAACGGAGGAGGTCTACGGATACACCGGTTTGCGGGTCAGTCTTCATGGAAGAGGTCTAGAAGGATTCCACAAGGTCAACGTCGTCGACACCACACGGGGCATTGAGACAGAAACGGAGTATGCGCAGGCGCACCCCTACACCGGGCATGTCGTGAGAACAAAGAAGACCTGGTGGGCGCTGACTCTAGGGGGCGAGGCGGCCGGTACGCCGATCTCAGAGACCGTTAGCAGCTATTGTGACAATCCTGATCTGGTTAACGACGTCGGGGGCAGCACCTGCGCCGACATGACGAACGGTACGACCTATCAGCCGGGGACATCGATCTTCGTCGTACCGGTTTCGACAATTGATACTGCCTATCTGCCGTACTCGAGTGCCAGTGTCACGACCACGACGAAGTGGACGTTCGACCACGCCGGCAATATGAAGACCACGGACGTAAAGATCGTCGGGTCGAACGGCGGATCCTCGCAAAAGGTCGTGACCAATAACTATGGCCCGGAGCAGACCTCCAACTGGAATTGGGTGCATGGCCGGCCCATTTCAACTTCGACGACCTCGTCTGCCGCCGGTCTCCCCGACCTCTCGCATGAGCTGGGCTTTCGATACGACGCCCTGACCCACCGCCTCATGGAAAAGGACGAGGAGCCTGGAAAGAATCCGCCTCTCGAGGTCCACAATGTCTATGGCTATGACGACTTTGGCAACGTCACTGTCACCACGGTTTGTGCGGACGACTGGGGTACGTGCGATCCGGGGTCTAGTACTCAAAATCACCGATCGACGGTGGTGAGCTTCGATCCCATCGCCTTTACACCTCCGTCCCAGGCCTCCAGCGATCTCGTCACGACGATAGGATACGGGCCCGGACTCTTCCCCGTTAGGAGCACCAACGCGTTGGGACAGAGCGAGTCCTATGCCTACGACGCCCTTCGCGGAGTCCGGATCCAGCAAACCGGGCCGAATGGCATTACGTCTCGCAAGATTCTCAATCCGTTAGGTCAGGTGGCCAAGAGCATCGATGGGATCGGAACTCCCACAGAGCTCGTTAGCTCGGTCACTACCTACAGGGTCCAGAACCCGATCGTCGGGGGGCCCCAGACGGTCGGGGTGTCTCGGGGACCGAATGGACAGGCCGTCTTCACCTTCGCAGATGCGCTCGGCCGAGCCGTAGGGTCGACATATCGAGGCTTCGACGGTGGCTTTCTCCACACGGCCACCGAATACGACGAGCTTGGCCGGGTCCACCGGGTCTCCGAGCCTTCTCGGAGCGACGTGCCTTCCTACTGGATGACAACGACGTTTGACGGACTCGATCGGGTCACCGATGTCTCCAAGGACCTTGGAGACATCGATGGAACGGGGGGCCGGACGTCTCAGGTCAAGACCGAAAGGTCGGGGTTCACGACGACGATCCGACAATTCGTCAAGTTGACGATGTCCTCGGCAACGCCGTCTGAGATCGTTAGGACGGAAACCCGCGATTCTACGGGGCAGCTCATCAAGGTTACAGAGCCTCCCACCGCAGACCGCCCAGCCTTTGAGACGGCCTTCGCCTACGATGCCGAAGGCCACCGAACGTACACTTGGATTCCATCGACGGGCGTCGTGTTGAGTCACTCCGTCTACGATCTGCGTGGACGGAAGCAAGACACCAACGACACTGACATGGGCGCTTGGCACTATACCTACACAGGGTTCGGCGAGCTTCACGAGCAAACAGACGCTCGGGGGCAGGTCACCACGCAGGAGTACGATCTACTTGGACGGCTGGAAAAGCGCACCACGAAGGATGTCAGCGGAGCCATCAACGACGCGCGCTGGTACTACGACACCGCACCTGGCGCAGGCATCGGCAAGCTGGCCGCCGTCGAAGGACCGGAGGACCCTGCTCTCAATGACCCTTGCGACATCGGAATTCCGGGCATTCAGACTAGTCCCGGCGCCCGCGCCACGCGCTGGTTCGCCTACGACGCTCAAGGAGACATCGCGGAGCAGTTCGACTGCGTCGATGGTGAGGTCTTCTCAGTGAAGACCGGCTACGACAAAATTGGACGCGTCGACACAGTGACGTACCCAGCCGTCACCGTGACGTACCCAGTCGTCAACAGCAGCCGTTTGGTGATGAAGTACACGTATGCCCCGAGCGGACACCTGCAACAAGTCGCCGATCTTGCGCAGCCATCCTCGCCGTATTGGGTGGCCAGAGAACAGAATGACCGGGGCAATATTTCGAGGCATGAATTGGGGAACGGCGTCGAGATACGTCGTGACGAGGATCTGGCCACAGGGTGGCTTCGAGGACAGACGGATATCTCGACCAGAGATAGCGTCACCCTGCAAAATGCTTCTTACCGCTACAACGAAGTCGGGAGTCTCTTGCGTCGTAGCCGGAGCGACTCACTCAGCAGCGCGACCGACGAATTCGACTACGATGCACGCGACCGTCTTGTGGAGACCAGAACCACTTCACCAGCCGACGTCCTCGTCGCCTCTGACAGTCCTCGGTATGACGACTTGGGAAACATCTCGCAGAAGAATGGACGTGAGTTCCACTATGGGAATTGCAATGCAGGGGGCCGAACGGCGGGGGCTCATGCCGTCTGCCAAATTGGGATCGGGGCGCTGAACGCTTACGACGCAAACGGGAATCTCTTTAGCAGCGCTTCACATTCCGCCCAGTTCAATGTCGGCAACAAGGTCACTCAGATCACACGGCTCGTGGGCGCCGATGCGACGTCGCAGCCAATGGCAACATACGCCTACGGGGTCGATGGACAGCGCGTTGTGCAGACGGTGACATCGGCCGACGGCAGCTCCGCCAAGACCGTTTACGTGGGCTTGGATAACGTCGGCAAGTCGCTCTACGAGAGAACGACCCGTGGGACGTCCGTCGAGCACGTGCACTACCTCTTTGCGGGCGGCGGGCAGGCCTTCGCTGTTAGGACGGTGACGACCCAAGGAACCCAATCGAAGACGGACATTCGCTACCATCACCGCGATCATCTGGGCTCAGTGGTGGCCATATCGGATGAGAGTGGACAGGTAGGAAACTCAGGGACGTCCACCTCAACCAATTTGTCGTTTGACGCGTGGGGCGCGCGCCGTCGCCCGGACGGCACCGCTGCTCCCGCTTCCGAGTTCGCGGACAGCGTCGGGCGCCGAGGCTATACCGGCCACGAGATGATCGCCGCGCTTGCCCTCGTCAACATGAACGGGCGAATTTATGACCCAGATACTGGGCGGTTTCTCTCTGCCGATCCGGAGGTTCAGATTCCGGATTCCGTAGCCAGCTACAATCGCTATAGCTACGTATTGAACAACCCACTCCGCTATACGGACCCCACCGGTTATCGGATGAAGCCCCAAACGGCTCATATGCTCCAGATGGGCGCGACAATTGGCACGATCGCGGGCTGTGCGGTAGGGGGCTACGCGTGTCTCGCGGCTACGGCAGCATCTCTCGCTGTCAACGCCTACGTCATGAATGACGCTGGCGTCTCGACCAATCGCATGGTCGGGGTGCTGGCGATTACGGCAGCCGCGAGCCTCGCCTCATGGGGAGTCGGAGCCAGTGGCGCGGTCGGCGCAATGGGCTTGAACGGCGGAGCAGGGGCGGTCGCCAGTGGCGCATTGTCGGGCGCTGTAAATGCGGCGATAACCTCGGCTGCGTTTGACCGTGGCCATATCGGATCAAATGTGCTTCATGGCGCGTTCATGGGCGCTGTTACAGCCGGACTAACATGGGCCGTGTCGACGGCTCTGAGTGAGGCTGCATCTGAGGCGGCAGGGCAAGACGACGGTGACTTCTATCGAGCCCACAAGCCGAAGGACGATGACCCGGTCCTCTGCGGAGCGAAGGGTTCACCGGGGTGTCGTGGACCCGCAAGAACACTCACTGCCACCGATCGGCGGGTAATTAACGACGCCGATACGCTTCGACGTGGTACCGACAGCGATGGACTCGAACGGGGTCGCGAGCTGATTGGAAGTGCTAAGGACCCGCAATCCGGTGAGACTATAGTTGGGACTCGCAAGTATGTGGAAATTCCGAGGACGCCGAGTGACCTCGGCTATGAGCACACTCATCCGCTAGCAGGGGGAAGCAACACCTTCTCCCGGGCAGACCTTAGCAGTGTCGGACCGGGACAACGGGCTTACCTAATTTCACCGGACGGTCAGATCCAGGTCTTTGACAGGAGTACCTTCTCTATTTGGGAAATCAGAGCCGCGACAGGAAATCCAACGGCGCTACCGCCCTTTAGACCTAGTGGGCCTCCGTGAGGTCACTGCGCGCAGGCTGGCCACGTCTCGGGGGCCGATGCGGCCAAGCTAATGGAAAGGCATCTCGCCCTGTCGTCCGTTCCCGGCGATGCAGGCGAGGAAGGCAGAAATGGAGGTAGTTACCAATGTCAATTCCTAAAAAGACGGCCCGCCTGCTGGGCCTGGTGGTAGTTGTCGCATGCCAGCTCCGGCCCGTGGCTGCTGAAGAGACTGGAATGGATCGGAGTGCCATAGTTGGGACATGGGAGGCTTTAGATCCCTCGTCGATGAGGCTGTTTGTGGCCGAGATCGGCGAGAATTCCAATGATTCGTACATTACGATGATGAGTTCGGAGGTGTTCCTCTTTGCGGTTCATTCGATCGCGATAGATGGGCACAGAGTCGAACTCCTAGCTGACGGTCGGGGCAACGCCGCGCAATATTCATTGAAGGTGAATGGCGCAGGCTGGGCGGGCGGCGGTGAAGGGCTGCTGGACGCTACTATCGCGTTGAGAGACGCCGACGGCAGAAGGATCCTTAGGACTTGGAAGGTGGCATTCCATGGCTATCGGGGGAAGTTCATTGAATCGATATGTGAAAAGAAGAGACTTGCGAATGAGGCGATCGCAGGCGCGAGGAGAGATGCAAAGCAAGGCCCGGTGGCGCCTTCACACTGAGCCCCGGATCGATAGCCTCCCATCAATCGTAAGCGCTGCACCAAGGGCACGTTGCGCGGTGGCCATCCGAGAGCGAGCGTCGGGGAATGCGCAGACGATACCGGGATGACGAGCGGGCAGAGCTGTTGACCGAGGTGAGCAACGGCCGAGCCACGGTAGCGGAGGCGGCCGACCGGTTCGGTGTCACGCGATCCACCGCGTACCTTTGGGCAAGACAAGCTCGGGCGACGACCGGAACAGCGGGGCGCAAGAGAGGGCGGCCCACCGCCGCGTTCGTGGAGCTGGTCGCACGGGCCCCCGCTGCAACGGGCCTGGCGATCTCGGTCGGAGGAGCCACGGTCGAGGTGCGGGCTGGTTTCGATGCCGAGTTGCTGCGGGCGGTGGTGGCTGCCCTGCGCGGAGGGACAGCGTGATCGCGCAGGGGCTGCCCATCTACGTGGCGCTGGACCCGGTGGACATGAGGCTCGGCAGCGAGAAGCTTGGCGCGCTGGTTCGTGAGCGTATGCGGACGGAGCCGCGGGCTCGAGCTCTCTTCGCTTTCGTGAGCAAGCGTGGGCACTCGATGAAGGTGCTGACGTGGGACGGAACCGGCGCCATCGTGATCCATAAGAAGCGTATCCGGTGTTCGAGCCCCAGCATTGATGAGACGGCAGGAATCCCAGAGAGTGGGTTCATGGCAAGAGGACTTTCAGCGCGGCGCTGGCTTCTCGGGCGGAGGGGGCACGGTGATCCAGCCAATCTCGGCTTCGAGCTCCGCCGGGATGAGGCGCGCGGCGGTGGCGGCCCAGTAGCGGGGCGCGAGCTCGAGGTAGCGGTCGCGGGGCCATTGCGGAAGCACGCAGAAGAGATCGCGCAGATAGGTCTCGGGGTCGAGTCCGTGCAGGCGCGCGGAGGCGATGAGGGAGAGCAGGTTGCCGGCGGCTTGGGCGTGGTCATCGCTTCCTGCGAAGAGCCACGCCTTTCGGCCAATGGCAATGCGCCGAAGCTCGCGCTCGGACGCATTGTTGTCGAGGAGGAGACGCCCGTCATCGAGAAAGCGGCTGAGCGCGGTCTGCTGACGGATGAGGTAGCCGATTGCGGACCGCAGGATACCGCGTTGGTCTTTCACCTTCTCGAGCTCGATCCTCGCCCATTGAAAGATGGCGTCGACGTGCGGTCGCGAGTGCGCTGCGCGCAAGTCCTTGATCTCATTGGAGGGCTTGCCCTTCCACGCTCGCTCATTGTCGAAGAGCCGAGCGATACGCAAAAGACCCTCACGAGCGATCGGATCTTTGGAGATCGCCGCCTCCCACAGTCCACGTCTCGCGTGGCTCCAGCAGGCCACCTCTTGCCTCTCGCCCGTGTCGGTCTCCCCGTCGGCCATAGGCGGCCTCTCGCTGGGATCGCGAAACAGGATGTCATAGACGCTCTTCGCGTCGGCTTGCACGTATCCCGAGAAGCCGCGAAACAGCTCGGCCACCGCCGCGCTCGTTTCGCGTGGTACGTACTCGAAGAACACGTGGTCCCGGTCGGCGATCTGCACGAAGAAGTGCCCTTTGCGGCAGGGCTGCCGCGACTTCGGACCAGCAGGGTTGCGATCGGGCTGGATGGCAATGCCCGTGGCGTCCGTCGACAAGCAGAACGCCGTGCGCATGGCTTCGTCGCGCGCCGCCTTCAACACCGTCGCCCCGACCGTCATGCCGACGTCCTCGAGCCACCGGCTCATCATCCCGCGATCAAGAGGTACTCCCATTCGGGAATACAGCTCCTCCTGTCGAAAGAGTGGCATCCCCTGGCAGAACTTTTCGCTCGCGATGTGGGCGACGAGCGATGCTGTCGCGATCGAGCGCGGCAGGATCTGCGGCGGCATGGGTGCAGTGACGATCTTTGGCGGCACAGGCGATTCGAGCGAAAGGCAGTTGGTCGGAGAGGGAGTGTCGCCAAGATACTTGATGCGCGCCACTACGGTCCGCACGAAACCGCCACGGCGGTAGCAGATCCGCGAGCTTTCCTCGAAGCCCATGCGCTTGACCAGGCCGTCGAGGAGAGGGTCAACGAGCTCGATGCGTTCCTCGGCTAGGTCGAGGGTGCTGAGATCTCTACGGCCGGTGGGAGCAGGTCGTCGTCTGGGCTGCCCAGGAGGCGGAGGTGGTGGCAGAGGCGTTCCAGCGAGCTTGTCCAGCTCTGCCAGCTTGCGCGCGAACTCGAGCTCGAGCTGAGCAGTGTCCACCCTCTATGCCTTGGCGACGAAGAGCCTGCGCCGCAAAAGAAGCAGATCGAGCTGGAGCCTCTGATACGCGTCGCGCAGCCGGGCATTGTCGGCGGCAAGCGTGGCAGCGTACTCGCGCTCAGCCGCGAGCAGCACCAGCGCCTCTCCGAGCGTGCCCGGAGATCGCGCTGGATTCGTTGTCTCGACGGCGAGAGCCACATGACATCGATAGTGCGCCTTCGCATCCGCGTCGAGCACATTCTGGAATGCCATCGAAGAAGGCCGTCAATGAAGCCTTCTCGGCTTCAGCGGTGCGACATCAATGCCATCGAGTAGGTCCTCGAGCGCGGCTTGCTCCAATGTGACAACCAGCTCGCCTTCCTTCAATGGGACAGGAAGCCGAAAGATCCCTTTGTCCAACCTCTTGTAGAAGAGACAGAGGCCGGAGCCGTCGAAGAAGAGGATTTTGAGCGCGCTTCGGCGCTTGCCGAGGAAGACGAAGAGCGCGCCACACCGAGCCTCACGCCCAATGCGCTCCGAGACCAGTCCAGCAAGTCTGTCGAATCCCCAACGGAGATCGACGGGGTCCAATCCCACGAAGACCTCGACACCGCACGGGATCAAGACATGCTCCCCAATAGGCCGAGGACCCGTCCCAGCGAAGCGTCGTCGAATCCCGGCGCGAGCGAGATCCGGAACGCGCCGAACTCAATGACGACCGGAGATGGCGAAGACTGCGGCAGGAACGCGGTCAGCGGCGCCGCCACGTGCACTCGCGCCAGCCGAGGGCGCTGCACTTTCGCGCTACCCTCCGAGCGTGGCGCGCGCGCTTGGCTGGGGCGATAGGTCCAGTAGCGCAAGGCGCTCAGCGTGAAGTCCTTCCCGGAACAGAACTCGGCCGCCGTCAGGCCGCTCGCCCGCCAATCAGCAACCCGCTTCATCCACGTCGCTTCGTTCGCCATGCCTCGGGTATCGCGCAACGAGCCCTACGCGGGAAGAGTGGGTCTCGCGCATCGGACACGTAATCGCAGCGCGAGTTCCCGTTGGCGT
>Ga0170475_110024638_pt1 | contig 11326 bp, 6 predicted proteins | sample Soicark_Litter_5_FD_111474 | JGI IMG/M metagenome (GOLD analysis project Ga0170475, IMG submission 111474) | Avena fatua rhizosphere microbial communities from Hopland, California, USA. Combined Assembly of 48 SPs | reverse complement strand
GTGCGCGGTGGTCGAGCCGTTCTATCCCAAGCCGGGAACGGACGCCCGCCGATCGGGTTGGAGCGGATGTTGCGGCTGCACTTCCTGCAGCATTGGTGCAACTTGTCTGATCCGGCCGCCGAGGAGGCGCTGTATGATTCGATCGCCATACGCCAGTTCGTCGGCATCGATCTCGGGCGTGAGCGGGTTCCGGACGAGACGACAATCCTGAACTTCCGTCATCTGCTGGAACGGCACGACCTGACGCAGGGGCTGTTTGATCGGATGAACGCTATCTCGCCTCACGTGGATTGCAGGTGAAGGGTGGGACGATCGTCGATGCGACCATCATCGCAGCACCGAGCTCGACCGAGAAGCACTGATTTAGCGGCGATCTCGGAACCGGCGAATGAGGGCATTGGTCGAGCTGTCGTGCCGAAGCTCGGGCGTCGCAGATGCGGCAAGTTCGGGAATGATCCGTTGGGCCAGAACCTTGCCTAGCTCGACGCCCCATTGATCAAAGGAGTCGATGCCCCAGATCGCCCCCTGGGTGAACACGCTGTGCTCATACAAGGCGACGAGAGCCCCAAGGCTTGTCGGGGTCAGGGCGTCTGCCAGGATGACGTTGCTCGGTCTGTTGCCCTCGGTCACTCGGAATGGAGTCTGGAAAGCTGGTGAGCCCTCGGCGGTGAGTTCCTCCGCAGTCTTGCCGAAGGCCAGCGCTTCGGCCTGAGCCAACAGGTTGGCCATCAGCAGATTGTGCTGGTCGGTGAGTGGGCTGAGTGGGTGACAGAAGCCGATGAAGTCACACGGCACCAGTTTCGTGCCTTGGTGCAATAACTGGTAGAACGAATGCTGTCCGTCCGTACCTGGCTCCCCCCAAACGATGGGACCGGTCTGCGCGCTTACAGGATGACCCTTAAGGTCGACGTGCTTGCCGTTGCTCTCCATCTGGAGCTGCTGCAGGTAGGCAGGGAACCGTCGGAGATGCGATGAGTAGGGCATGACGCCCAGCGTCTGCGCACCGAAAAAGTCGTTGTACCAGACAGTCAACAGGCCAAGCAGCAGCGGCAGATTCTGCTCGGACGGCGCGGTGCGGAAGTGCTCGTCCATTGCGCGAAAGCCTAACAGCATGTCGCGGAATCCGCCGGAGCCGATGGCGATCATGGTCGACAGGCCGATTGCGGAATCCATCGAGTAACGACCGCCAACCCAATCCCAGAAGCCAAACATGTCGGCGGTGTCGATGCCAAACTTGCGCACTGCTTCAGTATTGGTCGATAGAGCTACAAAGTGCTTGGCTACCGCAGCCTCCGAGCCCAATGCAGCCACCAGCCACTTGCGTGCGGTTGCCGCGTTGGTCATCGTCTCGAGGGTGGTAAACGTCTTTGACGCGATGACGAACAGCGTCTCTCCTGCATCCAGATCGCGCGTCGCCTCGGTAAAGTCGGCCCCGTCAACGTTGGAGACGAAGCGAAACGTCATCGATCTTTCACTGAATGGGCGCAGCGCGAGATAAGCCATCTCCGGCCCGAGATACGAGCCACCAATCCCGATATTGATGACGTTGCGGATGCGCTTGCCGGTATGGCCAAGCCATGCGCCGGAGCGAATGCGCTCGGCGAACTCAGACATGGCGTCCAGCACCTGATGCACCTCGGGTACGACGTCATGTCCATCAACCAGGATACGGGCTTCCTTTGGAGCACGTAGCGCCACGTGGAGCACGGCGCGCTGCTCGGTGACATTGATCTTTTCACCACGGAACATCGCATCCCGGCGTTCCGTCACACCGCGTTCCGCCGCAAGTCCGAGCAGCAGCCGCACGGTCTCGCTAGTGATACGATTCTTCGAATAGTCCAGATAAAGCCCGGCGCCTTCCGCCGTCAGCCGTTCACCACGGCCAGGATCGTCAGCGAACAGCTTTCGCAGATGCACGTCTTTGATCTGCTGATAGTGCGTGGCAAGTGCCTGCCAAGCCGCCGTCTGATTCGACTGAGTTGCCATGGGTTTGCCTCCGTCGCGTCTATGTCAGCGCCTTGCTCTTGGTCTCGATGGCGCTCAGCAACTCCTTCCAGGAATCGACGAACCCCTTTGCCCCCTCGTCCTGTAGCTGCCTGGCAAGCGCGGAAACATCCACACCGACGCGCGCGATGGCCACCAGTACCTGCTCGGCGTCAGCGCCGTCGCGCCGCATCGCTGGTTGATCGAACCGTGCTCACCGAACGCGAGCAGCGTTTCCTCCGGCATGGTATTGACTGTGTTCGGCGCTGCAAGCGCGCCGATGTACAGTACGTCCGATGCCTGCGGATCCTTGGTGCTGGTACTGGCGAACAGCAGCCGTTGTGGACGTGCGCCATATCCCTCTAGTCGCTGCCAGCGCTCTGACTCCAGCACATCTCGATAGGCCTTATAGCTTTGCTGCGATACCGCGATCCCAAGCCGATCGCGAAGTTCCACCGGAACCTTCTCCAACGTCGCCTTGTCCCAGCGGCTAACGAACACCGAGGCGACCGATCGCACATCGGGATCGAGGCCAGCGGCAACACGTCGCTCAAGACCGCGCATATAGGCATCGGCGGCCCGCACATAATCGTCGCGCGAGAACAGCAACGTGACGTTGATCGGTACTCCGGCGAAGATGGCCTCCTCGATGGCAGGAAGACCCTCGAGAGTCCCAGGTATCTTGATGAAAAGATTGGAACGTTTGGCCTTTGCATGTAGCGCACGCGCGTCGGCCACCGTCTTCGCCGTGTCGTGCGCGAGCAGGGGTGAGACCTCAAGCGATACCCAGCCATCAACTCCGGCGGTGCGCTTGTGGATTGGCGCAAACATATCGGCGGCCTTTGTTAGGTCCTGGATCGCCAACTCAAAGAACAGTGCTTCACCAGTCTTTCCGGAGCTTGCCTGCCGCCTGATCTCCTCATCATAGGACTTACTGTGCGTGACTGCGTGATGGAAGATCGACGGGTTCGAGGTGAGGCCGGTTACCGAGAGCTCGTTGATATACCGTTGCAAGGTACCGCTGGTCAGAAGATCTCGGGTAATGTTGTCCAGCCAGAGGCTCTGACCGAGTGCATGAAGCTGCTCTGTCGCCTTCATCTTCGCCTCCTCACGCAGCTGTCTCTGCTGCAGGGTTCGGGTTGTGCCAGGGCCCATCCGGCCCGATCAATGCCTGGGCTTCATCGGGCCCCCAGGTCCCTGGCTCGTTACGGATAGATGGGTGTCGTGTCATCTAGGACCGGTTCCACGATGCGCCATTGAGCATCAACGATATCGTCGCGTCCGAACAACTCGCCAAGCCCACGCATCGCATCGCCCAGCGTCGTTGATATGGTGGCATCAGGTTGGGCGCATGTTCGGTCAGAAGCATCTCGACGTCTTCGCCGACCATGCGTTCACCAGGCAGCTTCACGCGCACGCCCATGCCGATATTCACGTCTGGGCTGATGCGCATGCGTACGTGCCCGGAACTCACCGGCACCAACTCGTCAAACGTCTCTCGCGGGGGGCGCTTGAACTGCACCATAATCTCAGTTGCCGTCACCGGCAGCATTTTGCCAGCACGAATATAGACCGGCACTCCGGCCCAGCGCCAGGACTCGATAAACAGCTTCAGTGCAACGAACGTTTCAACTGTCGAGCCGGCACGCACTCCCGGGACAGATTGGTATCCGACATACTGCCCTCGTACCATGTCGGAAACTTCCAGAGGGCGCACTGCTTTCAGTAACGTAGACTTCTGATCGCGCAACGCCTCATGTTCCTCGCCCGTCGGCGGTTCCATCGTCAGTTGTGCCAGGACCTGCAGCATATGGTTCTGCACCACATCGCGCAGAGCGCCGGTCTCGTCATAAAACTGCCCACGATCCTGCACGCCGAAATCCTCGGCCATCGTGATCTGGATGCTGCTGACATAGTCTCGGTTCCACAGCGGCTCGAACATCGAGTTGGCAAAGCGCGTATAGACGATGTTCTGTACCGGCTCTTTACCGAGATAGTGGTCAATGCGGAAGATATTCTCCTCGGGGAAGTATTGCGACAGCAGCCGGCTGAGCGTTCGCGCCGTCGCTCGATTGTGGCCGAACGGCTTCTCGATCACCAGCCTCGCATCCCCGGCACAGCCGGATTTGGCCAGTGCTTGTGCCACTGTCGTGAACAGGCTCGGCGGAACCGCGAGATAGTGTAGCGGACGCTTGGCCTGGCCAAGCTGTTGGCGCAGCGCCGTGAAGGTGCTCTCGTCACCGTAGTCGCCGTCTACATAGCGCAGCAGGCCGAGCAACTGCTGGATTGCCTTCGGATCGCCACCGCCATGATGCTGCAGGCTGTCAGTGGCGCGCGCCTTCAACTGGTCCAGGTTCCATCCGGCCTTGGCTACGCCGATGATAGGGACATTAAGGCCTTCCTCGCGCACCAGTCCCAGCAACGAGGGAAAGATCTGCTTGTAGGCGAGATCACCGGTCGCGCCGAAGAAGACGAGTGCATCGGATGGCGCGGTTGCCATGATCGCCTCCTAATCCTTCTTCTCGACGTGGCCGCCGAAGGCAAAGCGCATAGCCGAGAGAATGCGATTGGCGAAGTCCGCGTTGCCCCGGGATTCAAAACGAGAATACAGCGCGGTACTGATGACAGGTGCCGGAACGCCTTCATCGATCGCGGCATGCAGAGTCCAGCGACCCTCGCCGGAATCTGAAACTCGTGCCTGGAAGTTGTCCAGTTTGGGATCCTGGCGCAAGGCGCCGGCAGTGAGGTCAAGCAGCCATGAACCCACCACGCTGCCGCGCCGCCACATCTCGGCGACTTGGGCGACATCGATCTGGTACTTGTAGTGATCGGGCTCGCGCAACGGCGTCGTCTCGGCGTCTACTTCCTGGCGGCGGAGGCCGATATCGGCATTCTTGATGATATTAAATCCCTCGGCGAATGCCGCCATCATGCCATATTCGATACCGTTGTGGATCATCTTCACAAAGTGACCAGCACCGTTCAGGCCGCAGTGGAGATAGCCATACTCAGCTTGAGATGGCGCCCCAGTCGCACCCGCCGTCCGCGGCGCGGCCTCGACACCAGGCGCCAGTGAGCGGAAGATCGGATCGAGGCGCTTCACGATAGCGTCCTCGCCGCCGATCATGTGGCAGTAGCCGCGCTCCAGGCCCCATACGCCACCACTGACGCCAACATCAACATAGTGCAGACCCTTGGTTTTCAACTCGTGCGCACGGCGGACGTCGTCGTGGTAGTACGAGTTGCCGCCTTCGATCACGATATCTCCTGGCTCGAGCAGCGGCGTCAGCGAATGCAGCACCGGATCCACCGCCGCGGCAGGGAGCATCAGCCACACCGCACGCGGCTTTGACAGCATCTGTATGAACTCGGGCAGCTTGGTCGTGCCCTTAGCGCCCTTGGCGATCAGCTGCTGCACAGTGTCCGCATTTGTGTCGTTGACCACGCACTGATGGCCCGCCTTGACCAACCGCTCCACCATGTTCGCGCCCATGCGACCAAGACCGATCATGCCTAGTTCCATCGACAGTCTCCTTCCGTGATTAGGCTGCGCGGCTGACGGTCACCGCATCTCCGTCAGCCGCCGTGCTTGGCGATTTGTTCCTTGGCGATCGTTACGACATGGTCCGGCGTAAAGCCGAACTTGGTGAGCAGGCCCTTGAGTGGCGCGGAGGCGCCGAACGTGTGCATACCGACGATCGCACCTCGACGCCCCACGTAGCGCGCCCAGCCAAGCGTCGCTGCCTGCTCCACTGGGACGCGGGCGGCAATCGCCTCCGGTAGCACTTGCTCTTGATAGGCCTCGTCCTGCTGCTCGAAGAGCTCCCAGGATGGCATGCTGATGACGCGCGTCGAAATGCCCTCCGCCGCAAGCTGTTCGGCGGCGGAGACGCAGAGAGAGACCTCGCTGCCAGTGCCGATCAGGATCACCTTCGCCGGCGTACCACCGAGGTCGGCGAGCACATAGGCGCCGCGCGCTACGCCCGCGGCGGAAGCGAAGCGGTTGCGGTCCAGCGTCGGCAAAGCCTGCCGGCTCAGGACCAAGCAGGCGGGCTGATGCTTCAACTGCAGCACAGTACGCCAGCTCGCCGCTACTTCATTGGCGTCGCAGGGTCGCAGGGTGATCAGCCCGGGCACGGCGCGCAGGCCGGCTAGCTGTTCAACCGGTTGATGGGTCGGTCCGTCCTCGCCGACACCAATCGAATCGTGCGTGAAGATGTACAGCACCGGTAATTGCATGATGGCTGATAGCCGGATCGGGTTGCGCATATAGTCGGAGAAGATCAGAAAGCCCGAACCGAACGGCCTTAGCTTGGCGAGTGCCATGCCGTTCAGGGCGGCGCCCATCGCATGCTCACGGACGCCAAAATGCAGGTTGCGGCCGCGATGATTGTCCGGTTGAAAGTCGCCGGCTTCGGTAAAGGTCAGCCGTGTCTTGGTGGAAGGCGCCAGATCGGCGGCACCGCCGATCAGCCAAGGCAGATGCTGCGCGATCGCATTCTCGACCCGCCCCGAGGAATCGCGGCTGGCAGTGCCGTGCGGGTCGGCCGGGAATTGCGGGATTGCCTGGTCCCAGCCGGCGGGCAACTCGCGCTCCTGCATCGCCTCGAACTGTGCCGCCAACTCGGGATAGGCCTCGCGGTAGCGGCCGAACAGGGCGCGCCATTCCGCATGTTTGGTGGCGCCGCGCCGGCCGATACCCTCGGCGAAATGCTGATATACGCCGTCCGGCACCAGGAACTGGGCATCTGCGGGCCAGCCGTAAAATCGCTTGGTGTCTCTGACCTCTTCCTCGCCCAGCGGTTCGCCATGCGCCTCGGGGGAGTCCTGCTTATGCGGCGCGCCGTAGCCGATATGGCTTTCGATGATGATCAGCGTGGGCCGGCCGCGTTCCCACGCAGCGAGATCGAAGGCACCAAGTACTTCCTTCTCGTCATTGGCGTCGCGAACATGCTGAACATTCCAGCCATAGCCGAGGAAGCGCGTCGCCACGTCCTCGGTAAAGGCGATCTCGGTGTGGCCCTCGATGCTGACGCGGTTGGAATCGTAGATCCAACAGAGCTTCTCGAGCTTCAGATGTCCGGCGAGTGAGGCGGCTTCACCCGAGATCCCTTCCATCATGCAGCCGTCGCCACACAGCGCGTATGTGCGCCAGTCCACGACCTCCAGCTCGGGTCGATTGAAGTGGGCGCCGAGCCAGCGCTCGGCGACCGCCAACCCGACGCTCATGGCGACACCCTGGCCGAGGGGCCCGGTGGTCGCCTCGACGCCCGAGGTGAGGTGGTACTCGGGATGGCCCGGACAGGCGCTGTCGAGCTGGCGGAAAGTCTTGATGTCATCGAGCGTCACGGAAGCACTGCCCAGCGGCTGGTACTCCGCATCCACTGCCTGGGTCTTCGTGAGGTGCAGGAGTGCATAAAGTAGCATAGAAGCGTGGCCAGCCGAGAGGATGAAGCGGTCACGGTTCGGCCAGATTGGGGCGGCGGGATCGAAGTTTAGCCGCTTCTGCCAGAGGCTATAAGCCATGGGCGCCATGCCCATCGGTGTGCCCGGATGGCCGGACTTCGCCTTCTGGATAGCGTCGATCGCAAGGGTGCGGATCGTGTTGATGCAGAGCAGGTCCATCTCGCTGGCGGTCATGCGCATTTCCCTTCTGCCGACGAACATTGTCAGCCTGGCGACGGTTGTGCCGCAGTCCGCAGGCTGGCGATATCTAGCGAGCATGGATGAATCGGTCGCGCGGAAGCAGCAACAGCGCGATCAGTCCAGTCCAGCCGGTCTGGTGCGAAGCATCCCGCGCTGGTCGGGCGCCGGCGGCCTCGCTGACGCAAAACATCGCCGGAGCATGCGAGTGCGAACCATGCCCTGCAAGCCAAGACTGCATGACCAGACCAAGTCCGTGACCAACAATCCACACCATGACCTTAGGCGCTGGGACGCGGCGCGGAACGACCTACACGAAGGGTGACATCAAAGCAGCTTTTCCTGCACGTTTGTCCCAAGTGCCCGGCCAACGATGAGGCCCAACTCTTCGGCGAGCGCCCCTGGATCATCGGTCCGGACACGGCAATCGATTGTTCCAACCCACGATTGTTTTTGAGTTATGCAGCGCGTGTCTCCGATGATAGGCCGATGCGTCCATACAACCCGGACCCTCGGCGGTTTGCTCACGGGCAAGGAGAGGCAGGCATGGCCTGCCGGCACGCGAACGCAAGCCCTCGGCGATGCCGCGGGCCTGATTGGAAGACCTTCCGCCAGCCAGTGAATTCTTCAGCCGTGCCTTGGAACTCGACCCGATGCTCGCCGCCGCCCACACCGTGCTGGCAATTCCGCCCATCCAGGAAGGTTTGGTCTACACACCTTGCGTCAGCCCCTCGAATCAGCAGACCGGCGAGTAATGCATCCTCCACATCGGCTCAGTCTGAGATATGCTGATCTGAATCACAGGTGGAGACCAGCGATGATCCGTCGTCAGCCGCTAAGGCCCCCCTCGGACTACTATCCGCCTGACGAATGGAACGTCATTGAACGAGGTTACCACCCCGAGTTCATGGCGCAAATGGAGACCATCTTCGCGGTCGCCAACGGATACCTTGGCATGCGCGGATGCCCGGAAGAAGGCGGTCCCAACGCTGAAAACAGTACCCTCATTAATGGCTTCTATGAAACGTGGCCGATCGTATACGGCGAGGACGCGTTTGGTTTCGCAAAGACCGGACAGACCATCGCCAATGTGACCAATAGCAAAATCATTCGGCTGTTCGTGGATGACGAACCCTTCTGGCTGCCGGACTCGAATCTGTTGAAGTTCGAACGGCGGTTGAACATGAAATCGGGGACACTCGATCGCGAGGTGGTCTGGGAGACCCCAGCCGGTAAGCAGGTCTCGATCACGTCACGACGGCTGGTCTCTTTTAGCCAGAAGCGCGTTGCGGCGATCTCTTATGCTGTCACGCTGCTGAATGCGGACGCATTCATTGTGATCTCCTCGGAGATGATGGCACACGAGTCGAGCGTCAGCCCCACCCTCAACGACCCTCGCTTGGCGAAAGTGTTTGGTAATCGAGTGATCCATCCCAGGACAGCCTATAGCAAGGATCATCGAATCGTCCTGTGCCATGGGACTGAACACAGCCGCTTGACTTTGGCATGTGTCACCGATCATCTCTTAGAGAGTGGGTGTCCACACGAGGACACGGTTAACCACAACGACGACTTCGGGCAGGTCGCTATCAGGATCGAAGCTCGGGCAGGGCATCCTACCCACCTCACGAAATTCATGGTCTACCATACCACGCACACCGCCTCACCAGAGGAGCTTTGCGGTCGCGCCGAGTGGACGATGGATCGTGTCATGGCGCAGGGATTCGAGCCACTGCTTCTGGCGCAAGAGCATTACATGGCTGACTTCTGGCGTCGCAGTGATGTCTGTATCACGGACGTATGGGAAGATCGCACCAAGCGCAGTACCGTAGAAATTCAGCAAGGGATTCGCTTCAACCTGTTCCAAATCTTGCAAGCGTCGGCTCGTGCGGAACACGCCGGAGTACCCGCGAAGGGTCTCACCGGCAGGTCGTACGAAGGCCACTACTTTTGGGACACGGAAATCTACCTGCTGCCGTTTCTCATCTACACCTCACCACTGATTGCGCGAAATGTGTTGATGGTCAGGCACCGAATGCTGCCGCAGGCGCGCCAACGTGCGGCGCTTTTGGGCCATCGAGGTGCCATGTTCCCGTGGCGGACGATCAACGGAGAGGAAGCATCGGCGTATTACGCAGCGGGGACCGCGCAATACCATATCAATGCCGATATCATGTATGCGCTCCGGAAATATGTGCGAGCGACCGGCGATGAACAGTTCCTGCGAGACTATGGTACTGAGATGCTCGTGGAGACAGCGCGTCTATGGACCAGTCTCGGGTTCTACTCCAAAGAGAAAGGCGGCAAATTCGTCATTAACTCCGTCACTGGACCCGATGAGTACAAGGCGGTCGTGAACAACAATGCCTACACCAACCTGATGGCGCGCGAAAACCTCAGGTATGCAGCCCAGACTGTTGAATCATTGCGGGCAACTGATCCCGACGCCTACAACACTCTGGTTCACAGAACCGCACTCGAACTAGATGAACCACCAGCGTGGGCAGCCGCGGCCGAGCGGATGTACATCCCGTTCGACGAGCAACGGAAGATCATCCCGCAGGATGACAGCTTCTTAGAACGCGAACCGTGGGATTTTGAGAACACACCGCCTGACCACTATCCCCTTTTGCTGTTCTACCACCCGCTGAACATCTACCGAAAGCAGATCATCAAGCAGGCCGATGTCGTGTTGGCAATGTTTCTGTTGGGCAGCACATTCTCCCGCGAACAGAAGCGGCGAAACTTCGAGTTCTACGGTCCGCTGACCACAGGCGACTCATCGCTATCATCCTGCATCGAGGCGGTTGTGGCCGGTCAGATAGGCGATATGGAGAAGGCCATCCAGTATGGAATAGCCGCATTGTTGATGGATCTGGACGATGTCAACGGCAACGTGAAGGATGGTTGCCATATCGCCTCGATGGGCGGTACTTGGATGATGCTTGCGTATGGGCTTGGCGGAATGCAGGACCACCACGGGAAGTTGGCGTTCTGGCCGCGCCGCGCGCCAGAGGATCGCGCCATGCTTCGGTTTCCTGTGACTTACCATGGGCAGATGCTCGATGTGGAAATCGCCATGGGGGAGGCGAAATATACACTCCGAGAAGGCGAAAGTCTCGTGATCCGCCATGAAGCGGCAGAGATTCGATTGACCCGCGAGCAGCCGCAGGCCGTCCGGCAAGTGTCTGGATGGTGAGGCCTCAGCGTCATCGCACGACCCAGCCAGAGATCGGATCCGTCTCAAACCCGAAGCGGACCAGCGGACGCCTCGGGTTGGTGATGAAGCTTCGTCAGGGACGGCGTGCCGAGCGACTGGGTAGCGCATCAGGCGGTTCGGCAGATCTGTTGAAGATCGTACGCGAGGTCAGATTTCTGGCCGGTGGTGATGTAAGGTGTCTGGCGTCGCAACGATTTCGTTAGCCGAGGTTGTCGCAGCATGAACGTCTTGGCCCAAATCTCCTCTCAGAGGTCGCAGGCGCTGATGCCGGACAGGTAAGTTCGGGAAATCGGCTGGCGTCTTGACGACAGAGGCAGTCCCCAACTCCTGGTTTCCAGTTCAGCTTAGCGAAGGCTAGCGATGTCAATCGCATCGGCGAGCTGCTTCAGCAAATCTTGCAGCAGAATCACCACATCGTGATCTGTTGCAACCGGTCCCTGGGTCGTGAAGCGGCCTCGCTGGCGGCGGTCGGGCCGAGAG